>Ga0209189_1000337_pt1 | contig 39840 bp, 38 predicted proteins | sample C_130820_EF_Meta_FD_187308 | JGI IMG/M metagenome (GOLD analysis project Ga0209189, IMG submission 187308) | Freshwater microbial communities from Lake Croche, Canada to study carbon cycling - C_130820_EF_MetaG (SPAdes) (version 3) | ecosystem: Environmental > Aquatic > Freshwater > Lake...
CGCTCGGCGGACCTGACAACGCGCGGATCAACCGCGCCGCCGAAGCCCTCGGCCACCTGCTCGCCGCCGTTCCCGCCGACGCGCCGCTGCGACGCGACGACGCGGTTCTGGGCCGGCTCGTCGCGGCACTCGAGACGGAGCACATGACCGTGGCCGGCGCGGGGGGTGGCGAGGGGGCGATGAGCGTGACGTTCACGCCGTCGGGCGGAGGCCTGTCGCTCGGCGGCGGACCGAGACGGGCGCGCACGATCGTCAAAAACGAGGAGGTCCTCGCCACGCTCGCCGCGGCGACGGAGGTGAATTTCGAGTGGGACGTCGCCGCCTGGCGGGCATGGCTCGCGACCCGCGACGCGCCCGCCGACATCGACCTCCGCCGCGGTCGTTAGGCGGCCCGCCGACGCGGGAACCACTCGCCGTCGAGCACGAGCATGGCGACCCGGTTCTCGAGATTCGGCCGGAACACGGCGAGCAGGAGCAGCGGCAGGAACCAGGCCATGAACAGGCCACCGTTGTGGGCCTTCCAGAACTGGCTGCCGAGGAGCACGGCCGCCGAGCAGCTCAAAAGCGTGCCGAGGTTCTTCGGCGTCGGCCAGATCGCGAGCGTGGCCATCATGGCGATGAACGCGGCGAGCACCGGCAGCCGGAACACGGCGTCGTTGAAGGGCAGGGCCCAGAAGCCCTCGAGCGAAACCTCGTTGGGGAAGATCCAGCCGAACATCTGCCGCAGCTGGCCGGCGAACACGGCCGCGCTCGGCGAGGTGACGAAGAGTGTGAGCACGAGCAGCAGCAGGGCGGCGGCCACGCCGAGCGCGAACCGGCGGATGCCCCGCTCCCAGTAGAAGCTGCACCACAGCGGCAGGAGGAACACGGGGTAATAGATGGTTCCGATGGCCAGGCCGATCAGTCCTCCCGAGACGAGTGGCCGGCGGTAGGAGGCGATCGCCCAGACGATGAGCGCCCCGGGAAGCGCGTGATCCACCCTGCCGGTCATGAGGGCGGTGTACGGCAGGAGCAGGTAGAGCACGGCGGCGGCGATGCCGAGCCGGATGTTTTCGAAGTGCAGCCAGCCGATCGCCACCATGCCGGCCACGATCGCCACCTGGGAGATGATCGCCATCACGCGGGCCGTGGTCTCGTGGAGCGCGCGACGACCGGCATCCCCGCCGGACGTGTTCCCCACGGCGCCTGCATCGGGCCCGAACAGCCGTTGCGTCGAGATCTGCGGCAGGAGGAAGAGAAGCGGGTAGCCGGGACCGAGCCGGGCGAGTTCGTCGGCATCGACCTCGGCGGCGCGGGTCTCGAGCTTCGTCGCGGCCGCTGCGCCGGCGAGGTCGTCGCGGTGCGGTCGAGTGGTGATCACGTTGGCCAGCAGGAACACGAGCAACGACGCTCCCAGAAAGACCAGTCCGCCCACGGCCAGGTTCGATTCCAGGAGCGGCCTCCGCACCATCAGCGAATCGAAGAGCATCCGCACGAGGAACGCCGCCGAGACGGCGAAGATCCAGAGGAAGCCCATCTGCTGCACGGCGGGGCTCGCCTTGAAGCCGCCGTACTCGACGGCGAGCAGTCCGGGGGCGAACAGGATCAGTCCGACGAGGTCGAGGTTCCTGACGCTCCACAGCCGGTTGAACTTGAAGAACAGCGAGATGGAGAGCAGCGACGACAGATAGAACCACGTCGTGGGATTGACGCGGTAGTACTGGAAGAGGATGTCGCTCATGCGTTGGGCGCGGGCGGCGGCTCGGGGGATACCGCCGAAAAGCCTACGGCGGCGGGGCCGCCTTGGGAAACCGCCGTGCCGGCGGCTCGTCCACGATGGCCGGACCGTCACGTCCCGACATCGAAATGCGAAGGCCGGGCCCGGGATGAACCCCGGGGCCCGGCCTCCTGAACGTGTGGCCGACGTGTGGTCCGGCAAGGGCCGGAGAACCTGCGGGCTACTGGTCGTCGGTGATGCCGCCTTCGTTGCCGGCACGGGTGACGAGCGCGGCGAAGACACGGATCGAAACGCTTTCGTTGATCGTCCGCACGGAGCCGTCGCCCATCACGGCGTTCACGGCGCCCGGATGGAACGAGTAGGGATCACCGGTGCCTTCCTTGCCGTAGTCGGCTCCGCCGAACGTCGCGGTGTCGACGCTCTCGCCGTTGGTGACGTTGATCGCCTGGTCGGCCGATGAACCGACGGCCGAGCCGTCGGCCTTCGCACCCTTGAAGGCGAAGTCGCTCGCCGGCCGGGCCCAGCCGCCGCCGTTGACGCGGCCGTTCGTCTGGCTCACGTCGCTGTTGACGATCCGGCCGCGGATGATCTTCAGGGGCCGGCCCGCCGACTCCACCAGCGCGATCGTCTTCGACAGCCCGTCGGTGACCTGCCGCAGCGTGAACTGGGTCGTGCCGTTGTAGTCCTTCGGCAGGAACCCCAACGACCGGTCGGTCGCGTAGCCCGTGTAGGTGCCGGAGGACATGACCTTCTGCGAGGCGGACGCGACGACGTCGGCGAGGCCGCTCAGACGCGAATCGACGAACGTCGTCGGCGAGTAGTCGGTCGTCGCGAGAAACACGCCCGATGACTGGTTCAGGCTGGTGCCGTCGGCGCTCACCGTTCGTTCCGTGTTGCCGAAGCCGGTCGAAGACGCATCCGGATCGCCGTCACGTTGGCTGGTCGGATCGGCCGGGCACTCGAAGGCCTTGATCTTCGTCATCGCGAGGACGCCGTTGGCGTACTTGGAGCCGGACTGGGGGGTTTGATCCGACCAATTCGCGCCGGCACCGGTGTTGTAGTTGGTGGCCACGACGGGCTCCTCGATGTAGGCCACGCAGCGGGTGACCCAGGAGAGCCGCCCCGTCGAGCCGGTCTGCGGCCGAGTGCTGTGCGGCAACCGTTCCCTGTTGGCATTGAGGTAGTTGTGGATCATGAGGCCGCACTGCTTCAGATTGTTGGTGCAGCTCGACCGCCGGGCCGCCTCGCGGGCGCTCTGCACCGCGGGCAGCAGGAGGCCGACGAGCACGCCGATGATCGCGATCACGACCAGCAGCTCGACGAGGGTGAAGCCGCGGGCATGCCGCGGAGTTGAGACGGTCGACATGGAAAATGCTCCTTTCAGGGAAGCCGGGAAAACGGAAAGATCGTCCATTGATTCGGTGTGAAGGCTCACTGGATCACGAGGTCGAGAGCCGTGTTTGCTCCGTTGATCTCGACGGAGAGCGGCGTCGAGGCCAACGTGGTGTAGGGGGCGGGGATCGCAACGGACCGGGGCCGGGAGGTGCCGGCCCCAGGCAGTCGACGCACCCTGACGGCCACCGCATACCTGCCCTCTGGGAGGCCGACGGCCGCATCGCGTCGAAATGTGCCGTCGGCATCGGTCTGCATCGCGGTCCAGAACCGCTTGCCCTGAGACGACGGGCCCTTCCGCTGGAATTCGAGCACGCCGTTGCGGAGCGGAACTCGGTGTTGCGAATCACCGGACGAAGATGCGGTGGACATGTCGAGGGCTCCTCGGAGCCGTCGCGGTCCTCCGGTGCTTCCGGTCGGCGTCGCGGGGAGGCGGGTGTGAAAGTGGGTAGGGGCTATGGGCTGGGGGATGGTCAGCGGTCGGATTTGTCGAGGCGGGTCTTTTCGGTGCGTTCGATCTGGACGACGACGCCGTCCTGAACGATCGCGAGCACCGAGCCGTAGCGGAGGCCCTGGAGGGCGTCGCCGATGCGGCGCAGGGTTGCCGGTGCGTTGGCCGCGGCCGTCGGCCCGGAGTGGTCGGCGGAGTTGTGGCTGGTCTGGCTCATATGACGTACTCGGGATCGGGGACGAACACCCGGGCCTTTCGCGGCGTGATCGCCACGTGGGTTCCGGGTTCCAGATCGATGTGCAATCGGCGTGCCATTTCCGTCGGGACATCGACCTGGAGTTCCTGCTCCGAGCCGTGAGGCCGGCAGGTGACGCGGGTGATCGATCCGGTTCGGGTGACGCGGAGGATGCTGGCCGGCAGGCTCGTGCCGAGGCGATTGGCGACCGCGGCGGGGGGCGAAAGTTCGAGTTCGTGCGGCCGCAGGTAGACGCGGGCTTCGCGGGCCTGCGCGTGCGGGTAGTCGGGATAGTCGATCGGGATGCCGTGCCAGAACGCGCGGCCGTTCTCGACGCGGCCGTGATACACGTTCACGTTGCCGAGGAAGTCCATCACGAACGGCGTGGCGGGATGGTCGAACACCTCGTCGGGCGTGCCCTGCTGCTCGATCTTCCCGTGGTTCATCACGACCACCGTGTCGGCGAGTTCGAAGGCCTCCTCCTGGTCGTGCGTGACGAAGACGCTCGTCATGCCGATCTCGTCGTGGAGCCGCCGCAGCCACTGCCGCAGTTCCACGCGGACCTTCGCATCGAGCGCCCCGAACGGCTCGTCGAGGAGGAGGATCCGGGGACGGATGGCCAGCGCCCGCGCGAGCGCCACGCGCTGCCGCTGGCCCCCGGAAAGTTGCGCCGGCTTGCGGCCGCCGAGCCCGTCGAGCCGCACGAGCCGAAGCAGTTCCTCGACTTTGGCGGTCACCTCGGCCTGGGGCACCTTCCTGACCCGCAGGCCGAACGCGATGTTCTCGAAGACGGTCATGTGGCGGAACAGGGCGTAGTGCTGGAACACGAAGCCCACCTCGCGCTCGCGGGCGTGCCGTGCGGTGATGTCCTCGCCGTCCTCTTCGATCGACCCCTCGTCGGCGAATTCAAGACCGGCGATGATCCGCAGGAGCGTGGTCTTGCCGGAGCCCGAGGGGCCGAGCAGGGCCAGGAGCGTGCCTTCTGGCACGTCGAGCGACACGCGGTCGAGCGCCGTGAACGAACCGAAGGACTTCGAGATCGAGCGGACGTGAATGCTCATGCGACTGCACCCTCCACCTTCGTGTGGTCAAGCGAATCGGTCTGGGAACGGTTGGCCGCGAGATCGCGCGACTCGGCTTCCAGCCGCCGTTCGATCACGAACTTCGCCACGAGCGTCACGAGCGCGAGGCCCGCGAGCACACTCGCGACGGCCATCGAGGCCGGCTGCCGGTATTCCTGAAACAGCTTCTCGACGCGCAGGGGCATCGTGTCGGTGGCTCCGGCGATGTGGCCGCTGACGACATAGACCGCGCCGAACTCGCCCATCGCCCGGGCGTTGGCCAGCACGATGCCGTGCAGGAGCGCCCAGCGGATGTTCGGGAGCGTCACCCTCCAGAACACCTGCCAGCCGCTGGCGCCCAGGCTCACGGCGGCCAGCTCCTCTTCCGGGCCGATCGCCTCCATCACGGGGATCAGCTCACGGACCACGAGCGGCAGCGTGACGAACGTCGTGGCGAGCACGAGGCCTGGCCAGGCGAAGATGATCTTCCAGTCGAGCCAGGCGAGCGTCGGTCCCAGGAGCCCCTGGCGGCCGAAGATCAGCACGAGGGCGAGGCCCGCCACGACCGGCGACACGGAGAACGGCACGTCGAAAAACGAGATCAGAAGCGACCGGCCGGGAAACCGGAACCGGGCCACGAGCCAGGCCGCCGCGATGCCGAACAGGGTGTTGATCGCCACCGCGACCGGCGCCACCGTGAGCGAGAGCCAGATGGCGTGCCGCGTGTCGGGATCGTGGACGAGCGCTTCCCACCAGGCCCCCGGCCCGCGGGCGAACGCCTCGTAGAACACGTTCACCAGCGGCACCACGATCAGCAGGCCGACGACGCCGAACGCGCCGGCGACGAGGAGTGCCGTCAGCGGTTTCGAGTGGTCGGTGGAGGGGCGGGTATGGATCATGGCGGGGCGTGCTTCGGGTTACTGGGCGTTGCGGGCGAGCCGCTGCTGCAGCGTGTTCACGATCACGAGCAGGGCGAGCGACATCGCGAGCAGGAGCACGGCCACCGTCGTGGCCTCGGCGTAGGCGAATTCCTCGAGCCGGGCCACGATCAGGACCGGCGCGATCTCCGTCTTGAACGGCATGTTGCCCGAGATGAAGACGACCGAGCCGTATTCGCCGAGGGCCCGGGCGAGGGACAGCGCGAAGCCCGTCACGACGGCCGGCAGGATCGCCGGCAGCACGACCCGCCAAAACGTCTGTGACCGCGAGGCGCCGAGGATCCGCGCCGCCTCCTCCGTGTCGCGGTCGAGGCTCTCGATCACCGGCTGCACGACGCGGATCGCGAACGGTAGGCTCACGAACACGAGTACGAGCACGATCCCGAGGTAGGAGTAGGCGGCCTGGATTCCAAGCGGCACGAGCCATTGGCCGAGCCAGCCCTTCTTCACATAGAGCGCCGAGTAGACGAGGCCGGCGACGGCCGTGGGGAGGGCGAGCGGCACGTCCACGAGGGCGTCGAGGATGCGACGGCCCGGAAACGACACGCGGGCCAGCACCCAGGCCACCAGCAGGCCGAGGATGGAACTCATGGCAGCGGCGATCACGCTCGCCGAAAGGGACACGGCGTAGGCCGCCCGCGCCCGCGGCGTCCAGGCCGCCGCGAGGAAGCCGGCCGGACCGAGCGACGCGGCCCGCAGCACGAGCACGGCGAGCGGGAACACGATGAGCGCGAGCACGACGAGCGACGTGATCGCGGCGGTCGTGCCGAAGCCGGGGAGCACCGCCGCATGCCGGCGCCGCGTCCGCGGGCCGGGGGTGGCCGCCCGCGGTGGGCCGGGGGCGAATGCGGAGGCATCGGCGAGGGCGATCATGTCGGAACTCGGGATGGGCATGAGGTGGCGTGACGGATGTCGCCGTCGGTGACGGCTAGCGGCGCGCCTGCGTGTAGATCCGATCGAAAACACCCCCTTCGCCGAAGAATTTCTTCGTGGCCGTCACCCAGCCGCCGAGCGAGTCGATCGTGTAGGTGGTGATCGCCGGCCAGGTCTCGCCCGCCGCGGGTGGCGGCGGAGCGTCACCCCAGGGTCGGTAGTGGTGCTTCGCGATGATCGCCCGTCCCTCGGGCGAGTAGAGGAAGCCGAGGTACGCCTCGGCGGCGTGCCGCGTTCCCTTCCTCTCCACGTTCTGGTCGACGACGGCGACCGGAGGATCGACCCGGATCGAGTTCCCCGGGTAGACGATCTCGAGTTCGCCCGCGGACTCGTCAACCTCCAGGTGCGCCTCGCTCTCGAAGGTGATGTGCACGTCGCCGAGGCCCTTCTGCGAGAAGGTGGCCGTGGCAGCGCGGGCGCCGGTGTCGAGGACGGGGGTGCGTTTGTAGATCTCCGTCACGTAGTTCGTCGCATCCTCCTCGGAACCGCCCTTCGTGATCACCGAACCCCACGCGGCGAGAAAGCTGTACTTGCCGTTGCCGGAGGTCTTGGGGTTGGGCGTGATGATCGACACGTCGCCCTTGACGAGGTCGGGCCAATCCTTGATTCCCTTGGGGTTGCCCTTGCGGACAACGAACACGACGACCGAGTGGTAGGGCACGGAATTGTTGTCGTAGCGGTGCTGCCAATCGGCCCGTACCAGGCCCGACTTCGCCACAGCCTCGATGTCGGGCCACACGGCGAGCGTGACGACGTCGGCGTCGAGGCCGTCGATCACCGCACGGGCCTGGCTGCCCGAAGCGGCATGCGACTGCCTGATCGAAACCACGCGGCCATGCTCGCTCCGATATCGCTTCGCGAAGGCGTCGTTGATCTCTCGATAGAGTTCACGGGTCGGGTCGTACGAGACGTTGAGGAGCGAGATCGGTCCGCTGTCTGCCGCGAGAGCCGCGCCGCCGAGGATGGCGAGGGCGAGGGTCGCGAGTGACCGGAGGGCGATCGTGGGCAGCGTGACCATGGGAGGCTCACAGGGTGCAAAGGAACCGGACCTGGCTTGTCGGCCGATGCCGTCGCAACGGGCGTGCCAATGCGCCGGCCGGCCCGCGGGAGCCATCCACACCACGGCCAAGATGGCGCAGTCTTCCTGGACTACTTGAAATAAAGCGAATCCAGGATGTGCCGTGTTATTTGACGGATAAATGCCCGTGAAATAAGATGGCCAACTGTGTAATAGCAATCTTTTTCAGTGGTGGTGCGTTTGTCGGCGAATCGTGACCTGCTGTCCGTCGTGTGGCGCGAGGCCTGTCGCCACATCGAGATCGACGAGTCGGCGGGGGCGATCGCCGCGGCTGTTGCCGCACATCTCCCGCTTCGGGCTCTCGTCGTCCTCCGAGTGGACGCCGACCAGAAGACTCTCGAGCCGCTGACGGTGGGCATGCCGCGCGGCGGAACTGCTGCGGGTGTCCGATCGGCGACACCGGCCCCGGCCGCCTGGCGGCGGCTCGCGACGTGGCTCCGCAGTGGCGACTTGATCGGGGTGGGGGGGGCGGCCGCCGAAGGATGGCTCACCGCGGTGTTGCCGGACAACGTCCGTGGCGACGTGCTGGCCGGGCCGTTGCGGTCCGATGACGGGCCGGTGGGCATCCTCGTGCTCCTGGCGGCGGACGGCAAGCAGTTCAACGCCGTCGATCAACGCGTGATGCAGCAGCTGCTCGAGCCGTTCGCCGTGGCACTCGAGAACGACCGGCGGTTGCACGAGTTGCGGGCCCTGCGCGAGGCGGCCGAGGCCGACCGGGAGACGCTGCTCTCCCGGCTGGGCCGGCAGGAAGTGAACGAGGAGGTGGTGGGCGCGCGCACGGGGCTGCGGCACGTCATGGAGCGGGCCGAACTCGTGGCACAGTCCGACGTGCCCGTGCTGATCCTCGGCGAAACCGGCACCGGCAAGGAGGTTGTGTCGCGAGCCATCCACACTCGCTCGTCCCGCGCCGACGGTCCGTTCATCCGGGTGAACTGTGGGGCGATCCCACCCGAACTGATCGATTCGCAACTCTTCGGCCACGAGAAGGGGAGCTTCACCGGGGCGTCGGCCCAGCACCAGGGCTGGTTCGAGCGGGCGGACCGCGGCACGCTGTTTCTCGACGAGATCGGCGAACTGCCGCTTCCCGCGCAGGTTCGGCTGTTGCGCGTGCTCCAGGACCATCAGATCGAGCGGGTCGGAGGGCGGTCGCCGATCCACGTCGACGTGCGGATCGTGGCGGCCACGCACCGCGACCTCGCGGCGATGGCGAAGGAGCGCACGTTTCGGGAGGATCTCTGGTACCGCATCAACGTGTTTCCGATCCTGCTGCCCACGCTGCGGGAGCGACTCGAGGACATCCCGGCGCTCGTGCGGCATTTCGTGGAGCGGGCGGCGACCCGGTTCGGGTTGCCGCCGGTGAGCCCCACGGACGCCGACCTGGGGCTGCTCGCCGATTACCACTGGCCGGGCAACATCCGCGAACTCGGCGCCGTGATCGATCGCGCGGTGATCCTCGGCGGCGGGCGACAACTCGACGTCTCGACGGCGCTCGGCCTGGGCCGGCAACCGCCCCCCGTGCCGGCGGCCGATGCGACGATGTACGAGGTGATTCCCGAGACGCTCCCCCTCGATCGCGTCCCTTCGCAGCCACCGGGCCGCGACATCATGCCGCTGGCGGCGGCGATGAAACAGCATGTCGAGCGGGCGCTGGCCGCGACCCGGGGGCGGGTCGAGGGGCGTGGCGGCGCGGCGGCGCTCCTGCAGATCAACCCGCACACGCTGCGGGCCAGAATGCGGAAACTCGGCATCGATGCCGGACGGTTCCGCGGATGACGGGTGACAGGCGGTCGGGCCAGCGGCAGTTCCAGTCGCCCGCGGTCAGCGGTGAAACGGCCAGATGAGCGGCGCCAGCAGCACGGTGATCGCCATCACGAGCAGATTCAGCGGGCCGCCGAAACGCACGTAGTCGCTGAACTTGTAGCCGCCCGGCCCGTAGATCATGAGGTTCGTCTGGTAGCCCATCGGCGTGCCGAAGCCGCAGCTGGCGGCCACGGTGAGCGCCATCACGAACGGCGTCGGATTGAGCCCCATGTCGGCCGCCGTCTGCCAGGCGATCGGGAAGACGAGCACCGCCGCCGCGTTGTTGCTCATCAACTCCGTGAACAGCATCGTGACGAAGTAGATCGCGGCCAGGACGACGTGCGGATGGTCGCCCGCCGCGCCGATCGTCGATCGTGCGATCGCCTCGTCGAGGCCGGTCTTCTCCATCGCCTTCGCCAGGCCGAAGCTGGCCGCGATCAGCAGGAGCGATTCCCATTCGATGCTCCGGCGGGCCTCGTTCGCGGAGATGCAGCCCAGCGCCACGACCGTGGCCGCGGCGCAGAACGCGGCGGCAGCCATCGGTACGAGTTCGAGCGTGGCGGCGAGCACCATCGCGGCGAGCACGGTGCAGGCGATCCACGCCTGGTCGTGGCGGGGCGGCGTCGAGCCCTGCACCTCGCTCACGAGGTAGAAGTCGCGGTTGGATCGCTGCCGCTCGAGGAAGGCAGGGCTCGCCTCCAGGAGGAGCGTGTCGCCGGGCTCCAGCACGATGTCGCCGAGCTTCATGTCGAGCCGCTCGCCATTGCGGGCCACGGCGATCACCACGGCGTCGTAGGTCGAGCGGAACCGGCCTGCCCTGATCGTGCTCCCGACGAGCGGACAGGAGTTCGATACGACCGCCTCGACGAGGACCCGCTCCGACCGCGGACCGTCGAGTTGAAACACCTGGTCGGTGGCCGGGCGGAGGCCGCGGATCTTCTGCAGCTCCACCACCGAATCGACGACACCCACGAACACGAGCCGGTCGCCCGCCTCGAGCCGTTCCGTCGGCGCCACGGCCGCCATCACATGTCCGCCGCGGTCGATCTCCATGAGGAACAGCCCCTCCAGGCCGCGCAGGCCCGCCTCCTCGATCGACCGGCCCACGAGCGGGCTCCCCGGCTCCACCAGCATCTCGAGCGAGTAGCTCCGCGGGTCGTCGCTCTGGCTCATCGCCGGACGCCGGTCCTTGAGCAGCCAGCGGCTCTTGCTCGCGACGAGGAGGTAGACGAGGCCGGCGGCGAGCAGCGGAACGCCCAGCCACGTGATCTCGAACATGCCGAGCCCGCGGCCCGTCTTCGCCGCCACGAGCCCGCTGACGACGACGTTCGTGCTCGTGCCGATGAGCGTGCACAGGCCCCCCAGGATCACCGCCGCGTTCATCGGCATGAGCAGCTTCGACACGCTGAGCCGGTGCTTCTTCGCCCAGTCGCGGATCGCCGGCACCATGAGCGCGACCACCGGCGTGTTGTTCATGAAGGCCGAGACCGCGGCCGGCGCCACCATCGTGCGGAGCTGCGCCGAGGCGAGCGATTGCGGCCGGCCGAGCGCCCGATCGACGACCGTGGCGAGGGCGCCTGTGCGTTCCACGGCGGCCGCCACCACGAACAGCGCCGCCACCGTGAGCATGCCCTCGTTGCTCATTCCCTTGAACGCCTCGTCCGGCGTGATCACGCCCGCCGCGAGCAGGAGGATCACCCCGCCCACCATCGCCATGTCCGGGGCCCGCTGGCTGAACAGCAGGATGGCGAGCGTGGCGATCGCCACGGCGGCCGTGAGCACGGCCTGCCAGTCACCGAGCAGCGGTTCGAGGAGGGAAGTCATCGGCGAGGACAGGGGGATCGGCGGACCGTTCTCGAGCACCGGTTTCCGCACCGTTGTCGCGCCGCGGGGTGCAATTCGCAAGGTCAAACCGGCGCGGGGTCCCTAGCCCCCGCGCCGGCCGGCGCGGTACCCTGACGGCGAGAACACGTCCGGAGAAGCCGTTCCATGATCGACCAACTGCTGCACGGTAACGTCTCGTTCGTCACGGGCGAGTTCAAGCCCAACGAGGACTACTACCAGGCGATCGCCACCCAGCAGCGGCCCAAGGTCCTCTGGATCGGCTGTTCCGACTCCCGGGTGAGCGAGCACCAGATGACCGGCTCGAAGCCCGGCACGATGTTCGTCCACCGCAACGTCGCCAACATCGTCGCCTTCAACGACGTCAACATCTCCGCGATCCTGGAGTACGGCGTGGTGCACCTCAAGATCGAGGACATCATCGTCTGCGGCCACACGCGGTGCGGCGGCATCGCCGCGATCGAGGACGGTGTCCACGAAAACTACATCGCCGACTGGCTGTGCATCGCCACGGGAGCCAAGGAAGCCGCCGACCGGATCGCGAAGGAGCGCGGGCTCTCACGCGACGAGAAACTGGCCGTGCTCACGGAGGAGAACGTGAAGCTCCAGATCAAGCACCTCAAGAACCTCGCCCTCATCAAGAACATGCACGCCAAGGGCTCGTTGCCGCGGATTCACGGCTGGCTGTATCGCGTGGAGACCGGCGCCATCGACATTCTCGTGGACGGGCGGGATGGGAAGGCGGCGCCCGGCCTGACCGCGCTCGCCTAGGCCGTTTCCATGCGCAGGCCGCTCCCATGAGCGATTCCGTCCCGGAGACCGCCCGCGAGCGGTTCAGCAGTTACTATGCCGCCCCCCGGGCTCCCTGGGACATCGGCAGGCCGCAGCGGGCGTTCGTCGAGGCCGGCGACGCCATCCGCGGCCGCGTGCTCGACAGCGGTTGCGGCACGGGCGACCTCGCGGTCTGGCTCGCCGGGCGAGGCTGCGCGGTGACGGGCGTGGATTTTCTGGAGCCGCCGCTGGCCGCGGCCCGGCGGAAGGCGGCCGAGCGCGGGGTGGCGGCGAACTTCCTGCGGATGGACGCGCTGGCGCTCGCTGAACTCCCGGAGCGGTTCGATGCGGTCACCGACTGCGGGCTGTTCCACGTGTTCGACGACGCCGGCCGGGCGTCCTATGTGGCGGCCCTCCGGCGGTTGCTCGAGCCCGGCGCACGGCTGTTCGTGCTCTGCTTTTCCGCGGCCGAACCGGGAACCCACGGCCCCCGGCGCGTCAGCGAGCCGGAACTGCGGGCGGCGTTCGCCGACGGATGGACCGTGGAATCCCTCGAGCCTGCCCGGTTCGAGGTCGTGCCGCACGTGCCAGGAGCCGAGTTCACGGCCGGCGGGGCCCACGCGTGGTTCGCGACCATTCGGCGGACGTGACGGCACCGCAGTGCCGTTCATTACGACTTTGGAAGGCTACGGAAGGCCCGGACACACGACCCGGCTCGCGATCCGGAGCGTACAGGAGTTTCGAGGCAGGATGTCCGTCAGAAAAAAAGGAAAAAGGAGCTGGTCATGACACGTGCAATCATGCTTTTGGTGGTAGTCGCGGCTTCCGTGGCGGGCACGGCGATGGCCCAGCAGGCCACGGCGGTCCAGCCGCAACCGGCTCGGGCCACCCAGTCCACCCGCAGCTATCGCAGTTACTCGGTGGCCCCGTCAACGCAGACAGCGGCCACCATGGGTGACGTGCGCCCGACCGGGCGTCACAGCGGCGAGGCAAGTTGGCGGCACGCCACGGCCAAGGCCGCGGGTCACTACAACAGCGGTCGTTGATCGAGCCGCGTTCGTTGAGGAGCCCGGCGCGACGAATCGCGCCGGGCCCTCGGCGTTCACTCGACCCGGGCCGCGCACGGGCGCGTGCGTGGCCGGATCAGTTTTTCGAAATGCTGAAGCTCAGTGATTGGATGGGGGCCACCTCCTTCCAGGCGGAGTCGAAGACTGCTTTCATGTCGAGGTCGTAGTGACGCTCGAATGCGGTGGCGGTGTCGCCCGTCTGCAGGTCGGCGACGAATCGGATGAAGGTCGCGGCATCACGCCGGGCGATCAGCCAGCGCACCAGCGCCGCGCTCTGGCCGTAGAACACCCGCTGCCTGCGGGCATCGTCCGGATAGAGATCGAGCGCGAGCAGATCGGCGGCTGAAAAGTCGAGTCCCCGGTCGCGGGCCGCCCGGAAGTCGGATTCATGGCCGGCCTGCTTGACGGCATCGTCGAACAGGAGCGCGATTCCCTCGTCGGCCCAGCGAGGAGGAGCCGCCGCAGTGAAGCGTTCGGCCAGCACGACATGGACGACTTCGTGGGCCAACGCATCGGGGATGATCTCGGAACCGTCCCCCATCACGTCGATCCGCCGGCTCACGACCCTTCCGCCGCTGAACTCGATCGACGTCGCGCCGCGCGAGGCCGCGGGAGAACCGCCCACGGCTTCCGTGAACGCCGCCGGCGTGGCATGGACGTGGATCGCACACCGCTCCGCCCAGTGCCGCGGCTCGAGATCTCCGAGCAGCTGTGCGTAGGCCGATTTCCGGACCGCCTCGGCCTGTTCGGCGATGGCGTCCGCCCTTCCCCGACTGGCCCCGATCACGACCACGTTGCGAACCTTCGCCGCGCAGTCGGCCGCGGCGTTCTCGGCGTGGATCAGGGAGGGGGAAGTCGCCAGCCAGAACGCCAACGACGCGACGGGGAGATGATGGTGAATCGACATCCGGCGGTCCTCGGAAGACCGGTCGAACCTGAACGCAGTTCCTACGAAGCACACGCCGTGCCACGGCCGCCCCGAACCCCGCCACGTCCGGAGAGGCCCTTGATTTCTGCGGATCCACGCTTCGGCGAGCCCGACTTCCGCCTCGCCGCGGTGTCCCGACTGCCCGCAAACGGGGCACCGACTGCGCGGGCTCTCGGCAGGCCGGCGCTACACTGCCGGCATGAAACTGTTTCCGTGCGATCGCTACCCGCTGCCGCTTCCCGAAGGACACCGCTTCCCGATCGACAAGTACGCCCTCCTTCGGCGGAGGCTCGAGACCCACGCGGCCGCGGGCGCGCCCTTCGAGTTCATCGAACCTCACGCCGCGACGGACGACGAGTTGATTCGCGTCCACGACCGGTCGTACGTCGGTCGGGTCCTCGCGGGAACGCTCACCGCTGCGGAGATCAGGCGGATCGGCTTCCCGTGGAGCGAGGCGCTCGTCGAACGCTCGCTCCGCAGCACCGGGGCCGCGGTGGATGCCGCCGCCGCCGCGCTCGTGGACGGGGTCGCCGCGAGCCTCGCCGGGGGCACGCACCATGCGGGCACGGACTGGGGCGAGGGATACTGCGTGTTCAACGACACCGCGGTGGCGGCCCGCGAAATGCAGGCCCGTGGCGAGGTCGAGCGGGTGCTGATCCTCGATTGCGATGTCCACCAGGGCAACGGCACCGCCGAGATCTTCGCCGCCGATCCGACGGTGTTCACCATGTCGATCCACGGAGCCCGCAACTTTCCGGTGCGGAAGCATCCCGGATCCCTCGACATCCCGTTGGATGACGGCACGGGAGACGAGGACTATCTCCGGTTGCTGAAACCGGCCGTCGCCGAATCGATCGAGCGAGCGCGGGCCCGGCTCGTTTTCTACATCGCCGGTGCCGACCCGTTCGCAGGCGATCGGCTCGGCCGGCTCGCCTTGACGAAAGAGGGCCTCGCGGCACGCGACCGCCTGGTGCTCGACGCGGTGGGGGCGAGCGGAGCGGCGCTGGCGATCGTCTGCGGCGGCGGCTACTGCCCCGACCTGGAGTCGATCGTGGACATCCATGCCTCCACGATGCTGCTCGCGGCGGGGTTCGCCCGGCGGAAGGCCGGTGCCGACTAGATCGTGCGTCGGTCCGTCACGTCGGCGACCGCCGATCCGAGCAGGCCGTGGGGGACATCGGCAGCGTGACCTCGATCGTCGTCCCTTTGCCCGCTCGGCTTTCGATCTTCGCCTCGCGTCCGAAGAGCCGCGCCCGCTGCCGGATTCCCTCGAGCCCGAACCGGTCCGGCGGCACGGCCTGCACGTCGAATCCGCTGCCGTCGTCGCTCACGCGGACGGTGATGTCGTCGGGGTCGCACGGCTCGACGACGATCCGAACGTGCTCGGCCTGGGAATGCTTGCGGATGTTCGACAGGCTCTCCTGGACGATCCGGAACACCGCGGTCGCGACGTCGGGGTCGAGTTTGCGCAGCGACCGTGGGTGGAGGTAGTCGATCGCGGGGCCGATGCCGCGCATCCGCTCCACGAGCGACTCGATCGCCTCCTCCACACCGAGTTCGTCGAGCATCGGCGGCCGCAGCCCCTCGATCAGCCGACGGGCCTCGGCGGCGGCGGCACGCATCAGTCGCAGTCCCTCGACGCACGCCCGCCGGACGTCATCGAGCCGTCGTTGCTGCGGCGACTCGAGCGCGTGCACAGCGGCCTCGAGCTGCATGATGGCTCCCGCCTGATACTGGGCCAGTCCGTCGTGGATTTCATACGACACGAGCTGTCGCTCCCGCTCCTGGGTGCGAAGCATCTGCTGGAGAGCCTGGCGCTCGGCCCGGAGGGCCCGCTCGGTCGCGCGGGCCGCCTCCCCCGCGGATGCCACCTCGGGCCTGGCAGCAGATCCGCGGCGGTGTTGCGGCGACGGCCGCTCCGACGGTGATGGACGATTGGGCATGGTGGCGGTGGCGGGGCCTCGTCCCGAGCATACTCCCGGGGCCGATGGGAAGCTGCGTCGCCGCGGACCAAGGTTGTCCCCTCGTCACGCTTCAATGCGGGCGTGTCCGGGATTCCGCTCCACGGAAAGAAAGCGAGGCGACGATGCGAGGTCCGGTAAAAAACCGACTGCACGGTTACGAGGTGGGGTGGTTCACGCTCCTCCTGCGGATGCGGCTGGCCGACGAGGAGCCTCTGCGGGCGGCACAGGCCAGGGTGGCACAGGCGGCCCTCGAGCGGATGGAAGCCCAGCGGCAAAGACGGCGGACGCGCCGCGGTCGGCGGGAAGATTGACGCTGAGGAAGGCCGGTCGTCACGCTCGACGGCCAGCCCTCCGCGCCCCGAAAAGTACTCCCGACAGGGATCGAACCTGTAACCTTCAGCTCCGGAGGCTGACGCTCTATCCAATTGAGCTACGGGAGCGGAGCCCGGAGTCTATCAGCCGGCAGCGGCGTGAAAAAGGATGCCGCAGGCGTCAGGCGGAACGCCGCATGGGCACCGCCTCGTTCCGGCGCCGCGGCCGTGGCAATGCATTGTGCGGACCGTCGATGCGGATGGTGGGGGCGTCGTCGGTGGTCGCTGCGGTGCCGCCGGCCCGCGCGAGCGCTCGCAGTTGCCGAGCGCGGGGCAGGTAGGCGCCGAACTGCAGCAGCCCGACCAGGCGGCCGGCGAGCATCGGCAGGGTGCCGAACGGGGCCCGCGAGACGGCGTGCCGGATCACCTCGAGGCCATGGGCCGCGAGCGCCAGCGGGAGCGACTGACCCACGAGCGCCCTCCAGAACAGCCGCTCCGCATGGAGGCCGGCGAGGAAGGCTCCCTTCCTCCCGCGCGTCGGACCCGCGACCACGCGGGACGATTCGTCGGTGAACACGCTCCAGCCTGTCCGGCAGAGCGTCACCGCCATGTCGGCGTCCGCACAGCTGTCGCCGCAGGCGGTCGAGAATCCGGGGCCCGACAGGCGGAGGAAGTCGGTCCGCCAAAAGCCGGCCTCCAGCACGGGACCCTGCGCCCGCACCGACCGCCGCCCAGGCTCGACCTCGATCCGGCGGCCCCCTCGGCCGCAGCGGATACCGGCGTTGATCGCCCGAGCGGCTTCGTCGGCGGTGACCGTCAGCGGGACGACGGCCGCGACGCGCTGGTCGTCGAACCTGGCCACGGGTCCGTCCGTCCAGCCATCGGTGGCCCGCCAGCCGGCGGCGAGGATGTGCGTCACGTCGGCGGTGCTCGCCGCGACGCCGACGTTCACGCAGGCCACGAGGCTCGAGCCGATCGGCGCCTGGACGAACGTCACCTCCTCGCGGATGTTCCAGGGGTCGTCGTAGGCGCAGCCGAGCGCGACGATCACCTCGCTGTCCTCAGGGCGTTTTTCCAGAACGCTGACCAGCGTGTCCTCGAGCGCCGCCGGATCGGTCGGCGCCGGGATCACGATCGAAAGTCTCGGCTGATGCGCTCGGCGCGGCATGCTTCCCGCCCCCGCAGGAAATGTTCGACAACCAACGATTCCGACCGGCTTCCGGCAGGGCGCTCCCGGCCATGCGTTCCGGACCGGCCGACCTCAGGCGGCGGCCCGCTGCGGTTGCAGTTCGGTGAACAGGTTCACGGTGTGCAGCATCTCGCCGTCGGCCCCGTAGAACTGCAGCACCCCGACGTCGATCAGCCACATCGCGAACATTTCGGCCACGCGGTAGCAGCGGGCCACGCAGCGGCCGCGGTCGATGCGGATGTTCTCCTGGACGTCGGCGACGTCCACGGCCTCGGCGCCGAACTCGAGGAAGTATCGCGTGACGATGTGCCGCACGTCGGCGGCATGCATGTTCAGACGCATGAGAGGCAACCTCCTGTTGCGGGCGTGTCGAGCGACGTCCTGTCGATCGCGGTCGGGACCATACCGGGCCGTTGCCGGCGACGGTAGGCTACTTTCCACGGGGCGAGCCCCGCTGGCAGCCACGATCCTGCCACTGCTGGGAGTATCGGCGCGGCTGCAGCCCCGAGGTGACTGCCCGGGCGCGAGTCTTTCCAACCCTCACGGCCGGCCGTGTCTCGCCAGGCTTCCCGATCGCGCCAACCCCTCCAGCAGGCCCTTCTGCCGGCCCTACAACCGCTCGGTCCACTCGTGGCGGGAGTAGCGTTCCTCCACCAGTTCGGCGACGCGGGCCCGCGGCCAGTCGCTGCGACTGCACGCTGGCGCGAATGCCTCCCGGACGGCGTCGCTCAGGGCCTGCGCGCCCAGTCGGAGATTCGCGAGGAAGTCGCCGTGCTGCCGCCCGCCGCGGTACTCGGGTTCGCGCGGGGGATGCCTGAGGAGGCGGCTCACCAGTCCGAGATCGAACTCGTCGAGCAGGGTTCCGTGATAGAGCACTCCGTGCGGCCGCACCCGGAGGGCATTGCCGGAGACTTTCCGGAGGCCGGTGTCGCCGGCGACCACGAGGTCGCTCGACCCCCTGCGCGACACGCCTCCCGGGACCGGCGCGATCCGGGACAGCGCGGCACAGAGTGGGTCGAGCATCCGCGCGTGAATCCGCTCGATGGTCGGGGCCATGTCGGGGAAGGACTCCACGACCGACCACATGAGGCAGCCCGGGCCGAGCAGCACCGTCAGGCCCCCGCTCGGCCGCCGGACGATCCTCGCGCCCGCGGCGCGACAGGCGCCGACATCGACCTCCTCCTCGAGGCGGCTCGACGATCCGACGACCACGACCGGCTCGCGGGCCATCCACGTCCGCACCACCGTCGTCTTGGAGGTCGCTGCATGCGCCTCCTCGAGGAGCGCCTCGTCGAGCGCCAGCTGCGCTTCGACCGGGCCCGGGTCGGCATCGAGCCAGACGGTCGCTCCGGTGGGGGCGTGACGTTGACGCACGGAGCCTCTCCCCTAGACTTTCTGCGACGATCCACCGTCCCGGAAACCGTTCATGTCAGACTCCAAGGGGCCGCTCTCGGCCGCCGACGCGTTGCCGCCGGTCGAACCGCCGAGCGCCGCCTTTCTCGTGCAACTGTTCCTGGTGCCCGGGATCATCGTCTCCATCATCGTCTGCGTGTGGCTCGCGTTCCACTGGCTGGCCCACCTCGGCAACGACCCGCAGGCCTACGTCCGCACGCTGCAGCGCGACAACGAGGGCCGCTGGCAGGCGGCCCTCAATCTCGCGAACGACCTGCGCGGACCGGGTGGCGGAGCCCTCAAGGAGGACGAGGCACTGGCCCGTGAATTGGGCCGGATCCTCTCCGAAGAGGCGACGAGCGGCCGGACCGGAGAACAGTCGCAGACGCTCCGACTCTATCTCTGCCGCGCCCTCGGCGAGTTTTCCGTGCCGTCGGCGGCGACCACGCTGATCGAACGTGCTGGCGACGCGACCGATCCGCAGACCGCGCGGGCCGCGGTCGAAGCGCTGTCCGTCCTGCAGGCGAACCTGGCGGCGGCCGGCCGCGGGCTCGCCGACCCCGGCGCCGCGACGGAGGCGGTGATCGGAGCTTCGCGGAGCGATGACGCACCGCTCCGGTCCGCAGCAGCCTTCACGCTCGGAGTGCTCGGCGGGCAGCCGGCGGTGGAGCGTCTGCTCGCGCTCACGGGCGACACCGTGGACGACGTCCGGTTCAATGCGGCGCTCGGTCTGGCGCGGCAGGGGCGTACGGAGGCCTACGAGGGGCTCGGCGAGATGCTGGCGCTCGCCGACATCCCCGCCGGTCCTGCGGACGACGCGGCCACCCAGTCGCAACGTTACAAGCGGGCGCTCGTCGTGGTGAACGCTCTGCGCGGCGTGGCCCTGCTCGTGGACGCCGGCCACGAGCCCCCCCCGGCGGCCATCGTGGACCGTGTGAAGGCGGTGGCAGCCGATCCCGTCGGCGACGTCCGCTCGAGTGCCTCTGCCCTGCTCAAGAAGATCGAACGGGTCGCCGTCCCGGCGGCGGCGTGATCTGGCGGCTGATCGATGCGGCTGCCGGGTGACGAGCGTGGGCCCGCGGCCGGGCCCTGTCCGGGCGGGTCGCCGAACCGCGGTCACGCATTGAGATACTCGTCGAGCAGTTCGCGCAGGAGGTCGGTGTCGGGCTCGATGCCGGTCCAGGTTTGGAAATCGATGGCCGTGGTCGAGCAGTGGATCTCGAGGCCGTCGATGGTGCAGGCGCCGTGCTGCTGTGCGGCGGCCACCACGGGCGAGGGCTGAGGCACCAGCGCGAAGTCGGCGACCACGAGGTCGCGGCGTAGTCCGGCCAGGCGCAGTGCGGCGTCCGCCGGCACCGCGACGACGACGACACCCACCTGTTCCGGGATCACGATCTCGTCGCTCCACGGCAGGGCCGAAACGGAAGATCCCTCGATACCGGCGAGCGCGTCGACGAGGTGTGCCGCGCGGTCGGCGGTGCGGTCACAGACCAGCACCTCGGCCGCGCGGGCGAGCGCGAGTTCGAGGGCCGCGGCACGCGCGGCTGCTCCGGCACCCACGAGCAGCACCCGTTCGCCGGCCGGGTCGCAGTGCGAGCGCAATGCTTCCAGCAGTCCGCGGCCGTCCGTCATGTGGCCGACGAGCCCTTCAGGCCGCCGCTCCACGAGGCTCACCGCTCCGGCGAACGCGGCGGCCGGCGACACGGTCTCGAGGTGGGGGACTGCGAGCGAGCGCAGCGGCCCGGACAGCGAGCAGCCCCGGAAGCCCATCGCGTCGAGGCCCCGGATCGCGTCGCCGATGCGGTCGGCGGGAACGTCGAGCGTCAGAAACCGCCAGTCGAGCCCGGCGGCGGCCAGCGCACGTTCGTGGAGATACTGGGCAGGATGCCCGGCGGCCGGGCAGCCGAGCAGCGAGACGATCTCCTGCAGAGCCGGACTCGTCATGGAAGCGGGTCAACCGGGTGACGCGGATCGCTACACGGTGACGCTCGTGACCGCGACGAACCGCGGGTCGCCGCGGATCGGATCGAAGTCGGGTTCCGCCTCGGTGAGCGCACGGAACCGGCCGTCGATCGCGATCGCCTGCGTGAGGTGCTCGATCGCCGCCTGCACGCTCCCTTCGAGCGACAGGTAGCAGGCGAGATTGTAGTGCAGGATCGGCTGCTGCGGGGCGGCGGCGATGCCCCGCTGGAGTTCGGAGATCGCGTCGTCGAGCCGCCCCAGGCGCTTCAGGCACCAGCCGACGCCGAGCCACGCCTCGATCCGCTCCGGCTCCTGCTCCGTCACGGCCCTCAGTGGTGCCAGGGCCTCCTCCCACCTCCCCAGCGCTCTGAGAGCCTCGCCCTCCAGCAGCCTGGCGTGAGCCAGCGACCGGGTCGGCTCCGGGAGTTCGGCGAGCATCGACAACGCCCGATCGAACAACCTCCGGGCCGATGGTGGAAGGGGTGCGTCGGCCTCGACCAGGAGTTCGCCGAGTTCGATGTATCCGGACGCCTGCCGCAGGATCGCCTGGCGGCGGAGCCGGGTCATGGCAGCCATCGCAATACCTCCCTTTTCCCCCAGTCTAGGCCGCCCCGCCGGAGCGGGCCGCCGGAGCGGGCCGCCGGACCGGAGGTATCACGGTTTTTACGCAGGACTGCCCGGAGAGGGTCGGTAACGGCGGGAAAATGACACGCTTTTCAGGATTCCGGGCCTCCTCGGGAAAAAACCCACGAAAAACTGTCCGGATCGCCACTCTTATAGACAGAGAAGCCCCCAGGAGTTCCCACCATGCGTCTGACCCTTCGCACGCTGCTGGCCTGCCTCGACCATGTGCTGCCTGTGACCGAGCAGCACGAACTCGACGCCAAACTCGCGGGCAGTGCCGCCGCGCGGCAGTTGGTGGCGCGGATCCGGCGCGTCGTCGAGCAACCAGGCATTCCCGCGCCCCGGCTCGATGGCCGCGGCCTGGCGGCCGACGCCAATTCGGTGGCCGAATACCTCGACAACTGTCTCGACCCCGACCGTCTGGAGACCTTCGAACGCATCTGCCTGGAGTCGGACATGCACCTTGCGGAAGTGGCGGCCTGCCACCAGATTCTGGCGCGGATCGCGGCCGACCCTGCCGCCACGGCGCCACTCGATGCCGCCGGACGGAAAAAACTCCTCGTGGCCCTCGGGCAGCGCTCCACCGAGACCGGCGAGGAGAGCCGCAGACGCGAAGTGTTCGAGAACGCCCGCGCAGTGCATGCCGCCCTCGACGGGGCCCCCGCGGATCGACAGCCGTCCGGCACCCGTGGCCGGGCCGCGGCCTGGCCGGCCTGGGTGGCGGCGCTCGTCGCGCTGGCACTGCTCGTCGTGCTCGGTACGTTTCTCTTCGAGGCGGTCGGTCGCGGCCGGAGTCGGTCCGCCGCCGGCCGCCGTGAGCCCGAGGTCGCCCGTGAGCCGGTTCGGCCGCCCGGCGAAGAGCACGTGGCCGAGGCAGCCGCCTCACCACCGGTCGCCGGGCCGCAGGTCGAAACCACCCCGCCGGTCGCTCCGCCGGTCGCAACCCCGGTGCCGGCGGTCGCGTCGGTGCCGGCGGAAACACCGCCGCCCGCGCCGCCGGCTGAGCCGCCGCCGGTAGCAGCGCCCGTTCCCGCCGTCGTTGCGACCGCGCCGCCGTCACAACCTGCCCCAGGGATGCCACGAGTGCCGCACGGTGACGCGCTGGCGATCGCGGGGACTGCGGCTGACACTGCGGGCGTCGTTGCACCGGCTCCTCCCGCGCCGGCGCTCGAGCCGCCGCCAGAAGAGTCGCTGGGGTTTGCGGATGCCGACGACCTGCTGATCCACCGGGTTTCAGGCGAGGGCAAGCCCGCGTGGCAGGCGGTCGCGGCCGGTGCACCGCTCGCGGCTCGCGAGGACCTGGTGGCGCCGTTCGGATTTCAGCCCGATATCCAGGTGCGCGGCGTGACCATCAGGCTCCTGCCGGGCACGCGTGCGCTGGTCTCCGTCGAGGCGGACGGGGTGCCGCGGCTGGAGGTGGTGTTCGGACGGGCGATCGTTCGCGCCAGCCGCCCCGACGCCCGGATCGGGATCGCGGCGGCCGGACTCGTCGGCACCGTCACGGCCGGCCTCGCGGATCCGGTGGCTGTTTCCGTCGATCTCGAACGTGCTCCGGGCGGCGACCCGGCCCACGACGCGGCGCGGGTGCGTGCCGCAGTGATCGCATCGAACGGTGGCATCGTCTGGAGGCAGGCAGGGGCGGGGGGGCAGGGCGTGCTGCAGGGCATCGCCGCCGAGGGCCTGCTCGACGCCCGCACCGCGCTCACCTGGGAAAGCACGAGTCCCGGGGTCGGAAAGACGGCGCGTCTCGATCCGCCGCCCGCATGGGTCGTCGCTCCGCAGCAACTCGACAGACTGCAGCGATCCGCGAGCGACGCGGTGCGGGAACGGCTGGCGGCGACCGGCTCGCTGGACAGGTCGCTCCGGGAACTCTCCGCCGACCGGCGGGCCGAAAATCGCATCCTCGCCGCCGCGACGCTCGCACTGCTCGGTGACTTCGACGTGGCAGTGGAACTGCTCTGCGACGAGTCGCCTGGCCGGCGGCTGGAACAGCGACAGTGGGCGAATCTCGAGGCCGGAGTCGTGCCCTTGGCCCTGGCCCGCGGCGCCAATGCCGCCGCCAGGCTGCGACAGGCGCTCGAGGACCGAGGCCCGCACGGCAAGGCAGAGGCACTGTTTGCCATGGCCCGTGGATTTTCCGACGACGAACTGGCGGCCGGTGCGGCGGCGACCCTCGTCGAGGGTCTCGACGACGCCGATCTGGTCGTGCGGCGGTACGCCTTCAAGTGCCTGTGCGACATCGTGCAGCCGGCGGCGGCGGACCGCCTGCGGTACCGGCCCGACGGCCTTCCCAGCCTTCGCCGCGAGGGGGTGGAGTGGTGGCGAGGGCAGTTGCAAAAGGGTCTGATTCGTCGTCCGGGGGCCGCGTGAGCGACGCGGTTTGGCGAAGCCTCGGCGCGGGTGATATGCTCCGGTCACCCCGGCCGTGGGCCGCATTTTTGCCAAAATTCCCCGTAGAGGAAGCGTTCGAGTGCAGATCAACGTCTCCGCCCGGCATGGCCAACTGAGTCCGGCGTCGCAGTCCAGGATTTCGGCGAAGGTCTCCCGGCTGAAGCGGTATTTCGACCGGATCACGGCCCTCAACGTGACGGTGGACCTGGGCAACGCGGGGCTGCCGGAGGTCGAGATCGTGGCCTCCGCGGAACACTTCCACGATCTCGTGAGCCGCGAGCACTCCGGACTGCTGTGGCGGAGCGTCGATGGGGCGGTGCAGAAACTCGAGCAGCAGTTGCGCAAGCACAAGGAAAAGGTCCGGGACCACAAGCACGTGCAGTCGTCGCGGCGCGGTTGAGCCGCGTTCCGGCGGGGACGCCGCTCCCCATCGCCCACCCCGTAGTACGAAGACCCATGAAGTTCTCCGATTTTGTCGCCACCGACGCGATCCGCTCCGATGTCGAGTCCGACACGAAGCCGGCCCTGATCCGCGAGATGGCGGAAGCCCTCGTCGAAGCCGGCCGGCTCCCTGCGGCCGAGCTCGAGAGCATCGTCAAGGCGATCATGAAGCGGGAGGATCTGGGCAGCACGGGCATCGGCCGGGGCGTCGCCGTGCCCCACACGAAGCATCCGAGCGTCGATCGGCTGGTGGGCACGGTGGCCGTGAGCCGCAAAGGGATCGACTTCTTGAGCCTCGACGGTGAGCCCGTCCACCTGTTCTTCCTGCTCGTCTCGCCGCCCGACCGGCCGGGGGATCACCTCCGGGCGCTCGAGAACATCTCGAGGCAGTTGCGGGACGACACCTTCTGCCGGCGGCTGAAGGCATCGACCACCCCGGCCGACATCGAGCACCTTCTCGAGGAGGCCGACAACCACGGCGTGGTGACGTGAGCAGCCAACAGACCATCTCCCGCGAAGTCGTGGTCGGGATCGAGCAGGGGCTCCATGCCCGCCCGGCCGATCTGCTCGCGCGCGAGGCCCGCAAATGGCAGTCGCGGATCGAACTCGTGGCCGAACGGCAGCGGGCCGACGGGAAGAGCATCCTCGAACTGCTCACGCTCGCGGCCGAGGCAGGCACCCGGCTGGTGGTGGAGGCCACCGGCCCGGATGCCCGCGAGGCCGTGGACGCCATCGGCGGTCTGTTCGACCGCAATTTTTCCGAACCGAACTCACACACCCAACCGCTCGTTTCACGACCGACCAACGAATAGAAGGAGCAGCACGAAGCCGCCTGGCGCGAAGCCGTGCGGAGCGTTGATCGCCAGCCGGCCGCCGATCTTCCGGCGGCCGCGCGATCCGCCCGCCGCCCCCGCTGCCGGCCGGGCCGACTGCGCCCCCCATGCTGAAACTCCAGGGCATCGCCGTCTCTCCCGGCGTCACGATCGGCGAGGCGCTCGTCCTCGACAGCGAGGGGTTCCGCATTCCGCGCCGGTTCGTGGAGCGGAGCGCGGTGGACACGGAACTCGAACGGCTCAGGCATGCCGTGGCCGAGACGGCCCGCGAGATCGAGCGCAACCGCGACGCGGTCCAGGCGGAACTGGGCGAGCAGTACGCCGGCATCTTCCAGGCGCATCTGGCGATGCTGCACGACGAGCGGCTCCAGGAGGAGCTCGCCAGTGCCGTCCGCGACAGGAACTGGTGGCCGGAATATGCCGTCAGTCGCACGCTCCGCCGCTACGCGAAGGTCTTCCAGAGCCTCGACAATCACATCTCGCAGCGGGCGCACGACATCTACGACATCGAGAAGAGCCTGCTGCGCAACCTGCTCGGGCAGCGGCGGGAGACGCTGGCGGCCATCTCGCAGCCGGTGATCGTGCTGGCGCACAACCTCACGCCGAGCGAGACGGCGAACCTCGACCGCCGGTTCGTGAAGGGGTTCGCCACCGAGCTCGGCGGCCCCGGCAGCCACACGGCGATCGTCGCCGAAGGGCTGGAGATTCCGGCCGTGGTCGGCCTCGGGCCGTTTCTCGCAGACGTCTCCGGCGGCGAGCCGGTGATCCTCGACGGCCAGCAGGGCGTGGTGATCCTCCAGCCCGACGAGGAGACGATCGCCCGTTACAAGCTCGAGCTCGAGGCGGCTCGGTCGGTCGCGGCCCGCCTCGACTCGCTGCGCGACGTGCCGGCAGAAACGCTCGATGGCGTCCGGATCCAGCTCACGGGCAACATCGAGTTTCCGAGCGAGGCGGAGCAGTGCCTGTCGCGCGGCTGCGACGGCATCGGGCTCTACCGGACCGAGTTCCTCTATCTCACGTCGAAGCGGGAGCCGACCGAGGAGGATCACTTCGCCGCCTACAGCGCGGTCGTGCAGGCGATGCCGGGCAAGCCCGTCGTGATCCGCACGCTCGATCTCGGCGCGGACAAGATGCACACGGAACGGACGCCCGAGGAGGAGCGGAACCCGTGCCTGGGCCTGCGCAGCATCCGGCTCTCGCTGCGGCAACTGCCGATGTTCCGGACCCAGTTGCGGGCGATTCTCCGGGCGAGCGCGATCGGCGACGTGCGGGTGCTCTTTCCGCTCGTTTCCACGATCGTCGAACTTCGCCAGGCGCGGCTCGTGCTCGCCGACGTGATGGAGGATCTCGCCGAGCACGGCATCGCGTTCAACCCGAAAATGCCCGTGGGGATGATGGTCGAGACCCCCGCGGCGGTGATGATGCTCGACGCGTTCATCAAGGAGGTGGACTTCGTCTCGATCGGCACCAACGACCTGATCCAGTACACGCTGGCGGTCGATCGGGGCAACAAGGAGGTGGCCGATCTCTACAACGCCTGCGACCCGGCGGTGCTGCGGCTTCTGAGCCGCTCGCTCGACGTGGCGCGGGAGGCCGGCGTTCCGGCCAATGTCTGCGGACAGATGAGCGGCAGCGTGATGTACACGCAGCTGCTTCTGGGGCTGGGCCTGCGGCAACTGAGCGTGCCGGCAAGCGCCATCCCGGAGGTGAAGCAGGCGTGCCGAAGTGTTTCGGTCGCCGAATGCCGCGAGATCGCCGCGCGGGCGCTCCAGATGGACAGCGCCCGCGAGGTGAAGGCTTTTTTGCGCGACCAGATGCGTCGCCGGCTCTCGGAGACCGTCGTCTGACGGCGCCGTCCCCGGGACGGGAGAGCCACGAGAAACCGAGGAAAGGAACGAGTCATGAAGCAGGAGATGCTGATCAACGTGTCGCAGCCGGAGGAGTGCCGGATCGCGATCATGGAAGACGGTGTGCTCGAGGAGCTCTACGTGGAGCGGACGAGCCAGGACAATTACGTGGGAAACATCTACAAGGGCCGCGTGGTGAACATCGAGCCGTCGATCCAGGCGGCGTTCGTGGACTTCGGCGTCGGCCGCAACGGATTTCTCCACATCAGCGACGTCGAGCCGCAGTACTACCGGCAGGGCGGCCTCGATCCCGACAAGGCGTTCGACGTCGAGCCGCCGGGCCGGGGCGGCGAGGTCGCGGCCGAGGACGAGGGCCGGCAGCGGACCGCCACCCGGCGCAAGCCCCGGCTGGGGGACCGCCCGCGGGTCAAGCCGCCGATCCAGGACATCTTGCGGCGTGGCGACGAGGTGCTCGTGCAGGTGATCAAGGAGGGCTTCGGCACGAAGGGGCCGACGCTCTCCACCTACATCTCGATCCCCGGCCGGTATCTGGTGCTCATGCCGCCGCTCGGCCGGGTGGGCATCTCCAAGAAGATCGACGACGAGCGGGACCGGCGAGTCCTCCGTGACATCATGCTCGAACTCCAGCCGCCGAAGGGCGTGGGCTTCGTCGTCCGCACCGCCGGCACGGAGCGGACGAAGTCGGAGATGGCCCGCGACATGGCCTACCTCCTCAATCTCTGGAAGAGCATCGTGCGACGGATGCGGAAGTACTCCGCCCCGATCGACATCTACCAGGAAAGCGACATGATCATCCGCACGATCCGTGACATGTTCACGGAGGACGTGGGCCGGATCCTGATCGACGAGCCGGCCGCCTTCGAGCGGGCCCGCGAGTTCCTCGATCTGGTGATGCCGAAGTACGTCGGACGGCTGCAGCTCTACGAAGGCAAGGAGCCGCTCTTCCACCGCTACGGCCTGGAGGAGGAGATCGGCAAGATGTACCAGCGCAAGGTGCCGCTCAAGGGGGGCGGGTCGATCGTGATCGACCAGACCGAGGCGCTCGTGGCCATCGACGTCAACTCGGGTTCCTTCCGCACCGAGAAGAGTGCGGAGGACAACGCCTACCAGATGAACCTGATCGCGGCCAAGGAGATCGCGCGACAGCTGCGGCTGCGCGACCTCGGCGGCGTGATCGTCAACGACTTCATCGACATGCGGAAGGAGAAGTACCGGCGCGGCGTGGAGAAGGCGCTCCACGAGGCCATGAAGCGGGATCGCGCCCGGACGAAGATCCTGCGGACGAGCCCGTTCGGCCTCGTCGAGATGACGCGGCAGCGGATCCGGCCGTCGCTGCGGAAGAGCATCTTCCGCGACTGCCCGACCTGCACGGGCACCGGCATGGTGAAGACGGCCGAGAGCATGGCGATCGAGGTGATGCGGACGCTCCAGCTTTCGGCCACGCGTGACGACGTGGCCCGGCTGAACATCACCGTGCACGACGAGGTGGCCACCTGGATCAACAACCGCAAGCGGCGTGAGATCACGCAGTTCGAGGACCAGACCCACATCCAGCTCCACGTGGACGGCAAGGACGGCGTCTCGCCGGAGCACCTGGTGTTCGAGGCCTGGGATTCGAGCGGCCGGTCGGTCCGCTTCCCCTGAAAGCGGAACATCGGCGCGGACGTCAGAGCCGCAAATACGCCGTCGGGCCGGTCGAGTGGCGGGATTTTTCGTGCCACTCGACCGGTTGGCGGACGGTTGGTACCCTTCGTGACTCCCCGTTTCGAGAGCGACATCACCCATGGCCAAGACCGCTTCCGCCGACACTGCCGCCACGATGGCGGGTTCCGACCACCTCTACGCGATCGTCGCCGACGGCGGCCGGCAGTATCGCGTGATGGAGGGCCAGGAGATCGAGATCGATTTCCGGCATCTGCCCGCCGGCAGCGAGGTCGTCTTCGACGAGGTGCTCGCCGTGAGCGAGGCGGGCAGGCTCAAGCTCGGCACGCCCACGGTGAAGGGTGCGAGGGTCAAGGCCGAGGTCGTGGGCCTCGTGCAGGGTGACAAGATTTTCGTGCAGAAGTTCCGCCGCCGTAAAAACTACCGCCGCCGCACCGGCCACCGCTCGGTCGGCACGAAGATCCGGATCGCGTCCATCAAGGCGTAGTCCGTGGGGCGGGCGTTCCGCTGGCCTCTGGCCACATGCCGTGCGCCGGCTTCGGGCTCCCCATGTCCCGTCGCCGGACGTTCGCTTCGGGCATCCTGCCCTCCGCTCACTCGACTCCGACTGCGCTGGCGGGAGCGCCTCCGCTTCGCCATCCTGGCTGCGCTTGTCTGCATACGCCGGCGACCGGGACACGGGGAGCCCGAAGCCTGCTCAACTGGAAACGGGGAGGCTCGGGGCTGCCCAGACCATCGAGCGGGCTATGGAAGCGAGCGCAGGCATGGATGCCGAAGCGAAGCGGACATGCAGAGAGCCGCGGCCGGGAGGGCCGCGGTGAACGTCCGACGAGATGGTCTGGGCAGTCACGAGCCGGCATGCTCGCGTCGATGGGCGTCTGAGTTACAGGCCCAGCCCCGCCAGCGGGCCGTCGCGGGTGCAGAGGGCGTCGACGGCGGCCGTGACGGTGGGGTCTTCCTCGACGGGAGGTGCGTGGTGGGGCTTCAAGCGGGCGTCGATCACGAGCGGACCGCGACAGCCCCAGTGCTTCTGGTGCACGAACGCATCGACGCCGTGCACGTCGGCCGCGGGGTTCGAGCGGGTGAAGGTCACCCACAGCAAGTTCTCGAGCGACGCGGCGGCGAACTCGGCGTCGTCCACGATCACGATCAGCGGAAACGTGCGCAGCGGATGGTCGGGTCCGATCGCGGCGCAGAAGCGGTCGCCGTCGTTCGACCAGGTGGGAGACGCGGAGGAGGCCCAGATCGCCGCGTCGTCCGGTGAGTCGAGCCGCGGGCGGGGCTCGATGCGCGGACCCGCGATCGCAAGGATGCCCGGCAGGCAGACCCGCGGGTGCGAGAAGCCGTCCGGGAGGCCGGTGCCGGCCGGCACGTCGCGCGGCAGGTCGCGGATCGCCGGGCCGCGGGCCGCCACGACGAGCTTCGATCCCGAGTTGAAACCGGTCCCGGAGTAATCGAGCGTGTCGATCGTCGTCTCGGTGTGAAAGTGGCAGTCGCGACGCCAGTCGGCCCGCGCCAGCAGATGTGCGAGGAACGGCACCACGTCGTGGGCGTCGAGTCCGGGGGCATCGTCGCCGGCGACGATGAACAGGTACTTCGCGAGCGAGAGCTGGCCTTGTCCGAGGATCGCCGAGGCCTGCGTCAGCAGTTCGGCGGGCCGTGTGGACGGCTTCCAGGGCAGGTAGCGCTCGCTGCCCACCGCGAGCAGGAGCGGATGCACGCCCGAGGCATCGACGGCGTGCACGCTGCTCACGCCCGGCAGGACGGTCGGGATCACGGGCCCGGTGAGTTCGTGCACGAGCCAGCCGAAGAGCGTGTCCTCCTGCGGTGGCCGGCCGACGACCGTGACCGGCCAGATGGCGTCGGTCCGATGCCAGACCCGATCCACCTGCAGCACCGGAAACCGATGCTGCCGCGCGTAGTAGCCGAGATGGTCCCCGAACGGGCCTTCGGGCTTCGTCGCGCCGGGCTGGACGACCCCCTCGATGACGAAGTCGGCGTCGGCATAGATCGCCGGGCGGTTCGGCCGGGCGAGCATCGGGATCCGGTGGCCGGCGAGGGCGCCGGCGAACGTGAGCTCGGAGAGCCCCTCGGGGAGCGGCATCATCGCAGCCACCGCCAGCGCCGGCGAACCGCCCACGAAGATCGCGACCTTCAGCGGCTCGCCGCGGGCCAGCGCCGCCGCATGGTGCACGCCGATGCCGCGGTGGATCTGGTAGTGCAGTCCCACCTCGCGGTCATGGACGTAGTCGTTGCCCGCGAGCTGCACGCGGTACATGCCGAGGTTCGAATGCTTCGTGCCGGGGCGGTTCGGGTCTTCGGTGTAGACCGCAGGCAACGTCACGAACGGTCCACCGTCGCCCGGCCAACCGACGACCTGCGGGAGCCGGGAGAGCGGGATCTCGCGGGCGAGCACCGGGCCGGTGCGCACCCTGCGGGGCAGCATCGTGACCGCGTCGAGCGGAGCCCGCCAGTAGCGCCAGGGCTTCTGGAGCGCGGCGGTGGGATCGATCTTCAGTTCCACGAGCCTCTTCACCCGCTCGAGGGTGTCGGCGAAGATCCGCTCGACGCGGCTGCGCGTGCCGTAGAGATTGACGAGGATCGGGAACGCGGAGTCCCTGGCCCGGGTGAAGAGCACGGCCGGCCCACCGACACGGAACAGCCGCCGCTGGATCTCCGCGATCTCGAGGCGTGGGTCGACGGGGTGGTCGATCTCCACGAGCTGTCCTTCGGCCCGGAGGGCGGCGACGCAGGCGTGGAGCGAACGAAATCCCATGCGGCTCTCGACGGATGCGGGTGCCGGACGGCGGGGCCGGGTATGCTGACGACCAGAAGTTATAGGCTGCCACCGGGATCCCGGCGGCCGATTTTCCCCCGGGGAGTTCGTGGCATGGTCACGCTGAAGAGCACATACGAGGGCGGCCTCCGCTGTCGCGCCGTCCACGGTCCCTCCGGCACGACGCTCGTCACCGACGCCCCGGTGGACAACCACGGCAAGGGGGAGAGCTTTTCGCCGACCGACCTCGTGGCCACGGCCCTGGGTGCATGCATGATGACGATCATGGGGATCGTCGCGGACCGGCACGGCATCGACCTCGCCGGCACGACGGCCGAGACGGTGAAGGAGATGACGCAGTCGCCGCCGCGCCGCATCGCGTCGCTCCGCACACGGATCACGATCCCGCTGCCGGCGGACCACCCCCAGCGGGCCGCGCTCGAGCAGGCGGCCCACACCTGCCCGGTGCACAAGAGCCTGCACCCCGGGATCGACGCCGCCATCGAGTTCGTGTGGACGGGCTGACGCTCAGGGCAGCAGCCTTAGTCCGACGGCCGTGTTGAGGTCGAAGATGGCCCGCCGGTGGCGGACGAGTGCGTCACGATGGCTCTGCGCCACCTCCGACGCGTCGTCGAGATGCCCCTCGAAGTCGTCGGCCGTGATCTGTCCGGTGGTGAACTGCTCGGTCTTGCGCTGGAGCGTGGCGTTGATCCGCGGCAGGATCGCCGTCTCGATCTGCTCGAGCGCCTCGCGGGAACGGCGGTATTCCCGCTCCGCCAGCCGCACCTCCGAGACCAGCCGCCGTTCGAGCGACGCCAGTTCGAGCCGAGTCTGGCTCACGTTGCTCTCGGCGCGGGCGATGTTGCCCTGGTTGCGGTTGTAGATCGGCAGCGCGCACGTGATGCCGAGGGCCCAGGATGTCGCGCTGGGCGAGCCGAAGGGCTGGTTGTTCTGGTAGGTGAAGGGGTCGTAGAAGAGGTAGACGTCGTCGAACCGGTTGGCCCGCTGGAGATGCACCTCGGCCCCGGCCCGAGTGACGCCGATGCGGGCGGCATGCAGGTCGGGACGGCAGCGGAGCGCGATGGCGGTCAACTCCTCGAGCGGCGGCGGCGCGGAAACGTCGCTGCGCAGCCTGCCGTTCGGCTCGAGGGTCGCAGTTTCATTCGGCGACATGCCGAGGAGCACGGCGAGCCCCTCCTGGGCGTCGGCATGCGCCTCGACCGCGTCGCCGAGGCTGCTGCGGGCCCGCTCCAGCACGAGCGCGAGATGATCGATGCTGTCGGCCGCCGCGGAGTCGTCCGGCTTGGCGGAGCGCTGGAGATCGGCGAGCAGCCGCTCCTGACGGCGGACTGTCGCCCGCGCCGTGAGCACGTCCACGCGGGCGGCCTGCAAGTTGACGAAAGCCCGGTAGACGTTGTCGATCTGGCGACGCGTGACGTCCTGAAACTGGGCCTCGATCGTGGACCGGGCCATCCGTGCCACGACCGTCCGGGCCTGCCGCTTGTGCGAGACATCGATCGGGTAGGTGATGTTGATGTCGTACTGCGTCGGGCCGCCGGGAGTCGTGTTGTTGAACTTTCCGTAGGGGATGAACTGGGTGTCGACGTAGATCAGCGGGTTGGTCCGCAGGCCCGCCGTGAGAATGTCGGCGTCGGCCTGCGTGATTTCGTGACGCAGCGCGCGGATGTCGAGGTTCGCGGCCATCATCCGCTCGATGGCCGCGTCGAGCGTGAGGCCGTCGGCCGGTCCGGGGTCGTCGAGGATCGCCGCGTCGATCGCCGTCGCGGGAATCGGGGCGGAGCGTGGCTGAACGGGCGTGGGCAGCGACTCGGGGAGCTGCATGCCGCGGTTGGCGGCGATCGTCGATCCGAGGGCGCCCGGTCGCCTGCCGCGGGGAATCCTTCCGGTGCGTTGCCGGCCGCCGAGGATGCCGGAGCCGGCCGTACCGCCGGGAAATTGCGGAGCGGCGTCGAAACTCCCCGGGCCGGGGCCGAGGCTCGGTTCGAGCGAGCCGGGAACGGGACCGAGATTCGGGAACTCGATGATCGCGGAGCGCTGCGACGACGAATCGGCCTGCTGGGCCTCGATCCGCGCGGCGTGGCCGAGCCAGACTCCGGCGCAGGCCAGGCTGGTCACCACGACTCGGCACGAACGCTGCGCGACGAACACGAGGCACCCCCGCCGGCGGAGGCCGGCCCGAGACGGTGCCGGCTTGAAGCGCGGCACCGCCCATCCGATATCATCGGCAGGGTCGGGGAAACCGCTTCATTCCCGGCGACCCACAGGGTCAGGACCCCGGTTGCCCTCCCTGCCCAGCCTTCCGATTTCAGCCCGGTGTCGTGCCATGGCCGACCTCTTCTCCGCGTCCCGCGCTGCCAATGTCGCCCGGGCCGCGCCGCTGGCGGCCCGCATGCGTCCGCGCCGGCTCGCCGACTACGTCGGCCAGGCCCACGTCGTCGGCCCCGGCAAACTCCTGCGCCGCCTGATCGAGGCCGACCGGCTCGGCTCGGTGGTGTTGTACGGGCCGCCCGGGGTGGGCAAGACGACGCTCGCCGAGATCATCGCCACCGAGACGAAGCGGCGGTTCGTGGAGCTCTCGGCGACCGCGTCGGGCGTGAAGGAACTGCGGGAGGTGCTCGATGCGGCCCGACGGCGACTCGAGGATGACGGCCAGCGCACCTGCCTCTTCGTGGACGAGATCCACCGGTTCAACAAGGCGCAGCAGGACGTCCTCCTGCCCGATGTCGAGAGCGGCGTGATCGCCCTCATCGGGGCCACGACGCAGAATCCCTTCTTCGCGCTCACCAGCGCCCTCGTGAGCCGCAGCCGGATCTTCGAACTGGAGAGCCTCGCCCCCGAGGACATCGGCGAGATCCTCCGCCGCGCGCTGGCCGACCGCGAGCAGGGCCTCGGCCGCGAGCAGATCGTGCTCGCCGCCGACGCGCTGGCGTTTCTGGTCGAAACGTCCGACGGCGACGCCCGCCGGGCCCTCGGCGCGCTGGAGATCGGCGCCCTCTCGAGCCCGGAGCGGCCACTCGCCTTCACGCTCGAACTGGCCCGCGAGAGCGTCCAGCGGAAGGCGATCGCGTACGACTCCGGCGACACGCACTACGACTGCGCGAGCGCGCTCATCAAGAGCATCCGCGGCAGCGACGCCGATGCGGGGCTCTACTGGCTCGCCCGGATGCTCGAGGGGGGCGAGGACGTGCGGTTCCTCGCCCGCCGGCTCGTGATCCTCGCGAGCGAGGACGTCGGCAACGCCGATCCACGGGCCCTGATGATCGCCGTGGCGGCGATGCAGGCGACGGAGTTCGTCGGGCTGCCCGAGTGCCAACTCACGCTCGCACAGGCGGTCACCTACCTCGCCCTCGCCCCGAAGAGCAATGCCTGCACCACGGCGATCGGCGCCGCCCGGCGCGACGTCCGCGAGAAGCGGGTGCTGCCCGTGCCACGGCACCTCCAGGACAAGCACTACGCGGGCGCCAAGCGACTGGGCCACGGCCAGGGCTACGAATACTCGCACGACGCCCCCGAAGGCATCGCCGCACAGGACTATCTCGGCGTCGAATCCCGCTACTACGAGCCCACCGACCGCGGCTTCGAGCGCGACCTCGCGGAGCGGCTCGCCGAGATCCGCCGGCGGCTGCGCGGAGGCGACGCCTGACATGCGGGCCGTGGTGCAGCGGGTGAGCGAGGCCGCGGTCACGATCGCCGGTGGCGTGGTCGGGCGCATCGGGCCCGGACTGGCCCTGCTCGTGGGCGTGGAGCAGGGCGACACCGCCGAAGACGTGGCGTGGCTCGCCGCCAAGATCGCGCGGCTGCGGATCTTCGCCGACGACGACGGACAGATGAACCGCGACGTGCGGGAGATCGGCGGTGAGGCGCTCGTGGTGAGCCAGTTCACGCTCCACGCCAGCACGAGGAAGGGCAACCGCCCGGGGTTCGCAGCCGCCGCCCGGCCGGACGACGCGATCCCGCTCTACGAGTTGTTTCTGGCGACGCTCGAGCCCCTCGTGGGCCGGCCCGTCCGGCGGGGCGTGTTCGGCGCCGACATGCAGGTGTCCCTCGTCAACGACGGGCCGGTGACGATCGTGATCGACTCCCGGCGCCGGGAGTGAGCCCGCGGGGCGGTGTCGTGGGGCCCCACCTGCCGGTGGACTGGCCGGAAAGTGTGCTAAACTGCCCGACCGGCCACGGTGGCTATAGCTCAGTTGGTTAGAGCACTAGATTGTGATTCTAGGGGTCGCGGGTTCGAGTCCCGTTAGCCACCCTCATCCCTCCGCCAGGCGGACCGTACCCTCAGGAGACTGCGACGATGATCCTCGGCAAACTCTGGAAGACGCTCGCCGCCCAGATGAACAAGATCGCCAACTTTTTCTGGACGGCCGACCCGGTCGCGCAGCTCCAGTACGAATACGACAAGGCGGTCGATCAGATGAAGGAGGGCCGCGAGGGCCTCGAGCAGTATCGGGCGCTGGTGGAGCGGGTGACCCGGCAGGTGAACGGCGATCGCGAGCACGTCGCCAAGCTCGAGGCGCAGGTCAAGGCCTACCTGCAGATCGGCGAGCGCGAGACGGCCAGCAGGTTCGCGCTCGAACTGCAGCGGGCGAAGAAGGATCTCGCCGAGAACGAGGCCCAGCTCAAGCTCCACGAGACGGCCTACGGCAACAACGTCACGAAGATCAAGCACGCCACGAAGAAGCTCGCGGACCTCAAGCAGAAGATCCAGAAGTACGACGCGGAGCTGAAGCTCTCGCGGGCCGAAGCGGAGCTGGCCAAACTCGCCACGAGCTTCAATTTCGACATCACGACCGACTTCGGCCAGATCGAGGACGTGATCCAGGACAAGATCGGCCTCAATCGGGCCAAGGTCCGCGTGGCGGCCGACCTCTCGGGCGAAGGGCTGGAGAAGGTCAAGGCGGAGCAGGCGGTGGAGACGCAGATGGCCGAGAACGCGTTGCGGGAGTTCGAGATCCAGATGGGGATGGTGACTCCCGAGACCGCGGGCGTGAAGGCCGACGACAAGGAGCTCGGTACGGAGCGGACCAGGCAGACGGCCACCTGATCCGGCCGGAATTCGCCCCCCCGAGGAATCTTCGCCGTGGCCACCGTCTCTCCTTCCGCCACCCCGTCGTCCGGGCCGCCAGCCCTCGGCACGGCGTCGGAGCCCAGGGCCGTCGGTGCGTCGTTGCCCGCGTGGTGTCCCGCCTGGGCCGAACGTCTGGGCGATGCCTATCTCTCCGGCACCAGTTGCATGTTTCTGCTTCACGGGAACGTGCGGGATCTGGTCGCGGTCGCGCCTCCCGGAGCCGACGTCGGCGCGGGCTGGGCGACGGTGCCGGAGTTTCTCGCCCGTGAACTCTTCGGCCGCTGGGACGTGGTGCTCGGGTATGACGTGGGCAAGGGCCTGCGGCCGCTCGCCGGGCCCGATCCGAACCGTCTGCGTTCGATGGCGCAGTGGCTCACCGAGCGGCTCGGCGCCGCCACGGCCTGGCCGCGCGAGCCCGACGCCGCGATCGGGGCGATCGACGCGATTCTCGAGCGGAACCTGCTCGAGGCGCCCGAGCAGCGGAAGCGGATCGCGATCGTGCTCGACTACGCCCAGTACCTGGCCCCTGCCGGTGACGCCGCATCCTCCGCCCGAGCGGCCGCCGGCCGCCTCGTGCGGTTGCTCGCCTGGGCCACCAATCCTCTCCTGCGTCGCGTGAACGTGGCCATCGTGCTCGTCACCGACTCGATGGCGGAGATTCATCCGCGGCTCGTGCAGAGTCCGGCGGTGACCACGATCGAGGTGCCGCTGCCGGATGCGGCGGAGCGGGAGCGGTTCGCGCTGGCCGTGGCCGCTTCCGTCGGGGTGCACGGCGACCAGATCGCCGCCGTGAAGCGAGCCGCCGCGCTCTCCGGCGGGCTGTCGCTGGAGAGTCTGCGGGCCGTGGTGACGATGTCGGCCCGCGACGGCACGTCGCCCGACGGCCCCGAGTTCGCCCTCATGAAGAAGGACCTCATCGAGCGTTCGTGCCAGGGGCTCGTCGAGTTCATCCAGCCGAGGCTCACGCTCGACGCCGTCGCCGGTCACGCCGACGCCAAGGCCCGCCTCCAGGCCGACGCCCGCGCGATCAAGCGCGGCCAGTTCGAAAGCGCCCCGATGGGGTACCTCATCTGCGGTCCGGTGGGCACGGGCAAGAGCTTCATCGCGGAGTGTTACGCCGGCAGCGTCGGCATTCCGTGCGCCGTGCTGAAGAACTTCCGCTCCAAGTACGTCGGCGAGACGGAGGGAAACCTGGAACACGCGCTCGACGTGCTGCGCAGCCTCGGGCCCGTGGTCGTGGTGATCGACGAGGCCGACGCCGCCCTCGGAAACCGTGACCAGGGGGGCGATTCCGGCACCCAGGCCCGCGTGTTCTCGATGATCGCGCGGCAGATGGGCGACACCCGCTACCGCGGCAAGATCGTATGGATGCTGCTCACGAGCCGCCCAGACAGCCTGCCGATCGACCTCAAGCGCCAGGGACGGGCGGAAGTGCACATTCCGCTCTTCTATCCGCACGACCAGGCCGAGATCGACGCGATGTTCACGGCGATGGCACGGAAGTGCGGCGTGAAACTCGCCCCCGGCCTGCCGGGGCCGGTCGATCTCGGGCTCGGGCTCTCCGGCGCCGACATCGAGAGCGTCGTGCTGGCCGCGAGGCGCAAGGGCCTCGACCGGGCGGCCGATGCCGGCGAGCCCGCCCCCGACACGATCTCCGCCGAGGATCTCCGGGCGGCGCTCGACGACTTCATGCCGAGCGTCCAGGGGCTCGAGAAGGAGATGCAGGAGATCGCGGCCGTGCTCGAGTGCACCGAGAAGCGGTTTCTGCCCGACCGTTGGAAGGAACAAGTCTCGAAGCCCGGCGGCCGCGCCGCCCTGCAGGAACGGCTGGCCGCGATCCGAGAAGTCGTTCGCGGGTGAGGCTCCCGCACGTCCCCGACACGAATCCCCCTGTTTCACACCGGAGAAAGTCCCATGTCGAATGCGAAGACGCCCTGGTTCGATGCCGCGAGCGATTCCGAAATGCTCACCGAGTATGCCCGCAAGCTTGATTCGTTCCTCGACGTGGTGGCAGATGGCCGTGTCGATGCCGACGAACTTGCGGCCCAGGAAAAACGGGTGGTCGGCCTCATGAAGGAGGTCGAGCCCCTGCTTTCTCCCGAGGCGCACGACAAGGTGACCCAACTCCTCTGCGAGGTCACCGCCTACGATCTCATGAACACGCTGCACATGGCGGGGAAGTCGCGGCCCCGGGTGAAGTTCCAGGGCTAGAGTCTGCACGCCGAACCTTCAGGAGGCTTTCATGTCGAGTCAACCCAAAGCGCCCTACTGGCTGGCAGTCTGGGCCGTCATCCTCGGGCTCGTCGGACTCGCCGCGTGGCGGGCCGGGATGCTCGAGCAGTTCGGGCTGGGCCGTCCGGGCCAACAGGCGCAGCGGCCGGCGGCCGGCGGCGCTGGCCCCGGGCCGGTCGCGGGTGGCGGTGGCGAGGGGGCGGGCAGCGGGCTCGAGGGTCTGAGCGAAGCCCCCGACGCCGCCGTGCCGACGACCGTGAAGGAGTACACGTTCAAGCCGGCCGAGCGGCTGCCGCCGGTGAAGGGCGTGAGCGGCTACAAGCCCCTGCAGGACGACACCGTCCGGTTCGCGCTCAACGTCTGGGCGGGCTGGGCCCCGATCATCAGGGCCAACAACGGCTTCAAGCCGGGCAGGCTCTGGCGGGCTCCGGGCGGCCAGCCGTTCAAGGTGGAACTCGTGCTCATCGACGACCCCGTGCAGATGCGCGACGCCTACGCCGCGGGCGAGGTGCACATCGGCTGGGCGACGCTCGACATGCTGCCGTTGTTCGTCGACAGCTTCGCCAAGGATTCGCGGATCATGCCGCGGGTGTACCAGCAGGTGGACTTCTCCAACGGCGGCGACGGCATCGTGGTTCGCGAGGGGGTCAAGACGGTCAGGGACCTCGCCGGCAAGAAACTCGTGATGGCACAGAACTCCCCGAGCCAGTTCTTCGCGCTCAACATGCTCGTCGCCGGTGGCCTCCAGCCCGCCGATGTGGAGATGGTCTATGTCAACACCGCCTTCGAGGCGGCCGCCGCATTCAACCGCGACAAGAGCATCGCGGGGTGCGTCTCGTGGGCCCCCGACATCTACAACCTCGCCGACGCGAAGGGGAATAGGATGCTCGTGA
>Ga0209189_1000338_pt1 | contig 39769 bp, 26 predicted proteins | sample C_130820_EF_Meta_FD_187308 | JGI IMG/M metagenome (GOLD analysis project Ga0209189, IMG submission 187308) | Freshwater microbial communities from Lake Croche, Canada to study carbon cycling - C_130820_EF_MetaG (SPAdes) (version 3) | ecosystem: Environmental > Aquatic > Freshwater > Lake...
CCTTCACCCGCTTGAGGAACGTCACGGCTTCGCGGCCGTCCACGAGCCGGTGGTCGTAGGTCAGGGCGAGGTACATCATCGGCCGGATCACCACCTGCCCGTTGACCGCCATGGGCCGGTCCTGGATCGCGTGCAGGCCGAGGATGCCGCTCTGCGGCGGATTGATGATCGGCGTGCTCATCATCGATCCGTACACGCCGCCGTTGGAGATGGTGAACGTGCCTCCCTGCAGTTCCTCCAGCTTGAGCTTGTTGTCGGCGGCCCGCCGGGCGAAGTCGCCGATGGCCTGCTCGACCTGGGCGAACGACATCTGCTCCGCGTTCCGCAGAACCGGCACCACCAGCCCCTTGCCGCCGCCGACCGCGATCCCGATGTCGCAGTAGTCGCGGAACACGATGTGCGGATCCCGGAACTCGGCGTTCACCTGCGGCACGGCCCGCAGCGCCTCGACGGCGGCCCGCACGAAGAACGACATGAAGCCGAGCTTGACGCCGTAGCGCTCCTGGAAGGAGTCCTTGAACTTCGCCCGCAGGGCCATGACGGCCGACATGTCCACCTCGTTGAACGTCGTCAGCAGGGCGGCCTGGTGCTGTGCCTCCACCAGCCGCTCCGCGATCTTCCGCCGGATCGGGCTGATGAGCACGTAGCGCTCGTCGCGGGTTCCGCCTGCCACGGCCGGAGCCGCGGCCAGCGGCCGCTGCGCGGGCGGAGCCGGCTGGGCCGGCGCGGCCGGGCGGGCGACCGCCGACACGGCGTCGGATTTCGTGACCCGACCACCGGGTCCCGTGCCCGCCACCGCCGCCGGCGACACTCCGGCCTCGCCGAGCACCCGCGCGGCGGCCGGCATCACCCGGGCGGGAGCGGCCGGTGCCGCGGCCTTCACCGAGCCGATGTCGGTGCGACCGTCCTTCCGACTGACGTCAACCACCGGCTGGGAAGGCGGCGTCGCGGGCTGCACGGCGGCGCCCGCCGGCTCCATGTAGCCGATCACCTCCCCGACCACCGCCTTCTCGCCCGAGCCCTTCAGCACCCTCGTGATCGTGCCGGCGGCCGGGGCCGGAAGCTCGACCGTGGCCTTGTCGCTTTCGATCTCCACGATGGCGTCGTCTGTCGCGACGGCATCGCCCTCGCGCTTCTTCCAGACGCCGATCATCACCTCGGTGATCGACTCTCCGACTTCCGGAACCTTCAACTCGACAGGCATGGGGATCCCCCGGGGGCAACTGTGGGTCAACTGTGGAACGCGGCGCTGAGCAGTTCGTTCTGCTCGAGATCATGGCTCTTCTTGGAGCCGGTGGCGGGGCTGGCGGCGCTCTGCCGGCAGACACCCGAGAACGGGAAGCGATCGAGCAGTTTCTCGCCGAAGTGGATCCGGAAAAAACGCCATGCCCCCATGTTCTCCGGCTCCTCCTGCACCCACACCGCCGGCGTGCCGACCGTGTAGTCGGCGAGCGCCGTCTCGAGGGCCCGACGCGGCAGCGGATAGAGCTGCTCGACCCGGACGATCGCCACGTCGCGACGGCCGAGTTCCTGGCGGCGCTTCTCGAGTTCGTAGGCCACCTTCCCCGAGCAGAGCAGGATCCGCCGCACGTCGCGGGGCGGCACGCCCGACGCGTCGGCCAGCACCCGCTGGAACGTGCCCTTCTCGAAATCCTCGAACCCCGACACGCAGGCCGGGTTGCGGAGCAGGCTCTTGGGGGTCATCACGACGAGCGGCTTGCGCCACACGCGGAGCACCTGCCGCCGCAGGCAGTGGAAGATCTGCGCCGGGGTCGTGGGCGAGACGACCTGGATGTTGTCCTTCGCCGCGAGCGACAGGAACCGCTCGAGCCGGGCGCTCGAGTGCTCCGGCCCCTGCCCCTCGAAGCCGTGCGGCAGGAGCATCACGATCCCGGAGAGCCGGTTCCACTTGTCCTCCGCGCTCACGATGAACTGGTCGATGACCACCTGCGCCGCGTTCACGAAGTCGCCGAACTGTGCCTCCCACATCACGAGCCCGTCGGGGCAGTCGAGGCTGTAGCCGTATTCGAAGCCCAGCACGCCCGCCTCGGACAACGGGCTGTTGTAGATCTCGACCGGCGCCTGGTCGCTGGCGAGGTGCTCGAGGGCGCAATACGTCTCGTCGGTGACGACGTCGTGGATGACCGCGTGGCGGTGGCTGAACGTGCCGCGCTGACTGTCCTGGCCGGAGAGTCGCACCCGCAGCCCCTGCGCGGCCAGGCTCGCCAGCGCCAGCGCCTCGGCCGCCGACCAGTCGAGCGGCTGCTTCCCCTCGGCCATCGCCTGCCGCCCCTCGAGGAACTTCTGGATCTTGGGGTGCGGCTGGAAACCCTCCGGCAGCGACACGAGCCGCCCCAGCAGGTGCACGAGCACGTCGCGGCGCACGCCCGTGTCGACGTCGGCCGCCTCGCGCTCACGACCCCCGATGTAGAACGACCACACGCCCGTGAGGTCGCTCTTGTGGACGAACTCGTCGCTCTTGGCGACCGACAGCTCGGCGTCGAGCTTCGCCCGGTGCTCGTCGGCGATCTTGACCGCCTCCTCGCGGCTGACGTCGCCGAGCTTGAGCAGTTTCTCCAGGTAGCTTTCGTGCACGCTCGGCCGGCGATCGATCACCCGATACAGCGCCGGCTGCGTGAACGCCGGCTCGTCGGCCTCGTTGTGCCCGCGGCGGCGGAAGCAGTACATGTCGATCACGACGTCGCGCTGGAACTCCCGCCGGAAGTCCATCGCCAGACTCACCACCTGGGCCACCGCCTCGGGATCCTCGCCGTTGACGTGAAAGATCGGGATCTGGAGCATCTTCGCGACGTCGGTCGCGTAGGTGCAGCTGCGGGCCTCGCCCGGCCCCGTCGTGAAGCCGATCTGGTTGTTGACGATCACGTGGAGGGTGCCGCCGATCCGGTAGGCCTCGAGCTCCGAAAGGTTGAGCGTCTCCTGGATGATCCCCTCGCCGGCGAACGCGGCGTCGCCGTGGACGAGGATCACCATGCCGTTCTGCCGCCCCCGGTCCGAATTGCGGTCCTGACGCGACCGCATCCGGCCGATCGCCACGGGGTTCACGAACTCCAGGTGGCTGGGGTTGAAGCACAGCGTGAGATGCACGTTGCGCCCGTTGGCGGCCCGGTAGTCGGTGGAATGTCCCAGGTGATACTTGACGTCGCCCCGCCCCACGTGCAGTTCGGGATCGATGTCGGCGAACTCGCGGAAGATCTTCTGCGGGCTCTTGCCCATGATGTTGGCCAGCACGTTGAGCCGACCGCGGTGAGCCATCGCGAGGACGACGTCGCCGATCTCCTGGCCGGCGGCCCGCTCGATCGCCATCTCAAGGAGCGGGATCAGGCTCTCCGAGCCCTCGAGCGAGAAGCTCTTCGCGCCCAAGAACCGCTTCTGGATGAACTCCTCGAACACGGCCGCCGTCGTCATCTGCCGGTAGATCCGCAGCTGTTGCCGGCGGTCGAGCTGGACGCGGTTCTCGCAGCCCTCCATCCGCACCTGGAGCCACTGCCGCACCCGCAGGTCGTCCATGTGCATGAACTGCACGCCGATCTCGCGGCAGTAGGTGTTGCGCAGCCGCTTGATGATCTGCCGCAGCGACATCGACTGCGGCCCCTCGATCGTGTCGGTGGAGAACATGCGATCCATGTCCTCCTCGGTGAGGTGATAGAACTGCGGGTCGAGCTCCGGCAGCCCCGGCCGCGGCCGACCGAGCGGATCGATCTCGGCCATCAGGTGGCCGCGCACGCGGTAGGCCCGCACCAACTGATCGACGCGGTCCTGCAGGAACGCGACGCGCTCCTCGCCGGCGGTCCCGGTCGCGACGGGCGGCAGCGGCAGCGGCTTCGCCTCGCCGGCCGGAGCCGCGGGCAGCCGCACCTCGCCATTCGAAATCGCGACGGCGTGGGCCGTCGCGATCCCGTCGGGCGCCAGGAGTTTCGACACCTCGACGGAATGCCCATTGGCCGCGGCGGCATGGCCATTGGTCGCAGGAGCCACGAGGCCGCCGTCGGTCGCGAGCGCGTCGAAATGGGCCCGCCACTCGGGATCGATGCTCCCGGGATCCTGCTGGTACTGCTCGAACAATTCCTCGAGAAACGCCAGGTTGGCGCTGCCCGCCAGATCGACATCTCCGGCCGCGCCGGCTCGTTCAGTGGTGCTCATGGTCTCGCTCAGGGCCTTCCGTTCACATCGCCAGCAGCAGCCGCCCCGGACTCTCGAGATAGCCGATGACCTCGTTGAGGAACCGCGCGGCCATCGCCCCATCGACCATCCGGTGATCGTAGGACAGCGACAGCGGCATCATCAGCCGCGGCTCGATCCTGTCGTCGTGGACCACGGGCATCCTGCGGGACCGGCCGAGCAGCAGGATCGCCACCTCCGGCCAGTTGATGATCGGCGTGGAATACGCGCCGCCCACCGCGCCGAGGTTCGAGATCGTGAACGTCCCGCCGCGCAGGTCCTCGAGGCCGTACTGGGCGTTCTTCGCCTTCTCGGCCGTGTCGGCGATCGCCTGGGCGATCTGCGGGATCGCCATCTGGTCGCAATCCCGCAGCACCGGCACCACGAGGCCGCGGGGCGTGTCCACGGCGAGCCCGATGTTGACGTATTCCTTGTAGACGATCTCCCCCTTCTCCGGATCGATCGTCGCGTTGATCGCCGGATGCTGCCGCAGGGAGAGGCTGACCGCCTTCACGACGAACGCCAACGCCGTGAGCTTGAGGTTGTTCTTCGCATACTCCGGGGCGCTCGCCTTCCGCAGCGCCTCGAGCTCGGTCACGTCGGCGTCGTCGAAGTTGGTGAGATGCGGAATCGTCTGCACGCTCCGCACCATGTTGGCCGCGATCGTCTTCCGCATCCGCGACATCTGCTCGCGTCGGATCGGCCCCCAGTCGTCCCGCTCGGTCGCCCCGGAATCGGGCCTCGGCCGCGACGACGGGCCCGCACTGCTCGCCTGCCGCACGGCCGCCACGACGTCCTCGCGGACGATCCGCCCGCCAGGACCGCTGCCCCGCACCCGGGACAGATCGACTCCGAGTTCCCGGGCGAGCCGGCGCACGGCCGGTCCCGCAGGCTCGACCGCCGTCGCCACCGCCCCCCGTGACTCGGCATCGGCCGCCACGGCGGCGATCGGGGCGGCGCTCGCGGCGGGAGCGGCTGCTGGCCGCGGGGCGGCCGGCACTGGGGCCGAGGAGGCCACCGCCGGAGCGGGCGCGGCCACGGCCGCCGCCGGCGCGGCCGGCTTCACGGGCGCGGGAGACGGCGTGGCGGCTCCCGACGCGGGTTCGAGCGTCACGAGCACCTGACCGACCTTGACGGTGTCGCCTTTCTTGACCAGCACGCTCGCGATCCGCCCGCCGGGCGGACAGGGCACCTCGATCACCGCCTTGTCGGTTTCGACCTCCAGCAGCGGCTGGCCTGGCTTCACGACGTCGCCAGCGGACACGAACACCGTGACGACGTCGCCGGAGGCGATGTTCTCGCCGAGATCGGGCAGCTTGAATTCAGTGGCCATGGTCGTGGGATTGGGTCCTCGGGGCGGGGGCGAAAACCGGAGAAAGTCGGGGAACGTCTGGGAGGGTGCCGGCCGGTCAGGCGAGCGCGGCGTCGATTTTGTCGGGATTCACGCCCAGCCGTCGGATCGCCTCGGCGACCACGTCGTTGCCGATCGCCCCGGCGGCGGCGAGCCGCGAGAGCGTGCCGATCGCGATGCACTCCGCATCGACCTCGAAGTGCCTGCGGAGCGGACCGCGGGTCTCGCTGCGGCCGAAGCCGTCGGTCCCCATCACGAACAGGCCGCCGGGAATCCAGGGGTCGAGCTGCTCGGGCACGGCGCGCACGTGGTCGCTCGCCGCCACGAACACGCCGTCTGAGGCGGCGATCGTGTTCTCCAGGTAACTGCGCCGCGGCGCGGCCGTCGGATGGAGCATGTTCCAGCGGCGGCATTCCTGGGCCTCCCGCCGCAGCTCCTTCCAGCTCGTGACGCTCCAGACCGAGCTCGACACGCCCCAGTGCTCGGCCAGCAGTTCCGCCGCCCGGATCACCTCGCGAAGGATCGTGCCCGACCCGAGCAACTGCACCGGCGGCAGCTGCTTCGAACCCGGCTTGGCGGCCACTTCGCGGAGCTTGTAGGCACCCTTGAGAATGCCCTCCTCACAGCCCGGAGGCATGGGGGGCATCTCGTAGTTTTCGTTGTAGACCGTGAGGTAGTAGATCCAGTCCTCACCCTTGCCGTACATGCGGTGCAGACCGTCGAGCATGATGACGGTCGCCTCGTAGACGAACGCCGGGTCGTAGGCCTTGACGCTCGGGTACGCGGTGGCGAACAGCTGGCTGTGGCCGTCCTGGTGCTGCAGCCCCTCGCCGTTGAGCGTCGTGCGGCCCGCCGTGCCGCCGAGCAGGAACCCGCGGGCCCGGCTGTCGCAGGCCGCCCAGATCTGGTCTCCGATCCGCTGAAACCCGAACATCGAGTAGTAGATGAACAGCGGGATCATCGGCACGCCGTGGCTGGCATAGGCCGTGCCCGCGGCGATGAAGCTCGCGATACTGCCCGCCTCGGTGATGCCCTCCTCCAGGATCTGCCCGTCCTTGGCCTCACGGTAGTAGAGCAGCTGGTCGGAATCGACCGGCTCGTAGAGCTGGCCGGTGTGGGCATAGATGCCGCACTGCTTGAAGAGCGGGTCCATGCCGAACGTGCGCGACTCGTCGGGCACGATCGGCACGATGTACTTGCCGACGTGCTTGTCCTTGAGGAGCGACGCCATGAGCGTGACGACGCCGGTGGTGGTCGAGACCTCGCGGCCGGCGCTCTTCTCGATGAACGGCCGATACTCGTCGAGTGACGGCGTCTTGAGGAGCGGCCCCTGCTTCGGCCGGCTCGGCACGTAGCCGCCGAGCGCCTCGCGCCGCTCGCGGAGGTATCGCATCTCCTCCGAGTCCTCCGGCGGCCGGTAGAACGGCGCCTTCGCCACCTCGTCGTCGGAGATCGGGATCCCGAACCGCGAACGGAAGGCCCGCAGTTCGTCCTCGTTGAGCTTCTTCTGCTGGTGGGTGACGTTCCGCCCCTCCCCCACCTCGCCGAGGCCGTAGCCCTTGATCGTCTTGGCGATGATCACCGAGGGCTTGCCATGGCACTTCATGGCGGCGTCGTAGGCGGCGAACACCTTCTCCGGGTCGTGGCCGCCCCGCTTCAGCTTCTTGAGCTTCTCGTCGGAGAGGTGGGCGGCCATCTCCGCGAGCTCCGGATCGACGCCGAAGAAGTGCTCGCGGATGTAGCCACCGGGCATGACGACGTATTTCTGGTACTGGCCGTCCACCACCTCGTTCATCCGCTTGACGAGCAGGCCCTTGTCGTCCTTCGCCAGGAGCGGGTCCCAGTCCTCGCCCCAGATCACCTTGATCACGTTCCATCCGGCCCCGCGGAAGCAGCCCTCGAGTTCCTGGATGATCTTGCCGTTGCCGCGCACCGGCCCGTCGAGCCGCTGGAGGTTGCAGTTGATCACGAACACGAGGTTGTCGAGCTTTTCCCTGGCGGCGAGGGAGATCGCCCCGAGCGTCTCCGGCTCGTCGGTCTCGCCGTCGCCGATGAAGCACCAGACGTGCTGCCGGCTCGTGTCCTTGATGCCCCGGTCCTGCAGGTATTTGTTGAACCGGGCCTGGTAGATGGCCATGATCGGCCCGAGGCCCATCGAGACCGTGGGAAACTCCCAGAACTCCGGCATCAGCCAGGGATGCGGATAGCTCGACAGCCCGCCGCCCGGGGCGAGTTCGCGGCGGAAGTTCTCCAGATTCTTCTCCGACAGCCGCCCCTCGAGGAACGCCCGCGAGTAGATGCCCGGCGAGGCGTGTCCCTGGAAGTAGACCTGATCGCCCGAGTAATCGTCACCGCGGCCGCGGATGAAGTGGTTCATCGCCACCTCCACGAGCGTCGCGGACGAGGCGAAGGTGGAGATGTGGCCGCCGATGCTCTTGTCCTCGCGGTTGGCGCGGACGACCATCGCCATCGCGTTCCAGCGGATGATGCTCTTGATCCGCCGCTCGATCTCGCGGTTGCCCGGGTAGGGAGGCTGCCGATCGGCCGGGATCGTGTTGATGTAGGGCGTGGTCGCGGAAAACGGGATCGCGACGCCCAACCGGTAGGCTTCCTGCTCGATCGCGTGGAGCAGGTAGGCCGCCCGGTCGCCGCCGCGGCTGGTGATCACGTAGCGCAGCGAGTCGAGCCATTCCCGGGTTTCCGTCGGATCGGAATCGACCGCCGACACCCCGTCGGAGAGTTCCGGCTGACCGGATGCCGTGTCGCCGACCTGCCCGATCGACATCGGGGCGTGGGCGCCCCGCGGGAGCCCCGGAGCCTCGGCGGCAAGATCGCTTCCAGACTGCTCGATTTCGGGGCTGGCCATGGTGGACTCCGGGGGCTGTCACGGGAGAACCGGCATTATCCGGCCGTTTCCCGGCCCCGTAAAGGCCGAATCACCGTGCCGCGGCGTCGGTGCGCGGCCTGTAGATTTCGGTAGCGAGGCCGAAATAGTTCTCGGCTGAAAACGCCACGGTTTCCCCGAGCGTCGGGTGCGGGTGGATCGTCTCGGACAGATCGCGGGCCGAGCAGCCCATCTCGATCGCGAGCGTGCCCTCGGCGACCAGTTCCCCCGCGCCCGGCCCGACCATGCCCACTCCCAGCACCGTGTCGGTCTCGGGATCGACGAGAATCTTGGTCATCCCCTCCGTGCGGCCGAGCGCCTGGGCCCGCCCGCTGGCGGCCCACGGGTAGCGGCTGATCTCGACCGCCCGGCCCTGCGCGGTGGCCTCGTTCTCCGTGAGTCCGGCCCACGCGATCTCCGGATCGGTGAACACCACCGCGGGAATCGCCCGCGGCGCGAAGACCGCCGGTTCGCCGTGCAGCGACTCGACGGCGACCTTCCCCTGATGGCTCGCCCGATGGGCGAGCATCGGCTCGCCGCACACGTCGCCGATCGCGAGGATCCGCGGATCGGCGGTGCGCTGCCGGTCATCGACCTCCACGAAGCCCTTCGGATTCACCACCACCCCGGTGTTCTCGAGCCCGAGCCCGTCGGAGTTGGGCCGGCGGCCGACCGCGACGAGCACGCGGGAAAAGTCGTGCACGCTCGGACCGTCGGGCCCGTCGAAGTGCACGCGGATCGACTCGCCCAGATCCTCCAGCTTCACGACCTTCGTCTTGAGGTGGATCTTCTCGAACAGTTTTTCGAGCCGCGTCTGCAGCGGCTTCACGAGGTCCCGATCGGCGCCCGGCAGGAGGGTGTCGGTCAGTTCGACGACCGACACCCGCGACCCGAGTTCGGCGTACACGGTGCCCATCTCCAGACCGATGTAGCCGCCGCCGATCACGAGCAGCGACGCCGGCACGTCGGCCATTTCGAGGGCCTTCGTCGAGTCCATCACCCGCGGCGTCGGCAGGTCGAACGCCGGGATCCGCGCCGGCCGGGATCCACTCGCGAGGATGCAGTGGTCGAACGTGATGGTCTGGCTCGCGCCGCCCGGCGTGGCGATCTCCAGCGTCGACGAATTCGTGAACCTCGCCGTGCCGTGCACGACCGTGACGTTCCGCCGCTTCGCCAACTGGGCGAGACCGCCGGTGAGCGTCGAGATCACCTTCTCCTTCCGGCCCCTGAGGATGTCGATGTCGATCGCCGGGCGGTTGAAGTGGATGCCCCACGCCTCCATCTCGCGGGCCTCCGCCAGGACCCGTCCCACGTGAAGCAATGCCTTCGAAGGGATACAGCCGCGGAGCAGGCAGGTGCCGCCGAGCCGCTCGTCGCGTTCCACGAGCGTCACCTGGATGCCGAGGTCGGCCGCCATGAACGCGGCCGCGTAGCCTCCCGGACCGCCACCCAGGACCACCAGCGGAGCGTGCGTTGCCATGTGTCGTGAGCCTGTTTCGGGAGTTGGGGTGCCGACCTGAGGGGTTCGCCGCGATCCGGGGTCGCTCGAAACGCCTGCGGTGTTGTAGTTTCGCCGGAGGTTTCGGACAAGAAAACCGCCCTTGCGGCGGGCCTGCCGCACGATCCACGGGTGGCGCATGGCTTGGTCGGTGGCAGCGTGGCCCCTGCGAACGTTCTCGCTCGACCTCCGCAGCCTCGCCTGCCTGCGGATCGCGCTGGGCGTCGTGATCGTCGCCGACTCGCTGCTGCGCACGCGCGACGTGACGTTGATGTTCGCCCCGGACGGCATGTTTCCGCCGGCGACGTTGCGGGAGTTTCTCGGCGACCGGTGGGCGTGGTCGCTGGGCTTTCTCGTCGATTCCACATGGTGGGGCATGGCGCTTTTGGCGCTGGAGGGGCTCGCCGGGTGCGCCCTCACCGCGGGGCTGGGCACGCGTGGCGCGTCGTTCCTGGCGTGGGTCGCGGTGGTGAGCGTGGTCCGACGCACCGCCCCCGCCACCAACGCCGGCGATGAATGGCTCGCGTGCCTGCTCTTCTGGGGGATGTTCCTGCCATGGGGAGAAGCGTGGTCGATCGATGCCCGCCGGCGACGTCCGGCCGGCCCGCCACGAGGCGTCGCGACCGGCCACGCCCGCTGTTCACCGGCCACGGTGGCCCTCGTCCTGCAGATCGCGGCGGTGTACCTCGGGGCTGCGCTCGCCAAGGGGAACGCCAGTTGGCTCACCGGGAACGCCGTGGCCTGCGCGCTCTCGGTTCACGACCACGGCTCCGCCTGGGGCGACGCCCTCTCGCGGCACCCCTTCGCCTGCCGACTGCTCACCTGGACGGTGCCGGTGCTCGAACTGGCGGCGCCGATCCTCCTCGTGACCACCGGTCGCCCGGCCGTCCGGACCACGCTCGTCGTGATCTTCGTGGCGTTCCACGCGCTGACGGCCGCGCTCATGACGCTCGGTCTCTTTCCCGTCATCGGCATGGCCGCCTGGCTCGCGCTCATCCCGACGGCCTGGTGGGACTCGCGGCCCATGCGGCGGGGTGCCGTCGAGCCGCCATCGACCCCGACGGCCGCGGTGGCGCCGCAGGCCGGCCGCCTGCTCGAGACGGCCTCGGTCGCTGCGGCGCTCGGGATCGCCGGCATCGCCTTCTGCCACGCCAACACACCGTGGCGGGCCCGTCCGCTGCCCGCGCCGATCGCGGCCGCCATCCACGCCACGTGCCTCGGCCAGGACTGGGGCATGTTCGGCGAAGTGCGCTGCCAGAGGCAGTGGGTGTGCGGCCGCGGGTCCCTGGCCGATGGCCGCGTCGTGGACGTGCTGCGCGGCGGTCGCCCGCCGGAGGAAACGCTCCCGGCGGGCGGATTCACGTCGCTGCCGCATCACCGCTGGCACAAGCTGTTGTGGGCGCTGCCGGAACCCGCGCGGCGGCGGTTCGCGGCCCCCGTCGCGGCCGCGCTCGCGCGCGAGTGGAACCGGCGGCACGCGGCCTCGGAGCGACTCGTCCTGCTCGAGATTCGGGCCGTCCGGTTGCTCGACGAGGCCGCCGGCGGGACGCGGCATGAACTGGTGCTGGCGACCTGGCCGGCGCGCGACGGTGCCGGCACCGGCGGCCTCGAACGCTGGCTTCGGGAGCACGCTCCCGATTGAATTGCCGGCGGCACGACTCGGTGGCACACTGCCAACGGGCTGCGCGAGCGAGAGTGGCGAAACTGGCAGACGCGCTGGATTTAGGTTCCAGTGCCGCAAGGCGTGCGGGTTCGACTCCCGCCTCTCGCATGCACGGCGCCTCCGGCCTCGGCTCCGTGTCGCTGCACGGTCCCGACGGAATCAGCGGAGTGGGTTGCGCGGTCGGTGGTTCGGGGTGGACCGTGGCACGGTTGGCTCAGGTTGCGCGTGGGCGGCGCGGGTCACCGGTGCGGCTGCGACGGACGCCGAGTCGCTGCGACGGTTCCCCGTGGCGGGCGTTTGCTCCATGCCGTCTTCTCCGCCGGCGGTCACGACGGCATCCAGCGGCCGCCGGGTGCGGTTCGCCTGCTGGCGGAGCGCCTGCTGACGGATGAGTTCCCGGTGTCGCACCTCCTGTTGGAGCATCGCGATGCGTTCACGAGACCGTCGCTGGAGCGCCGCTTCGTCGAACAGGTTGTCGGCGGGAGCCTGCTTTTGCTGCGGCTCTTTTTCCGGCGGTGGCACTTCTTGCTTCCCCCGCGGGCGGCTCTCGGTCTCCGTCGGCAGTTCCGGCTTCGCCGGAGCAGGCAACGTGTCCGGTTCGACGGACGGGAGCGCGGGGGCCGGAGTTCCCTCGGCTGGCTCGAGATCGGGTTCCTTCGCGGGCTGCGGCGGCTCGAAGTTCGGAATCGGCGACTCCTCGGCTGCGGACGGCACCTCCGATTTGGGCGGCATCACTGGAGCGGCCGGCGCCGCGTGCGCCGCCTGCACCACACCCTGCCCGGGCCACGTCCGCCACTGCGTGCCGTAAAAGCCGAAACTCGCCGGCCGTACGGGGCAGCAGGCCGGGCAGCCCTCGATTTCACAGCCGCCGTTGCGGCAGGCGCCATGCCGGCAGCGGCCGTGGGCACAGCGACCGCTCTGGCAGTCGCCGCCCCGACCCGGATGCTGGTGCACATGAACGGGAGCGGGCTGGACGCGGAGGGGAGCGGGCTGGCCCTGACCGCAGTCCGCGGCGGCCCGCATCACCGGGGCGGGACGATTCACGTCGGCCGGGAGCGCCGCCATCAACTCGCTCGCGGCGGCATCCACCCCACCGAGTCCCACGACGCCGCATCCCCACGCCAGGCAGGCGAGGCGGCCGAATCGGCGGACGGCGAAGAGCGGTGAGGGGTGCGCTTGCATCGTGAATTCGTCGGGCAGGAAAACAGCCTTTCCGGGAACCGCGGCGAGACCTTGAAACCGTCAGAGTCCGCGCGATCGGAACCTTCGCTGCCCGGTTGTATCGACAGGGCAGGCGGGCGATCTTCGGTGGAATTTTCCGTCTCCAGGGAGCGCCGCCGTCAGAACAGGCGTCCCGGTGCCCCACGAAGCCGGCCCCGCCCGCCCAGCCTGCCGGGTCGCATTCGGTCGCCCCGCCGTGCCGGGCGCGGCGGCTGGCAGGCGGGTTTGGGGTAGGATGCGGGTCGGGTGGTTCGGTCCCCGCAGTCGGTCACGAACTGGTCAACCACGCGCCATGAAAAAGATCAACCTCCGGCTCCTCCTGATCCTCGTCGCGGTCGTCGTCGCCGGTGGCGTCGGCGTCGTCCTCCTGCACCGCTTTCAGGTCACCCGCAACGCCGGTGCGCTCGCCAAACTCGCGCGGGTGAAAATCGCCGAGGGCAAGAACGGCGAGGCCCTTTCGCTCCTGAACCGCTACGTCGCCCTGCGGCCCGAGGACAAGGCGACCTTCGCGGAATACGCAGGGCTCGTCCTCGACCGCGCCGAGGCGGCGGGCGCGACCCGCAACGACGTGGCCCGGGCCTACGGCGTCCTGGAAACCGCGGTGCGCCGCAATCCCGACGACGACGCCCTCCGGAAGCGGTTGGCCGAATTCCAGATGAGGATCGGTCGGTTCGGGGACGCCCGCGAACACCTGCAGATCCTGCGGGCCAGGGCGGCGGCGACCGACGTCGAGCCGCGGACGGAGAGCGGCGCGGACGCGGATGCTCGTCCCGCTGCCGATCGAAAAGCGATCGATCTGCTGCTCGCGCGATGCGCCGCCGGGAGCGGCGACTTCGAGGAGGCGGCGAACCTCGCCAGCGAACTCACCGGCTTCGACCTCTCGAAGAAGGAATTCGATCCGGAGCGCCGGGCTCGCCACGTCGGCACCGAGGCCTTCATCCTGCTCGCTGCGATCCTGCAGGAAAAATTCGCCGACGCGGCCACCGCCGACAGGGTGCTGGCCGAACTCGTGAAGGCGAACGCCGACGACCCGCAGGCCTGGCTCGCGCTCTCCCGCTGGCATCGCCAGCGGGGCAATCTCGCCGCGGCCAAGCAGGACGTGGCGGAGGCGACGCAGCTCGCCCCGGAAGACATCGAGACCCTGCTCGCCGCCTTCGAGATCGCGCTCGCCGAGAAGGACTTCGTCACCGCCCAGAAGTTGATCGACCAGGGAGCGAAGCGTCCGGAACGGGACGAGCGGCTCGTCCGCGCCGCGGCCGTCCTCGCGTTGCAAAGGCAGCAGCCGGAACTCGCCGTGAAGGTGCTGGAGGAGGGGATCGACGCCCTTCCCGGCCGGCCGACGCTGCTGCTCATGCTCGCCGACGCCCTTCTCCAGAGCAACGAGATCCGGCGCGTCGAGCCCACGATCGGTCGGCTCAAGGAGCTGCTCGGGGCGGGGAGCCCCGCGGTCGGGCTGCTGGAGGCCCGCGTCCTCATCGCCGAGCAGAAATGGCTCCAGGCGCGGCAGAAACTGGACCGCGTCCGCCCGCTGGTGGCCGGCTCGAGCGACCTCACGAGGCAGGTCGACCTCTACCTGGGCCAGTGCCACGAGCAGCTGGGCGAGTTCGACGAGCAGTTGGAGGCCAATCGCCGCGTGCTCTCCGACGATCCCACGTCGCTCGCCGCCCGTGTCGGCGCGGCCTCGGCGCTCATCGCGGCGGGCAAGCCGGATGACGCGTTGCAGGAATTTGAACTGGTGGCCAGGGCGATCCCGAGCGACCGGCTCGCGACGATCCCGCAGGTCTGGAGCCCGCTCTTGCAGCTGCGGGTCGCAGCGCAGATGAGGCGACCGGCGGCCGACCGCGACTGGTCCGCGATCGACGACCTTCTCGACTCGCTCCAGCAGTCAGCCAGCGTCACCGACGCCCAGATCGCCCTGCTGCGGTCCGACGTGCTCCTGCGGAAGGGCGAAGTCGCCACCGCCACGGCACTCCTCACGGCCGCTGCCGACGCCAACCCCGCGGATGGCCAACTCGTCGCGGCGCTCGCCACGGTCGCCCTGCGTGACAATGACCTCGCAGGGGCGCGGGCCGCGGTCGGCAGGGCGGCCAAGGAGGCCGCCGACAACCCCGCCCTGCTGATGATCGAGGCCCAGCTTGCCGCCCGCGCGTCGGCCGACGAGGCGACGCCAGCCCTCGACTCCCTCGAACGCCGGTGCGATTCGCTGGCGGCAGCGGATGCGTCGAGGGTGCTGTCCGCGCTCGCCTCGGTCAGACTGGGCATGGGACAGGTCGAGGCTGCGGAGCGGATCTGGACCAAGGCCCTCGCGAGTTCGCCGGACGACCTGCGACTGCAGTGGATCCTGTTCGAGATCGCCCGCGACCGCGGCGACCTCGACGCGATGCAGGATCGATCGGCCGCCATCGCCAGGGCGGCGGGCGAAGCGAGCCCGCAGGGGCGCGTCGCCAGGGCCGGCACGCTCATCCAGCGTGTCCGCGCAGGCCAGCGCAAGAGGCTCGCCCGCGATCAGACCGTCATCGAACTCACCGCCGACGAACGACGCGACATCGACGAGGCCCGCAACCTGCTCATCGAGGCCGAGAACGACCGGCCCGGCTGGGCGCAGATCCAGCAGTCGTTCGCCGACATCGCCGGACTCCGTGGAGATCTGCCGACGGCGATCGACCGCCTCCAACGGGCCAGCCGCCTGGGACCGCCGAACCCTGCGATCATCCGCCAACTCGTCGGCCTGCTCTATGCGTCGAATCGCTTCGACGAGGCGCAGCAGGCGATCGCACGGCTCGGGCCGGAGGGGCTCGGGGGCTTCGAGCGCATCACTGCCGAGATGGAGTTGCGATCTGGCAACATCGAGGAGGCCGTGACCCTCGCAGAGAAGAGCGTTTCGTCCGATTCCGAGAACGCGGGCGAACTGCTCTGGCTCGGCCAGCTGCTCAGTCGCTCCGGCAAGACGGAGCGGGCCGAAGCGGTGCTCGAGCGGGCGGTCGATCAGGCGCCCGGTGTCGCCGAGGCCTGGATGGCCCTGTTCACCCATCAGTTCGCGACGGGGAAACGGCGGATCGCCGAACGGACGCTCGAACGGGCCGCGCAGTCGCTCGAGGAGCCCGATCGCCAGCTCGTCGAAGCACAGGGATACGAGATGCTCGGTCGGCTCGACGAAGCCGAGGGGCACTATCGCGACGCCGTCACCGCCGCCCCGTCCGATCTCAGCACCGCCCGCGGACTGGCGTCGTTTCTCATCCGACGCGGCCGCCTCAACCCGGCCCGCGAGACGCTCCGCTCGATCATCGAAGCCGACGGGGATTCACCCTCCGGCCGGGCGACGAAGATCTGGGCCCGGCGCTCGCTCGCGCAGCTGACCGCCGAGACGGGAGGCTACAGGTCGCTGGAGCAGGCGCTCGCGATCCTCGACGGCAACCGCGGATCGGACGGCAAGCTCGGGCCGGAGGACGTCGGCTTGCAGGTGACGCTCCTCGCGGGTCGCCCCGAGCCCGCCAGCTGGCGGCGGGCGATCGTGCTCCTGGAAACGCTCTCCCGATCGCAGCCGCTGGCGTCGAGCCAACGGCTGCAACTCGCCCAACTGCGGGAGCGGGCCGGGCGGTGGGCGGAGTGCCGCGACGAGATGGTCTCGCTCGTGGCGGCGCCGAATGCCCCGCCATCGATGCTCGCCCTGCTCGTCGAGCGGCTCATCGAGCATGGGGAGGTATCGTCCGCGAAAACCTGGATGGCGAAGCTCAAGGCGACCTCGCCCGAGTCCCCGACGACGCTCGCGCTCGAGGCGCGGCTGGCGATGGCCGAGAAGGACCGGCCCGCGGCCGTGGCGGCGGCCCGCAAGCTGATGCCCTCCGGCGACGTGCCGCTGGAGCAGATGGGGCAACTGGTGGCCGTCGCCAAGCTCATGGAGGAGCTCGGCTTCCCGAAGGCTTCCGACAAGGTGCTCGCCGACTACGCGAGTCGCGTCGCCGACGGCACGCTCGTGCGGGCCGAGTTTCTCGGCCGCCAGCATCGGGTCGGCGAGGCGCTCGATCTTCTCGACAACGCCTGGAGCCGCCTGCCGGCCGCCCGTGTCCTGCAATCCGCGCTCGCCGTCCTCCGCAGCCAGGCCGGCAAGGCGGAAGCCGACGACTCGTCCCGCGTGGCCCAGTGGTTCGCCCGCGCGCGACGCGAGGATCCGGACTCCATCGTCCTCGAACTCTTGAACGCGGAGTTTCTCGACCTGCAGGGTCGGTCTCAGGACGTCGAGCGGGCCTACCGCGAGATCCTCGGACGCAAGGACCTGGAGGGACAACAGGCGGCGATCGTGGCCAACAATCTCGCCTTTCACCTCGCCCGCCCCGAAACCGTCGACGAGGCCAAGAAGTTGATCGAGCGGGCGCTGCAGGAACTCGGCCCGCACCCTGATCTGCTCGACACCCGGGGCATCGTGCATCTGGCCGCCGGCGAAACCCGCCCTGCACTCTCGGACCTCGAGGAGGCGGCACTCGCCCCGTCTCCGCTCAAACTGCTTCATCTGGCGACCGCACAACTGGCGAACAGGGACGTCACTGCCGCCCGACAAACGCTCGCGCGGGCGAAGCAACTCGGACTGCTCCCTGACGAACTCTCGCCCGCCGACAGGGTGCGCTACGATCAGGTCGAGTCCGCGGTCGCCACGGATCCGGGCGCCTGAAGCAGATTGTGAAACAGGTCTGCCGCCGCACGACGCGGCGACTGTCGACTCGGGAAACCCCGGGCGTTTCCTGCGGTCGACCGAGCGGAAAAAGCCCTTGGATGGCCTGTTCCTCTGACGGCTACCCTTGGAGCATGCGGGAGCGGGCCAGCGCGTCCTCAGCCTCGGCGATCCGTCCGCCGCGCATGCAGGCCACGCTCAAGGCGGTGTAACTGAAGGGATCCCGGGGCTCCAGTTCGCAGACCCGGCGGGCGTGCTTGACCGCCTCGTCGTGCCGCTCCAGCCGCGTGCACCAGGCGGCGAGGGCGGAGTGGGCGAGCGCGAAGTCGGGGTGGTCGGCGACGACGCCTTCGAGCAGCACGACGGCTTCGGCGAGTTTGCCCTCGTTCTTGAGCGCCTCGGCCGATTCGTAGCGTTCCTCTCGGCTGGCCATCAGGTCACACGCTCCCTCGGTGGTGGAAAAACGGCAACCCCGGAAAATCGGGGCCGGTGCCGTCCCCGCAGTTTACCGTCGCGATCCCGCACGGGGAGTCGGCGTCGGCATTGATCCGCCGAACGGTGCGGCGGCTGACCGGGGGAACCTGGAAACCGGGGCGAACTGTGCTCCCACGCGGAAAATTGCCATTGAATCGGTGCCGATGCGAGCCGATAACCCCGTCGTCGCATGGGCCGGACCGTACGGCCAACCACCATTCTTTCCGTCGCACTGGGCGCGTCTTGAGCATTCATCCGCTGGCCGCCGTGAGTCCCGAAGCCCGCCTCGGAGCGGGGGTCAAAGTCGGGGCGTTCGCCACGGTCGAGGCGGGCGTGGAACTCGGCGACTACTGCGTGGTCGCCCCCGGAGCGATCGTGAAGTCCGGTGTCCGCGCCGGGTGCCACAATGAATTCGGCGAACACAGCGTCGTCGGGGGGGCTCCACAGCACGCGGCGCGGCCCCAGCAGGTCGGCACGCTGCTGATCGGCGACCACAACGTGTTTCGGGAATACGTGACGGTGCACCGGGCCCTGAAGGCCGACACGGCCACGCGGATCGGCGACCACAACTACGTCATGGCGACCGCGCACGTCGGGCACGACTGCGTCGTCAACAACAACTGCATTTTCGCCAACGGGGCGATGCTCGGCGGCCACGTGACGGTCGAGGATCGCGCCTTCGTTTCGGGGGCCGTGGCGGTGCACCAGTTCTGCCGCATCGGCAGGCTGGCGATGGTCGGCGGCCACGCCCGCGTGGTGCAGGACATCCCGCCGTACATGCTCGTGGACGGGCAGAGCGGTTGCATCGTGGGCTTGAACATCGTCGGACTGAAACGGAGCGGCCACACCGCGGAGGAGATCGCTGAACTGAAGGCGGCCTACCGCACGATCTACCGACGCGGACTGCCCTGGAAGCAGGTCCTCGACGCACTGGAGCAGGAGTTTCACAGCGGTCCCGCGTTGCACCTGCGGCAGTTCCTCGGCGCCGGCACCCGTGGGTTCGCCCAGGAGAGGCGTGCACCCCCGGCGACGACGTTCCAGCTGCGGGTGGCGGACGACGAGGCGGCACGCGACCTCTCGCTGCGATCGCGGGCCGGCTGACCATTCAGGCGGTCGCCGCCCTGGCCCCGCTCCATCCGGTCATGCATCGTCCTCGGAGGTCTCCTGCGGCGAGCCTCCGGTCGGCGACTGCGCGTCGAGTCCGAACCGCTGCAGTTTCCGCCGCAGCACCGAACGGTCGATGCCCAGCAGTTTCGCAGCCAGGGATTTGTTGTGCATCGTCGCGGCGAGGGTGCGCTCCAGATGCAGTCGCTCGACGTCGGCGAGCGTCGGCCATTCGCCTCCCGGAGCGGTGTCGCCGGAGGGCGCGGCGAGCGCGGGGGCCTGTTCCGGGGGGACGGTCGGCTGCGCGGCCGCCGGCGGCTTCACCGCGGGCTCCACGCGAAACACGCCGGGAACCGCGGTCGCTGAGAGGATGCCCCGCGCGGCCGCCTGCACGAGTTGCGACAGGTCGTGCCCCGCCGGCCCGGGCGTCGCGCCGGACCCAGGATGATCGATGCCCGGCGTGATGAAGCCGCTCAGGGCGTCAGGATCGATCTCGTCGCCTGACGAGAACATGACCGCCCGCTCGAGCACGTTCTCCAACTCACGGACGTTGCCCGGCCATGCATACGCCTGCAACACGTCGAGGGCGGCCGGCGACAGGGTGCACAAAGGCATGCCGTGCCTTCCGGCCAATTCCGCGAGATACCGCGCCGCGAGGACCGGGACGTCCTCGGGGCGATCGCGGAGCGGTTGCGTGCGGATCGTGACCACGTTCAGCCGGTAGTAGAGATCCTCGCGGAAGCGGCCGGCGGTCACCTCGGCGCCGAGATCCCGATTCGTGGCGGCCACCACCCTGACGTCGACCGGGATCTCCTCGTGGCTGCCCACCGGCACGACGGTCCGCTGCTGCAACACCCGCAGCAGCTTGGCCTGCAGTTCGAGTTCCATCTCACCGATCTCGTCGAGAAAGATCGTGCCGCCGTCGGCTGCGCGAAAGCAGCCGAGGGTGGAGGACGTGGCTCCCGTGAAGGAGCCCTTGACGTGCCCGAACATGTGACTCGCGAACAGCGTCCCGGTCGTGACGGCACAATCGACGGGGATGAACGGCTTCGCGGCCCGCCTGCCGGTGGCATGGATGGCACGGGCGACGAGTTCCTTGCCGGTGCCGCTCGGGCCGAGGATCAGCACGCTCGACTGATGGCCGGCGACCAGTTCGATCGCCCGCCGCACCTGCTGGGCCCACGGCGACACCCCCGCGATCCGGTCGAGGGAGAACAGCGGACCGCTTTGCTGGGAGACGGTTGGCATCGAGAAACTTCCCCGGGGCGGAATATACATCCGGCCGCGTCGGCCCGCCATCGACGGTCCGATTGCTCCGGTCGTCCCGATGGCGACGATTTGGAAAAAAATGGGGGCGGTTCGTTCGCCTGGGGCGGAAAGATGGGCAAAGATTGCGTTGGTGGCCGGCCGCTGCTGGTCATCGCGAGGACTGGCTCGTGGAACGCCGCAGGAACCGCAAGGCATGAATCGGATGTCAGCCATCCATGACACGGGCATGGACAGGGGCACGGTTCCCCCCGGATCGCGCCCCCCCGCCGACGGCCGGGCCGTCGCTTCGGGGCGGCGCTCGGGCTGGCCGTGGATCCTCGCGGGGGCCATGCTCGGCGGCCTTGGCTGGCTCGTCGCCGATCGACTCCTGCTGGACCGCCGCCCGATCCTCGTCGGCCTCCTCCACTCGCAGACCGGCCCGATGGCGATCAGCGAGAAGTCGATGATCGATGCCGAGGTCTTCGCCCTCGAGCAGATCAACGCGGCGGGCGGACTGCTGGGCCGACCCGTCCGCTGGGTGATCGCCGACGGGGCCTCCGATCCCCAGACGTTCGCGCGACAGGCGGAGAAACTGATTCGTGACGATCGTGTCGCCGTGATCTTCGGATGCTGGACGAGCGCCAGCCGCAAGGCGGTGGTCCCCGTGGTCGAGGCGGCGGATCACCTGCTCGTCTACCCGATGGCCTACGAGGGACTCGAGCAGTCGTCGAACGTGGTCTACACCGGCGCCGCCCCCAACCAGCAGATCACGCCGGCCGTCCAGTGGTGCCACGACACCCTCAACGCACGACGATTCTTTCTCGTCGGTTCGGACTACATCTGGCCCCACTGCGTGAACGCGATCATCTCCGATCAGCTCGCGGGCCTGGGCGCGGAACTCGTCGGCGAAACCTACATTCCGTTCGGAGCCACCGACGTCGAGAGCGCCGTGCGGGAGATCGTCGCGGCCAAGCCCGACGTGATCCTGAGCACGGTCGTGGGCGATTCGGCCCTCGCCTTCGCCCGGCAACTGCGGTCCGCAGGCGTGCGTCCGGAGGACATTCCCCTCGTGACGTTCGCCATCGCGGAGGACGAACTGCGCACCGGCGCCCGCGAGGACTTCGCCGGCCAGTACGCCGCCTGGAGCTACTTCCAGAGCATCGCGAGCCGGGAGAACGAGGCCTTCGTGCGCGGGTTCAAGGCCCGGTACGGAATCGACCGGACGACGTCCGACGTCATCGCCTCCGCCTGCACGAGCGTCCGGCTCTGGGCGCAGGCCGTCGCGGAGGCCGGAACCACCGACGTCCAGCAGGTTCGGGCCGCCCTGCGCTGCCAGAGCCTCGACGCCCCCGAAGGCATCATCTCGGTCGATCCGGCGACGCAGCACACGTGGCGGCCGGTGTCGATCGGCAGGATTCGGCCGGACGGGCAGATCGACGTCGTGTGGACGAGCCGGACCGCGGTCCGCCCCGTGCCCTTCCCCATGTCCCGCTCCCGCGAGCAGTGGGAGGAGTTCGTGGCGGATCTGCACCGGCGCTGGGGTGGCTCCTGGATCAACGTCACGCCGCGCCCGTCCAGGAACCCGGAGGCCTCGCGATGACGCTGCTTCCATCCGCGGCGGCGAATGCGGCCGCGTCGGGCGACATGCGACGGTCGATCGCCGGTCGTCTCCTGTTCTGGTTTCTCGTGATCGCCCTCATTCCGTGCGCGATCCTGACGGTGATCACCGCCCGGATCGCGACGCGTGCGCTCGAGAACTCTGTGCGCAACAACCTCGTGCAGATCGCCGCGACCAAGGCCCGCGAACTCGAGACCTACGCCACCGAGCGGGTCCGCGACGGCCTGGCCATATCCCGCGCTCCGGTCGTCGTCCGCGCGGTCCGAGAACTCGCCGCGCAGGCCGGTTCGGGGAGCGACCCGCTCGACGCGGCCCGGCTCGCGAAGCTCGAGGCCGGCGGCCGGCCGGCCGAGGAATTTCTCGGCCATGTCGCCGGCTCGTTCGGCTATTCCGAGATCCTGCTGCTCGATGCATCCGGCCGCGTGGTGCTCGCGCTCGAGCGGCGGATCCAGGTCGGCGCTTCCATCCTGACGGGCAGCCTCGCATCCTCCGAGTTGGCGGCGGCTTTCGACCGGTCGCGCACGCTGCTGCAGTCCGAACTGTCCGGCTTTCAAGTGTACGGCGGCAGTCGCCGACCACTGGCGTTCGTGACGAGCCCGGTCTTCTTCGAGGGCCGGGTGATCGGCGTGCTCGCGCTGGGGCTCGGGCCGGAACAGGTGTGGAAGGCGCTCTCCGACCTGAACGGCCTGGGCAAGACCGGCGAGATCATCACGGGCGAGCGGCACGGGGAGGCCCTGCTGGTCACCTGTCCGCTGCGCTACGCTCCGGAGGCGGCATTCAAGCTCGAGATCCCGCTGGGCGACGCGACGGCGACCGCCACGCAGAGAGCTGCCAGCGGGGGCCGGGGGTTCGGTCCGGCCCGCGACTACCGCGGCACCGATGTGGTCGCCGCCTGGTGCTACCTGCCGAGCTTCCGTTGGGGGATGACGGTCAAGCAGGACGCGGCGGAGGCCTACGCGCTGGTGAACTTCCAGCGGGCCGCGATCATCGGGCTGTCGTTGGCCACGATCCTCGGCGTGACGATCGCGGCGCTCGCCGTGGCCCGATCGATCTCGGCGCCCATCCGCACCGCGGTGGACGTCGCCCGGCACGTGGCCGGCGGCGACCTCCGGGCGAAGGTCGGTGTCTGCAGCGACGACGAGACGGGAGCCCTGCTCGCGGCGATCCAGACCATGACCAACGACCTCCGGGGACTGATCGGGCGGATCCAGAAATCATCGGTCGCCCTGATCTCGACCGCCACCGCCATCCAGGCGACGAGCAGCGAGCAGCAGCAGGTGATCGCCGACTACGGCGCCTCCACGAGCCAGGCCGTGGCCGCCGTCAAGCAGATCTCGGTCACGAGCCAGGAACTGGTTCGGACGATGACCGAGGTCAACGACGTCGCGGCCCGGACGGGCAGGATGGCCGCCGAAGGCAGGGGCAACCTGACCGGCATGGACGCGACCATGCGGCAGCTCGCCGAAAGCACCTCGTCGTTCGGCGCCAAGCTCGCCGTGATCAGCGAACGCGCCGCCAACATCAACCTCGCCGTCACGACCATCACCAAGGTCGCCGACCAGACGAACCTGCTCTCCATCAACGCCGCGATCGAGGCGGAGAAGGCCGGGGAATACGGTCTCGGCTTCCTCGTGGTCGCCCGCGAGATCCGGCGGTTGGCCGACCAGACGGCCGTCGCCTCGCTCGACATCGAGCGGATGGTGAAGGAGATGCAATACTCCGTGTCGGCGGGCGTGATGGAGATGGACAAGTTCGCCGAGCAGGTGCGCGGCGGCGTGCGCGAGATCGGCGACACGGCCGGCAAACTCGGCGAGATCATCGAGGCCGTGCAGGGCATTTCGGGACGGTTCGGCCAGGTGACGGAGGGGATGCGGGCGCAGTCGCAGGGCGCCGAGCAGATCCGCGAGGCCATGGTGCGTCTCGCGGAGGGAGCGTCGCGCACGGCCGCGTCACTCGACGATTTCAACACCGCCACGATCCACCTCCGCGAGGCCGTCGGCGACCTCAAGGAGGAGGTCTCGCGGTTCACGATCTGACGCGGGCAGCGGCCCATGCAAATCCTCACCTTCACCGTCGCCGCCCAGCCGTACGCGATCCCCTCCCGGGCGGTGCTCGAAGTCCTGCCGTTGGTGCCCGCGCGGCCGGTTCCGCTGCTGCCCGACTACGTCGCCGGCGTGTTTGCATACCGCGGGACGCTCGTGCCGCTGGTGGACCTCCGCCGCCGGTTCGGGGCGCCGGCGGAACACCATGCCGCCCGGCCGCGGCTGAGCACGCGGGTGATCGTCGTGGAGTTCGCGAATCCGGAGTCGGCGGAACCCGCGGAGTCCTCCCGGCCGACCAGGCTGGGCCTCGTCGCCGACGACGTGGTCTCCATTCAGGTGACGAGCGACGAACAGGCCACGGCCGCGACCATGCCTCACGCGCCGTTCCTCGGGCGACTGCTGCGGCTCGCCGGCGGCACGATCCAGATGATCGCGGTGGATCGCCTGTTGCCGCCCGAACTGCTCGACGGGCTCGCAGCGGCGGCGACGGGAGTGGACGCCCCATGACGCGCGCCGCGCATCACGATCCGAGCGGTTGCCCGGCGGCGGAGGAACTGCTTTCGCGCTGGATCGGCCTCGACGCCGACACGATCGGCCCGGCCGCGATCGCCAGGGCGGTGCGGGCCCGCATGGCCGCACTTCGTCTCACGGACCCGGCCGCGGCGGTGGCCCGCGCGGCGGCGGATCCCGCCGAGCGAGACCGTCTGGTCGAGGAGGTCGTGGTCGGGGAAAGCTGGTTCTTTCGCGATCCGCAGGTGTTCGCGTTCGCCACCCGGTTCGCCGCCGCGCGGACGGCGCAGCCGGGTCGCCCCCCGGTCAGGATCCTGAGCGCGCCCTGCGCCGGCGGCGAGGAACCCTACTCCATGGCGATGGCCCTCCTGGAAGCCGGCGTGCCACCCGACCGGTTCGCGATCGACGCCATCGACGTCAGCCACCAGGCCCTCGACCGGGCCCGCCGGGCCCGCTACTCGGCGAACGCGTTCCGCAATGCCGACCTGTCGTTCCGCGACCGCTGGTTCCACCGTGAGGACGCCCAGTCCGTGCTCGATGAGTCCGTCCGAAGACTGGTCCGCTTCGAGTGGGCCAACGCGCTGGACGAGTCACTCCCCGCCACGGCGGCCGCCGCGGGGCATGCCCCGTACGACCTGGTCTTCTGCCGCAACCTGCTGATCTACCTGACGTCACAGGGCCGCGACGCGCTCGAGCGAACACTCGACCGTCTGGTCGCCGACGACGGCCTGCTGGTGGTGGGGGCCGCGGAACCGCCGATCCTCAAAGGCGGCTGGCTTCCGGCGGGGGACAGTTCGATCTTCGCCCTGCGCCGCGGCGTCCGTCCCGCGGTTGCAAGGCTGGACGTGCCGGCGGAGCGACCGTGCGAGGAGCCACCGCGGCGTCCGCTCGCGCGGCGACACGATGCCACCGCGGCAGCCACCCGACCGCATCCGGCCGCCGAAGTACCGGCCCGTCAGCTCGACGACGTTCTGCGCGAGGCGGGGGCGTTGGCGAATGCCCGCAGGTTCACCGAGGCCATCGACCTCTGCGAAACCTGGATCCGGTCCAGCGGTCCGGCGCCCGAACTCTTCTTCCTCATGGGCACGGTCCACCAGTCGGCAGGCGATGCCGACCGGGCCGAGGGATGCTTCCACAAGACGCTCTACCTCGACGCCTCCCACGACGAGGCCCTGCTCGCGCTCGCGCTCCTCGCCGGCCGACGGGGCGACTCCCTCATGGCCGAGCACTATCGGCGGTCAGCGGCCCGCATCCACGGCCGCAAGGAGGGGGCATGACGACCCCGGGAAGGACCATCACCGCGCCCGTGGAGGAGTGCTGGCGGCGCATCGGCGTCGCCGGCGATCGCAGTTGTCCGGAACTGCGGACCTTCATTCACTGCCGCAACTGCCCCGTGCTCGCCGAGGCCGCAAGGACGTTCTTCGACCGCGAGGCCCCGGAGGGGTACCTCGAGGCCTGGAGCCGGGTCCTCGAGGAGCCGGATGAAGCCGTCGCGATCGACGCCACGAGCGTGCTCGTGTTCCGGATGGGACGCGAGTGGCTCGCCCTGCCCACCCACGCGCTCGTCGAGATCACGATCGTGCGGCCCCTGCACCGCGTGCCGCATCGAACCGCCGGCGTGCTGGCGGGCCTCGTGAACATCCGCGGCCAGCTCCAGCTCTGTGTTTCGCTGCACGATCTGCTCGGCATCGATGACGCGGCTCCCGCCCGTGCGGTCGCCCACGATGCCCCCACGGCGGCGAGGCTGCTCGTCATCGAGCGGGTTCGGGACAACGCCGCGGACCGCTGGGTGTTCGCGGCCGACGAGGTGGCGGGGGTCCAGCGGATCGAGCGGACCGCGGTGCGGGACGTGCCATCGACCGTCGGACAGTCCGCGACCCACTTCTGCCAGGCGTTGTTCGACTGGCAGGACCGGACGGTCGGGCTGCTCGACGAGACGCGGGTGTTCGACGCGCTCCACGACACGATCGCCCGGTAGCGGGAGGAGACGGCATGGCGGAGGACTTGAGCGGCTTTTCGATGCTGGAACTGTTCCGCCTCGAGGCGGACAGCCAGACCGCGGTCCTCTCCGCCGGCGTCCTGGCCGTCGAGGAACTCGAGCGTTCGCCCGAGACGATCGAGGCCATGATGCGGGCCGCCCACTCCCTGAAAGGCGCGGCGCGCATCGTCGGACTCGACCCGGCGGTGCGGGTGGCGCACGCCATGGAGGATTGCTTCGTGGCGGCGGGCCAGGGACGGTTCCAGGTTCGTCCCGAGCACGTCGATCTCCTGCTTTCGGCCATCGACTTCCTGTCGTCGATCGCCCGGGCGGACGACGCCCTCGGGGCGGAGAGTCGCTGGGCCGCCGCCGCCGACTCACTCGTCGCCGACCTCGCGCTCCTGCTCCACCCCGGCGCGACGCCTGCCGCCACGACTCCGCCCCCGCCCGCGCAGACGATCTCCGCCGAGGCGACCCCCGCCGCGGACGCCGCCGTCACCGTCGAGGCCCGACCTGCGGAAGCGACGCCGACCGCCGAACCCTCGGCCCCGGCCGCGGCGCCGAGGTCCATCGAGCAGGCCGACAGGGTCGTGCGCGTGTCGGCCGACAGCCTGACCCGGCTCGTGGGCCTCGCAGGCGAGTCGCTCGTGGAGACGAAGCAGTTGCGGCCGTTCGTCGACTCGCTCCTCAATCTCCGTGCCGCACAGGTCGAACTGTGCGACACGATCGCCGCCGTCGAGGAGCGGTTCAAGACCGACGACGCCCACGTCCCCGCACCGCTGGTCGGCCTGGTCGCACGGGTTCGCGAGCGCGCCGACGCCTGCCTGACCGCGCTCATGAAGCAGGTCGAAGACCTCGAGAGTTTCGCGCGGCGCAACGAGGACCTGTCGAACCGGCTTCATCACGAGGTGATCGTGAGCCGGATGCGGCCGCTCGCCGACGGTGTCCGCGGGTTTCCCCGGATGGTGCGCGACGTCGCCAGGTCGCTGGGGAAACAGGTTCGATTCGAGGTGCGGGGAGAGCAGACCGGCGTCGATCGCGACATTCTCGACAAGCTCGAGGCTCCGCTCTCGCACCTCATCCGCAACTCGCTCGACCACGGGATCGAGTCGCCACAGGAACGCGAGGCAGGCGGCAAGCCGCCCGTCGGCACGATCCGTCTCGAGGCCCGGCATCGGGCCGGCATGCTCCACATCACGCTCACCGACGACGGACGCGGCATCGACGTCGAGGCGCTCCGCGGCCGCGCGGTGCAACGCGGCCTCGTCGCCCGCCAGGTGGCGGAGCAGCTGTCGGAGCTCGAACTGCTCGAATTTCTCTTCCTTCCCGGCTTCTCCACCAAGGAGGAGGTCACGGAAATCTCGGGCCGCGGCGTCGGGCTCGACGTCGTCCAGAGCATGGTCAAGGGGGTCGGCGGGACCGTCCGCGTGGCCACGCAGCCGGGCAGGCAGACGGTGTTCACACTGCAGTTGCCGATCACGATGTCGGTGATCCGCGCCCTGCTCGTCGAGATCGCGGGAGAGCCGTATGCCTTTCCACTGACCCGTATCGACACGATCCTCGAGTGCCCCCACGCCGACGTCCGCGTGGTGGAGGGCCGCCAGTACTTCGACCGTGACGGCGCCTCGATCGGGCTCGTGTTCGCCTCCCAGATCCTCGACGTGCCCGCCGGCGACCAGCCAGCCGATCCGATGTCCGTGGTCGTGATCAGCGACCGCGGCCAGCAGTTCGGCATGATCGTCGATGCATTTCTCGGCGAGCGTGACCTGGAGGTTCGGCCCCTCGATCCCCGGCTCGGGAAGGTTCCCGACATCAACAGCGCCTCACTCCTCGAAAACGGCAACCCGGTGCTGATCGTGGACGTCGAGGATCTGGTCCGCTCGATCGACAACCTGCTCGCCGGCCGGCGGCCGTCGCGGGTGGAGTTCGAGCGGCTCGCGGAGAAGTCGCGGCAGCGGAAACGGGTGCTGGTGGTGGACGACTCGATCACGGTCCGAGAACTGGAGCGACAGCTGCTCCAGGCAAGGGGGTTCGCGGTGGACGTGGCCGTGGATGGCATGGACGGCTGGAACACGTTCCGGGGCGCACACTACGATCTCGTGGTGACCGACGTGGACATGCCGCGAATGGACGGAATCGGCCTCGTGGCCCTGATCAAGAACGACCCCCTGCGAAAGGACGTCCCGGTGGTCATCGTCTCCTACAAGGACCGCGAGGAGGATCGGCTGCGCGGCCTCGACGCCGGAGCCAATCGCTACCTCACGAAGAGCAGCTTTCACGACGAGACCTTCGTGCGTACGATCACCGATCTCGTGGGAGAACCCCTGACGTGAGACCACAGGCATGAGAGTCGGGATCGTCAACGACGTGCGTGCGGCCTGCGAGGCGCTGCGCCGCGTGGTGGACAGTCTGCCGGGTCATCAGGTCGCCTGGACGGCGGCCGACGGCGTCGAGGCGGTCGCGATGGCGAAACGGGACCGCCCCGACCTGATTCTCATGGACCTGATCATGCCGCATCTCGACGGCGTTCAGGCCACCCGTCAGATCATGGCTTCCGCTCCGTGCGCGATCCTCGTCGTCACGGCCACGGTCAGCGGAAATATTTCGCTCGTCTACGACGCGATGGGGTTCGGCGCCCTCGACGCGGTCGATACGCCGATGCTCGGGCCCGCGGGGGAGGTGAGCGGTGCCGGAGCGCTCGTCGAAAAGATCGGATTGATCGCGAAACTCGTCGGAGCCACGGAGTCGAAACGCCCCGCCCGCCCGGCGTCGGCCGCCGGGCCGCCGAAGCTCGTGGTCGTGGGCGCGTCGACGGGGGGCCCGAAGGCCGTTTCCGACCTGCTCCTGCCACTGCCGCTCGACTGGAACGTCGCGGTCGTCGTCGTCCAGCACGTGGATGTCGCGTTCGCCCAGGGGCTCGCCAAATGGCTCGGTGACCGGACGGGCCGGCCGGTGCGCGTCGCGGAGCACGGGCATCAGCCCGTCGCCGGCGACGTCCTGCTGGCCGGCACGAACGACCACCTGATCCTCTCGAAGAGCCGCACCCTGGACTACCGGGCGGAGCCGCGGGACGTGTTCTTTCGCCCGAGCGTGGACGTGTTCTTCGAGAGCGTCGCGGAGCACTGGCCGCAGACCGGGACCGCCATCCTGCTCACGGGCATGGGGAAGGACGGGGCCCGCGGCCTGATGAAACTCCGCTCGCGCGGCTGGCACACGATGGCGCAGGACGAGGCCACGAGCGTCGTCTGGAGCATGCCCAAGGCGGGGATCGATCTCGGCGCCGCGGCGGAGATCCTCCCGGTCGATCAGATGGCGAGGTCGCTCGTCGCCCGCCTCGCCGGCTGACCGCATCCGGTTTCGATCGCCGCCATCACGGTGAGCACGGTCGACTCACCCCCGGAGAGCGCGATCACCTGGACGCCGACCGGCAACCCGCGGCTGCCCCGGTCGGTGACGGCGGCCATGCGGACGATCGGATCGCTGTCCGCTTCCGCGAGCCGGCCCTGCTCCTCTTCGGGGCGGACGCTCGTCACGGGCACGGTGCCGGCCGCGAGGTCGAAGAGGTTGGCGAGCAGGCAGGGAAACGCCGCGGGCAGCAGGCTGGCGGCCGAGCCATGCCGCAGGGCGGGGAGCGCCGAGACCGGGCACACGATCGCGTCGCACCCGGCCGCGAGGGCCTGCAGGCGGCCGGCGAGCGCCGCCCGTGCGGCGAGAAGGTCTTCCAACGCCGCCCCTGCGCGCGGTCCCGTCGCACGGAGCGCGGCGGCCTCGATCCGGCGGCCCGTGAGTTCGGCGAGGGCCGCAAGCCACGAGCGGAAGGGGCGGGGCAGGCGGGCGAGGCGGAGCAGGCGGGCCACGCCCGCGATCGGCCTCGTGCCCGCGACCAGCCGTCGGATGTCGGCTCCACCGTCGGCGGAGAGGATCGCGAGCAGGATCCATGCCGCATCGAGTCCCAGTGCACCATCGAGGCGGATCGTCTCGTATCCGCCCGCGGCGAGCGCGGCCACGGCCTCGTGCACACCCCGCCGGATCGCCGGTGAAGGAGCGAGCACTCCTGCATCGGTCCACCAGCCGACGCGCCGCGGGGGCGGAGAAAGGCCCGACGCGTCATCCCGCCGCACGAGCGCGGCGTGTGCGAGCGCGAGGTCGGATACGCTCCGGGCGAGGAAGCCGGCCCGCGGACGGACCACCTCGAGATGCGGGACCGTGTCGAACGCGCCCGCCTCCCCGAGAGCGGTGGTTCGCGGCAGCAGCCCCGCGATGCCGCAGGCGTGAGCGGGTTGGCGGATCGAGCCGGCGAGGTCCGTGCCGACCGCCAGTGGCACGACGCCGGCCGCCACGAGCGCGGCATCTCCGCCGCTCGATCCTCCCGGACCACGATCGGCCGCGAGGGGGTGGTTCGTGCGACCCCAGACGGTGTTGTCGGTCTCGTGGAGATACATCGCCTGCGGCACGTTCGCCTTGCCGACGATCACCGCCCCGGCCCTCCGCAACCGGACGACGATCTCCGCGTCGTGGTCGTCGGCGCGATCGCGCCCCGGGATGCCGAGCGTGGTCATGCAGCCCCGGACCGGGAAACATTCCTTCACGCTGACAGGCACCGCGGCCAGGGGCAGGCCCGCCACGGCGGCGACCTCCGCCGCGGCCGCCGCATGCCGCGGCTGGACAAGGGCGTTGAGCCGCGCATGCGTCGCCCGATGCACGGCGACGTGCCTGGCCAGCACCTCGACCGGCGCGACCTCGCCGGAGGCGACCGCCGCGGCGATCTCGCCGGCCGCGGCGAGAGGGCCGTTCAAAAAAGATCCTCGGCCTTGGCGGACTTCCGGACGAGGGTCCGGCAGTCACTCGCCCAGACCACGTCGTCGTCGAACAACACGCCCGTGACCATCACGGTCTCGCCCGACTCGGCCCGCGGCTCGGCCCGCGAGATCACCGCGACGCTTCGGGGCTCGGTGCCCTGCACGGTGATGCGGGACGACCAGTAGGGCCCGACCTGCCGCGTCCCTTCGAACGTGGCCAGGAGCACCGTGCCGTCGGCGGGACGTCGGCGCGACTCGAGCCACATGCCGCTCAGTTTCGCCAACTCCGCCTGCATCGCGGGATCCGCTCCCACGGCTTCGCCGATCGCCGCGACGCCCCCGACGGCGCCGTCGAGACTGCGACCAGAATCGACGGCCACCTTCTCGAGGAGCACGAGTTGCTCCGCGACAGCGGCGAGCCGCTTGTACCAGTCGCGCAGCCGGGTGCGCCGCTCCGGCGATTCCGGATCGGAGGCGGACAACTCCTCGAACGCCACGGCAGCTTCTCCGATCGCGGCATCCAACGCTGCCGTGTCGAGGGGTTCCGGCTCCGGTGGCTCCACCGGAGCCGTCGAGACCGGCATCTTCGCCGCTGCGGCGACGTCGTCGAAGGGTGGGGGGAGCGGCGTCTCGGACGCGGGCTCTCCGGCACCGGGCTCCTTGCCTGCCGGCTCATCGGCACGAGTTTCGGCCGGACGAGACTCCATCGGCACGGTTCCGGCCGGGGTGGTCGCACGATCCTGCATCGCGACGACAGCCTCGGGCTGCGCGGGATCGGCAGGCGACGGCTCAGGTTCGGTCGGCGCGGGAGCGGCCGGCTCGGATCCCGGAGCGGCGGCATCGACGGCCACCGCAGGCTCAGCCGGAACCGCGGGGAGGTTGTCGAGCGAGGAGGCCTGTGGGAGTTTCGCGACCTTTGGACCGTCGGACCCGGGCCGAAACTTTTCCGGCAGGAGAAACGCCGCCTCCTGGGGCAGCATGGCCGTGAGCTTGAACGGGTCCCGCTGAAACCCCCACAGCAGGATCGCGTATGTGATCGGGATCGCCATCAGGCCACCCAGCACGATGCCGACGAGTTGGCCCAGCCCGCCTCCCTTCCGCCGGGGCGGCCGCGTCGCCACCGATGCGATCGCTGCGCCAAGCCCGGCCTCCGCCGCCTCGTGTCCGGCGTCCGGCCCGACCGCAGGAATCGCGTCGCCGAATGCGCTCGTTTCTTCGAAGCCCGACGCCATCGGCGAAGGCTCGGCATCGACATCGGCTGGGAAATGGTCGTCCGCCGCCTCCAACGACGCCGGGTCGGCCCAGTCGTCGGACGCGGACAGGTCGCTCGTGGGATCGACTTCGCTCGGCGACAACACGCCGGACGTGCCGGTGCCCAGTTCGACGTGCGACGACCCTGCGGCAGGGGGCGATCCCTCATGGACGGCGTGAACGTCGTCGGCCGCATGATGCTCGCCGAACGGCTCGAGTCCGTCGAGGAAGTCCTTGACCGCGGGAGCCGATTCCTCGACATCCGAGACGGCGGGCGGGAACACCGCGAGCGGAGGGTCGGTGGGCGGCGCGGCCTCCGGTTCCTCCAGCCACGCGGCCACGTCTTCCCGCTCGAACTCCGCGGCCGCGTCGAGCTTCAACGATTCGAACGGATCGTTGTCCTCCCCGCTGTCGATCCCGAAGATCGGCGCCTCGGCTGAATCGGCGGGCTGACCGACCGCGTCGCCGGACCCGGCCGCCCCCTCCAGCGGGCCGTCAGGGACGTCTGCCGCCGTATCGAACGAAAAAGTCATCCCGCCGTCGGACGGATCGCCGCCCTCGTCCTCGATGCCTGCCCACGGATCGGGGATCGAATCGTCTTTGTCGTCCACCATGGTGTCCTCGCCGGCCGCGACGCCTTCGTTACGCCTCCGGTCCAGAGTCTACCACCGGCGCACCACGGATGGAAAACTCCCCGCAGGGAACGTGTTTCCCGTCACAGGCCGTGGGCCTCGCCGTAGCGACGCCGCAGGCTGGCCACCAGCCATTCCTCCGACACGGCGCCTCCCGTGGCTCGCTCCACCAGCGGTTCGGAGCCGAGCAATCGACCATGGGCATGGACCTCGCGACGCAGCCAGTCGAGCAGTCCGCCGAACCGGCCGGCAGCGATGTCGCGATCCAGACCGGGGACCGCTCCCTCGGCGGCGTTCATCAGTTGCGCGGCGAACAGGTTGCCGAGCGTGTAGGTCGGAAAGTAGCCGACCAGTCCCGCGGCCCAATGGATGTCCTGAAGCACGCCGTCGGCGTCGCCGGGAGGCTGGAGGCCGAAGTCCCGCACGACCCGCTCGTTCCACGCGTCGCGCACGTCCGCGACGCGGAGCGTGCCCTGCACGAGCTCCCGCTCGAGGTCGAATCGAAGCATCACGTGAAGGTTGTAGGTCACCTCGTCGGCCTCGACCCGGATGTACGACGGCTGCACCGCCATGAGCGCCCGCTGGACCTGCTCGGCACTCGCGCCGGCGAACGCTTCGGGGAACGCCTCCCGGGCGATCGGAAAGCACCATGCCCAGAAGGCCGGCGAGCGTCCCACCAGGTTTTCCCACAACCGCGACTGCGACTCGTGGACGCCGAGCGATGCAGCCTCGCCGGGTGGAAGGCCGAACCAGTCACGCGGCAGGCCCTGTTCGTAGAGCCCGTGCCCCGCCTCGTGGAGCACGCCGTAGAGTGCGGTGGGGAAATGTCGCTCGTCCCAGCGTGTCGTGATCCGGCAGTCGTCCGGGCCCAGCGTCGTGCAGAACGGATGGCTCGTGGTGTCGAGCCGTCCGCGTTGAAAATCGAAGCCGATCCGGCTCGCCACGTCGTGCACGAACCGTTGCTGTGCCGGGAGGGGAAACCGGCCGGTGAGCCATGCGTCGTCGGGCCTGCGTGCCGCATCGACGCACTCGTGCAGCAGGCTCACCAGTGCGGTCCTGAGCCGGTCGAACCTCGACGCGATCGCCCGCCAGGACGCATCCGGCTCGTAGTCGTCCATCAGGGCGTCGTACGGATCGCGGTCGGGAAGTTGACAGGCGGCCTGCTCCCGCTTGAGCGCGAACATCCGCTCGAGCCAGGGGGCGAAACCATCCCAGTCCGAATCGCGGCGGGCGGAACGCCACGCCTGCTGGGCCTCGATGCCCGTCTTCGCGAGTTCCGCCACGAGCCGCGCCGGCAGCCGGGCCTGCTTGGCGAAGTCGCGCTCCAGCAGCCGGATGGTTCCGGCCACGTCCGGCGGACCGGAGCGCCCCAGAGGACCTTCCGCCAAGCGGGCGAGCCGTTCGCCGTGCGCCGGATCGGTCCGGGCTCGATGCACGATCTCGGCGAGGGCGGCAACCTGCTCGGCACGATGGCTGCCGCCCCGCGGCGGGAGATAGGTCTGCTCGTCCCACCCCAGCACCGCGTCCACCGACGCGAGCAACGCGACGCGGCGGGCCTGGCCGCAGGCCTCCGCAAAAAGCTCCTCGGGCGACCGGGCGGTGCCGGCCTGGGTCGATGTCTTCGCCGCCATGGCGCAGAGTATGCTGGCGACCCCACGGAGACGCAATCGGCTCATGCTCGACGCACTGGTGATCGCCCCCCATCCCGACGATGCGGAACTCGGCATGGGCGGGACGATCGCACTCATGCTCGCGAAGGGGCTCACCGTCGGCGTGCTCGACCTCACCGACGGCGAGCCGACGCCCCTCGGCTCGCCCGAGATCCGGGCCCGTGAGACGGCCGCAGCCACCGCCGTGCTCGGCATCCCGTGGCGGGAGAATCTCGGCCTGCCCAACCGCAGGCTCCGGGCCACGCTCACCGCGCGTGGACAACTGGCGGCGGTGATCCGCCGGACGCGACCGCGATGGCTGTTCGCCCCTCATTGGATCGATGCCCATCCCGATCACACGGCGGCCACACGGCTGGTCGAAGCGGCCCGCTTCTGGTCGAAACTCTCGAAATGCGATCTCCCGGGTGAGCCGTGGCACCCGGAGCGGATCTACCACTACTCGTGCGTGCACCTGAAGGTGGTCACCAGGCCGGCGTTCGTGGTGGACATCTCCGCCACCTGGGACCTCAAGGCTCGGAGCCTCGCCTGCTATGCCAGCCAGTTTCCCCGGACGGCCCCGCGTCCCTCGGTCCTCGACCGCGTGGCAGCCTCGGCAAACTGGTGGGGAGCGATGATCGGCACGACACACGGTGAGCCCTTCACGGCCCGCGAGCCACTCGGCATCCGCGGTTTCGCCGATCTCTTCTGAACCGCGCGACCCGCCCGGATATCGGGGTCGCACGACACGTCGCGGGGATGGCTGGCCCGATCGCGGAGACTCGGGGGGCGGGCGCCGGAAGGCTGCTGGGGCCGTCGCCCGCGTGCCGATACCCACGCTGGCGTCCGTGAGCCCGCTACGCGACGGATGCCCACTCATCCCCGAGAGCATGCCGATGCCCGCCCGCGACATCAACGTGATCGCCCTGGTGAAGGGGGGAGAGCGCTACGTCTTCCTGTACGACGACGAGAGCCGGGCCGAGACGCTGAAGACCCTGGGGCGATACGCCGCCAATCCGGACCTCAGCTTCTCCTGGTACGACGCCGCGGTGCTGGGCCAGAAAGTGCGGCTCAACGCCCCGCAGGCCAACCGCCTGCGCAGCGTGCCGCCCGCCGACCGCGCGGCCTGATCCGGAATCGGGCCCGCCCATGGCTGCGCAGCGACCGGTCGCGGAACATTTCGCCGTCGCCATCGATCGCTTCCTCATGTACATGGCGGCCGAGCGCGGCGCTTCGGCCCTGACCCTCAAGAGTTACCGGGAGGATCTGCTCCAACTGGAGGAGTTCCTGGTCTCGGCCGGATGCCGTGGGCCGGCGGACGCATCGAGTTCCCTCCTGCGCCGGTTCCAGTCGGGCCTCGGCGCGGCAGGCTACGCACCGTCCACGGTGGCCCGCAAGCTGGCGAGCATGCGGAGCTTCTATGCGTTCGGCCAACGCGAGGGCTGGGTTCGATCCAACCCCGCCAAGCCCCTGCGCAGCCCGCGAAGGCCGCGCAAACTGCCCGGCTTCCTCACCGGAGCCGAAATCTCACGCCTGCTCGCCGCCCCGAAGCCGGCGCAGGCGGGAGGCCTACGCGACCGCGCGATCCTCGAGCTGATGTATTCCTCGGGGGTTCGCGTCCGCGAACTCGTGGGGCTCGACGACGGCGACCTCGACCTCGCCAACGGCACGATCCGGGTCCGCGGCAAGGGGCGACGCGAGCGTCTGGGAATCGTGGGCAGGCACGCCCGCACCGCCCTGCGTGCATGGCTGGCGGCGCGGCCGAAGCCGGCCCGGGCGGCGGTTCGCGGCAGGCCGCTGTTCACGAATCGCTTCGGCGGCCGGCTGTCCGTCCGCGGCATCGCCCGCCTCCTGGAAAAGCACCTCGTGACCGCCGGCCTCGCCGGCAAGGCGAGCCCCCACACGCTGCGTCACAGTTTCGCGACCCACCTCCTCGACGCCGGCGCCGACATTCGCAGCGTCCAGGAACTGCTCGGCCACAAAAGCCTGGTGACCACGCAGATCTACACGCACGTCACGACCACCCGCCTGCGCGAAGCCTTCGACAAGGCCCACCCCCGCGCAACGTGACACTCTCGGAATCGTGCGCGCGCGGGTTCGTCCCGGTTCTGAGGACGGAGTCAACTCGCCAGACCCGGCTTCGGGCTCCCCGTACCCCGTCGCCGGACGTTCGCTGCGGGCATCCTGCCCTCCGCTCACTCGACTCCGACGCGCTTGTCTGCATACGCCGGCTCCCGGGGTACGGGGAGCCCGAAGCCTCCTCGACTGAACAACGCAGGATCGGGGCTGCCCATGCCCTCGAGCTGGCTGTGGGAGCAAGCGAAGCCATGGATGGCGGAGCGCAGCGGACACGCAGAGAGCGGAGGGCTGGAGGCCCGCAGCGAACGTCAGGCGAGAGGGCACGGGCAGCCCCGAGCCGGTTTGGGCGAGTTGACTCTGCCCTCAGAACCGGGACCAGCACGCGCGACGATCCGCGGGCGACCGGACGCTACACCAGCCCGCGACGGACAGCCCAGACGGCGGCCTGCGTGCGGTCCGACACCGCGATCTTCCGCAGGATGTTCTGCACGTGCTCCTTCACGGTCTCCACGCTGATCGTGAGCGACTGTGCGATCTCCTTGTTGGAGAGGCCGAGGGCCATGTGCCGCAGCACCTGCGTCTCGCGCTGCGTGAGCGGGATGTCGGGGTCGGGCGTGGCGACACGATTGGCCATGGTCGTGGCGACCCGCCGCAGTTCGCCGGCCCGCATCGGCAGTTGCCCGGAGGCGGCCCCCGTGATCGAGTTGATGAGCTCCGCTCTGGTCGAGCCCTTGAGCATGTAGTCGTGGGCGCCGGCTGCGACCGCCCGGGCGACGTACGTGGGGTTGTCAAACGTCGAGAGCATGACGCAGCGCACGCCCGGCATGTCGGCCCGGATCTTTTCCAGGGCCGCCAAGCCGTCCTTGCCGGACATGCGGATGTCGAGCAGGACGACGTCCGGCTTCAGTTTCTTCGTGAGCTTGACGGCCTCGTCCCCGCTGGACGCTTCGCCGACGATCTTGACTTCGGAGCCAGCCAAGAGGCTCACCAAACCGTGCCGGACAACCTCGTGGTCGTCGGCGATCACAACTTTGACTGCCATGGCCCTCATTCTTCCCGCAGCCTCCGGCCGCTTTTCACCGACCCAGATCACTCATCGGATTCTAACGCCGGCCGATCGAAAATTTGTAGTCCTGCGAAAAGCCGTCCATCCGAACGCGACGCAATTTGTAGTGACTCCGGCCAGGTTTCTAAACCACCCACTCGGGCGAGCCAATGCGTTGCGGGCGGTCCCTCGCTTGCGAGTTCTCCATGATGTGCCGGGGCAGGTGCGTTGGGGCATCGTCGCAGGAAGTCGAGCGGGACACTGCGGAAAAGGGGCTGTGAGCCGCGTTTCAGCGGCTGGCGGCGGCCCGCGCGGCCGCCAGCATCTGGTCGGCTCCCGCCTCCTGCAGTCTCAGAGCCACGCCGCGACCGAGCGTCTCCGGTTCCTCGCCGGCCGCGGCCGTCGCCGTGGCGGTGATCCGATGCACGCTGCCTTCTCGTTCCTCGCACACGCATCCCCCGAGGACGAGTGCGCCCCCGGCGTCATGCCTCGCCCAGGCGCCGATGGGGGCGAGGCAACCGCCCGCGAGGGATGCCAGGAAACTTCGCTCCGCCCGGATGGCCGCGTGCGTCGCGGCGTCGTCGAGCGGCTCGAGCGCCGCCCGCGTCGCCGCATCGTCGGCCCGCGTCTGCACGCACAGGGCGCCCTGTGCGACGGCGGGCCAGAAGTCCTCGGGCTGCAGGATCTCGGTGATCCGGTCTGCGATGCCAAGCCTCTCGAGTCCGGCGCCCGCGAGCACCAGGCCGTCGTACTCCCCGGCGTCGAGTCGCCGCAGCCTGGAATCGACGTTGCCACGGATCGGGCGGATCTGGAGATCGGGCCGCAGCGCCCGCAGCTGCAGGACGCGCCGCACGCTCGCCGTCCCGACGACGGCCCGAGGCGGAAGGCTCGCGAGCCCCCGGTGACGGACGCTCACGAGCACGTCGAAGGCGAGCGCCCGTCGCGGCACGCATGCCAGCGCGAGGCCCGGGGTTTCGGCGGTGGGCAGGTCCTTGAGGCTGTGCACCGCCGCGTCGATGCGGCCCGCGAGCAACGCGCTCTCGAGCTCCCGCACGAAGACGCCGTCGGCGCCCATCCTCGGGACGCCGATCTCCGCCCGCTCGTCGCCGCGGGTGTGGATCGTCTCGATCGTGACCTCGTGGCCGAGCGCCCGGACGTGGTCGGCGACCCAGCCGGTCTGCGTTCGCGCCAGCAGACTGCCCCGTGTGCCGACCCGCATGCCGCCGTGCATCATGGCTCGCGGCTCCGGTCGCCGTCGGGGAGCCGGTCGGCCCGGGCGATGGCGGCGCCGAAGACCGCCGCCGCCCCTGCGGCCCGCAGGGCCGACGAACAGGCGGTGAGCGTGGAGCCCGTCGTCACCACGTCGTCGATCAGGAGCAGACGTCGGCCGGTCCAGCGGCCGCGCACCCTGAACGCATCGGCCACGTTGGCCGGGCGCTCCTCCGCGGGCAGTTCGTTCTGCATCCGCGTGGCCCGGGCGCGCACGAGCGGTGTGGCCACCGGGATCCGCAGCGCCCGACCGACGGCCCGGGCGATCTCCTCCGCGGCACTCGTGCCACGCAGCGTGCGACGCCACCAATGCATCGGCACGGGGACCACCGCGTCGCACCGCGCGGCCTCCAACTCGGCCCGATGCTCGTCCACGAGCAACGTGCCGAGTCCTCGGGCGAGATCCTCGGCGCCGGGACGCTTGATCCGCAGCACCGCCTCCCGCAGGGCATCGCCGTAGCCGCCGAGAAACACCGCGCCGTCCCACGCCGCCGTCGCCCGGCTGCAGAACCCGCAGCTGCCGCGCGCGGGGGGCGACCATGTCCCGCACCGCGGGCAGCGCGCGAGGTCGTCAACGAGACAGCGCACGCAGGCCGGGCAGAAGCCGTGACC
>Ga0209189_1000341_pt1 | contig 39715 bp, 48 predicted proteins | sample C_130820_EF_Meta_FD_187308 | JGI IMG/M metagenome (GOLD analysis project Ga0209189, IMG submission 187308) | Freshwater microbial communities from Lake Croche, Canada to study carbon cycling - C_130820_EF_MetaG (SPAdes) (version 3) | ecosystem: Environmental > Aquatic > Freshwater > Lake...
ACGCTCGTGACGCCGCTGATGCCAAAGCGGCACAAGACGCTCGTGACGCCGCTGATGCCAAAGCGGCACAAGACGCTCGTGACGCCGCTGATGCCAAAGCGGCACAAGACGCCCATGATGCGCAAGTGGCCAAAGCGGCACAAGACGCTCGTGACGCCGCTGATGCCAAAGCGGCACAAGACGCCCATGATGCGCAAGTGGCCAAAGCGGCACAAGACGCCCGTGACGCCGCTGATGCCAAAGCGGCACAAGACGCCCATGATGCGCAAGTGGCCAAAGATGCTCAAGATGCCGCAGACCGCCAAGCGGCCATAGACAAGGCCGCTGCAGAAACAGCCTCTACCACGGAAACGCCCTCATATGCGGTAAAGCCGGGGGAAGACCCTATGGCGGCGCAAGCTGCTATAGCGTCCTACGCCCAGATGACGCCGCAGCAGATGACCGACATGGCCATAGCCCTTAATGTGCCTGCCAGTGATGTCTACACCTACAACTTCAATGATCCAGGAATAACAGAAGCCATCGTAAGGGCTTTTTATACGGCGCCGGGTAGCCTAGCCTACAGCTTGGGAATCCGCGCGCCAGGGGTAACGGCTGACCAAACGTTTAGTAACGAAACCGCAGCGGAACGAGATGCCCGCATGGCTTTAGTTGGCGGATTTCTAAGCCGGGTATCAGATTTTGCTGTCGGTTTAATGCCCGGTGCGAGCACGGTAATGTCGTTGGCTAAATTAGCAACGGGCCAAATTACGCCCGGAACTTTTATGACCAGCATGGCCTACAACTTGGTTGGAAAACAGTTGGGGGTGTCTTCGGGCGTAGTAGCAAACGCCTTAGCTGGAAATTTAGGAGGCATTGCGCAAAGCGCTGCGCTCGGCTCCTTGACCAAAAGCATGGCCAATTTAGCGGGCATATCCACCTCGTTAGCCGGTTTTATAGGGCAGGAGACTGGGATAACGAGCGACTTAGGGAAGGCTATACAAACCGCTGTTAACAAAGTAACCGGGAACACTTCCACGGGAGTTACGCCCGGCGCCGTAGCCAAGGCTATTGATGGCGCATTAAAGAACGTGGATTCTGGGGGGTCAGATGCCGACAGTAGCGTGACCGCCGCAATAAGCAGAGATTTTAACGCTTTAGTAGGAGCGGGAATGGATCCCGAGGCTGCTCTATCGCAAGCCATAGAGGACAATGTTTCGGTGCCGGACTACACCAATGACTTGTACGCCAGCGAGGATCAAGACCCTAATTTCTATTATGAGCAGCGTGGGGTAGCTGAAGACGGAGCATTGGATCCCGTTACCGTTACCGGTACGGCGGATACAGAGGATATCCCAGATTACACCAACGATCTTTATGGTGATGACCCTAATTTTGTCCGAGATTCAAACGCTATAACGGATAAGCCAGTAACAAATGCTGAAAGCGGCAGGGGTGGCGGGGGCGGAGGCGGAGGCGGAGGCGGTTTGCCTAGTGTTGCCAACACCGGCGGGGGAGACATAGCAAGTTTTGCGGCGTTGTCCGGTCTCATAGACAAGTATTTAACGGTAGGACAGATGGGGAAAAATATGACACCAAAAGAACTGAAACAACTGTACGCAGGGCTCACCAGTGCCCCTGATACTAGCTACAAGTACGTAACCGACGAAAACCCAATCTACGTAGACGTGGCCGCTGCCAATAGGCTCCCTGTCAGCGCTTACCGTGCGCCGGACCCCTTGGCGGGACTTGATGTGCCTAACTTCACTTTTGCTCACGGCGGCGCAGTCCAACGGTTTGCCGAAGAAGACCAGCCAGAATCCGAAACTTCAAAAACCCTTGACGGCAGCCCCTATGCGGAAAGCATGAAGGCTTTGGCCAGTTTAGGTAAATTGGGCACGGACATACGGCCTGGGCAGCATGACCTGCGCCGGACGGGGCAGATGGGCGTCTCCTACTCTCCCAAGATACTGCCCCAACTTGCGTCAATTCTGCAGTCCCGTGGCATGCACCTCGCAGAGGGTGGACAGCCTAACGATAGTGCCCACCCCAACTATGACGGCACTCCGGTGTTCCGCACAGGCGGGCTTGAGGGCTTGGGCGGCAAGTACGTTGAGGGCAAGGGTGACGGCACCAGCGACGACATTACGGCCATGCTCGCTAACGGTGAATACGTCTTCAGTGCCGACGTGGTGGCGGCTTTGGGCAACGGCTCCAATAAAGCGGGTGCCGAAAAACTCAATGAGATGGTTCATTCCATACGTGCCCGCGCGCGGTCGGCGCCGCCGGACAAGTTGGCCCCAGACGCCAAGTCGCCGTTAGAATACTTGAAGTCCTCAAAGGGGAAAAAGTATGTCTGATTTGGCCCAATCATCCAGTGTCGTAAAGACGGAGGCGCCGTCGTACTATACCGACAACTTGTCGGGTTTGACGTCCGCTGGCACCGCTGCTAGTAATGCCCTTGTGGACCCCGTTACGGGGCTTCCTACTGCCGCCGCACGGGTCGCATACGACCCCAATGCTTTACAGACCGAAGCCTTCAATAACGTATCGGCCAATGTTGGTAACTACCTCCCAGGATTGACCACCGCGGGAAATACTTTTGGTAGGGCGGGAAATATTGACATCAGCGGCGCAGCTAGGCCTTTCTTGACCGCCGGAACAACTACCAGTGGGCTGTCGCAGGCCAATCCCTACCTGCAGGCCGGTACGAGCAGCAGCGCCGATCTGGTGGGTGGGTACATGAACCCCTACGTCCAAAACGTGGTGGACCAGATTCGGCTTGCCAACCAGCAGAACGTCCAGCAGAACTTGGCACCCGGCTTGACCGCCGGTGCGGTGGGCGGCGGGCAGTTTGGCTCGCAGCGGGGTGCCAACGCCTTGGCCCTGGGTATCTCCAACGCCAACATCGGGGCATTGAACCAACAGTCGCAGGCGCTACAGTCCGGCTACAGCGAGGCCCTAAAAGCTGCCCAGCAACAACGCGCCAACCAACTCACGGCGGGCAACACCGCTGGCACGTTGCAGAACCAGTTCAATACCAACCAGGTTACCGCTGGCCAAATTTCTGGAAACATGGCCGCGCAGCAAGGACAGCTTCTGCGTGATGTGGGTACCGCGCAGGCGGGGTTGGCTGATCAAACGCAAAAGCAGGGGCTGGCGGACGTTAACGCCTTGGCCACCCTGGGTGCCCAAAAGCAGACTATCGCGCAGAACGCGGCCCTCGCGCCCTTGGACATACTGAACAAACGCGCCACCTTGATGACCGGCGCGCAATTGCCGATGACTACCACCACAACGGCCAACGCCTCGCCGTTGTCCACCATTGCCGGTTTGGGTGCCTTGGCGAAGAGCATCTTCACGCCAGCAGTGGCGGGCGGACTGAGCTTGTGGGACACCCTTGCCCCCAGTGTTAAATCCTTGTTTACAAAACAGGGTATTACGCCAGAAGCGTATTCCGCATACCAAGACAACGTCCAAGCCGTTGCTGAGGCTAAGGGGTACGATTACAACCCAGCCACTGGAAACTTTGACAAGGATGGTAAACAGTACACCTTTGATGAAAACATGAATCCGGTGGAAGTAGAACAGGTTGGGCCTTAATTAAAGGAATAAATTATGGCAACACAATCACCCTTAGATTACGTTACGGCGGGCATGCAGGCCACGCTTAAAGCGCCGATCATCAACAAAACTGATGATCAGGTGCAGGCCGAGCAAAATGCGGCGGACACCGCGCTGAAGGCGCTTGAGCAGCGCTACGCGAACCCCAACTGGTTCAACATTGCCGCCGCGCTATTCAAGCCGCAGTTGGGCGGTTTTGCGGCGTCCTTGGGCAGCGCGTCGCAGGAACTGGGCAACTGGCAAGAGCAACAACGCGCCAACGAGCTGCCAATTTACGCCGCACGGGCGCAGGTGGGGGCCTTGAAAGGTCAACTTAAAAACCGCAACGATGCAGCCAAGGAGTTTGAAAAAGCCAAAGCTGAAGGCTTTTCACCGGATAAGCTGGCGGCACTGCAGGCGCGCCTGTCGTCCTTGGGCGCAAACGATTTGGCCGACTCGGTCAACAAGATGCTGGAAGCGCAACAGAAAGAGCGCACTATGTCGGCCAGCGAGTACAGCAACGCAATGAGTGCGGCCAACGCGCTGTACACTGCTGGCAACTTGACCAAAGCCGGTCTGGCTGCCAAGGTAAGCGAAATAGAGTCAAAGTACGGGCCTAAGCCAAGGGGTGCTGCGCCCGCCGAAGTAAAGGTTGACGCGGGGGCTGCTGCTGCGCCCGTTGCCGCCGCTGCGGACACTAAAGGTGTGGAAGCCGCGCCTGTTTGGACGGGCGGTAAATTGCCCGACGCAATGCTTGCGAAAATGGAGGCTGAGGCAAAAACAAATAAACCCGGTGTAGCGGAAGCACTGGCGGCGTACAAAGCTGCGCAAGTGCCCGCCAAGCCCGAGCAGACATACGAATCCGCAGGCGCTCAGGGGGATTCCGCTACGGCGCTTACCAAAGAAGAACTGAAGAACATAAACGACGCATATGGTCCAAAAATAACCAATATCATCGCCAACGACCCTCGTGTTACCGAAACACGTTCGGCTAATTTTTACCGAGCCGGAACGCTTTTGAATAATCCTGAAGTACAGGCAGGCATGGGCCAGTTGTTCAAAGAAAAAGGCTTTGCCGCAGCTTTTAAGACCGCGCTTAAAGAGGGTATAAATCTGGCCGTTGCGGCACCCACCGGTGGGTGGAATGCCGCAATATCGGCGCCCGTCGACAAGATACTGACAGCCTATGATGTAAATCCTAAAGCGCGTCAGGCCCTTGTTGAATTAAACCGGATTGCGATGGAAGATGCCATCGCAGACATCCGTGAAGGTACGCGAGCGTTGGGGGGTGGGCATACCAGCACCTCTGAGTATGAGAGCCTGATGACACGGATTGCCAACACCAACGAGCCGTATAAGTTAATGCAACAATTTTTTGCCAAACGCGCCGTGGAAAACGACTTCAATGCAAAGGCTCATGACTTGTGGGTTAATTACACCAATGCCCCCGGTTTTGCAACCAAGCCTGTGGGCAACTTTTTTAGTTCGCCAGAGTATAAAAAGCTGTCAAAAGAGCACAGCAAGAACTTGATCAAAGCCGCGACCATAGCGGATTAGGAGTAATCATGGACGAAGAAAAGGGTGAAACACATATCGACAATCTGCTTGATTTGTTTGCAGGAAAAACTTCTGCTTCAGCAGATGAAAACGATATAGCACATGCGATTCCTACTGGTACGGGCGTTGCAATAAAAAAGGCCGAAAAGGTCAATCGCCCTTCCACAGTAGACCTAGGTAAGAAACTATTGGCTGCGGTAGCAGACGCCCCAAACACCAAGATAGGGGAGCGATTAGCGGACCCTGCTACCGCTGCCGCACTGGCCAGTGGTGCGGCTGGGCTGTATCGCTCGGGTGCGGGCATTAACCCCCTCAAGCCCGAAACGTTCATGCAATACGATCCCCGGTCTATGCCTTTAATGGATAAAGCGAAAAATAAGTTAGGGGGGCTATATTCATATGTTGAGAGTCAGTTGCTACCAAAAATAGGGCCGGAAGGACTATCCCAAGCCACCGGGAAAGAAGTGCGGACTATGCAGGAAGTGCAGGAAGCCTTGCAAGACATTTCTGCAAAATCCGCAAATCGTGTTCCGGTTATAAAAACGGTAAATGGGGTTCCAACCGTAGTGCGCTATGTTCAAACGGCGGCTAGGCCCGCCATGGATTTGACTCCGCCACAATCCACTCTGGGCCGTATGGGCGCCGCAATTTCCAAAGCCGCCCCCGGCTTGGGTACCGCAAGCGAGTTTGTGAAGGGCGCGCTGCCCACGCTCGGTATGGTAGGCAAGTACGCCGGTATTGGCGGTTTGCTTGGGGACGTTGGCGCGCGGGCCTATGGTGGGGACACCACGGGCGCAGGAATTTCCGCCGCAGGTGGCGCTCTTGGCATGATGCTCGCACCCCAATTTGGAATTCCTATAGCGCTTGGGGCCGCCGGTATAAATTACCTTCGCGACAACCCCGAACTTATGGACAAATTGTCTGGGTACTACTCCCAAGCCGCAGAAGGTGAGTACCCCGCCCTGCGTTAACGTAGCAACCCGATAACGACGGTCAGCAGCCACATCCCGAATACGTACAGAAACAAAGCGCGGATCACATCCCACCCCGCTTCTCGGTGAGCGCCAGCGCCACCAGGGGGTTGATGGACTGCACAAACTCAATGCACAGCTCGCGCTCCTTGCGGGCGTACATGCGCGCCACCTTCTCCTCAACCTTGCGCCCGAACTCAAGGATGTCAAGGTTATCGGTGTACAGGCCGTTGGGGTCTACGGGGCTGTTGGGTGACTGGCATTTGCAGTCCATGAGAACCATTTTGAGGTCGTGTTCTGTGAGCATAGCTTCTCCTGTTGGTGTAACTTGGGGTTTGATTATAATGCAGCCATGACGCTGCAAGAATACTTTAAGACCGACGTGAGGGGCGCCAAAAGCGAGATGGCGCAGCACTTGAAAATTACCCCCACGTGGATGGCCCTGCTTATCGCGGGGACGAGACAACCTTCGCCCGTGCTGGCTCTGGCGATTGAGGAAGCAACGCAAGGCCTTGTGACCCGGCAAGAGCTTCGGCCAGATATTTTTCGCTGACAGCCCTGCGCCACGCCGCCAGCAGCAGCTTGTTGTCCTCGCGCAGCACCCTGTTCTCCTCGCTCACCTCCTCAGCGTACTTCGCCAGGTTCTCCGGCTTCCAGCTCGCAAAATCAGCCATTTTTCTTCTTCCTTTTCTTCATTGCGTCCAGCAGGATGTCCTGCACCCTGCGCTTGGTTGTGAGCCGCTCCAGCACCAGCTCGTCTACGGTGTCCCTGGCGATGATGCGGTGGATGAAGACCGGGCGGTCGTACCCAGCCTGCAACTGCCGGGTCGGCCCGATCCGCTCGATGATCTGTAGGTGATTTTCCAAATTCCAATCGGGTGAGAAGAACACCAATATGTTACCGCCGTCCTGCAGGTTCAGGCCGTGGCCCGCGCTGGCCGGGTGGGCGAACAGCACCGGTATCTTGCCCGCGTTCCAGTCCTTGATTGTGCCGGGGTTCTTGTCCAAGTGCCGCCCCTGCGGGAAGGCCTTGAGCAGCCGCTCCAAGTCGCTCTTGAAGTTGTAGGCCACCAGCACCGGCATGCCTGCCGCCTCCTCAATGACCGACTCCAAGGCTTCGAGCTTGACCTTGTGGGTCTCGGTCCAGTTCTTGCGGGTGTCGTCGGTGTAGGCCGCGCCAGCGGCGAGCTGCAGGCACTTGACGGTCTTGGCAGCCGCGTTGAAGGCCTCCACCTCAATGCCCTCCAGCTCGGTGTACATCTCGTCCTCCATGTCGCGGTAGTGCTTGCGCGCCTTGGGCGGCAAGTTCACCATGATGTCGTTGACGATGGGCTCGTGCAGGTCGAACCAGTCCTTGGCCTCGATGGTCAGGCACACGTCGCGCAGCCGGTCCTGTATGTCGGTCTGGGCCGAGGCCGTGAGCGTCAGGCCGAACCCGTCGTAGCCCTTGCGGAACCAGCGCTGCTCGAAGGCCGTGTACGTGCGCCCCAGCCGGGTGCCCGCGTCCAAGAACCACGCCTGACCCCACAGGTCCTTCAGGCCGTTGCTCGCCGGTGTGCCTGTCAGTTCAATCAGCCGCTTGATGCGGGTGTGGGCGATGCTGCCCAGCGCCTGGGCGCGCTTGGTGCCTTGGCGTAGCCGGAAGTTCTTGACCTTGGTGGACTCGTCGAGCACCACGGTCCGGTACGGCCACTTGTCGCCCCAGTGGGCAACCAGCCAGACGAGCTGCTCGTAGTTGGTCACGTAGACCTGCGCGGGGGCCTTGATGGCCGCGATGCGCTCGCGCTCGGTGCCCGTGATCACGGACACGTTCATGCCGCGCAGGTGGTTCCACTTCAGCACCTCGTTGGGCCAGGTGTCGTTGGCCACCCGCAGGGGCGCCACGACCAGCACGGGGCCATCCTCGACCATCTGGAGCGTGTCCAGCGCGGTCAGGGTAGCCACGGTCTTGCCCGTGCCCATACCGGCCCAGATCGCGCACCGTGGGGTGTCGATGATGTGGTCGATGATCATGCCCTGGTACGGGCGGGGGGTGAACTCAGACCTCATGCCAGCAGCGCGTCAACGCCCTCCAAGCTGTCGATCACCACCACGCGCTGGCCCACGGCCCGCATGCGCGTGTGCTCGCGGAGCTGGTGCGGCTCGGCGACTTTGCCGGGGGCCTTCAGCTCCACCCAGAGAACAGTGCCCCACATCCCGTCAATAAATTTCTGTTTGGTCACGGGGAACATCACCAGCCGGTCGGGGGCGCCGCGCCGCCCGATCCACTTGACCTTGCGGACCTCGCCGCCCATCTCCTTGACCCTCTTGACAAGGTACTTCTCGATGTCTGATTCGCGCATATCAGCCTTTCCTGTATCGGTATGTTTCAAAGCCCGCTGCAGCCAGCGGTATGTCGGGTGCCCAGTCCGGGTTGGCCGCCAGCAGGCTGGCCAGGTGCTTGGCGTTGTACTGCGGCTCGTCGGGTGCCTCCGCAATAATTTCATCGTGGACGGTGAGCACGATCTGGTAGCCCGCCGCCTCAATCAGGGGCATGTTGGCCGCCATGATGTCGCGCGCCACGGCCTGGCATAGGTTCTCGAACAGCTTGCCCCCGTGTGTATGTATGCGCGTCCACTTCCGGGTGTACTGGTCGATGCCCATGTACGTGATCTTGTCGCCGTCCTCAACCTTGGGCGACGGGTAGCACATGGCCCGGCCTGAGGGCAGCCCGAGCACCAGCCAGTTCTTGCTGGCCCGCACCTTCAGACCTAACTCGTTGAAGGTGTTGCCCCTGTTAAGCAATGCCTTAATCACCAGATCCTTGAGCGTGGCCCAGTAGTTGGTGATGTTGGGGTGGGCGTCGCGCCACATGCGCTTCAAAACGTCGCAGGCCACGAAGGCGTCCTCGGATAGCCCGTACATGGGCCGCTTGTCCTTCTTGGTCCAGCCCAAGAACTTGTCGGCCTTGGCCACCACGTCGTCAGGCGCGTCCAGCAGCACCTTGTCGGCCAAGTCGTCCAAGTTGATGCGGTAGGCACCCGCGAACGTTGCGAACGCGCCCACGCCGCCCTCGTAGCCCAGTGCCAGCTCCTGCACCTTGCCCACCTGCCGCTGGTCGTCCGTGACGGCCTCTGGCTTGATCCCGAACGACTTGCTGTAGGCCAGCTTGTACAGGTCAGGGCCGACGCCTGCGTCGAAGTCGCGGAAGGCTTGGAGCTTCCATTCCTCGTTGGCCAGCCAGCTCTGGTCCCGGCCCTCGATGTTGGACAGGTCGGCCACCACCAGCTTCTTGCCGGGGGGCGCCACGATGCAGCTACGGATCGCGGAGCTCACCAGCTCCATGACGTTGTCGGTGGTCAGGTGCGCGCACCCAGCGCGCAGCGCCTCAATCCCCGCGTCGATCGCCTTCTGCTTGAGCGTAGGCCTGGGCAGGTTCTGGGGCTGGAACAACCGCCCCGCCCAGCGCCCCGTGCGGGTGGCGCCGCAGAACTGCAGCAGCCCGCGCAGGCGCCCGTCCGCGCTGGTGCCTCGCATCAGCACCCGGTACTTGGCCGTGCTGGTGGAGCTGGCCTGCAGCCGGATCAGTAGCAGCTCGCGCATGTCGGGGTTCAGGTCGAGCGTGGACAGCGCCTTCTTGATGGTGGTCATCTGCAGGTCGGGCAGGTCAATGCCGAAGGCCTCAAACAGGTGCAGCCGGAAGACCTCGTTCAGGGTGGCACTGGCCACGCTGCCGTCGGTCAGCGCCTGCGTGCGACCGGCCAGCTCGCGCTTGGCCCGGTCAATGGCCTCAATAGCCGAGTACACCAGCGCGAGGTCAATGGCCACGCCCCGGTCGTTGATGCGCTGGTCAAGCTGCCACAGCTCGCGCTCGGCGGGCGTGAAGTTGATCATGGGCATGCGCTTCTTAATCTCCCGCATGGCCTCCACGTCAGCGGCGGCGTAGGCCTTGAAGCGCTCCCAGTCCTCTGGGTGCGTCTCGCGGGTGGCGCGGTCCAGCTTGCGGTTCTTGCCCAGCGGCTTGGTGAAGAGCTGGATCAGCCGCTTGCCGTCCTTGTCCTTGGCTTTGTCCGAGGGCAGGCCCAGCACCTCGCAGAGCATGCCAAGGCTGCCGGGCAGGCTGTGGGCCATGGCCTGGACCATGGTGTCGTGTATGCGGCTGGTGGGGATGTCGATACCCCAGACGTGCCGGATTACCGTGCGGTCGAAGTGGGAGTTGTGGATCACCACCTCTACGCCGGGGTCGTTGGCAAAAGTACTTACGTCGGGGGGTAACTGCTCTGGTGGGCTGGTAGTGAAATCGGTCACCTGCACGGGGGCATCGTCCCATGCCCATGCCGCGAGCAGGATCTCTGCATTCGCAGCATAGGCATGGGTGCCATGGGTAATCGGTGTCTTGGAGAATGTCTCCAAGTCGAGGTAAAGCGTTCGCATGTGGGTGTGTAGTGCGACGCTAGTCTACACCTGAAATTCGTCTTTAACGTTGGTGTGCATCTCTTCGCTGATCTGGGCGGCGGCGTAGGTAAGGGCGTTGGACTCGAACATGCGTCCCACCAGCTCGGGGTTCTTCTTGGCATAGCCGTCCCCGAACACCCAGTCGATGGTCTCGACGATGGTCAGCAGTTCTTCTTTCATAGCGCTCATGTGTATGTCTTTCGTTGTAGGTGGGGTTGCTGGGTTGACTCTTGAAATCAGGCGGCAGATTCCCCCGCGACGCCAGCAACCCCGAAAATTAAACCAAGTCTTCTGCGGTCAGGTCGTCGAAGTCTTCAACGTCGGCCACGCCGCCACCGGAGAAGCTCTCGCCGTCTTTGTAGAACTGCACGCCCAAGAGCGTGGCGTTAACGCGCTTGCCGTAGTTGTTGTCCTGCACCCAGAACTCAATGCTGGCGTTGACGTAGCAACCGGAGTAGGGCTTGCCGTGCTGCTCGGTGAGCGGGGCCTTGTTCACGTCGATTACCAAGGGACGGATTGTGTTGCGGGCGCTGATGTACAGGTTGCCCTCAAAGCCGTCGTAGTTGGACTTGAGGTCACCAGAGTGCAAACAGACCTTATCGGCTGCGCGCATGGCCTTGAGGTTGGCCTCGGCCTTGGCCGCCCACTTCTCCTTGGCCGCTGCGTCAATCGCGGCGTTGATGGCCGCAACTTGGGGGTCTTTAGGGTCGATCAGGAAGGCAGCGGAGAAGGCGGGCTTGCCCTCGCCATTGACCGTGGTGGCCTCAAAAAGGTCAGGAAATGCCAAACGCACATTGTTTAATTTGATTTTTATAGCCATAAAATACTCCAAAGGTTAGGAAATTGTCACGTCGTCAAAATCAGAAACGTCGGCTGATGTGACCAGCGCCGGACGTTTATCGGACTCGGGCGCCACCGATGGCTGGCCCTCGCTCTGGGTGATCAGCGCTTGGATCTTGACCCACTGGCGTGGCCCAATCTCCTGCGCTTTGGCCAGCTCCTCAATGCTGGTGGGGCTCGCCAACTTGTAGTCGTACATCTGGTCGTGTTTGATGCGCATGGCCTTGAGCGCTGCCTCCGCGACCTTGGGGTTGGCCCACATGCGGTTGCCGCGCTTGCCTTGCACCAGCTTGTAGCCTTTGACGGGCTCACCGGCCAGCAGCCGCCGCTCAACCTCCGCGCGCACGGCCTTGACCCAGCCCTCAATCAGGTTGGCGTTGGCCATGACCCGCGCCAGGTCGTCCTGGTCAGCGGTCTCGGGCACCACCGCATCGAAGTCGTCCAGCACCTTCTCGCGCAGGGCCGGGCAGATCGCCTTGGCACGGCACCACTGGCACGCCTTCTCAGACGGCAAATAGTAGTCAGGGGTGTAGCGCACCTGCTCTGCCGCGAACATCACCTCAGTTATGAAGTTGTGCAGGTCGTCCATGCTGAAGCTGAACTCGGGTTTAGCCAACAGCCGCGGCTGGCTGATGGCGATGCGCACCCGTTGGAAGTCGTAGGCAACTTTGAGCTCGTCCCATGCCGCCGCCGCGTAGATCATGAGCTGGGGGTTACTGTCGGCCTCAACCTCCTTGAACCCGAACTTTGCGTCCACAATGATCAGCTCGTCGGGCGTCACGATAACGGCGTCAGCCGTGCCGTGGGCACCCTCCTCGCCGGTCAGCCAGCCGATGAACAGCCGCTGCTCCACCATCAGCGCACCGCCGGTGGATACCACGATGTCGCGGACGTGATCGACGTAGAACTGCACGTCTCGAGCCTGCGCCGCCTGCAAGACCAGCCCGGTCTCCTTTTCGGTCTGGCCCACGTAGCCGACAGCGTCGGTGCCCGTCTCCAGGCACTTGGCCGCGAAGGCGTGCATCATGGTGCCCTCGTCAGCGTTCTTGGACGACGTGTCCTCAATACCCTCGGACAGCGCAACACTGCCAGGGCAGGTCATCCACCGCGCCGCAGAGCTGGGGGATAGCTTGGCGTGGCCGCTCACTCCTTGGGCTCCACATCGGTCACCGCGTTGGCGGTCTGCTCTCGGATCGACTCAAGGTGCTCGACCAGATGCTGCGCCAGCGCCTTGGCCGCGCCAGTGCCGCCGTCCTCAGTCAATTCCCATTTGATGTTCACCACGTTGGGGTCATCTGGGTGGTCGGTAAGGGTCAGGATAACGGTGCTCATGCTGCCAGCTCCTTCAGGAAGGCCGCGTAGTCCTCGGGCTTGAGCTGCGGGCCCTTGGCCGCGCCGAACTTGGCCAGCGCCGCGATGGTCTTGGCTCGGTCCACCTTGAAGGTGTCCGTGATGGCCTTCGCCACCTGGGCGTAGTCAATACCAGCGGTCGTCAAGGGCGCTGTCGTACCTGCGGCTGGCGCGGACGTGAGTTCGGACTTTGGGGGTGCCACCTCGGCCTTCGCCTGCTCGGGGTTGTGGGTCACGTCGGGCACAAAGGCCTTCGGGGCCACGCTAGCTGGCGGGAAGGCTTTAAGTGTCGCTGTCAGCTCCTGTAGCGCGTTTTTCAAGTCGCGCATGTCTTGTTCAAGGCTCATGTGTGTATCTCCAGTTAAGCAACAACCAAATCGTTGTCACGGCGATCATACACGGCTTTTTTGCGTCTTGCTGTAACTTTTTAAAAAATATTTGTTGTGAAATACAAAAAGTTGTTGTATGATTCGTTCCGTCAGCGCTTTTGCTGATGCTCATCTAGGACACCCACACATGATTGATACCGTAAAAAAGATGTTCCGCCAGCCCACGCCCATTGAGGTGGCGCTGCGCGAGTTGCAAGAAGCCCGCTTGGCTCGCTTGGAGGCCCAATCCGCTGTGGACTACGCCAGGAGCGTGGTCGACTACAACAACGCCCGCATCACCCGCTTAGAGGCGTTCTTGGAGGCCCACAAATGAACTGCTGCGATGACTGGGGTCAATGCACCCAAGGCAAGGACTGTCCCATCCGAGCGTATGAAGAGGAGACCGGCATACTGACCTACATCTTCAAATTTTTGGTCACCATCGGCATTTACGCCGCTGTGATGATCGTGTTGGGATACCTGTACGCATCTGCCCCACTGACAAAAGAACGCACCTGCACCCCTGACCTGATTGATAGGATATTCAAATGACTTGGCCCTTCCCACCATTTCCAATGCCGGTACCAGCTAACGCGCCACCGGTTAAATTTAATCCTGACAACCATGAGGACGCACTAGTATGACTAAAGATGAAACACTTGGAGCAATCATTGCGGGAGCCAAGGCAAACGGGTCTTGGGATAAAAAATACCCTGATGATGACAAGAAGGCACAGCCAGTGCAGGAGCCGCCATCGGAGTGGGCAGGCATTAAAGCAATACTGGATGAGTATGGGTTGCAAGCAATTGACTTTGTAGCTGATTGGAAAGCAGCGCAGCCAGTGCAGCCAGCGCAGGAGCCTGTGGCGGTGTATGGGTACTGCCCTGAATGCGGAGCAAAGGGTGTACAACGTGAACGGCGACCAGACGGCAATGACAAGTGCATCAACGGTCACACCTATCCATCAAGCAAAGCCCTAGCACAGCCAGAGCAGGAGCCGGAGGCGTGGTATGACAAGCATGGGATGATTACGCACGACCCATTTGAAGGCGTTACACCCCTTTACACCACCCCACCAAAGCGCCCGTGGGTAGGGCTGACGGATGAAGAGCGTGAAGAAATTTTAGAAAGCTACCTCACAGCAGGGGGACGTGCCCGAGCCATTGAGAAAGCCTTGAAGGAGAAGAACACATGAACGAACGACTTAAAGAACGTATTGCAGAAGAATGGGCAATGCTTGATCCTGTGGATCCATTGCGTAGATTGCTGTCAGATGTGATTGACGTTTTGGCACAGCCAGCGCAGGGGCCTCGCCCGTGGGTAGAGCTGACGGACGATCAGTTTTTGGAAGCCGCAAGGCTTGCCGAGGACGGTAACTACTTGGTCGCATTTCAGCGCATTCAGCAATGGCTAAAAGAGGGGAACACATGACTAAAGACGAAGCATTGAAGCTGGCGCGTGACTGGATTGCAGAGCGTCCCGCTGACCGACCTGTCAGCGCAGGAAAAATGATTTCAATTATTGACAGAGCCTTAGCACAGCCAGCACAGCCAGCGCAGGAGCCGATGGCGTGGGTTGTTGAGTTTGAAAACGGTGAACAAGAATTGCATTTTGAAGAACCGTCTGTCGGTGAAACTATTACACCCCTTTACACCGCCCCACCCCAACGCCCGTGGGTAGGGCTGACCGGAGAATTGACACGCAATGAATTGTTGGAACTTGCAAATACGTTCTATACCGGCGGTTTTACCGAAAGAGAGATTGCATTTGCCCGCGTCGTACTGGCTAAATCAAAGGAGAAGAACACATGAACGAACGAGACAAAGAACTAAGAGATCAAGCAACTCTTTTTGACCATGACGCAATCAACTTAGCAATTTTCGCCGAACTCATCCGCGCCGATGAGCGCGAGGCTTGTGCACAGGTTTGTGAAGGACACGACGAACTTAAATACGCTATTCAAGCCATCCGAGCAAGGGGGAACACATGACCGACTATGAATGGGCTATTGTGGAGAACATCATGCTACTTGCTGCAATGTGTTTTTGTCGTTTGATTTATTGGCTCGGGCTGGTGGGCACTGATGATGTTTTGGGCTAACTACAGAAAGAACACATGAAATACCCCTCCTATTGCTGCCAACGATGCGGCGAATACATTGGATGGCTGGGTAGGGTTATGCCTTTTCATAAATGTAAAAGTATCGGAGTTGAAGAATGACTGAGCGTTATTTCGCCGACGGCAAGGAGTTTCTCTACCCCCATGCCGGTGACCCAACACCCCCAATAGACACCAAGCTGCTGATACTCACCCGTGGCGGGGTGTGCATTGTCGGCTTTTGGGGTAATGAGTGGTGCCTTGGGTGGCTGCCGCTGCCCAAGCGCAACAAGGAGAAAGAAGACATGAAGTGAAGTCGCATCACCACGCGATACGAACGCTGCTCCGGTCAAAGCCCGACGGGCTGACGACGAAAGAGATAACCGACGAACTGAAGCTGAGCAGATTCACTGTGCAGTTCGCGGTGAAGAATATGCCAGACGCCTACATAGACCGATGGCTTCGCACGCCAAGCAGCCCGCTGCAGGCTGTCTGGTGTGTAGTAGTGCCCCCCGAAAATTGTCCTAAACCTGAAAGCAAACTAAAATGATACTCTTTACCGATGCCCAGCGCCAACAACTGCGTGACCTCAGCGACGTGCGCGATAGCAACACCTACAAGGAAGTGAACCCCCGCCTTGAGGCCTACACCATCGCGCTGCGCGACCAGTACCCCGAGTGCTTCCACCGCACCCAGGCCGATCTCAAGGAGCGCGTGTTCGTGGACACACCGGCCACCATCCCACCGAGCCTGTACAAGCGCACTGTGCTCACGCTGGCCAACAGCTCGCGCAAGGTTCTGGGGTGACCGGCATAGAGCAGGCGTGCTACGCGGCGGGCAGCCAGGCCAAGCTGGCCGACCTGCTCGGGTGTAGCCAGCAGAACATCAGCTCGTGGCTGCGCAGGGGATACGCCCCCGCAGAGCGCGTGGTGGAGATCGAGCAGGCCACGGGCGTCCCCCGCGCGCTGCTGGTCAGCCCCAAGCTGCGCGAGCTGCTGTCCCCGCCAGAGGCGTTCTGATACACTGACTGAGAACCCGGCTAGGGCGCGCTGATCACGCGCCCGAACGCACCTTATCCAGGCCCGCCGTTGTTCCTTACCTGGATAGCACACATGGATAACAAATGCCCCAACCAACACCAAAGCTACCCCCAATCGGCAGGGTATTCAACGGCGCCAACATACCCCCAGAACTCAGAGCCATGCGCCGGTGGGCCGTTTGGAAAGCAATCTGGAACGAGTCCCGCCAGAAGTACGACAAGATCCCCTGCAGCCCCCAGCACTACGGCCTGTCCACCAAGAAGGTGGCCGACTGGGGCGACTTCGACACCGCTGCCAAGGTCCTGTCCCTCAACCCCACGCGCTACTCGGGCCTCGGGCTGGTCCTGACCGACCTCACCGGCGTGGTGGGCATCGACCTCGACAACTGCCGACAGGACGGCCAGATCGCGCCGTGGGCCAAGGCCATCGTGGAGACCATGGGCAGCTACACCGAGATCAGCCCCAGCGGCACCGGCCTGCGCATACTGGCCCATGGTGAGTTCCATACCGACTGGAACAACCACGACATCGGCATTGAGGTCTACAGCGGCCACACGCCGCGCTTCCTGACCATCACCGGCGACACCAAGCTGGCCCGGCCCATGGTGCCCGCCCAGCCCCAAGCACTGCAGGCCCTGTTCGACGGCATGCGCAAGTCCAGCCTGCCCACCGCCAACGTCATACCCATTGAGATGCCCGAGCTGGTCAGCGAGCTGGCGCTGCCCGACGTGGCTGAGATGCCCATTCCCGAGGCCACCCGCGAGCTGCTGCTGCACGGACCAAGTGACGACGTGCAGGACAGATCCGGCGCGCTACACGCGGCGGGCGTCCACCTCTACAGCGCGGGCTACGACGACGCCACCGTCCTGAGCATCCTGGCGGCCAGCCAGCCGGTGATGGACATCGCGCTGGCCCACCGCCGCCAGGACCCCGATCGGGCGCTGCAGTACCTGTGGCTTGAGCACTGCCAGAAGGCCAAGCCCAAGGCCACCACGCCCACCGACGTGCTCTCAGAGTTTGACGACCTGTCCGAGACCACCGAGGTGGTTGAGGCAAAAAAGGTCGCGGCGGTCCATGAGGAGCGCTTTGCCCTCAAGACCGCCGAGGAGTTTGCGAAGCGGCAGAAGTCGAGCTGGATCGTCAAGGGCTTGATACCCAACGCCAATCTGGGCGTGATATACGGCGCCAGTGGCTCCGGCAAGAGCTTCTTTGTGCTCGACCTGATGGCCGCTGTATCGCGTGCCTTTACCGCGCAGCAGATCAAGGAGGTTTTGGCCCAAGGCAAGGAGATTAAGCACAGCACCTGGCGCGGCCTGAAGGTGTCGGGTGCCAAGGTGTGCTGGATCGCCGCCGAGGGCCAGGAAGACATGCGCAAGCGCGTGCAGGCCTATGCCCTCGCGAATGCCGTGCCACTGGCCGGGCTGCCTATGGCGTTCATCGACGTCGCACCCAACTTCTTGGAGGTGGCTGATGTCAAGGCTGTGATCAAGCAGATGCGCCTCAAAGGGCACTTTGACATCGTGGTGGTGGACACGCTGGCCCAGGTCATGGCCGGGGGCAACGAGAACAGCGGCGAGGACATGGGCAAGGTACTGGCCTACTGCCGCGAGATCACTCGGCTCACGGGCGCCATGGTCATCCTGATCCACCACAGCGGCAAGGATGAGAGCCGGGGCGCGCGGGGCTGGTCAGGGCTGCGGGCTGCCTGCGACTTCGAGTTTGAGATCATCCGGGCCGACCAGGACAGGGTTGCCACCGTCACCAAGATGAAGGGCGGGGCCGACGGCGCTGATTACGGTTTTAGGCTGCGCACCCTGGTGGTGGGCAAGGACGAGGACGGTGACGACGAGACGACCTGCGTGGTGGACTACACGGACAGCAGCCGGGCATCTGTGGCGGCGTCGCAGGGTCCAAAGGGCGACGTTACCAAGCTGGTTCTGAAGACGGCCACTACCATCTTGGCGTTAAATCCGGAACCCCTTACCGTCAACGAACTGGTCGCGGCGGCCATCAGCAAGATGGATCGGAACAACACAGACGACCGCGATACCCGTTCCCAGACCGCCAGACGCAGCCTGAAAACGCTTGTTAAGCAGGGTTTTCTGACCCAGAATGCCCAAGGCCATGTGGCAATACCAGACGGCGGGAAAGTGTAATTAAATGCAAACTTGCAAAGAAATGCGTAAACAACAATGCAACAACTGCAACAGCACTGCAACAGTTGCATCTTGTTGCTTGTTGCAGATGCAACAGATGCAACACACCCCTTTAGGGGGTGTTGCGTGTTGCAAGGCCTGATGCGTTGCTTTTGATGTTTGTATGCAAAAAACAACAGAATAAAAAATATTTTTGAGCGGGTGTAAATTACAACAAAACCCTTGTACACTTCCCCCATCGCAACGTCGCGATGACACACACAAACGGAGTTTCAAATGGCTAAAGCAAAGATGGTGGTGGAGTTGAACGAAGGCTCAGTGGACCGCTTGGGCATGTTGTTGGCGCAGATCGCCGACCTGACCGCAGAGGCTGACGCAATCAAGGACGCAATCAAGGAGTCGGGTGAGAGCCACGAGGGTTCGTTCTTCGCGGCATCGTTCGTTGACAGCGACCGCAAGATCTTCGACAAGGACTTCTTCATCGAGCAGCACGGCACCGCCACGTATGACGCCTACACCAAAAACATCGTGGTGCGCTCGGTGCGCGTCACGTCCCGTTAAACCAACCCGCCCCCTCGGGGGCTCTTTTTGAAAGACCTGACTATGCAGACGATCACACTGGGCAAAGCCCGCTACACCATCCGCGACGACCGTGAGAAGTTTCTTGAGGAGGTGCTCAAGTTCACCGGCAAGCACAAGAAGGTGCGGCCCCAAGGCGGCGTGTCCCGCAATTACCCGCGCTATGGTGCGTACTCCAGCACGGCGGAGTATGTCCGCCAGTACCACATCGCCAACGCAGGGGTTTACACCTCAACCGACGGCAAGGGCAAAATTTACGACCATTCTGGCTACGTCAAGTCCATCGACGACTTTTTCCAGCCCATGAGCACGCACCAGACGGTGCCGCAGGGCGAATACAGCATGGAGGTGGAGGCATGAGCACCAAACCGGCTGTAAAGTCGCCAAAACGGGCCATTGCGGCTCCCGCGGAGCCCGTCGCGGAGTACCGCATGCCCGCCGAGGTCGCGGATTGGATACGTCAGGCTGAGGCCCGCATCCGGTACCTGACCACCAGGGTCGACGAGTTGAAGACGGAGAATGCGGGCCTGAAGCGCTCGCACAAGCTGATGGAGCAAAGAGTCATGGGTCAAAGTCAGGAGTAGCACATGGAAAAAGAACTGAGCCCCCTCGCCCGGCAACTGCTGGGCGCCAACAACCACGTGAAATTTTTCACCCAGCAGGAGTTCGATGCCGCGCTGGCGCTGGCCAAGGCCGAGATCATCGACATGGCGGTGCAGGCCACCAGGCACGCCATCGGCATTGAGAACGAGGCCTGCGCAGAGCTGGCCGAGAACTGCGTGGACATCGAGAAGTTGGCCGACACGATCCGCAACCGCTGGAGGCGGCCAACGGAGCACTGAACTTTACAAAACTTTACAATAGGTCATGCCCCAAACTGTAACTCCGTGTTACAGTAGAGGCTCTTCAACACACACACATCGGAGAACACCATGAACAGCAAAGCAAAATACGAAGCCTTGACAGAAAAAGTAACAGCCGCTCACGGTTGGGACTTCACGGATGTATGCGTCGATAGCGAAAACTGCGGCGTCAAGGATGACGATTCCGAAGAGTTCTGGGCCGCAATGTTGGTTGCCCTTCACAATTCGGCTGGTGAGCGTTTGAGCGAAGCCGGTATCGACCCAGCCACCGTTGGTATCCGTTACTAATCCACACCCACATAGGAGAAAACCATGGACCCCACCACAATCACCACAGAGCGCGGCGCACGAGTCAGCGTTGACGTATACGCCAACTGGGAGGATCCCAAAGCCCCAGACGATGTCTGGCTGAGCATTGCGGTGCCGATGGCCAGTGCCAGCGCGGTGCTGACACCTGCCCAGGCCAGAGAGCTGGCTGCAGCCCTTATCGCATTCGCGGAGGCAGCATGAGCCAAGTACAGATGCACCCCCAGGAATGGGTTGTCTTCGTGAACGGCAACGAGCACACAACCGTCGAGGCTTGGAACGAGGAAGATGCGGTGGAGAAGGTGCTGTTCAGCGGCACGATAGGGCGGTACGTGTACGAGATCTCCGCTGAGCCTTACGAGTCCGATCAGGACCCGGAGGAGGACTACTATCCAAGCCGCAACTACAGAGGATAATCATTATGAAAAATTTGTACATCATCGACTCAAATACAACTCGCTACATGGTCGAAATGACCGTGGCGGAGGTTCAGCGGTTTTGCCGCATTCTGAAAAAGAGGGGGTTGACCCCTCTCCCGTGGGCAGTGCCCGCGTTTCGGAGGCTCCCTTCGGGCCGCTGGCCTGGGGAGTGCCCCATTGGCGATTTGGGGTAGACTTTGCTCCTAACGCGCTGAGAGATGCGCTAAGGAGCGGATATGGCAACAGGAAAGAAAGTTGGGCGTCCACCAGGTGGCACGCTTTACCCACAGGAAAAGATCAAGGCGGAAATTGTGGCGTGGCTGTCTGAAGGAAAGACGCTGCGCGATTACTGCAAGAGTCGCGAAGGGCTTCCGAGCTATCCGACAATTTTCGCTTGGCTCGACCAAGACAAGCAGTTTGCCATAGACTACGCGCGCGGTAGAGAAGTGGGCTTTGAGATCCTTGCGGAAGAGGCCTTACACATCGCTGACAACACGCACGTGGGCCGCAAGATCGTAACCAACAGCGGCGCGACCGAAGACGAAGACACCATGACGGTGACCGAGGAGGATATGCTCGGCCACCGCAAGCTGCAGATCGACACACGCATGCGCCTGCTCAAGGCTTGGCACCCCAAGAAGTACGGCGACCGCACCACGGTAGCCGGTGACGAGGAAGCCCCCCTGGCCGTCGAGGTGAGCTTCGACGTGTTCGGCGAGCTGCTGAAAAACATCGCGCTTACCCGACAGTCAAGTGAGTAGCGCAGTCGCCCTGCTGCAGGACCCCAAGGTCCGCGAGCAGTACGCCAAGCTCAAGCCCGAGCAGCGCGCGGCCTTCGAGTGGCGCGCCAGGTGGCTACTCAAGGCCCACAAGTTCCAGCTCGAGCCCGCGGGCACCGCCTGGGGCATATGGCTCATGCTAGGTGGCCGCGGCTCAGGCAAGACCCGCACATCGGCGGAGACCGTGGGCTGGTGGGCATGGGAGCAGCCCAACACCCGCTGGCTGGTGTCGGCGCCCACCAGTGCCGACTTGCGCGGCACATGCTACGAGGGCGAGTCGGGGCTGCTGGCCGTCATCCCGCCGATGCTGGTGGAGAAGTACAACAGCTCGCTGCACGAGATCACGCTCACCAACGGCAGCCTGATCAAGGGCATACCGGCCAGCGAGCCCGAGCGCTTCCGCGGTGGCCAGTGGCACGGCGCTTGGCTCGATGAGCTGGCCGCCTGGGAGTACCTGCAAGAGGCCTGGGACATGATCCAGTTCGCGGTCCGCCTGGGCTTGCACACCCGGATCATCTGCTCCACCACCCCGAAGCCAAAGCCGGTGGTCATGGACCTGATCGACCGCAACGGCGACGACGTCGTAGTGACCACCGCCAGCACCTACGTCAACATCAAGAACCTGGCCCCATCGTTCCAAAAGCAGATCCTGCAATACGAGGGCACCAAGCTGGGCCGCCAAGAGATCCACGCGGAGATCATCGACCCTGAAGAGTCGGGCATCGTCAAGCGCGACTGGTTCAAGCTCTGGCCCAACGGCAAGCCCTTCCCGCGCTTCGAGTACATCGTGCAGTCTGTGGACTGCGCCGCCAGCGAGAAGACGCACAACGACCCGACCGCCCACATCACCTTCGGCGTGTTCAAGCCCGAGGACGGCGGCATGTGCGCGATGGTGGTCGACTGCTGGCAGGACCACCTGCAGTACCCCGACCTGCGGCCCAAGATCCTGGACGAGTACGAGACGGTCTATGGTGAGGGCAAGGCCAAGAAGCGCGTCGACCTGCTGCTGATTGAGGACAAGAGCGCGGGCATCAGTCTTATACAAGACCTGCGCAGGGCGGGCGTGCCGGTCCAGGCCTACAACCCTGGGCGCGCCGACAAGATCCAGCGCCTGTCCATCGTGGCCAACATCATCAAGGCCGGGCGCGTCTGGATACCCGAGTCAGGCAACCGCAAGGGCTTCGTGCGGGACTGGGCCGAGGGCATGGTCAGCCAGGTTTGCAGCTTCCCCGAGGGCACGGCGCACGACGACTTTGTTGACGCCATGAGCCAAGCCCTGCGATACTTGCGCGACGCTGGCTGGCTCACCATCGACTTCCCCCACGAGTGGGTGGACGAGGAGGACTACGCCGACGCCAACCCGCGCAAGGCCGAAAACCCTTACGCGGTATAAAATGCGCGCGAACTACCGGGACACGACATGGAACCAACCGTAGAGCAGATGAAGCAGGAGCTTGCCAAGAAAGACGACTCCGGCAGCCCCACCCGCGTGCAAGTGAACGCCACAGGCCCCGGCGGCGTGACAGCTATCAAAGTTCCCCGGCACATGCTCGAAGGTAGTCGCAAGCTGGGCAAGTCCGGCACGATGACCGGCGTGCCCGGCATGCTGGACATCAACAAGGCGCGGGCAAAAGTCTACGGCTCAGAGAACCGCCCCCCGCTGAACATCGGCCAGATCGGGCGCATCCACAAGAACGCGTTGGACGAGCACTTCCAAAAACCCCTGAACGAACAGATGGCCGCCGAAGACGCGGCGCTAGGGCGCTTGCGCGCGGCCCAACACATCGGGGCAACGGCCAACACGCTGGACAAGAGTAAGAAGCTCGACACCGTCAACCACGAGCACGACGAGCAGGGGCGCACGTACATCGGCTTCGCGTCCAAGGGCGTCGCAGGCCACGCGCTGTACTCATCCGGTGAAGGCAAGAACCAAAAGTACCACGTTGTCAACACCTGCCCCGGCCAGACCGCCGGTTGCGGCGGCGGCCACGAGAACGGCGTGGTGGACACCATGAAAGGCACGTGCTTCGCCCCCAACGCCGAGGCCCAGTACCCGGCGGCAGCCGTGCGCCGCGCAAGCCACGAGCAGGCCAAGCATGATCCCGCCATGACGCAGGATTGGATATTGGCGCACACCGGCTCGCTGCGCAACGCCGCCCGGCTGGCGGACAGGAGCAATAAGCGCTTGTTGTTTCGCCCGAACGTAGTGGACGAGACGGACGTGTCATCGCGCCACGTCATCAAGCACCTGAACAAGCAGCGGGCGCTGGAGGGCAAGCCGCCCATCACCGCCAACTCCTACGGCAAGACCAATGAGATGCACGACCCGGCCAACGGGTACTACGTCACGCACTCCAACATCGGCCCTAAGGTTAAGAAGGGCGCGGCAATCCAAGAGAACATTGACCGCGACAAGCAGCGCATCAGCCGCACCATCAACGCGGCCACGGCCAGCGGCAAGGATTTTGTCAACGACGAGGGCGAGCAAACGCCGCCCAAGAACTCATACATGGTGACCGACGTTAAAAAACGCTCACCGCTTGACAAGAAAATGCAAAGTGCCATAACGCACGCCAAGTATTGGTCTACCGGGCGCGAGCCACACGAGCTGGACGAGGACGAGCGCAAGGAGGGGCCGGAAGGACACTTCGGGCCCAACGGCAAGCCCACGACGCCCGACAAGGCGCACTTCGGCCACGAGACCCACGATGGCCTGCGCTTCGACTACCAGAAGCAGCACATCCTTCATCCTCGGCTGGTGCAGGTAGGCAAGAACGAAGACGGCACGCCGCACATGATCCCGACCGACTCGCGGTTCAAGGACGACGAGTTCTTACCAAAGAACCGGTTCAAGACCAAGAACGGCAAGGTGGCGGGCGCCATCGTCATGACCACGCCCACCGAGTCCACCAGCAACGTTGGCCACCAGACGTCGTTCACGCACCACGTGGGCGAGCACCACATTGAGCACGCCAAACAAAACAACGGCGAGTACCAGATCGACACCCCGCAGGAGCAGATCGCGGCTAAGGGTAAAGAGTACGTGGCGCCCCAGCCCATAAAGTTCATGAAGCGCTTGGCCACTGGCGGCCCGGTAGGCGACGACATCGACAACGAAGAGTTTGACGGGCACATGGCGTTTCCCGAACAGAGCTTTGCGGCCCAGCACCGCCTTGCGTACCGGCACGACCCTGAAGAGGTTGACGAGATCGGCGTCAGGCCCTACTTGGCTGGTGCCAAGCACATCCGCTCTATGGCGGGCCAGCACAAGGCTTTCCAAAAGCCCGAACCACGGCGCATGGCCGAAGGCGGCGAGGTCAAGGCCGACGAGCCCAGCCACGACGAGATGCTGGCGCACGTCATGCTCAACAGGGTGGCCAGCCTCAAGAACGTCGGTGCCAATGAGGCGCCCAACCTGAAGGTCAAGGAGTACGTGGCACCGGGTACCGGCCCAGGCCTGCCCGTGGGCGGCGTGGACTTCCAGCCTGAGATGCCCGGCCAGCAGATCCTACCGGGCCAGCCCGCTGCCCCGATGGGAGCAATGCCGCCCCAACCAGGGCAGCCAGCAGGGCAAGTGCCCCCAACGGGTCAGCCGCAAGGCCAGCCACCAGCGCCAGCACCCGGCGCCCCGCGCAGCAACATCCTACAGATGACGCAGCAGGGCCAAGCACTGGCGGCCATGCGCCCTAACCAGCCCATGCCGCGCATGGCGGGGGGCGGGAGCATCAAGGAATTGGAAGAATACATCCGGCAGCACAAGGGTGGGTATGGCGCAAGGCGCGTACAGCGCGCTGCGGATGAGATTCCGAATCTGGAAGACCTGTACACCTTGGAAGCCTTGAAGCATGCGTTCAGCGGGGACAATGCGCAAGCCATGATGACGATGGACCCAGCGCGCTTTGAGCAATACGCCTCGCCTATCCCGGAAAGAACCAAACGCTGGCCCGGAGAAGAAAGCAACAAGGAAAACCTCCCGACGGCGGATTACATCCGGTATCTGCAAAGCGTGGGCAAATTTCACGACGTGCCCATGTTGGAGTTGAACAAAGAAGAGGCAGGGCTACCTTTGACCCCTTTTATCTCGGGGCATGAAGGGCGGCACCGTAGCCGAGCCATGGCGCAAGCTGGGCAGCAAAAAGGCCTTGTCCGCATGCTTCCCCGTTCCGAGTTGCGCGAGCCTTTTCCCCGCCGGTCGCAGGAGGATTACATTGAGGCCATGAAAAAAGAACTGGCCATGACGAAGGGTTTGGTTCTGCCACAACGGTATTCTGAATCAAAAGATGAGGGTTGGACAGAAACGCCTGTGCGCCCTCCTGCCATCGTGCGCCGTCCTGCCATCAAAATGCCAGACATTTACGCCGGGGGCGGCACGGTCAAGGACTACATTCGCATCACGGAGCGCCCACTATGACCGGACTGTACTCACCCATCAACCGGCTCATGGAGCAGGTCACCCGCCCCAAGGGCACTGGTGCGGAGTACATGACCGAGCTGGCCAAGAAACCCGGCTACAAGCCCGCTGAGGCTGAGGACCGCGACTTGCAGGCGCTCATGGCGCTGCCCCAGATGGCGCGTGCGGAGTTCATGGAGAAGCTCAAAGCTCAAGCCAACAAGTTTCCGCTTAAGCAGCGCGAGCTGACCGGCAGCCAGACGCACCATGAGAGTTACACGCTGCCCGGTGGCGAGAACTACCGCGAGATCCTGCTGCACACGCCCATGCCCAAGGGTGAAGGTTTTCCGGGTGTTGGTCACCACTTTGGTGGCATGCCCAACATCTTGGCTAGCGTTCGGGTAAAGGACCGTGTTGGTCCTGAACAGATGGGCTACACCCTTCAAAATAAAAAATCCGGTTTCAAGGGGCCGCATTTCAAAACGGTAGAAGAAGCAAAAGCCGCAAGAGAAAATTACCCTGAGCACCTTCGCCCTATGTTGCAGTTGGCGTACAGCCGCGCCCCTGGAAAGAAAATTCTGCACATTGAGGAAATCCAGTCCGACTGGCACCAACAGGGGCGCGAAGAGGGATATCGATCCGCAACGTCTGAAAATGATGTTCGCAAAGCCTACAACGCCCAACCATACAACGCAGTGCCGTTTGATGAGTTGACCCCAGCCGATAGAGCGTATGAAATTAAACAATACGCAGAATCTCAAAAAAACAAAGTACCCTACGGCCCTCACGCCAAGGACTGGCACGAGCTGGCGCTCAAGGCCATGATCCAGCACGCCGCCGAGAACGGCTACGACCAGATTGCTGTTACACCGGGCGTGGAGCAGGCCAAACGGTACGGTTTGGCAAAACATTTAAATGAAATACAGTACAACCACACGTTTAAAAGATTGGCGGGGTTTGATAAATCAGGAACTCCGGTTATTTATCAGGCTGATGTTGAGCCCGAACAACTTTCAAATTACATCGGAAAAGACGTAGCAACAAAACTTCTTGCGCAACCTAAAAACAATCAAGAACATTCACTTAAAGGGGTAGACCTTGAAGTTGGTGGCGAGGGCATGAAGGGGTTCTACGACAAGATGGTGCCCACCTTCTTGAACAAGTTTGGCAAGAAGCACGGCGTGCAGGTTCAGCAGGGCGGCATTCAGACCGATGAAGACGAAATGGTGCCCGACAACGCTGGGCTTGGCATGATCCGCTCCGGAAACAAAAGAGTGGCACCAGTCCATACGTTCGACATCACCCCAGCCATGCGCGAGGACGTGCTCAAGAACGGCATCCCGCGCTACGCCGAGGGCGGCGAGGTCGATGATGACGACTACCGTGGCTCACACCAAGCGCCCGGCCCACATTTTGGGGCGCAGATGCACGACGTGTCTGGCAATGGCATGTACCCCCAAGACTTCTATAGTGCCAAGGGGTTGCACTACTATGCCAATGCCAGCGATCCAACAGACCGTGATGCGTACAGCAAGATTACAAGGGTCAAGGGCAAACCAAACGCCATGGTGTTCATCCATCGCGCAATCCCAACGAGCGTGTACAACGAGGCGATGAAACAAGAAGCGCCGCTCAAGCACATGATCCGCAAGGGTGATTGGGTTGCCATTAACAAGGATTACGCCAAGCAACACGGCGACAGCGTTCTTCGTGGCGACTACAAGGTTGCCAGCATGCGCGTGCCTGCCAGCCACGTGTGGACAAACGCCGACTCTATCCATGAATGGGGTTACCATCCTGAAGAAATTAAGGATGCTAAGAGCAATGTTCCACGTGAAACAGTCAAAGCCACCGGCGGTGTAGTCAAAGAGAAAGTTACAATCTCGCCCAACATGGACGTGATGCAGTACGAGCTGATCAACAGGAAAGCAAAATAATGGCTGACACCTACGACAACCAAAACGACGAGATGGACCCCGACTTGAACGAGGACGGTTCGGCGGACGTGGAGCTGCCAGAGGACATTTCCGACGTGATGGAGATGCCCGACGGCTCTGCCGTGGTGAGCATGGAAACCAGCGGCCCAGAGGAGTCGCCCGACTTCTACTCCAACTTGGCTGAGTCGATGGACGGCTTTGAGCTGGACACGATGGGCATGCGCTACATCAGCCTGCTGGACAAGGACAAGGACGCCCGTGAGGAGCGCGACAAGCAGTACGAAGAAGGCCTACGGCGCACCGGCTTGGGCAAGGACGCCCCAGGCGGCGCTAACTTCATGGGCGCCAGCAAAGCAGTCCACCCAGTCATGGCCGAGGGCTGCGTGGACTTTGCCAGCCGCGCCATCAAGGAGCTGTTCCCACCAGACGGTCCTGTGCGCACCAAGATCCTTGGCAAGGTGGACGACCTCAAGACCGAGCGTGCCGAGCGCAAACGCGATTTCTTGAACTGGCAGATCACTGAGCAGATTGAGGAGTTTCGCGATGAGCAGGAGCAGATGCTGACGCAGCTACCGCTGGGCGGCTCGCAGTACCTCAAGCTTTGGTACGACGAGAACCAAAAGCGCCCTGTGATTGAGTTCCTGCCCATTGACCGCATGATCCTGCCCTTTGCGGCCAGCAACTTCTACACCGCCCAGCGCGCGGCTGAGGTGCATGAGATCACCGAGTGGGAGTACGACCGGCGCATTGCCAGCGGCATGTACAAGGACGGCACCCACGTCACTTCCGGCCAAGAGCCCGAGCAGACCCGCTCGCAGAAGGCCAACGACAAGATTGAAGGCCGCAAGTTCCAAGACAACGAGGACGGCCTGCGCAAGGTGTACCACGTCTACACCTGGCTGGAGCTGGAAGACGACAAGGAGTCCGGCGGCAAGATGGCCCCGTATATCATGATGATCGACGAGCAAAGCTCGGAGGTAATAGGCCTGTACCGCAACTGGGAAGACGGCGACGAGACGATGACCAAGCTCGACTGGATCATCGAGTTTAAGTTCATCCCGTGGCGCGGCGTGTTTGCCATCGGCCTGCCGCACCTGATCGGTGGACTGAGCGCGGCCCTGACTGGCGCCCTGCGCGCGCTGCTGGACAGCGCCCACATCAACAACGCCGCCACCATGCTCAAGCTCAAGGGCGCCAAGATCAGCGGCCAGACCCAGCAGATTGAGGTCACCCAAGTGGCCGAGATTGAGGGCGCACCGGGTGTGGACGACATCCGCAAGATCGCTATGCCCATGCCGTTCAACCCGCCCAGCCCCGTGCTGTTTGAGCTGCTGGGCTGGCTGGACAACGCCGCCAAGGGCGTGGTGACCACGTCCGAGGAGAAGATTGCCGACGTCAACTCCAACGCGCCCGTGGGCACCACCCAGGCGCTGATTGAGCAGGGCGCTGCCGTCTACTCCGCGATCCACGCACGCCTGCACCAGTCGCAGGCCCGCTTGATCAAGGTGCTGTGCCGCCTGAACCGGTGGCACTTTGACGAGATGCGCAAGGGCGACATGGTCGCCGATCTTGAGATTGAGCGCAAGGACTTTGAGAAGAACACCGACGTGATACCGGTGTCCGACCCGCACATCTTCAGCGAGACCCAGCGCATGGCGCAGATGCAGGCCGTGCTGTCCCGCGCGGACGCCAAGCCCGACCTGTACGAAGCCAAGGCCGTGGAGGAGCGGTTCCTCAAGCAGCTCAAGATCCCGAACGTCAGCGAGCTGCTCAAAGAGGTGCCCGAGCCCGAGCAGCGCACGCTGGCCGACGAGAACGCGGCCATGTGCATGAACCACCCAGCGTATGCCTACATGCAGCAGGACCACCTAGCGCACATCCAGGGCCACCTGATGTTTGCCATGGACCCGTCCTTTGGCTCGAACCCGTTCATTGCCCCGACGTTCCTGCCCAAAGTGGTGGACCACATCAAGGAGCACATGACGCTGTGGTACCTGAACCGCATGAACGGCTACGTGGCCAACCTCCGCGGCGGCAAGCCCGTGGACGACTACGAGAACCCCAAGCTCACGGCCATCATCGACAAGCTCTACGCCACCGTGGGCCAGCACGTCACATTGGACAGCGAGCAGGTGTTTGCGCAGATCCTGCCGGTGATGCAACAGCTCCAGCAGACCCTGCAATCTACCGCCAAGCCTGCCGTGTTGCCACCCGACGCCCAGGTGGTCAAGGACACCGCAATGGCCGAGACGCAGCGCAAGGCCGCCAAGGACAAGCAGGACGCCCAGATCGCGCAGGCCAAGATCCAAGACGGCCAGATGCGCGGGCAGGCCGAGATGCAGGCCGCCGCGCAGCGCGACCAGCAGGACGCGCAATTACAATTGGAAATAGCGCGGATCAACAACCAGGCGCGCGTTGAAATTGAGAACGCAAAGTTAACCCACCAGACCATACAAACCATGGTCCAACCTCAACTAGGAGCCCCAAATGGCAACGTCTGATACCGAACAGAAAAGTATTCTCGTAAAGCAGCACGCTCGTCTTGCCATGGGCGAGAAGCTTGACGGCCAGAGCATGGGCCCCAAGGGCGGCAGTAAACCCGCCGGTGGCCTGAGCGCGCTGGCCAAGAAGAAAAAGTGATCTCGGAGTTAATCCACCAGATCCAAGTACGGCAGGCGGAACTTCGCCTGTCGCTGGTGAACAACCCCGTGAGCGATCACGCAATATATTCCCGCATCGTGGGGGAGTACCAAGGCCTGCAATGGGTCATGGACGCCCTCAACATGAAACTCGCCGAAAACGAATAAGGCCGCAAGGCCCCAAGCAGCGCTGAAATATGCGCATTTTTGAACCTGAGATATGGTTTTGTCGATAGGAGTAAGTAATGAGCGAGAAAGAAAAAATCCCCACCATTGAGGGAAGTAAAAAAACGTTTGATTCAAATCAAATGGCGCAAGCGTTTCCTGATGTAAATCCGGGGCAGGCTCCTTACGGGGGCCGAGTTATCGTGCAGTTGCGCAGAATTAAAAAAGATGTCGATATGGGGCACTTTAAGTTAATTCTTCCAACAGAAACCAAAGAAAACGAAAAATGGAACAACATGATCGGCAAGGTCGTGGCCATTGGACCTTTGGCGTTCAAAAACAGAGACACAATGGCCTCATGGCCTGAAGGAAGTTGGGCGCAGATTGGGGACTACGTCCGCGTGCCGCGCTGGGGCGGGGACCGTTGGGAGCGCAATGTGCCGGGGGAAGATGAAAAAGACCCCGTGCTATTCATGACCCTTAACGATCACGAGTTGATTGCCAAGGTCACCGACGACCCGCTGTCGTTCCGAACTTACATTTAAGGAGATACCATGGCCACAGAAAACAAAGAAGACGACCTGAAAATCCAAGAAGGACAGGACGGAACCGCCACGGTGGAGCTGCCCGAGGGCATTTTGCCTTCCGATGACGGTGACAACACCTCCGCGCAAGCCCCCGCAGACGATGGCGGCGACGAGGACCACCCCGATGACAGCGACGCGGTACGCGCAGCGCGCCGCGCACGCCGCCGTTCCAAGAAAGAACTGATTCGCAACACCAACAAGGAGAAGGACGTCCAGCTCCAGATGCTTCGTCGGCAGAACGAGGAGATGATGAACCGGTTGGCGCGCATGGAACAGCGCACCCAGGGTGCGGATCTGGCTCGTATCGACAAAACCATCGAGGACCAGCAGGTGCGGCTGGAGTACCACCGCATGAAACTGGCCGAGGCCACCAGCGCGGGCGACGGCGAGAGCGCTGTGAAGGCCCAGGAGGCGCTTTTTGAGGCACGTCAGCAGGTAGAGCAGCTCGCCAGACTGCGAAAACAGGCGGAACAGGGTGAAAGACAAGCCCCTCCGACCATTGATCCTGCAATTCAAGCCAACGCGGCCACTTGGATTGAGCGAAATAGCTGGTACAAGCCCGATTTATCGGACACGGACAGCAAAATTGCAAAACAGGTCGACGAAGTGCTTGCAAAAGAGGGTTTTAGCCCCTCCGATCCCGATTATTGGGACGAATTGGACAACCGCTTGCAAAAATATTTGCCGCATCGTTATAATGACGCGGACAAGCGTGAATCCAGTCAACGAACACCAAGGAATACCGTGGGAAGCTCAGGCCGTGAAGCATCTGCCGCATTCGGGGGCACAAACCGCACCTTTACTCTCTCCGCTGAACAAGTGCGAGCGATGAAAGATGCGGGTATGTGGGATAACCCCGAAAAGCGCGCCAAGATGATCAAACGATATGCAGCCGAATCACGTAACCGGAGTAACTAATCATGGAATCACGTTTAAAAAAATCTCTCAATGCTGGCGGACGCGAGGATCGCGCAAGCGAGGACGCAAGCCGCGCAGCACCTGAGGACAAGTTCGCTTCTACGCAAGAACGTCGCAAGATGTGGAACGAGGAGTGGACGCAATCAGCGTTGCCTAAACTGCCCAGCATGAGTGGGTGGCATCTTTGCTGGCTCTCAACAACCAACACCTACGACTCCATCGACAAAAGGATTCGGCAGGGGTACGTCCCAGTGAAAACTGAAGAGTTACCCGGCTACGAAGACCTGCGCGTCAAGAGCGGCGAGCATGTTGGGTACATCTCCTGTAACGAAATGTTGCTGTTCAAGATACCCATGGATGTCTTCCAAGAGATCATGGCGTACATGCACGACGAGAAGCCCCGTGATGAGGCGGAAAAAATCCGCGTCCAAGTGGAGCAACTCCAAGGCGCAAGGGACAGCAACGGTAAGTCGCTGGTGGGTGTTGAGGGCGACGGAATGGGCAATTTTGACAAGCAAACCAATCGCACGCCGGTATTTTCCGGCTAACTAAGGAGTTTCTATGAGTGCTACCTCTGCTCCGTTTGGCTTGCGTCCTGCGTTCCACCCTTCTGGTTTGGATCGCGCACAGGCGCTTGCTGGCGGTATTACGTCCGGTTATGCAACCGGAATCTTGAAAGGCCAACCCGTTGCGTACAGCGCAGGTGCTGGCGTTATTGTTCCTTTGACCACGTCTCCCGCTGCCGGTTCGGCAGTTGCTTGGTCTGGCGCCTTCGCGGGTGTTGAGTGGACTGACACCGGTGGCCGTCGCCAAATCAGCAACTTCTGGCCCGCCAACACCGCATACCAAACCGGCTCATGCGTTGCGTATTTCTACAACGATCCGAACATCGTTTACGAAATCCAATCCAGCGGCTCAATGGCGCAAACCACCATCGGCTACGAGTACAACTTCAACAACACCACGGCTGGTTCTACCACCACTGGTTTGTCGCAAGCTACTCTGAACTCCGCCAGTGTGGCTACTGCAAGTTCTGGTCAAGGCCAGATGCGTGTGGTTGATTTGGCTCCATATCAAGACAACAATTGGGGCGATGCTTATGTAATCGTCCGCGTCGTGAACTGCCAATCCCAGTTCTTCGGTAGCGTTGTTTCTATCTAATAAGGGAGCATAAATAATGGCTGCACCAATGAGAAGTACGGACTTTCGTTCGATTGTTGAACCAATCTTGAACGAATGCTTTGATGGCGTTTACGACCAGCGCGCCGACGAATGGTCTCGTGTTTTCCGCGAGGAAGATGGTATCCCACGTAACTACCACGAAGAGCCCGTCCTGTACGGTTTCGGCGCGGCACCCCAACTGCCTGACGGCACACCGGTGACGTACCAACAAGGTGGCGTGCTGTTCCTGAAGCGCTACGTCTACAAGGTCTACGGTCTGGCTTTTGCCTTGACCAAAGTTCTCGTGGAAGACGGCGACCACATCCGTTTGGGCCAGGTGTACGCACGTCACTTGGCACAGTCGTTGGTGGAGACCAAGGAACTGCTGTCCGCTAACGTTCTGAATACGGCCTTCAACAGCTCGTACCCAGGCGGCGACGGCGTGTCGTTGATCAACACCGCTCACCCCATCGTGAACGGCACGTTCAGCAACCAGTTGGCCACCGCTGCTGTGCTTTCGCAAACCTCCCTTGAGCAGATGCTTATCCAAGTACGCCAGGCTGTGGACAACAACGGCAAGAAAATCCGTTTGGTGCCCAAGCAGCTCGTCGTGGCTCCCGGTAACGTCTTCCAGTCGGAAGTGTTGCTGAAGTCGGTTCTGCGCGCAGGCAATGCCAACAACGACGTCAACCCCATCAAGTCCATCGGCTTGCTGGACGGCGGCGCAACGGTGTTGTCTCGCTTGACCAGCGCCAACGCATGGTGGGTCCAGACCGACGCTCCCGAGGGCTTGAAGCTCTTGATGCGCCGTCGTCTGGAGAAGACCATGGAAGGTGACTTTGAAACTGACTCGATGCGCTACAAGGCCACCGAGCGTTATGACGTCGGATTTACCGACCCACGCTGCCTTTATGGCACGCCGGGTATCTGACGGGGACGTGTAAAACAGGTATGTGTTAAACTTCAAGGTGTAGCAACCTTGGAGTTTACAAATGCCTGAAAAATGCCACGTTCATAACTGCACCGCGCCCGTAGTTGCTAAAGGTTTATGCCGGAAGCACTACATGCAAGTGCAACGTCACGGGGAACCCGTTAACACCCGTCCTGCCGATTGGGGGAATCGCGAAAAGCATTCAGCGTATACCGCTTGGTGCAACTTGCAAAGAAACCACCGGCAAGACATGTGTGCTACATGGCTTGAAGATTTTTGGAAGTTTGCTGAGGACGTAGGGGTTAAACCAAACAAAACTCGCGCGTTTCGTTCTGATACCTCCAAACCTTGGTCAAAGGACAATTTTTACTGGAAAGAGAATCGGGTTAGTTCAGACGATGAAAAGGAATACGCGAGAGAGTGGCATAAAAAAGCCAGACTTGCTAACCCAGATTACTATCTGAATCAGGACCTCAAACGCAATTACAAAGTTACGCTTGAATGGTACCGTACAACTCTTGCCGAACAGAACAATGTGTGCGCTATCTGCGCCAAGCCAGAGACAACGCAGATACGCAACAAAACCATAGCAATGGCGGTGGATCACTGTCATACTACGGGTAAGGTCAGGGGGCTACTTTGCACACAATGCAATCGAGCTCTTGGACTTTTCGGGGATGATCCCGCAACACTTCAGGCGGCCATTGGCTACTTGGAGAAATTTAAGTAACATCGGTCAAACTTTTCAAGGAGCAGACCATGCCATCATTTGCAGACGATCTATTTCTCGGCCCGGCCCAAACCTACATGGGCACCGGACTTCGCCCATACAGCAACACTTTTACCGGCTCAATGTCGGGAACGACCTTGACCGTCACGGCCTTGTTGTCTGGTAACCCAATTGTTTTGGGCATGTACGTTGACGGTTCAAGCGTGACCGACGGCACGTATATCACCGCGTTTGTTACTGGCAATGGCGGTACGGGTACGTACACCATCAACCAGTCCGTGACTGCTTCTAGCACCACGATGACCGCCCACGCCAACACGCCCTTTGACAACCCGTCTCCCATGGATCTTGGCGTCGGTCCCGTTGGTCGCATATTTATGTGGGACGTTGTTCCCCAAGCCGCAGTCACCAACAACATTGCCGCATCGCAAGCACCTGCTGCCGCTGGCGCTTTGACGTTGACTGCTGGCACCTCTGTAAAGTCTGTGGTTCGCACCGACGGCACGACCGTGCTGCAGTTGGACCTGCCCCGCGCAGTTAAGGTGAACGGTTCTACTACGGCCCGCGCGTTCACCGTTTCTGGCTACGACTACTACGGCCAAGCCATGAGCGAGGTCATCACCGTTACCGTTGCGGGTACGGCAGTCACTGGCAAGAAGGCTTTCTACCAAGTCTCTAGCGTGACCATTGCTGGCTCCGCAACTGCTGTTGTGGTTGGTACCAGTGACGTTCTGGGCCTTCCGGTCCGCGTGTTCAACGTGTCCTACGTGGCCAGCGTAAAGTCCAACAACACCTTGGCGCAAGACGCCGGAACCTTTGTTGCTGCAGACACCGCTACCGCTACCACCGGCACCGGCGACGTTCGCGGCACGTATACCCCTGCCACAGCTTCGGATGGCATTGTCCGCACGACGATGGGCATCCTGCTGCCCGCTATCGCAGTCGGCCCCAACGCAACCCGCGTTGGTGCTCTTGGCGTAACTCAAGCGTAAGGAGTAGATCATGGGCCAATTTAAACCAATGGTGAAGATGGAGACCACCGAGCCTTCGGTGATTCTGAAGCTGAAAAAGGGCGGGCACGTCGCGATGGACAAGGATGACAACGGCCACACCAACATGAAGGGTAAAAACTTCATGAAGGGTGGCAATGAAGAGGCTTGCGAAGACGGCGAGTCTCCCAAGAAACCTTCGATGTCGGATCGCCGCAAGGCCATGTCCGGCGCCCTGCTGAACTCCAAAAAAGGCGGCAAGGTTGAGAAGAAGGCCATGGGCGGCATTATGGGCGCGCCAGCAATGGCGGCGGCCCCCATGGACCCACGCAAGGCGGCTATGCTCAAGGCCATGATGGCCCGCAAGGCCGCTATGGGCGCTCCTGCGATGGCGGCCCCCGCAGCACGTATGGCTGCCCCAGGTATGCCCGCCATGAAGAAGGGCGGCAAAGCTGACGACAAGGCCCAAGACAAGGCCATGCTGGCCAAGGCCTTCAAACAGCACGACGCGCAGGAGCACAAGGGCGGCAAGGGTACCAAGCTCAAGCTGGCCACGGGCGGCGTGACCAACGGCATGAAGACCGGCGGCAAGGTCTCTGGTGCGGCCATTGACACCGCAATGGACAAGACCACCGTAAAGGGCAACGAAAGCACTTTTGCCAAGACCAAGATGGAGCGCAAAGCAACTGACCCAGGTTACGAGCGCTATGCCGCTGGCGGCACCGTGGAAGGCAATGAAAGCGCTTTTGCCAAGACCAAGATGGAGCGCAAGAAAACCAATCCTGGGTACGAGCGCTACGCAACCGGTGGTGTCGTAAACGGCATGGCCACTGGCGGTTTGACCAACCCGATGAAAAAAGGTGGGAGCGTTGACTGGGAAAATCGCCCAGCCAATACTTCAAAAGCCGATTCCGGCTATGAGCGCTACGCAACCGGCGGCTTAACCAACCCGATGAAAAAAGGCGGTGCCGCAAAAAAGCACTACGCCACGGGGGGCAGTGTTAGCACTGGCCGCGCCGTGGCAATGCCAAAGCATTTCGTCTCGCAGCCCATAAGCAACACCCGCCAGTCTGGTACATTTAAGAAGGGCGGCTCAGTTGATTCCGATTTGGTCGACGCCTCTAAAGGCGCCTACGACCGGTCTATCGGGCCGGGAGCAGACGAGCTGGAGATGGCAAGAGCTTTCCGAGATCCAATTGGCAGCATGAAAAAGCTGCTGGGAGTAAGCCCCGCGCCAACGGAAAAGCAGGTCGTCCACACCGGTGGGTACAAAAAAGGCGGCAACGCCAAGTGCTGATAGGTAAGGGGCTTAAAATGCCCCTTACTTTTTAATTATTAGGTGAAACCATGAGACCAGTAAATTTATCGGTAACGGGTGTCGGTAACTCGGCTGTCTATGCGGTTGACAATTACGTCGCACCAGCCAATATGGGCATGGCTGTAATAGTTACTGGAACTATTACTTATAAAGTGCAGTACACCTTCGACAACATTTTTGCTACCGGGTATAGCCCATCTGCGGGCAATTGGTTTGACCACCCGACATTGGTTGGAACTACATCAGCCGAATCGAACATCGCCTACCCTGTCACTGGCATCCGGTTGACTACTACTGCGGGAACCGGTACCGCCACCTTGACAATCATCCAAGCGGGGAACTAACCATGAGCATTGCCACAAGCATCACCGGTGGAAGCGCTTCAAGCCAGCTCATGGACTTGCTGACCGTCATGGCCGATCCGAATGCGTACAAGGCCAAACTTGACGCGCTGGAAGCAGCCACTGCCGAAAACAAAAAGTACGTAGAGGCCCTTGGTCCGGCCAGCGAGATCGTAGATCTGCGCGACAAGGCCAAGGCTTCACGTGAAGAAGCGGATGCCTATAAAACAACCACAACAGCAGAAGCCGACGCTGTTTTGGCCGCCGCAAAAGACCAAGCAGCCACGATAGTCGCCGACGCCAAAGATCAAGCCAAAAAGTTGGTCGCGGCAGCCAAAACAAAAGCGGACGCTGCGGACGCATTGATGGACAAGGCTTTGGGTGCCCAAGCGCAGGTTGACGCGGCAGTTGCAGCAGCTACCGCTGCCCAAGCCGACTACGAAACCAAAGCCGCTGATTTGGAGGCCCGCATGACAGCAGCCGCCACAGCCCAAGCAGAGGCGGAAGCATACCGAGACAGCTTGGCGGCTAAAGCCCAGGCGTTTGCCAAGGGGCTGTAGCGGTGTCCGTCGCCCCTTATGCGGGCGTAGTAGCGCTCGATAACTTCAAGTCGCCCACGGCAAGTGAGGACGGGCTCCAGGGGCAGGTACCTAAACCCCTTGCTGGGCAGCAGACCTACATTCTTTCGGCATCAGGGTGGATTGCAGCGAGCGGTGGCACAGTCACTTCTGTGGATGCCACCGTACCGGCGTTCCTGTCTGTCTCTGGGGTTCCCATAACCACCAGCGGGACTATCGCAATCACGTACTCGGGTACCGCTTTGCCCGTGGCAAACGGCGGTACAGGCGTCACCGCATCAACAGGCGCGAACAGCATAGTTCTGCGGGATGCAAACCAAAACGTCACTGCAAACGCCTTTGATGGTGCCTACGTAAATACTGCAGCTTCCGGTACGCAGATCACGCTGACTGTTGCCTCTGCCCGTAGGTACACGATCACTGGGTCTGGCGGGCAAGTTATTAAATTGCCTGATGCAACCACCTTGGTAAACGGCACTATTTTTGAGTTTGACAACAACCAAAGCAGTGGCGCAATAACGGTTAACAATAACTCAAATACCCTAGTTGTTTCTGTTCCTAGCGGCGGCATTGTTAGCGTAAATTTACTATCCAATGCAACTGCTGCGGGTTCTTGGGACAGACATGACCTAACACCATCTAACGTATCGTGGTCTACAAATACGCTTGACTACGCAGGATCAATCACAAGCGCAACATGGAACGGAAACGTAATAGCCTATAACCGTGGCGGTACAGGCCAATCATCTGTGTTTGTTGCTGGCGGGGTTGTTTATGGCTCCACAACAACTGTGATGGCGGTTACCGCTGCGGGAACTTCAGGACAGGTTTTAACGTCCGCAGGTGCAAGTGCGCCTGCATTTTCCTCAAGCATTGATGGCGTTACTATCGGCGGAACAACACCTGCGGCAGGATCGTTCACTACGCTTATTGGCGGCGCAGGCTCGGCCAACTACGAACAGATTACGGGCGGGGCAACGACCAAGGCTGTACAGTTCCAAACGCTTGGTACAGACGCTAATATCTCCAAGGTGCTGCAAAGCAAGGGCACAGGCGCAATTGACTTAGCAGCGGGTTCTAGCGGTGTGAACATTAGTAACGGTAATACTGTTACTGCGGTGACTAGAAGTGCTCCGGGTTCTGGTTATACAAGTTTTCCTGCCGTTGTAATTTCAGCTCCTACTACGGCTGGCGGCGTACAAGCAACAACTTCATTTACGCTTGCTGCAACAGGTGTAGCAATCGTATCTGGCGGTACAGGTTATACCGCTGGAGATTCTTTAACTGTTGTTGGCGGTACGGGCGGCCCCACAACTTTGACAGTTTCAACTGTATCTTCTGGTGTTATTACTGCTGTTGTAGTAAACGTAAATCCGGGATATACGGTGTTGCCAACAAATCCTGTTTCTGTTACTGGAGGTACGGGTACAAGCGCAACTTTTACAATCAATTACGGTATTACAAACAACTCTTTCACCATCACGGCAGCAGGTTCAGGATACGTTGAACAACCCACAGTAACCTTCTCAGGCGGTGGTGGTAGCGGTGCTGCTGCTTATGTTACGGTGGGGTCCGCATCAAGTATCAAATTTATTGGCGGTAGTTTAGATTTTGTAACCCCATCTGGAACAGCGTTAAATATTACTGATGGTAATTTGTCTACTGGCGGTTATGTTTCATTTACAAATAA
>Ga0209189_1000342_pt1 | contig 39573 bp, 47 predicted proteins | sample C_130820_EF_Meta_FD_187308 | JGI IMG/M metagenome (GOLD analysis project Ga0209189, IMG submission 187308) | Freshwater microbial communities from Lake Croche, Canada to study carbon cycling - C_130820_EF_MetaG (SPAdes) (version 3) | ecosystem: Environmental > Aquatic > Freshwater > Lake...
GTCGCACACTGCGCACAGCACTTGGCGACTGGTACGTAGTCCACTCTTATGCAGGATACGAAAAGAAGGTTAAAGGCAACCTTCACAACCGTATTGCTTCATTAAATATGGAGGATTACATCTTCCAAATTGAAGTACCTGAAGAAGAGGTAAAGGAACTTAAGAACGGCCAGTTCAAGATGGTTAAGCGCAACATCTACCCAGGTTATGTTCTTGTTCGCATGGAGCTAACTGATGAATCATGGTCAGCAGTTCGGAACACTCCTGGTGTTACAGGTTTCGTTGGTAACGCTCACCACCCATCTCCTTTGAGCATGGATGAAGTTGAAAAGATTCTTGCACCACGTCCACAGAAGAAGTCAGAGAAGGATCAAATTCGTCTGATTGATTTCGAAGTGGGCGAGTCAGTAACTGTTATGGATGGTCCATTTGCAACGCTGCCAGCATCGATTTCAGAGATCATGCCAGAGCAAGCAAAGCTCAAGGTTCTTGTTTCTATCTTCGGACGTGAAACACCAGTAGAACTTTCATTCGGCCAAGTACAAAAGATTTAATTAGATTTAATTAAGAAAACCAAGAAAAAGAGGAAACAGAAATGGCACCAAAGAAGAAGGTAAGCGGCTTCATCAAGTTGCAGATTCAGGCTGGAGCAGCAACACCTGCACCACCAGTTGGTCCTGCGCTAGGTCAGCATGGTGTCAACATCATGGAGTTCGTGAAGGCATATAACGATGCAACAGCATCACAAAAGGGCCAGATCATCCCAGTTGAGATCACTGTCTACGAAGATCGCTCATTCACATTCATCACTAAGACACCTCCTGCATCACGTTTGATCTTGAAGGCTGCTGGCGTTGAAAAGGGATCAGCTGTTCCTCACAAGACTAAGGTTGCAAACATCACCATGGCTCAGGTCAAGGAGATCGCAACACAGAAGATGGCCGACCTCAATGCAAACGACATTGATGCAGCTGCATTGATCATTGCGGGCACAGCTCGTTCAATGGGAATCACAGTAAACGGCTAGAACAATAAATTTCTCAACACCAAATTGGTGAAGAGATGTGGGAGAACCTCGCTGGTTCGCTAACCACAACCACTAGCTCTCTAAGGAGAGGAATGAGGAAGAAATGAAGCGCTCAAAGAAATACTTAGCGGCAGCTGAAAAGGTAAAGAAAGATCACCTATACACACCGCTACAAGCAGTAACACTTGTTAAGGAAACATCAACAGTTAAGTACGACGCATCTGTAGAAGTTGCACTAGTACTTGGTGTGGATCCCAAGAAGGCTGATCAAGCAATCCGTTCAACAGTTAACCTTCCACACGGAACTGGTAAGACTGCTCGCGTTTTGGTTTTCGCGAACGGTGCAAATGCTGATGCAGCTCGCGCAGCTGGTGCAGATATCGTCGGTGGAGATGAACTCATTGAAGAAGTTTCAAAGGGCCGTCTTGATTACGACGCAGTTGTTTCAACACCAGATCTCATGGGTAAGGTCGGTCGCCTCGGTAAGGTTCTAGGACCTCGTGGTTTGATGCCAAACCCAAAGACAGGAACTGTTACAACAGATGTTGCTAAAGCTGTTGAAGACATCAAGGGCGGAAAGATTGAATTCCGCGTTGATAAGAACTCAAACCTTCACTTCTTAATCGGTAAGGCTTCATTTACTGCAGATCAACTTGCAGATAACTATGCAGCTGCGATGGAAGAAGTACTTCGTGCAAAGCCAAACTCTTCAAAGGGTCGCTACGTACAAAAGGCTGTAGTTTCAACAACGATGGGACCTGGAATCGCCATCGATCCAAACCTAGTTCGCGAACCATCAGCTAACTAATTATTCGTAAGAGCGCCCCGGCATTGCGCTGGGGCGCTCTTTTTTGCCCAAAAAAAGCACGATGTATGCGTGATTTGACCCCGAAGGCTGCCCACCTTTAGCCTTACGCCATAACCAAAGACCGCAGGTCCAGGTCCACCGCAAGGTAGATCTGAATAAATGAGGAAATCTCAGCCCGCGTAGGTGATCATGGTAAATCCGTGGCGCTTACGCGTTACGGATTTTTTTATTCCCTACGGTCACCAATGAAACAGGAAAGGTGAACCGAATGGCTCGCCCAGATAAGACAACAGCAGTTGCTGAACTTGCGGAGGATTTCCGTACAGCTAATGCAACAGTGCTAACTGAATATCGTGGTCTTTCTGTTACATCAATGAAGGAACTTCGCCGTGCACTTGGTACAACAACTAAGTACGCAGTAGTGAAGAACACTCTTACAAAGATTGCAGCAAAAGATGCTGGAGTAGAGATCGCAGATGATCTTCTAACCGGTCCATCAGCCGTTGCATTCATTAACGGTGATCCAATTGATGCAGCAAAGAGCCTCCGTGATTTTGCAAAAGAGAATCCATTCCTTGTTATCAAGGGTGGTTTCTATGAAGGCAAGCCTGTAACACCTGCAGAGATCATGCAGCTCGCTAACCTCGAGTCTCGTGAAGTTCTGTTGGCAAAGCTTGCTGGTGCAATGAAGGGATCGCTTGCTAAGGCAGCGCGCATATTTGACGCACTTCGCATCAAGCTTGAATCAGAACAAGGCGTGTCCGAGCCAGCAGCAAATGATGCTGTGGCAGAGGTTCCAGCGCCAGCTGCGACTGCAGAAGCGGTCGTAGTAACAGAAGAAACAACACCAACAGATGTAGCAGAAGCTCCTGTAGCTGAAGCAACAGAAGTAACTACAGAAGCAACTCCAGAAACAGAAGAGAAGGAATAACGAATATGGCAAAGCTCAGCACAGAAGATCTATTGGGTCAGTTCAAGGAAATGACATTGGTCGAGCTCTCAGAGTTCGTTAAGTCATTCGAAACTGAATTCGATGTAACAGCAGCAGCTCCAGTAGCAGCTGCAGCAGCAGGCGGGGCTGCAGCAGCAGGCGCTGCTGATGGCGCACAAGATGAGTTCACAGTTATCTTGGAAAACGCTGGCTCACAGAAGATTGCAGTTATCAAGGAAGTTCGCGGATTAAATTCAAGCCTTGGCTTGAAGGAAGCGAAGGATCTTGTAGATGCAACTCCAGCAACCCTTCTAGAGAAGGCAAGCAAAGAGACAGCAGACAAGGCAAAGGCAGCACTAGAGGCAGCTGGCGCGACTGTAACAATCAAGTAATTTCAATAATTACCGGAAAGGCCCCGCTTGGCATTGCGCCAGGCGGGGTTTTTTCATCCACAAATTCTCGAATCGGCCTGACAAAGCCCCGGCCTTAGGAGTATAAGCAGTGGGTTGGACAGGGCAGGGGTGGGGTCGGTACTCTTCACCTTCGCGCAAATTTCTATGGTCAGGGCATATAGCGGCTGAGACCTAATAGTTGTGCATTCCCGCAAATTGTCTGGAAGGACATCTCTTGGCCGCGTCTAAAAAAATCTCAGTAGCCCCACGTCGAGTTTCATTCGCCAAGATCCGCGAACCTCTAGAAGTTCCTAACTTGTTAGCGCTGCAAACTGAAAGCGTTGACTGGCTATTAGGTAACGACGCATGGCGTTCACGTATCGCAGCAACTGATTCAATGAATCGTGGAGAAATCCCAACAACTTCAGGTCTTGAAGAAATCTTTGAAGAGATTTCTCCGATCGAAGATTTCCAGGGAACTATGTCTCTATCGTTCCGCGATCACCGCTTCGAGCCACCTAAGTACTCAATTGATGAGTGCAAAGAACGCGATATGACATATGCACAACCATTATTCGTAACAGCAGAGTTCACAAACAACATCACTGGTGAAATTAAGTCACAGACAGTATTTATGGGTGACTTTCCAGTAATGACAGCTCGCGGAACATTCGTTATTAACGGAACAGAGCGCGTTGTTGTTTCACAGTTGGTTCGTTCTCCTGGTGTTTACTTCGAGCGCACAATTGAAAAAGCATCTGACAAGGATGTTTTCACTTCAAAGGTAATTCCATCACGCGGTGCATGGCTTGAATTTGAAGTTGATAAGAAGGATCTTGTTGGTGTTCGCATCGACCGTAAGCGTAAGCAGTCTGTAACAGTGTTCCTAAAGGCACTTGGTTGGACTGAAGAACAAATTCTTGAAGAGTTCGGCGACTTTGAATCAATGCGCGCAACTCTTGAAAAAGACACAGTTAAGACACAAGATGAAGCGTTACTAGATATCTATCGCAAGCTTCGTCCAGGTGAGCCTCCAACAAAGGAAGCTGCACAGAACTTAATCGAAAACCTTTACTTCAACCCAAAGCGTTATGACTTGGCCAAGGTCGGACGCTTCAAGGTTAATAAGAAGCTAGGTCTAGATCTTGAGCTTTCATCATCACTACTTACTATCTCTGACATTGTTGCGACTTTGCGCTACTTAGTAGCACTTCACCGCGGCGATCTATTGATGGAGTACGGCCGCGAAGTTCGCGTAGAAAAGGACGATATCGATCACTTCGGTAACCGTCGCCTTCGTACTGTTGGTGAATTGATTCAGAATCAAGTTCGCATCGGTCTGTCACGTATGGAGCGCGTAGTTCGCGAACGTATGACGACACAAGATGTTGAGGCAATTACTCCTCAGACTTTGATCAACATCCGTCCAGTAGTTGCGTCAATCAAGGAGTTCTTCGGAACTTCTCAGTTGTCACAGTTCATGGATCAAACAAATCCTTTGTCAGGACTTACACACAAGCGTCGTCTATCAGCGCTTGGACCTGGTGGTCTTTCACGTGACCGCGCAGGTTTCGAAGTTCGTGACGTTCACCCATCTCACTACGGACGTATGTGCCCAATTGAAACTCCTGAAGGACCAAACATTGGTCTTATCGGATCACTTGCAACATATGGTCGCGTAACTGCATTTGGATTTATCGAGACTCCTTACCGCAAGGTTTCAAAGGGTCGCGTTACAGATCAGGTTGATTACCTAACTGCAGATGAAGAAGATGAACACATCATCGCGCAGGCAAATGCACCACTAACAGATGACAATCACTTTGCAGAAGCACGCGTACTTGTACGTCGTCGTGGTGGCGAAGTTGAATACATCCCAGCTGATGAAGTTGATTACATGGATGTTTCTCCACGTCAGATGGTGTCTGTTGCAACAGCAATGATTCCATTCCTTGAGCACGATGATGCAAACCGTGCGTTGATGGGTTCTAACATGATGCGCCAGTCAGTTCCTTTGATGCGTGCAGAAGCACCAGTCATTGGTACAGGTATGGAGTTCCGTGCCGCAGTTGATGCAGGAGATGTTGTAACTGCAACTAAGGCCGGCGTTGTTACTGAAGTTTCTGCTGATGAAGTAAAGGTCATGGCAGATGACTCGACTTACCAAACGTATTCACTACACAAGTTCACACGTTCAAACCAAGGAACTTCATACAACCAGAAGGTTGTTGTTTCTGAAGGCCAGCGCGTTGAATTTGGCTCAGTTATCGCTGACGGTCCTTGTACCGATCAAGGTGAAATGGCGCTCGGAAAGAACCTACTCGTGGCATTTATGTCATGGGAAGGTCACAACTACGAAGATGCGATCATCCTTTCACAGCGCCTAGTTCAGGATGATGTTCTTACATCAATCCACATCGAAGAGTATGAAGTTGATGCTCGCGATACCAAGCTTGGTGCAGAAGAAATCACTCGCGATATTCCTAACGTTTCTGAAGAAGTTCTCTCAGATCTAGATGAGCGCGGAATCATTCGCGTTGGCGCCGATGTTGTTCCTGGCGACATCTTGGTTGGAAAGGTAACTCCTAAGGGAGAAACTGAACTAACACCTGAAGAGCGTTTGCTTCGTGCAATCTTTGGTGAGAAGGCTCGCGAAGTTCGCGATACATCTCTCAAGGTTCCACACGGTGAATCTGGAAAAGTTATCGGCGTAAAGATCTTTGAATCAGAAGAAGGTTTCGAGCTTGCAGCTGGCGTTAACCAATTGGTTCGCGTTTATGTTGCACAGAAGCGCAAGATTCAAGATGGTGACAAGCTTGCTGGTCGCCACGGTAACAAGGGTGTTATTTCTAAGATCCTTCCAGTAGAAGACATGCCATTCCTTGAAGATGGAACTCCAGTAGATGTTGTTCTTAACCCACTTGGTGTACCTGGTCGTATGAACGTTGGTCAGGTTCTTGAAATGCACTTAGGTTGGGTAGCAAAAACTGGTTGGGATCTTTCAGGTGTTGATGAAGCATGGCAGAAGCACATGCGTGCAATCGGTGCAGAAAAGGGCGAACCAGGAACAAAGTTTGCTACTCCTGTTTTCGATGGTGCGCTAGAAGATGAAATCTCAGGTCTTCTTTCTGCAACTCTTCCAAACCGTGATGGTCTACAACTTATTGGTAAGAGCGGAAAGGCTAAGTTGTTTGATGGTCGCTCCGGCGAGCCATACCCAACACCAATTTCAGTTGGATACATGTACATCTTGAAGCTCCACCACTTGGTTGATGACAAGATTCACGCACGTTCAACTGGTCCATACTCAATGATCACGCAGCAACCACTTGGTGGTAAGGCTCAATTCGGTGGTCAGCGATTTGGTGAAATGGAAGTGTGGGCACTTGAAGCTTATGGTGCCGCTTACACACTCCAAGAGTTACTCACTATTAAGTCAGACGATGTTCTCGGCCGCGTAAAGGTGTACGAAGCAATCGTTAAGGGTGAAAACATTCCAGAGCCAGGTATCCCTGAATCATTCAAGGTACTTATCAAGGAAATGCAATCACTATGTCTCAATGTAGAAGTGCTTTCTTCAGAAGGTGTCGCAATTGAAATGCGCGATACAGATGAAGAAGTATTCCGTGCCGCCGAAGAGCTAGGTATCAACTTGTCACGAGTTGAGCCAAGCAGCGTAGAAGAAGTGTGAGAGGGAAAATAACATGTTAGATGTCAACTTCTTTGATGAACTACGTATCGGTCTCGCATCTGCAGACAATATTCGCGAGTGGTCTTTTGGTGAGGTTAAGAAGCCAGAGACTATTAACTACCGCACACTAAAGCCTGAAAAGGACGGCCTATTTGACGAGAAGATCTTCGGACCTACTCGTGACTGGGAATGTTATTGCGGTAAGTATAAGCGCGTTCGATTTAAGGGAATTATTTGCGAGCGTTGTGGTGTTGAAGTCACACGCGCAAAGGTTCGTCGCGAACGCATGGGTCACATCGAGCTTGCAGCTCCCGTAACTCACATTTGGTATTTCAAGGGTGTTCCATCACGCCTTGGATACCTACTTGATCTTGCTCCAAAGGATCTAGAAAAGGTTATTTACTTTGCTGCTTACATGATCACAGAAGTTGATACTGAAGCGCGTGAAGAAGATATGCCACAGATGGAAAAGAAGCTTGCTAATGATCGCAAGAAGATTGAAACGCGTCGCGATAACGATGTAGATGTGCGCACCAAGAAGCTTGAATCAGATCTTGCAGAACTCGAAGCAGAGGATGCAAAGTCAGATGTTAAGCGCAAGGTTCGCGAATCGGCAGAGCGCGAACTTAAGGCGATCCGTGATCGTGCAGAGCGTGAAATCACACGTCTAGAAGATGTGTGGGCACGTTTCAAAAACCTTAAGGTTCAAGATCTTGAAGGCGATGAAAACCTTTACCGTGAAATGCGTGACCGTTATGGCATGTACTTCAAGGGTGACATGGGCGCAGCTGCAATCAAGCGTCGTCTAGAGACATTTGATCTAGAAACTGAGCACAAGCTACTTACAGATCTTTCTGAAAATGGCAAGGGTGCAAAGAAGACTCGTGCAATCAAGCGTTTGAAGGTTGTTAACGCATTCCTTACAACAAGCAACAAGCCAGCATCAATGGTTCTTGATTGTGTTCCAGTTATTCCACCTGATCTACGTCCAATGGTTCAGCTAGACGGTGGTCGCTTTGCGACTTCAGATCTAAACGATCTATACCGTCGTGTTATCAACCGTAACAACCGTTTGAAGCGCCTTGCTGATCTCGGTGCACCAGAGATCATCGTCAACAATGAAAAGCGTATGTTGCAGGAAGCTGTAGATGCGTTGTTCGATAACGGTCGTCGTGGTCGTCCAGTTACAGGTCCAGGTAACCGCGCACTGAAGTCTTTGTCAGACATGCTTAAGGGTAAGCAAGGACGATTCCGTCAGAACTTGCTCGGTAAGCGCGTTGACTACTCAGGTCGTTCAGTAATTGTTGTTGGTCCACAGTTGAAGCTGCATCAGTGCGGTCTTCCAAAGCAGATGGCACTTGAACTTTTCAAGCCATTCGTAATGAAGCGACTTGTAGATCTAAACCACGCGCAGAATATTAAATCTGCAAAGCGTATGGTTGAGCGCGCACGTCCAGTTGTTTGGGATGTGCTTGAAGAAGTTATTGCAGAGCATCCTGTTCTGCTTAACCGCGCACCAACCCTTCACCGTCTAGGTATTCAGGCTTTCGAACCACAATTGGTTGAAGGTAAAGCAATTCAGATTCACCCACTCGTATGTACAGCATTTAATGCTGACTTCGACGGTGACCAGATGGCGGTTCACTTACCTCTATCTGCTGAAGCGCAGGCAGAAGCTCGTATCTTGATGTTGTCTTCAAACAACATCTTGTCACCAGCATCAGGCCGTCCAATTACATCTCCTACACAGGACATGGTTCTTGGTCTTTACTACTTAACAATGGTTCGCGACAACGAGCTTGGCGAGGGACGTGCATTCGGTTCTATTTCAGAAGCGATCATGGCTCACGATCAGCACTCAGTGTCATTGCAAGCGAAGATCAAAATTCGTTTGACTCCAACATCAGAGACAATTGAAACAACAATTGGTCGCGCATTGTTTAATGAAGCGCTTCCAGCTGATTACCCATTTGTTGATCTTGATGTAACAAAGAAGCAGCTTGGATCAATTGTTGATCGCCTCGCTGAGTTCTATCCAAAGGTAGTTGTGGCAGAAACGCTTGATGCGTTGAAGTCACTTGGCTTCCACTGGGCAACTCGCGCTGGTGCAACAATCGGTATCGAAGATGTTGTTACACCTCCACGCAAGAAGGAAATTCTTGAAAGCTACGAAACACAGGCTGACAAGGTTCAATCGCAATATGAAAAGGGACTCATCACTGATGACGAGCGTCGTCAGGAATTGATCGAGATCTGGACAAAGGCAACAGCTGAAGTGGGTAAGGAGATGGAAGAAAACTTCCCTCGCGTTAACCCAGTTTGGATGATGGTTTTCTCTGGTGCTCGTGGAAATATGATGCAGATCCGTCAGATTGCCGGTATGCGTGGACTTGTAGCAAATCCAAAGGGTGAAATTATTCCTCGCCCAATCAAGTCAAACTTCCGTGAAGGTCTTTCAGTACTTGAGTACTTCATTTCTACTCACGGTGCTCGTAAGGGTCTTGCAGATACAGCGCTTCGTACCGCTGACTCTGGTTACCTAACTCGTCGTCTTTGCGACGTTGCTCAGGATGTCATCATCCGTGAAGAGGATTGCGGTACTGATCGCGGTCTTGTTCTACAGATTGGTGTTCGTCAAGAGTCAGGTGGCCTTGCAAAGTTTGATCACGTTGAAACTTCAGTATTCGGACGTACATTGTCTGAAGATGTGACAGTCGATGGCGTGGTAATTCTTCCAGCAGGTACAGATCTTGGAGATCGCAACATTGATGAACTTGTTGCAGCTGGTGTTGACGAAGTAAAGATTCGCTCAGTTCTAACTTGCGATAGCAAGGTCGGACAGTGTGCAGCTTGCTACGGTCGTTCACTTGCAGCAGGACAACGTGTTGCAGTTGGTGAAGCAGTAGGAATCATTGCAGCACAGTCAATCGGTGAGCCTGGTACACAGCTAACAATGCGTACCTTCCACACTGGTGGTGTTGCTGGTGATGACATCACTCACGGTCTTCCACGTATCGTTGAGCTCTTCGAAGCACGTACACCTAAGGGTGTTGCACCGATCGCTGAAACAGCAGGTGTTGTTTCATTCCGCGAAGATGCAAAGGGCAAGAAGATCGTCGTTACTCCAGATGATGGAGGCGAAGAGGTTGCTTACCCAATCACTCGTCGTCAGAAGTTACTTGTAGAAGAAGGTTCACGCGTTGAAGTTGGCCAGAAGATGGTTGTTGGCGCGATTGATCCAAAGCAGGTTCTTCGTATTCTTGGACCACGTGCAACTCAGGTTCACTTGGTTAATGAAATCCAGTCTGTGTATCGCTCACAGGGTGTAGGAATTCACGATAAGCACGTTGAAGTAATTGTTCGTCAAATGCTAAAGCGCATCACAGTGCTTGAAGCAGGAGATGCTGATCTACTTCCAGGCGAGCTTGTAGAACGTGGTCGTTTCGAGACTGAAAACCGTCGCGTTGTGACATCAGGTGGAAAGGCTGCTTCAGGTCGCCCAGAACTTATGGGTATCACTAAGGCATCTCTTGCAACTGAATCATGGTTGTCAGCGGCTTCATTCCAGGAAACAACTCGTGTACTTACAGATGCTGCACTGTCAGAGAAGAGCGATCCATTGCTCGGTCTGAAGGAGAACGTCATCATCGGTAAGTTGATTCCGGCTGGTACTGGTCTTGCTCGTTACCGCAACATTCGTGTTGAGCCAACGGAAGAAGCAAAGGCAGCTGTTTACGCAGCGTACGACGAGTACGACTTCACACCATTTGACCAACAAGGTTCTGGTGAGGCTGTTCGTCTCGATGAGGTTGAAGTACCTCGTTAATAGTCACTCAAAAGAAAAGGCTCCCTTCGGGGAGCCTTTTCTTTTGCACTTTGAAATCAATTATTAATAATTGCTGCCAATGCAATTTCTACCATTGCATTTAGTGATTTCTCGCGCTGCTCTGATGGCATCGACTCGTGCGTAATGATGTGATCAGAAACTGTTAATACAGCTAACGCACGACGTTGCTTACGTGCTGCAATTGAATACAAAGCGTTAGCTTCCATTTCAACACCAAGAACTCCGTGCTGAATTAACTTTTGTGCAGAATCTGTTTCGTCATAGAAGTAATCCATTGATGCAATACCACCAATATGAACATTGGGATTGTTCTTTGATGCTTCATATGCAGAAAGCAGAAGTTTAAAATCTGCATGTGGTGCAAAATCTAAGTTGTTAGTAAAGCGACGATTAATATTTGAATCAGTAGAGGCAGTCATTGCAAGAATGACATCGCCAACCTTTGTCTTTTCTAGCAAACCACCACATGTTCCGATTCGAATCGCTATTTGTACATCGTATTCATTGAAAAGCTCAGTTGCATAAATTGAAATTGATGGAAGACCCATTCCGGTTCCCATTACAGAAACGCGTTGTCCTTTATATGTTCCAGTAAAACCAAACATGTTTCGCACTGCGTTAAATTGAGTGACATTTTCTAGATAGTTATCTGCAATCCACTTGGCGCGCAGTGGGTCGCCAGGTAGAAGGATGCGATCGGCAATGTCGCCCTTTTTAGCCGAGATATGTGGTGTGCTCATGAAGGGAGCCAACCACACCCTGGCCTGCCAGATGGGCTCTTTGGGGGAGGAATTTAGGCTCATTTTGACCCTGAAAAGGGGGATTGGCCTCAAAACCCGACACGCCCGGGGGCCCAAAAGAGGGGATTTCGGGGTATCCAATGGCCGGGCAGGAGTAAAAGCACGGATTTGCCTCGCGTGAGCGGGTTGGGTTACCCTTCGCGTCTGCTCTTTTATAGGGCTTCTTTGCTTGCGTTCGTGAACAAGTTGCAAAACTTTTTACGGAACATATGCGAATCGGGTGCAACACACCCGACCGCGTGGGTCGGCAATTAAGCGTGAATAAAGATCAGTAACGAAGTTACGAATGGAGATGAAGTGCCAACAATTCAACAGCTAGTTCGTCGTGGTCGTGCAGAAAAGACTACGAAGACAAGCACACCTGCACTTAAGGGTTCACCACAACGACGCGGAGTTTGCACACGCGTTTATACAACAACCCCTAAGAAACCAAACTCTGCTCTTCGCAAGGTTGCACGTGTACGTCTTACTAGTGGCATGGAAGTCACTGCATACATTCCAGGTGAAGGTCACAACTTGCAAGAGCACTCCATTGTTCTTGTTCGCGGTGGTCGTGTAAAAGATTTGCCTGGTGTTCGTTACAAGATCATTCGCGGATCACTAGATACACAAGGTGTTAAGAACCGTAAGCAATCACGTTCTCGCTACGGAACTAAGAGAGAGAAGAAGGCTAGCTAATGCCACGTAAAGGCCCCGTTGTTAAGTCACCTGTTGTTGCAGATCCTGTTTACAACTCACCAGTTGTTACTGCGCTAATTAACCGCGTTCTTCTACACGGTAAGCGTTCAACTGCTGAAGCAATTGTTTACAACGCACTAGAAGGTACTCGCGAAAAGACACAGGTTGATCCACTTATTACTTTGAAGCGCGCGCTAGATAACATCAAGCCAGCTGTTGAAGTTCGCTCACGCCGTGTTGGTGGAGCTACTTACCAGGTGCCAGTTGAAGTTAAGGCAAGCCGCTCAACAACTTTGGCGCTACGTTGGTTAATTGATTACTCACGTTCACGCCGCGAAAAGTCAATGGCAGAGCGTTTAATGAATGAGCTTATTGATGCAAGCAATGGCCTTGGTGCTGCTGTAAAGCGTCGCGAAGATACCCACAAAATGGCGGAAGCAAACAAGGCGTTTGCTCACTACCGCTGGTAATCACTAAGTAATCAACGAAATCACAAGTAGACGAAAAGACGAGAAGAGGAATATAAGTGTCAACAGTAGAAAAGATCGATCTAGCTACGGTTCGCAATATCGGAATCATGGCTCACATCGACGCGGGAAAAACCACGACTACTGAGCGCATCCTTTTCTACACAGGTATTAACTACAAGATCGGTGAAGTGCACGAAGGTGCCGCAACAATGGACTGGATGGAGCAGGAGCAAGAACGTGGAATCACGATCACTTCAGCTGCAACAACATGTATGTGGGACAAGCACCTCATCAACATCATTGATACACCTGGCCACGTTGACTTCACAGTTGAAGTAGAGCGTTCACTTCGTGTTCTAGATGGCGCAGTTGCAGTGTTCGACGGTGTTGCTGGTGTTGAGCCACAATCTGAAACTGTATGGCGTCAAGCAGATCGTTACTCAGTTCCACGTATTTGTTTTGTTAACAAGCTAGACCGTACAGGTGCATCTTTTGATAAGTGCGTTGGCATGATCAAGGATCGTCTAAACGCTGTTGCTCTCGTTCTACAACTTCCAATCGGTGCAGAGTCTGACTTCCTTGGTGTTGTCGATCTAATCGCAATGAAGGCACTTACCTGGCGTGGAGAAACACAAAAGGGTGAAGATTACACAGTTGAAGAAATTCCAGCTGACATGGTTGACGCAGCAAAGGCTGCTCGCTTAGAGATGTTAGAAACTCTTGCTGAAAATGATGATGTGTTGATGGAGAAGTTCCTAGAAGGAATTGAATTAACAGAAGCAGAAATCATCGCCGGTATCCGTCGCGCAACACTTGCTGCAAAGCTTTCACCAGTTCTAACTGGTTCAGCATTTAAGAACAAGGGCGTTCAGCCAATGCTTGATGCTGTTGTTCGCTACCTTCCAAGCCCACTAGATGTTGATGCAATCGTTGGTCATGACATGAATGATCCTGAGAAGGAAATCAAGCGTCTGCCAAAGAATGACGAACCATTCTCAGCTCTTGCATTCAAGATCATGACAGATCCACACCTTGGAAAACTTACTTTTATCCGCGTGTACTCAGGCGTTCTAGAAACTGGTTCAACAATCTTGAACTCAGCTAAGGATCGCAAAGAGCGCATCGGAAAGATTTACCAGATGCACGCAAACAAGCGCGAAGAGCGTGACAATGTTGGTGCAGGAATGATCGTTGCTGTTATGGGTCTTAAGGACACAACAACAGGTGAGACTCTCTGTGATCCAGCTAAGCCAGTAATCCTTGAATCAATGGACTTCCCAGCACCAGTTATCTCTGTTGCTATCGAGCCAAAGACAAAGGGTGACCAAGAAAAGCTTGGCGTTGCGATTCAGCGTTTGTCTGAAGAAGATCCAACGTTCCACGTTAAGACTGATGAAGAAACAGGCCAGACAATCATCGCTGGTATGGGTGAACTTCACCTTGAAATTCTTGTTGACCGTATGCGTCGCGAGTTCAAGGTTGAAGCAAACGTTGGTAAGCCTCAGGTTGCTTACCGCGAAACACTTCGCAAGGCTGTTGCTCGTCACGACTACACACACAAGAAGCAGACTGGTGGTTCTGGACAGTTCGCAAAGATTCAGATTGCAATCGAGCCACTTCCAACTGGCGCGGTTGAAGGCGGATATGAATTCGTAAACAAGATCACTGGAGGTCGCGTTCCACGCGAGTACATCCCTTCAGTTGATCAGGGTTGCCAAGAAGCAATGACATCAGGTCCTCTTGCTGGTTACCCATTAACTGATGTACGAGTAACTCTTCTTGACGGCGCGTATCACGATGTTGACTCATCGGAGCTCGCTTTCAAGGTGGCTGGTATCGCAGCGTTCAAGGAAGCGTCAAAGCTTGCTGATCCTGCAATTCTTGAACCAGTAATGAAGGTCGAAGTTGTTACCCCTGAAGACTTCATGGGTGATGTCATCGGCGATCTCAACAGTCGTCGTGGTCAAATTCAGGCCATGGATGAGCGGTCAGGTGCCCGCGTTGTTAGGGCGCTAGTTCCGTTGTCAGAGATGTTCGGCTATGTCGGCGATCTCCGCTCCAGAACTCAAGGTCGCGCAAGCTACTCAATGGAATTCGATTCGTATGCCGAAGTACCTGGCAACGTAGCGAAAGAAATCATTGCGAAGGTTCGCGGCGAATAAATCCCTAGCACTAAAAAGCACAACCCCTAATAACTAAGCACTAGTAAACGAAAGAGGAACCAAAATGGCAAAGGCCAAGTTCGAGCGCACAAAGCCGCACGTAAACATTGGAACCATCGGTCACATTGACCATGGAAAGACCACACTTACTGCAGCGATCTCAAAAGTTTTGCATGACAAATTCCCAACACTGAATGCTGCTACAGCGTTCTCAGATATCGATAAGGCTCCTGAAGAGCGTCAACGCGGTATCACAATCTCTATCGCTCACATCGAGTACCAGACAGAGAAGCGTCACTACGCACACGTTGACTGCCCAGGTCACGCTGACTACATCAAGAACATGATCACTGGTGCTGCACAGATGGACGGAGCAATCCTCGTTGTTGCAGCTACAGACGGTCCAATGCCACAGACTAAGGAGCACGTACTACTTGCTCGTCAGGTTGGCGTTCCATCAATCGTTGTGGCTCTAAACAAGTCAGACATGGTTGACGATGAAGAAATTCTAGAACTTGTTGAAATGGAAGTTCGTGAACTTCTATCTAAGTACGAGTTCCCTGGCGATGACACACCAATCGTTCGCATCTCAGCACTAAAGGCACTCGAGGGTGACCAGAAGTGGGCTGACAAGTTGATGGAGCTAATGGATGCAGTAGATGCATTTATTCCTCAGCCAGCACGCGAAGTTGATAAGCCATTCCTTATGCCAGTAGAAGATGTTTTCACAATCACAGGTCGTGGAACAGTTATCACTGGTCGTATTGAGCGCGGAATCGTAAAGGTTAACGAAGAAGTTGAAATCGTTGGAATCCGCACAGAAGCACAGAAGACAACTGTTACAGGTGTTGAAATGTTCCGTAAGCTTCTTGACGAAGGTCAGGCTGGCGAAAACGTTGGACTTCTACTTCGTGGTCTAAAGCGTGAAGATGTTGAGCGCGGTCAGGTTGTTTGCAAGCCTGGTTCAATCACACCTCACACAGAGTTTGATGCATCTGCATACATCCTTTCAAAGGATGAAGGCGGACGTCACACACCATTCTTTAACAACTACCGTCCACAGTTCTACTTCCGTACAACTGACGTAACTGGTGTTGTAACACTTCCAGCAGGTACAGAAATGGTTATGCCTGGCGATAACACTGAAATGGCAGTAACGCTAATTCAGCCAATCGCAATGGAAGAAGGACTTCGCTTCGCAATCCGTGAAGGTGGCCGCACAGTAGGTGCTGGTCGCGTTACAAAGATTAAGAAGTAATAGCTCCACTGAATTAAATGTTTGAGCCCGGCGGCGTAAAAAACCGCCGGGCAAAAACAAAGTTTGAAAACTAAATTTAAACGAAGAATAAATAGAAGGAGAACGACATGGCGGGACAAAAGATCCGCATTCGACTCAAGGCCTACGACCATGAGGTGATTGATAGTTCAGCGAAGAAAATCGTTGAAACTGTTGAGCGCACTGGTGCGACGGTCGCGGGTCCAGTGCCGCTACCAACAGAGAAGAACACTTACTGTGTTATTCGCTCTCCTCACAAATATAAGGACAGCCGCGAACATTTCGAGATGCGCACACACAAGCGCCTAATCGACATCATCGACCCAACACCTAAGACTGTTGATTCATTGATGCGTCTTGACTTGCCAGCTGGCGTCGACATCGAGATTAAGCTCTAAGGAAAGGACGACAACAATGACTTTTACAACTCAAGCAGCTGGATCGTCCATCAAGGGCGTCCTCGGTAAGAAGCTTGGTATGACCCAAGTTTTTGATGCTAACAACAAGATGGTTCCAGTAACCGTTGTTGAAGCAGGTCCATGCGTTGTGACACAGATCCGTACACCTGAGAAAGATGGTTACTCAGCTGTTCAGATCGCGTTCGGCGCAATCGACCCAAAGAAAATTACAAAGCCACTTGCAGGCCACTTCGCAAAGGCTGGTGTTACACCACGCCGTTCAGTAGCAGAACTTCGCACACTTGATACAACTAACTACACAGTTGGACAAGAACTTGGTGCATCAGTTTTCGCAGCTGGCGAATTAGTTGATGCAACTGGAACAAGCACAGGTAAAGGAACTGCTGGTGTTATGAAGCGCCACGGTTTCGGTGGTCTTGGTTCATCTCACGGTGTAGATCGTAAGCACCGTATGCCAGGTTCAATCGGTGCATGTTCAACACCAGGTCGTGTTTTCAAGGGTATGCGTATGTCAGGTGTTATGGGTGGCGTTCGCGTTACAACTCAAAACCTTGTTGTGCACTCTGTTGATGCAGACCGCAACTTACTTCTTATTAAGGGATCAGTTCCTGGCCCAGACGGACAGCTTGTTTTCATCCGCTCTGCAGCTAAGCACGCGATCTATGAAACAGCAGGAAAGGCTGGCAACTAATCATGGCGCTTACTGTTGAAGTAAAGAACGCAGAAGGCAAGAAGGTTGGATCAGTAGATCTACCAACTGACATCTTCGATGTTCAAACAAATATTCCTTTAATTCACCAGGTAGTAACAGCTCAACTTGCAGCTGCTCGCCAGGGAACACAAAAGGCTAAGAACCGTGGTGAAACATCTGGTTCAGGTAAGAAGCCGTTCAAGCAGAAGGGAACAGGCCGTGCTCGTCAGGGTTCTGTTCGTGCTCCGCTACAACGCGGTGGTGGTGCAGCACATGCTGTTCGCCCACGTACATATTTCCAACGCACACCAAAGAAGATGATTGCTGCAGCACTACGCGGAGTTCTTTCAGACCGCCAGCGCAATGATCGTATTCACGTGCTGGATTCAATCGCAACAGCTGCTTCAACAAAGTCAGCAATTGCAGCAGTTCGTCAGTTCAGCGATCGCAAGAATCTTCTTGTAGTTGTTTCACGTACTGAGGATCTTGCATGGCGTTCACTTCGTAACGCTGATGATCTACACCTTCTTGTTCCAGATCAGTTGAACGCGTACGACATCCTCAAGAGTGATGACGTTGTTTTCTCAGAAACTGCGATCAAAGATTTCCTAAAGACTCCTTCAAAGGGCAAGGGAACAACATCAGTTGCACGCGAAAGTGAGGTCAGCGCATGAAAGATTACCGCGACGTTCTAGTTGCACCAGTTGTCTCTGAAAAGAGCTACGGGTTGCTTGATGAGAACAAGTACACATTCATCGTTGCACCAGATGCTAATAAGACAGAGATCAAGATCGCTGTTGAAAAGGTATTCGGCGTGAAGGTAGTAAGCGTTAACACAATGAACCGTCAGGGCAAGAACAAGAAGACTCGTTTTGGTGATGGAAAGCGTAAAGACACCAAGCGCGCGATTGTTCAAGTTGCAGCTGGCGACCGCATCGACATTTTCGGAGGACCGGTTTCCTAATCGGAACTGGACCTTGAAAAGAAAAGGATCATCATGGCACTTCGTAAATTAAAGCCAACGACCCCTGGTCAACGCGGCGCAAGCGTTCCTGATTTCGCTGAAATCACTCGCTCGACTCCTGAAAAGTCACTTGTTCGTCCAATTCACTCAAAGGGTGGACGTAACAACCAAGGTCGCATCACTATTCGTCACCAAGGTGGCGGACACAAGCGTGCGTACCGTCTTATCGATTTTGTTCGCAATGACAAAGATGGCATTCCGGCAAAGGTTGCTCACATCGAGTACGACCCGAACCGCACTGCTCGCATTGCTCTATTGCATTACGCAGATGGAGAAAAGCGTTACATCATTGCACCAGACAAGTTGGTTCAAGGCGCCATGATTGAAAACGGTCCAAAGGCCGATATCAAGCCTGGTAATAACTTGCCACTTCGTAATATTCCAGTGGGAACAACTGTGCACGCAATTGAACTTCGTCCAGGTGGAGGAGCAAAGATTGCTCGTTCAGCTGGTGCATCAGTTCAGTTGGTTGCAAAGGATGGTCCTTATGCACAACTACGTATGCCATCTGGCGAAATTCGTAACGTTGATGTTCGTTGCCGCGCAACTGTTGGTGAAGTTGGAAACGCAGAGCAGGGAAATATCAACTACGGAAAAGCTGGTCGTAAGCGTTGGTTAGGAATTCGCCCAACAACACGTGGTGTTGTTATGAACCCAGTAGATCACCCACACGGTGGTGGTGAAGGTAAAACTTCTGGTGGACGTCACCCAGTGACTCCATGGGGTAAGCCTGAAGGCCGCACTCGTAAGAAGAAAGCATCAGATTCAATGATCGTCCGTCGTCGCAAGTCGAATAAGAAGCGGTAGGTAGGAGCCCTAATGCCAAGAAGTCTCAAGAAGGGTCCATTCGTTGATGGACATCTACAGAAGAAGGTAGATGCACAAAACGATGCCAATACAAAGAACGTGATCAAGACCTGGTCACGCCGCTCAATGATCATTCCTTCAATGATCGGACACACCATTGCAGTACACGATGGCCGTAAGCACATTCCGGTTTTCGTAACTGATGCAATGGTTGGACACAAGCTAGGTGAATTCTCCCCAACACGTACCTTCCGTGGTCACGTAAAGGGCGACGATCGAAAGGCAGCTCGTGGCTAACACACAAGAAAACTCATTGATCGCTCGCGCTGTATTGCGCGACATTCGCCATACACCACAGAAGGCTCGTCGTATCGTCGACCTTATCCGTGGACAACGTGCTGATGAAGCACTCAACATTTTGAAGTTCGCACCACAAGCTGCAGGACAAGATGTGTACACACTTCTTAACTCTGCAGTTGCAAATGCGAAGGCTAAGAATCCAGCAATCCGTGATGCTTCAGAGCTCTGGGTTGTTGAAGCACTAGTAGACGAGGGCCGCACAATGAAGCGTTTCCGTCCACGTGCTCAGGGTCGCGGTTTCCGTATTTTGAAGCGCTCATCTCACATCTCAGTTGCAGTTAGCGATGTAAAAGCTTCATCAAAAACTATGAATGCAAAGAAGACTACTGAGAAGGGAGCGACCAAGTAATGGGTCAAAAAGTAAACCCACACGGCTTCCGTCTCGGAATTACAACTGAATTCAAATCACGTTGGTACGCAGACAAGCTATACAAGGATTACGTCAAGGAAGATGTCGAAATCCGTCGCTTGATGAATAAGGGTATGGAGCGCGCAGGTGTTTCTCGAATTGAAATCGAGCGCACACGTGATCGCGTTCGTATCGATCTATTCACTGCTCGTCCAGGAATTGTTATTGGCCGTCGTGGTCAAGAAGCAGACATTCTTCGTCAGCGTTTAGAGAAGCTAACTGGAAAGCAAGTACAGCTAAATATTCTTGAGGTTAAGAACCCAGAGATTGACGCACAACTTGTTGCACAAGGAATCGCAGAGCAGTTAGCTGCTCGTGTTTCATTCCGTCGCGCAATGAAGAAGTCAATGCAGTCAGCAATGAAGGCAGGAGCACAGGGCATTCGTGTTCAGTGTGGTGGTCGTCTAGGTGGCGCAGAAATGTCACGTTCTGAGTTCTACCGCGAAGGTCGCGTTCCGCTACACACACTTCGTGCCGATATTGATTATGGCTTCTTTGAGGCACATACAACATTCGGTCGCTTGGGTGTAAAGGTTTGGATCTATAAGGGCGAAGTTATTGGTTCACGTACAGAGCGTGCTGAAAAAGCACTTGCTGAAGCACGTGCACCAAAGCCAGAACGTCGCGGACCACGCACACCTCGTGCACCACGTGCAGAAGTAACTGTTTCTCAGGGAACACCTACTGCAACTGCGGAAGGAGCAACTAACTAATGTTAATTCCACGTCGCGTTAAGCACCGCAAGCAACACCACCCATCCCGTAAGGGCGCAACAAAGGGTGGATCACAAGTTGCATTTGGTGACTTCGGTATTCAAGCTCTTGCACCTGCTTATGTAACGAACCGTCAAATCGAAGCAGCACGTATCGCTATGACTCGTTCTATTAAGCGTGGTGGAAAGGTATGGATCAACATTTATCCAGACCGTCCAATCACAAAGAAGCCTGCTGAAACTCGTATGGGTTCCGGTAAGGGTTCACCTGAATGGTGGATTGCAAACGTTAAGCCAGGTCGCGTTATGTTCGAGATCTCTGGCGTTTCGGAAGAAATTGCAGTTGAAGCTATGCGTCTTGCGATGCACAAGCTTCCAATGAAGTGTCGTGTTGTAAAGCGTGAGGAGGCATAAGTGGCTACTACAACTAATGAAGAGCTACGCCAATTGTCAGCAGAAGAATTGACTAGCAAGGTACGCGAGTTGAAGGAAGAACTCTTCAACCTACGTTTCCAGGCAGCAACAGGACAGTTGGAAAGTCACGGTCGTCTAAGCGCAGTGCGCAAAGAGATCGCCCGCGTTTACACAATCGTTCGCGAACGCGAACTAGGAATCGGAGGAGCTGCGTAATGACTACTACACCTGCAGATCGCAGCGACCGCAAGGTTCGTGAAGGAATTGTTATCAGCGACAAGATGGATAAGACCATCACCGTTGAAGTTTCAAATCGTGTAAAGCACGGTATGTACTCAAAGGTTTTGTCTCGCTCAAGCAAGTTAAAAGCACATGACGAGCAGAACACTGCCGGCATGGGCGATCGTGTACTCATCATGGAAACTCGTCCATTGTCAGCAACAAAGCGCTGGCGTTTGGTCGAGATTCTCGAGAAGGCAAAGTAAGGGTCTGGTGGATAACTAATGATTCAACAAGAATCGCGCCTACGCGTCGCGGATAACACAGGAGCTAAAGAGCTTCTTTGTATTCGTGTGCTCGGTGGATCCAAGCGCCGCTATGCCGGTATCGGAGACATCATCGTTTGTTCTGTTAAGGATGCAATTCCTGGCGGACAAGTTAAGAAGGGTGAAGTCGTAAAGGCTGTCATCGTTCGTACAGTTAAGGAACGTCGTCGTCCAGATGGTTCCTACATCAAGTTTGATGAAAATGCCGCAGTGATCTTGAAGGCTGATGGCGAGCCACGTGGAACCCGTATCTTCGGACCAGTTGCACGTGAACTTCGCGATAAGCGTTTTATGAAGATCATCTCGCTAGCTCCGGAGGTGCTCTAATAATGGCAAAGATTAAGAAGGATGACACTGTTCTTGTTATCGCGGGTAAAGATCGCGGAACAACAGGAAAAGTACTTTCAGTTGATGGCAACCGTATTACTGTCGAAGGTGTTAATCGCCAGAAGCGTCATACAAAAGAGACAACTGGTGACCGCGGCGTAAAGGTCGGCGGAATCATCACTGTTGAAGCATCACTACATATTTCAAATGTCATGGTCGTTGATAGCGATGGCAAGGCATCACGCCTTGGTGTTCGTAAAGACGAAGAAGGCAAGAATGTTCGCATCTCACGTCGCACCGGAAAGGACATCTAATGTCAACAAAGGTAGATGTACGTCTAAAAGCTAAGTACAAGAGCGATATTGCTCCTGCACTCAAGAGCGAATTTGGATTCAAGAACCCAATGATGGTTCCAACACTTGTAAAGGTGATTGTGAACATGGGTGTTGGCGATGCAGCTCGTGATTCAAAGTTGATCGAAGGTGCAATCCGCGATCTAACAACAATCACTGGTCAGAAGCCTCAGGTAACTAAGGCTCGCAAGTCAATCGCGCAGTTCAAGCTTCGTGAAGGTCAGCCAATTGGTGCACACGTAACATTGCGTGGAGATCGTATGTGGGAGTTTGCAGATCGCTTGCTATCAATCTCACTACCTCGTATCCGCGACTTCCGTGGTTTATCACCAAAGCAGTTTGATGGACATGGAAACTACACATTCGGTTTAACTGAGCAGGTAGTTTTCCCAGAAATCGAACAAGACAAGGTTGATCGTCCGCGCGGTATGGATATCACTTTTGTTACTACAGCAAAAAATGATGCTGAAGGTCGCGCACTACTTAAGGCGCTCGGCTTTCCATTCAAGGAGGCATAAGCAATGGCAAAAACATCGCTCAAGGTAAAAGCAGCTCGCAAGCCTAAGTTCAAGGTTCGCGGCTACACACGTTGCCAACGTTGCGGTCGTCCACACTCTGTTTATCAGAAGTTTGGACTATGTCGTGTTTGTTTCCGCGAAATGGCTCACCGTGGTGAGCTACCTGGTATCACCAAGGCATCTTGGTAATCGTCCCGTCCAACTAACTACAACGAACAAGGTCTATAAAAAGAAACCAGTTCGAGAAAGGCCACGAGGCCACGTATGACAATGACAGATCCGATCGCAGACATGTTGACTCGTCTGCGCAACGCGAACTCTGCTTACCATGATTCGGTTTCAATGCCGTCATCATCGGTTAAAGCACGTATCGCAGTGATCCTTCAGCAAGAAGGTTACATCGCTGGATATCGCGTTGAAGATGCAGAAAATGGAGTAGGTAAGAACCTTGTTCTTGACCTTAAGTTTGGTGCAAACCGTGAGCGTTCAATCGCTGGTTTGCGTCGCGTTAGCAAGCCAGGACTTCGCGTGTACGCAAAGTCAACAGCTCTTCCAAAAGTACTTGGTGGACTAGGCGTTGCGATTATTTCAACTTCATCTGGATTGCTTACTGATAAGCAAGCCAATAAGCAGGGCGTAGGCGGAGAAGTTCTCGCCTACGTATGGTGATCATCTAATGTCACGTATTGGTCGCATGCCTATCGCCGTTCCTAGCGGCGTTGAAATCACAATCGCTGGACAGCACGTTGCTGTTAAGGGTCCTAAGGGAACACTTTCACTAAACGTTGCTGAGCCAATTCAAGTTTCACAAGAAGCCGGTGTTATCACCGTTGCTCGTCCCAATGAAGAGCGTGTAACACGTTCACTTCATGGTCTATCTCGCACACTAGTTGCGAACATGGTTGAAGGCGTAACTAACGGTTACACATTAACTATTGAAATCGTCGGTGTTGGTTACCGTGTTGCTGAAAAGGGCAAGGACCTAGAGTTCCAGCTTGGATACAGCCACAACATCCAATTCCCAGCACCTGAAGGAATTACCTTCAAGGTTGAGTCACCAACAAAGTTCCATATCTCTGGAATTGATAAGCAGTTGGTTGGCGAAGTTGCTGCAAAGGTTAAGAAGCTTCGTAAGGCCGATCCATACAAGGGCAAGGGCTTGCGTCTCTCAGGTGAAGTTGTTCGCCGTAAGCAAGGAAAGACAGGTAAGAAGTAATGGCTATTGGTGTAAAGGTCCGCAAAGGTTCGGCAACAAACGCCCGTGCCCGTCGTGCATTCCGCGTCCGCAAGAAGGTCGCTGGAACAGCATCACGTCCACGCTTAGTTGTTTCTCGCTCATCTCGTCACTTGTTCGTGCAAGTTATTGATGACTCACAAGGCAAGACTCTTGCCTATGCATCCACAATGGAAACTGATCTTCGTGCTGATAAGGGCGACAAGACTGCAAAGTCAAAGGCTATTGGTGCATTAATTGCATCACGTGCCAAGGCTGCTGGAGTTACAACTGTTGTCTTTGACCGCGCAGGTAACAAGTACCACGGTCGTATTGCAGCTGTTGCTGACAGTGCACGAGAGAACGGATTGGAGTTCTAATGTCTGCTAATCCAACTGCAGCACCAACAACTGCTAGCAATGATCGCGGTAAGGGGCGCCCAGAGCGTCGCGAACGTCGTGATGATCGCGAAAAAGAAAAGAACCCATTCATGGAGCGCGTTGTATTCATCAACCGCGTATCTAAAGTTGTAAAGGGTGGACGTCGTTTCTCATTCACCGCACTTGTAGTTGTCGGAGACGGTAACGGTCAGGTCGGTATTGGTTACGGAAAGTCTAAGGAAGTTCCAGCAGCGATTGCTAAGGCAGTGGAAGAAGCGAAGAAGTCATTCTTCACAGTTCCACGTGTTCAAGGAACAGTTCCTCACCCAGTACAAGGTGAAACTGCAGCAGGCGTAGTTCTACTACGTCCAGCTAGTCCAGGTACCGGAGTTATTGCCGGTGGTCCAGTGCGTGCAGTACTCGAGTGTGCAGGCATCACAGATGTTTTGACTAAGTCACTTGGATCTAACAATGCAATCAACATGGTTCATGCAACTGTTGCAGCATTGAAGATGCTAGAAAGCCCAGCACAAATTGCTGCGCGTCGTGGTCGTCCATTAGAAGATGTTGCACCTGCAGCAATTATCCGCGCTTCACAGATCACGGTAGGTGCCTAATGCCACGTTTAAAAGTAACTCAAATTCGCTCGAAGGTTGGAAACAAGCCAGAGCAGCGCGACACACTTCGTTCATTGGGCCTAAAGCGCATTAACGATGTTGTTGTTAAAGAAGATCGTCCAGAAATTCGTGGCATGGTGTACGCCGTTCGCCACCTGATCAAGGTTGAGGAGGTCGAATAAAGATGACTTTAAAACTTCATCATCTTCGTCCAGCTCCAGGTGCAAAGAAAGCTAAAACTCGTAAGGGTCGCGGTGAAGCATCTAAGGGTAAGACCGCAGGTCGCGGTGGTAAGGGAACACGTGCTCGTAACACAGTACGTCCAGGTTTCGAAGGTGGTCAGCTACCTCTCGTAATGCGTTTGCCAAAGCTACGTGGTTTCAAGAACCCAGCACGTGTTGAGTACCAGGCTGTCAATGTTTCAACAATCAACGCGCTATTCCCTAAGGGTGGCGATGTAACTGTTGCAGATTTGATTGCAAAGGGTGCTGTTCGCGACAGTTTGCCGGTAAAGGTGCTTGGAAATGGCGATATTGATGTGAAGGTGAGTGTTACTGCACACGCATTCTCATCATCTGCTGTAGACAAGATCACTGCAGCTGGCGGCAAGACAAACGTTCTTTAATCGAACCGTCCTTTAACTGAATTAGTTAGAAAGAGAAAGAGGAGAAGATCAATGCTTTCAGCATTTGGTATGGCCTTTAAGACACCGGAGCTTCGTAAGAAGATCTTCTTCACTCTCTCAATCATGGCCTTGTTCCGTTTTGGTTCAGTTGTTCCAACACCGGGTGTTTCTTATGGAAACGTTCAAGAGTGTTTAAAGACTGTTCAATCTGGTGGATTGTTTGGCTTGATTAACCTATTTAGCGGTGGAGCGCTTATCAAGCTCTCTGTTTTTGCTTTGGGAATCATGCCTTACATCACTAGCTCGATCATTATTCAACTTCTTACAGTGGTAATTCCACGTTTTGAAGCGTTGAAGAATGAAGGACAATCAGGAACTGCAAAGTTAACTCAGTACACACGCTACTTAACAATCGGTCTTGCAGTTTTGCAATCAACTGGTTTGATCGCAGTTGCTCGTACACCTGGCCGCTTGATTTCAGGATGTTCCCTAGCAATCATTCCTGACACATCATGGCAGCGCATCGTTACGATGATCTTTGTTATGACTGCAGGAACATCTGTAATCATGTGGCTTGGTGAATTAATCACTGACCGCGGTGTTGGTAACGGTATGTCAATCTTGATCTTTACATCGATTGCAGCAGGATTCCCAAGTCAGTTGTGGTCAATCAAGTTACAAAAGGGATTGTTCGCATTCCTCTTTGTGATGGTTGTCGGAATCATGGTTGTTGCAGCGGTTGTGTTTGTTGAGCAAGCTCAACGACGAATTCCTGTGCAGTATGCAAAGCGCATGGTGGGACGTCAGGCATACGGCGGAACAAGTACATATATTCCAATCAAGGTAAACCAGGCTGGTGTTATTCCAGTAATTTTCGCGTCATCATTGCTCTACATTCCTTCGTTGATTGTGAACTTCACAAATAGCAAGGCTGCTTGGGCAGTTTGGATTAGCCGTAACTTTGTAAAGGGTGATCACCCAATTTATATCGCTTCATATGCTCTGCTCATTATTTTCTTCACTTACTTTTATGTTGCAATTACATTCAACCCAGATGAGGTTGCAGATAACATGAAGAAGTACGGTGGATTCGTTCCAGGTATCCGTGCCGGAAAGCCAACATCTGAGTACTTACAGTATGTACTTTCACGCATTACAGCTCCTGGATCTTTGTATCTTGCACTTGTTGCAGTTATTCCAATCGCCGCACTTGTTCTCTTCGGAGCATCACAGAACTTCCCATTTGGTGGAACTGCGATCTTGATCGTTGTTGGTGTTGGACTTGATACTGCAAAGCAAATTGAGTCACAGCTACAACAGCGTTCATACGAAGGATTCCTTAAGTAAATGCGTTGCGTCCTGGTAGGTCCACCAGGTGCTGGTAAGGGAACACAAGCTCAATTCCTTGCAGCGCACTATTCAATTCCACATATTTCAACGGGCGATATTTTCCGAGCAAATTTAAAGGCGGGGACTGAATTAGGGATTCAAGCAAAAGGGTTTATGGATCGTGGAGAACTTGTTCCAGATTCTGTAACAAATGACATGGTGAAAGATCGCCTAACTCATGATGACGCCGTTAATGGTTTTCTTCTTGATGGATTTCCTCGAAATGTTGCTCAAGCAGAAGTTTTACGTTCGATTTTGGCAGATAAAAAGACACCTCTGCATGCAGTTCTAGAGTTTTCACTTCCAGACGAAGACATCATTGCCCGGTTGCTACAACGAGCAGAAATCGAGAAGCGCGAAGATGACAAGGAAGATGTGATTAAGCGTCGGCTTGAAGTCTATGCAGAACAAACTGCGCCAATCATCTCTTTCTATCGCAACGAGGGTCTTCTTATTTCTATCAGCGCAGTTGGAACTATTGAAGAAATTACGGCGAATGCAATCGCGGCCTTAAGTCGCGTCGCCCAGTAACTTTGTAATCATGGCAATACAAATCAAAACTGAAGAACAAATCAGAACCATGCGTAAAGCAGGTCTAGTAGTTGCCGAAATTCACAAAGCAATTCGCGAAGTTATCAAGCCAGGAATGATGACGGGTGCACTAGATGCTGTCGCAGAAGCTGTGACTAAACGATATGGAGCAACTTCAAACTTCAAGGGATACCACGGCTTTCCAGCGACTATCTGCGTTTCAATTAATGACGAGATTGTTCATGGGATTCCAGGTGAACGCGTAATTAATGATGGAGATGTGGTCTCTGTTGATTGTGGCGCAATTATTGAAGGCTGGCACGGTGATGCAGCATTTTCAGTTGGCGTTGGACGCATTGATCCAGCAGATCAAAAGTTGATGGATGTCTGTGAAGAATCAATGTGGCGGGGGATTGCTGCGGGAAAGAATGGTGCAAAGCTTTCTGATATTGGCCATGCAATTGAGGAGTACACAAAATCCCAAGGTGCATATGGAATTTTGCAAGAATATGGTGGACATGGAATTGGCACTGAAATGCATCAAGAGCCACATGTTTTAAATTTTGGAAAGCCTGGCAATGGCCCAGTCATCATCCCGGGTTTTGTTTTAGCAATTGAACCCATGATTACTCGCGGATCTGCTCGGACAAAAGTGTTGGGAGATGACTGGACCGTTGTATCTGCCGACTCATCTCGCGGATCCCACTTTGAGCACACCTACGCAGTTATGCCAGATGGCAAGCCCTTCGTGCTTACAGCCTTCGATGGCGGAAAATCTGAACTAGCTCGATTGGGAGTTGAGGTCTCAGATCTGCTGGTTTAAGCCATTTTGTGCGGTGAATTACAGCCGTGTAGTTCGAGTACCCGGATTTCCCTTATTTGGGCCCAAGCCCTAAACTACGAGTTCGCTTGTTTCACGCTTAAAACAGAAATGTAGGTACAGCTTGGCTAGTAAAGATGGCGCCATCGAAATGGAAGGCACCGTAGCTGAGGCTTTACCTAACGCAATGTTTCGCGTGGAGCTAACTAACGGACATAAAGTCCTTGCTCACATAAGCGGCAAGATGCGAAAGAACTACATTCGTATTCTTCCTGCCGATCGTGTGATCGTGGAAATGAGTCCGTACGACCTAACAAAGGGTCGAATTATTTATCGTTATAAGTAACAAGGGGAGCAATAGACATGAAGGTTAATCCAAGCGTTAAGAAGATTTGCGATAAGTGCAAAGTCATTCGCCGCAAGGGTCGCGTCATGGTCATTTGCGAAAACCTGCGTCACAAGCAACGTCAAGGCTAACTTTTAAAAGCAGTACAACTTAATAAATAACTCGTATTACGACTTCAACAAGAAATTGTGGAAGACCTTTGGACTGGTAGGCCAGAGAACAGTAATGCGGAGGACCTCCAGATATAGATAGGTAGATACATGGCACGTCTCGTTGGTGTTGATCTTCCGCGCGAAAAGCGTTTGGAAGTCGCACTCACTTACATTTTTGGAATGGGTCTTACCCGTTCTCAAAAAACATTAGCAGCAACTGGCATTAGTCCAGACATTCGCGTAAAGGATTTGCAGGAATCAGATCTAGCAAAGCTGCGCGAATACATCGAAGCAAACTTCAAAATCGAAGGTGACCTTCGTCGTGAAATTTCTGGCGACATTCGTCGCAAGGTTGAAATCCAGAGCTACCAAGGTATTCGTCACCGCAAGGGACTACCTGTTCGTGGTCAGCGCACACATACAAATGCGCGTACACGTAAGGGACCTCGTAAGGCAATTGCAGGTAAGAAGAAGGTGACTAAGTAATGGCCGCTCCTAAATCAAAGACTGCTGCTCCAGCAAAGGGCAAAGTTAAGATCCGTAAGAAGGAAAAGAAGAATATTGCTGTTGGTAAGGCGTTCATTAAGAGCACTTTCAACAACACAATTATTTCCATTACTGATCCAACCGGCGCTGTAATTTCATGGTCATCATCTGGCCAAGTTGGTTACAAGGGCTCACGTAAATCAACTCCATTCGCAGCACAGCTTGCAGCAGAAGCAGCAGCTCGTCGCGCACAGGAGCACGGCCTCAAGAAGGTTGATGTATTTGTTAAGGGACCAGGTTCTGGTCGCGAAACTGCAATCCGTTCATTGCAAGCAGCAGGCCTAGAAGTTGGAGCCATCTCTGATGTAACTCCAGCTCCACACAATGGCTGCCGCCCACCGAAACCACGTCGAGTTTAAGGAAGGAAGAGAATAAATGGCTCGTTATACCGGAGCAGACTGCAAGCGTTGCCGTCGCGAAAAAGTAAAGCTCTTCCTTAAGGGCACAAAGTGCGATGGACCAAAGTGTCCTATCGAATCTCGTCCTTATCCACCTGGCCAGCATGGTCGCGGTCGTTCGAAGGAATCTGAATACCTATTGCAGATGCGCGAAAAGCAAAAGTGCGCACGTATTTATGGTGTTCTAGAAAAGCAGTTCCGTGGTTACTACGAAGAGGCTAACCGCAAGCAGGGCAAGACTGGTGAAAACCTTCTTGTCATTCTTGAAACACGTTTGGACAACGTTGTGTTCCGTGCAGGCTTTGCAAAGAGTCGCGACATGGCACGTCAGCTAGTTCGTCACGGTCACTTCTTGGTAAATGGTAAGAAGGTAAACATTCCTTCATTCCGTGTCTCTGCGATGGACATCATTGATGTTCTTCCAAAGTCATTGGACCTAACACCATTCATCGTTGCTAGCGCAGAGCTTGGCGAGAAGGCAGTACCGGCATGGATGGAGATTGTTGGTTCGCAGATGCGCATCATCATTCACTCAGTTCCTGCTCGTGCAGTCATCGACACACAGGTTCAAGAGCAGCTCATCGTTGAACTGTATTCCAAGTAATTTTTGAAAGTTGCGTGCGCAAGCACGCAACATGCGGGCAGTACTTAGTAAGGCCCCTGATTGAAGGATCAGGGGAAAGAGCGGAAATCAAATAGTGGATTTCCCCGAATGAAGAGGAGCAGCAGTGCTAATTGCACAACGTCCAACTCTCAGCGAAGAAGTAGTTTCTGAGCATCGCTCACGGTTCATCATTGAACCGTTAGAGCCAGGCTTTGGTTACACACTTGGCAACAGCATGCGTCGTACATTGCTTTCATCGATTCCAGGTGCAGCAGTTACAAGCATTCGCGTTGCAGGTGCACTTCACGAGTTCACCACTCTTGAAGGCGTCAAGGAAGACCTCACCGATATCGTTTTGAACATCAAGAACTTGGTGCTTTCATCAGATAACGATGAGCCAGCTGTTGTTTATATCCGCAAGTCAGGTGCCGGTGTTGTTACTGGTGCAGACATTGCAGTTCCAGCAGGCGTAGAAGTTCATAACCCTGAAATTCACATTGCAACACTTAACGGCAAGGGCAATCTTGAGATTGAACTTACAGTTGAGCGCGGCCGTGGTTACGTAACTGCTGTACAAAACAAGCAGGCTGGCGCAGAGATCGGTCGCATTCCTGTTGACTCAATCTATTCACCAGTTTTGAAGGTTACATACAAGGTAGAAGCAACTCGCGTTGAACAGCGCACAGACTTCGATCGCCTTGTTGTAGATGTAGAAACAAAGCCATCAATGAAGCCACGCGATGCAGTTGCATCAGCTGGTCGCACATTAGTTGAGCTATTCGGTCTTGCACGCGAACTAAATCTCGATGCTGAAGGTATCGAGATGGGGCCATCTGTTATGGATGCTGCTCTAGCTGCTGATCTAGCACTTCCAATCGAAGATCTAGATCTAACAGTTCGTTCATACAACTGCTTGAAGCGCGAAGGCATTCATACAGTTGGAGAGCTAGTTAACCGTTCAGAGGCTGACTTGCTAGATATCCGTAACTTTGGTTCAAAATCAATTGATGAGGTCAAGGCAAAGCTTGTCTCAATGGGAATGTCTCTAAAGGACAGCCCAGTTGGTTTCGATCCAACACAACATCAGAACTACAACGCATCAGTCGACGACGATTTCGTCGATGCAGAGCAGGCCTAGGAGATAAGAAATGCCAACACCAAGTAAAGGTCCTCGTCTGGGTTCAGGCCCATCACATGAGCGACTACTCCTACGCACACTTGCAGAGCAGTTGTTCGAACACGGCAAGATCACAACAACCGAGGCAAAGGCTAAGCGCCTGCGTCCATTAGCGGAAAAGTTAATCACTTTCGCTAAGAAGGGTGATCTACCAGCACGTCGTCAGGTCATGGCTCAAATTCAAAATAAGAGCGTAGTACACACACTCTTTACTGAAATTGGTCCACGTTTTGCAACACGTGAAGGCGGATACACACGTATCACTAAGGTCGGTCCTCGCAAGGGTGACAACGCACCTATGGCAGTAATTGAATTAGTAACAGAGAAAGCCAACTAAGTCTTTATTTCTTAGAAAATATTCTCATGACGGAACCCACTCTCTACCCTGAGAGTGGGTTTCTTCGTTTAAGGATTGATCTGGCATACGACGGCACAAACTTTTATGGCTGGGGAAAGCAACCAGATCGCAGAACTGTTCAAGAAGAAGTAGAAAAAGCAATTGGCACTGTCACCCAATCAAAGATTGATTCAATCGTCGCTGGACGCACCGATGCTGGCGTGCATGCAATTGGCCAAGTAATTCATGTCGATGTCCCAGACACTATAAATCTAGAAGAACTCGGTTATAAGTTAAACCGCATCTTGGATACCGATGTTCGCATTATGAATATTTCTGTAGCCCCGGTTGCATTTCATGCACGTTTTTCAGCGTTGCGCCGTCATTACACCTACAAGATTTTGGATGCCAACCAAGTCATTCCTCCGTTACATCGTTTTGATGTTGCATCGTGGTATCGCCCATTAGATATTGATGCCATGAACCAGGCGAGCGCTCTATTGCTCGGTGACCATGATTTTGCTGCGTACTGCAAGTTCCGAGAAGGTGCCACGACTATTCGTCAGTTGCAAAAGTTTGAATGGGTCAGGGATTCTGAAGGATATTTAATTGGCGACGTTGTGGCAGATGCTTTTTGTTATTCAATGGTTCGCAATTTAGTAGGTGCTGTCGTATGCGTTGCAGATGGACGATTTGGTCCAGAATGGATCGCAGAGACTTTGGCTAATAAGGTGCGGATCTCTGACAGTTTGGTCTTTCCGGCATGTGGTCTGACCCTTCGACAGGTTGATTACCCCTCAGATTCAGAGCTGTTAGACAGGGCTGCAAAAACGGTGGCACGTCGCGAATCTCAGGGAGATGAATAGGTCGGTTTAGGCGCAATTTTGACCCCTGAGCCTGACGCGGGTATTCTTTCTCCTCTGTGCTTGAGAAAGCACCGTCCATCTAGATCACAGAAGTTCACAACAAGAAGGTAGGCAAAAGCGTGCGTACATACAGTCCAAAAGCTGGTGATGCGGTCCGTAATTGGCACATCATCGATGCACAAGATGTGGTCTTGGGCCGTCTTGCAACACATGCTGCCGTTCTTCTTCGTGGAAAGCACAAGCCAACATTTGCGCCACACATGGACATGGGTGACTTCGTTGTTGTTATCAATGCAGAAAAGATTGCATTGTCAGGTAACAAGGCAACACAAAAGTGGTCTCACCATCACTCAGGTTTCCCAGGCGGTTTAACTTCTACTGTGTACGGCGAGCTTATTGAAAAGCACCCAACACGTGCAGTTGAAAAGGCAATCAAGGGAATGCTTCCAAAGAATTCACTCGGTCGTCAGATCGCGTCAAAGCTAAAGGTGTACGCAGGTCCAGAACACCCACATGCTGCACAAGCACCAAAGCCATATGTATTCAATCAAGTTTCACAAATCGTGAAGTAAAGGAATAGTAAATGTCAGAGAATCTAGAACTAATCGACAACGACGAAGCTCCTACTTCATACTCATCGTCAACACCAGCACCAGCAACTAACCGTCCAGCAATCAAGGCACCAGGTGGCGGCACAGGTCGTCGTAAGGAAGCTGTTGCACGTGTTCGCTTAGTTCCAGGAACAGGTCGCTGGGTTGTTAACGGTAAGACTCTAGAAAATTATTTCCCAAACAAGGTTCACCAGCAGTTAGTTTCTGAACCATTCCGCACAGTCGGTGCAGAAAACCAGTACGACGTTTTCGCACGCATCAACGGTGGTGGAGTTTCAGGTCAGGCTGGCGCACTTCGTTTAGGTGTTGCACGTTCACTCAACCAAATTGATGAAGAAGCAAACCGTCCAGCACTTAAGAAAGCTGGATTCCTTTCACGTGATGCACGTGTTATTGAGCGCAAGAAGTACGGCCTTAAGAAGGCACGTAAGCGTTCTCAATACTCAAAGCGTTAATTCACTTTTACCAAAGGAGTTCAATTGGCGCTTTTTGGCACCGATGGAATCCGTGGCTTAGCCAATCGTGATCTCACCGCAGAACTTGCTCTAGATGTTTCTGTTGCTGCCGCGCATATATTGGTAGAAAGCTCATCAAATAAGGATCACAGACCAACAGCAATCGTTGGACAAGATTCGCGCGCATCAGGAGAGTTCCTAGAAGCAGCCGTTGTTGCTGGTTTAACGAGCGCTGGAATCAATGTGTATCGGGTTGGTGTGTTACCAACACCTGCAATTGCACACCTAGTTGCTGAATCAAAGGCAGATCTAGGCGTAATGATTTCTGCATCTCACAATCCAATGCCAGATAACGGAATAAAGTTATTTGCTCGTGGTGGCGGAAAGCTAGATGATGTTATTGAAGCCCGCATCGAAGCCCGCAAGGGTGAAGATTGGGAGCGCCCAACTGGTCGAAACGTTGGCCGTGCAATCAACGATGACACTGCAACTGAAAGATATTTAAAGCATGTACTTGCATCAGTCCAAACTCCATTAAAGGGTCTAAAGATTGTTGTTGATTGCGCAAATGGCGCTTCATCGTTTGTGGCACCCGAGGCTTATCGCCGAGCAGGGGCTGAAGTTATTGCAATCTTTAATCAGCCAGATGGTTGGAACATTAATGATGATTGTGGTTCAACCCATTTACATCAACTGCGGGCTGCAGTTCTAAAAGAGGGTGCTGATGTTGGAATCGCTCATGATGGGGACGCAGATCGTTGTTTAGCTATTGATGCGGCTGGCAATGAAATTGATGGCGACCACATTCTGACAATTTTGGCCCGAGGTTTTAAAGCACGTGGTGTTCTAAAAGGCAACACAGTTGTTGGTACCGTGATGAGCAATCTTGGATTCATGCATGCGATGAAAGATGCCGGAATCACAGTTGTGACAACACCAGTTGGAGATCGCTACGTTTTAGAGAACATGATTGCAAATGATTACTCATTAGGTGGCGAGCAATCGGGCCACGTCATCATGCGCGATCTTGCAAACACCGGAGATGGAATTCTTACCGCGCTGCAGTTGCTACAAGAAGTTGTTCGCACAGGTAAAACTCTGCAAGAGTTAGCAGCCACGATGGTGCGATTCCCTCAAGTTTTAATCAATGTAAAGGATGTTGCAAAAGATAAGCTAACTCAATCTACGGTTATAAATTCAGCTATAAAGTCAGCCGAAGACAGATTAGGCGATTCCGGTCGAGTTTTATTGAGAGCATCTGGCACTGAACCCCTCGTAAGAGTCATGGTTGAAGCCTCCAGTGATAGCCTTGCGCAAGAAGTTGCACAGCAGCTTGCAGATACAGTTAAAAAAGAAATTTCTCTTTAAAAGAGCAAGGAGTAAGTAGATATGTGCGGAATTGTGGGTTACACAGGACCACAATCTGCATCAATTCCCCTCATTGAAGGTCTTCGCCGTTTGGAATATCGCGGGTATGACTCAGCGGGAATCGCGCTCGGTACACCAGGCAAACTATTTGTTGAAAAGAAAGCCGGCAAGCTTTCAAATCTAGAAAATGCTTTAGATGCTTCCTTGCCAAATGTTCATTCAGGAATCGGTCACACTCGTTGGGCTACACATGGCGGACCAACTGACGTCAATGCTCATCCGCACATCGATAATGATGAAAAGCTCGCAGTTATTCATAATGGAATTATTGAAAATTACACTGAACTTAGAGCCAAGCTAGAAGCAAAGGGTCACAGGTTTTCATCCGAGACTGACACTGAATCCGTTGCGCATTTGCTGAGTGATCTTCGCAAGGAACATAAAGGTGATTTAACCGCTGCTATGCGAGATGCTGTTAAAGCACTTCGTGGTTCATTTACATTGCTTGCGATACACGCAGACCAACCAGATGTAGTTGTTGGCGTTCGTCGCAACTCTCCACTGGTAGTCGGAGTCGGCAAGGGCGAAAATTTCATGGCATCTGATGTTGCCGCATTTATTGAGTACACAAAGCACGCGATCGAATTAGGTCAAGATGAGATTGTCACAATGACACCAACATCGGTATCAATTATCGATCTTGATGGAAATCCTGTTAAGGCCAAAGAGTATGAGATTTCATGGGATGCAAGTGCAGCCCAAAAAGGTGGTTTCGCGCACTTCATGTTGAAGGAAATCTTTGAGCAACCAAAGGCGGTTGCAGATACTTTGATCGGTCGTTTGAGTGATAACAATCAGATACTGCTTGATGAATTACACATGAGCGCCGATGAAATCAGATCTTTGAAGAAGATCACAGTCATTGCATGTGGAACTGCCTATCACGCAGGAATGGTTGCAAAGTATGCAATTGAAAAGTGGGCAAAGATTCCAGTGGATGTAGAGATTGCTAGCGAATTTAGATATCGAGATCCAATTATTGATCCCAGTACTTTGGTAATTGCAATTTCACAATCAGGTGAAACTATGGATACCTTGATGGCGGTTCGTCATGCTAAGGCAGCAGGTGGTCGTGTCTTGGCAATCTGTAATACAAACAGCTCCACAATTCCCCGCGAATCTGATGCTGTGCTGTACACCCATGCAGGACCTGAAATTGCTGTTGCCTCTACTAAAGCCTTACTTACTCAGATTATTGCCGTGTACTTAATTGGGCTGCACCTTGCACAGGTTAATGGTTCTTTAAAGGACACTGAAGTCCGTGACCTTTACAAAGAGCTGCTTGAATTGCCAGGAAAGATTGAACAGATTTTGGAGACAGTTGAGCCACTTCGAGAATTAACAAGAACATTTGCGCAGAACAACACGGTTTTGTTCTTAGGTAGAAACATTGGCTACCCCGTTGCACTAGAAGGTGCGTTGAAATTAAAAGAGCTTGCATATATCCATGCTGAAGGTTTTGCTGGGGGAGAACTTAAGCACGGACCAATTGCATTAATTGATCAAGGGACTCCAGTAATTGCAATATTACCTGCAAGCCTCGAACATGCATTAGATGAAAAAATGTTGAGCAATATTCAAGAGGTGAAAGCTCGTGGAGCGCGGGTGATTGTGATTGCTGAAGAAGGCGCACACGTTGAAGGCGCAGAACACGTGATTCGTATTCCAGTAGCCCCTTCGCTATTCCAGCCGGTTTTGGCAACTGTGCCATTGCAGGTATTTGCTTATGAAATGGCGGTCGTTCGCGGCAATGATGTTGATCAACCTCGAAACTTGGCTAAATCTGTAACGGTTGAATAATGATTGATTTGGTACAAAATCGTCGCAGGCAAATGGATCGGGCACTTCGTTGGTCGTTTTTATTATTTGCTGGATTTTTATTTGTGACTCAGCAGGTATACAGCTATGGACCACTTGTTGGATACGACAAGAAAATCGATAGTCAAACAAAACCCCATTTTGACGGTCTGGCTGGATTTATTTTAAGACGCTTAGATGATCTAGGTTTACGTTCACTCACTGCGACTGTCCTACTAATTTCGGCTGCGTTTATCGCCTATAAGTTTAAAACGTGGCGTCCACTAAATTTAGCTTTTCTTTCCTTGATTTCACTCAATCTGGTTGTTGGTGCAGTAAAAATATTGTTAGGAAGAACAAAGCCCCGAGATGGATTTGATTTAATGCATGCTGGAGGTATGTCATACCCAAGTGGTCATGCATCTAACGCAGTTTTGTCATGGGGAATATTGGCCTACTTGATCTATCGTTACGCAAAAGTAGATAGATATCAGGGCAGATTAGCCAGCGCCGGAGTTGTAGTAATTAGCCTGACAGTTTGCACCGTGTCATTGATTCGTCAAACGCATTGGTTTAGCGATCTTTTGGGTGGCCTATTCGTGGGCAGCGCACTACTGGTAACTGTTATTGCGATAGATCGGTATGTACCTTCCAAAAGCCAGTTGCACTAGACTTTAACAATGATTGATGGGATCGGAATTGATGTCGTAGACATCGATCGGTTTAAGGCATCCCTTGAACGCACGCCAGGTCTTTCAGAAAAACTCTTTACTCCAGCAGAGCGGGCAAAACCTCTTGCATCACTTGCTGCAAGATTTGCAGCCAAGGAAGCACTTGCAAAGGCGCTAAATGCCGGCAAGGGATTGTCATGGCAAGAAGCAGAGGTTGTTAATTTAGAGAGCGGTAAACCAGTATTTTTATTTAGAGGTGAGATTGCAGATCTAATTGATGGTGCTGATGTGCACCTGTCTCTGTCTCATGATGCAGGAATCGCATCTGCGATGGTTATTGTGGAGCGCACATGAACCGCGCAGAAGCACGCATTGATCTGGAGAGAATTTCAGCAAACATAAAGCACCTAATCAATCTCTCGGGTACTCCGGTTATGGCAGTTGTTAAGGCAGATGCCTACGGTCATGGACTAGTTCCTGTTGCGCGTGCTGCAGTTGAGGCAGGTGCTACAGCACTTGGAGTAGCTCTTCTGGAAGAGGCATTAATTTTGCGTGAAGCAGGTATCACAGCACCGATTCTTGCGTGGTTAGTACCACCTGGGTCTGATTTCAAGTTGGCAGTCGATAACGATATTGAGTTAGCTGCATCTTCAATTATGGCTCTTGAACAAATCGGTGCGGTGAAATCTTCAAGGCGTCCTCGTGTTCATTTAGAGGTAGATACTGGGATGACGCGCGGCGGATTCTTAAATGAGTGGGGAAAACTCGATGCGCATCATGTTTCCAACATTGAGATCGTAGGAATTTTTTCACACTTTGCTCGAGCAGATGAGCCCGAACAAGAGCAAAATGACAATCAGCGTGATCGATTTAAAGAAATGGTTGCAACTTTGGAATCATTTGGATACACAAATATTATTCGCCATTTATCAAACTCAGCTGCAACACTTAGAGATAAAGATTCACGCTTTGACATGGTCAGAGCTGGAATCGCAATCTACGGTTTAACTCCGGATGTAGACAATCTTGGTGCTTCAGAATCACTTGGGTTAAAACCAGTGATGCAACTCCGCGCAAAATTGCACTTGGTAAAAACAGTTCCAGCTAACTCACCTGTTGGCTACGGTGCCACGGCGCACACAACCGCCGAAACAAAACTAGGTGTAGTTGCGATGGGATATGCCGATGGTATTCCGCGGATTGCAAAAGATGCAGGAGTATTTATCAACGGTAAGAAAGCACCGATTATCGGCCGGGTTTCTATGGATCAGTTTGTCGTTGATTTAGGAGCAGATTCAACTGCTGTTTCTGGGGAATGGGTGATTGTTTTCGGTGATGGCTCGCATGGTGAATACACCGCCGATGACTGGGGCGCGGCATCGTTATCAATTAATTACGAGATTGTGACTCGAATCGGTCCACGTGTGCCTAGAATCTATGCACCGCATATTTATTGATTGTTATTGAGCGGTCCAACCACCATCAACTGCAATGTCTATTCCAGTGATGTTGTGTGAAGAATTTGAACATAAGAAAACAGCAATAGCGCCAATTTCATCAGGTGTCGACATACGTCGAGAGGGTTGCTTCTCAGATAACAAATCTGCAATACCCGCCGCGCGATCTCCATTGTGAAGATCAACCTTTGCCTGTATCTGTGGTTCGATCAAGGCCGTCTCAACCCATCCAGGACAAATTGCATTAATTGTTACGCCACCAGTTTCGCGTGAACCAACTGCTGCATATTCAAGAGCTGCAACCTTTGTTAAACCAATAACTCCATGCTTTGCTGCCACGTAAGGACCCTTTGCAGCAGAAGCAACTAGCCCATGGACAGATGCTGTGTTGATTACACGACCGTAACCACGCTCTTTCATTTGCGGCAACAGCAAACGCATCGTGTCAAAAAATGAAGTTAAGTTGATTGCAACTATGTCATTCCACTTTTC
>Ga0209189_1000343_pt1 | contig 39548 bp, 42 predicted proteins | sample C_130820_EF_Meta_FD_187308 | JGI IMG/M metagenome (GOLD analysis project Ga0209189, IMG submission 187308) | Freshwater microbial communities from Lake Croche, Canada to study carbon cycling - C_130820_EF_MetaG (SPAdes) (version 3) | ecosystem: Environmental > Aquatic > Freshwater > Lake...
GACAATGGTGCGCCCGCGTAACGTAGGGAGTTTCTTGACTGCGCCATCACTGACGCGCGAAAGCTCAGAAGCCGTATCTAGAATCGAAATGGCTTCAGACTTATTGAGATTGGAGATCGACAAGAGGTGTTTCATTATTGAGCCTCCTCTTCAATCGTCACTTCATCGCGTCCATCAATTTCACTGAGCAACACTTTTACTGATTGATTTTTAGAGGTAGGAAGATTTTTCCCGACAAAATCCGCTTTTATTGGTAGTTCGCGATGTCCACGATCGACTAATGCTGCCAATTGCACGGTGCGAGGACGGCCAATTTCACCGAGTGCATCGAGTGCGGCTCTGATCGTTCTGCCTGAAAATAAAACATCATCAACTAAGACCACATCCTTACCTTCGATTCCAGTTGTCGGAATCTTGGTCGGCATGATCGCTCTTGGTGGACGCATTCTTAGATCATCTCTGAACAAGGTTATGTCCAAGGTACCGGTGGGTACCTCAGCCCCTTCAATCGATGCAATTATCGAAGAAATACGGGAGGCAAGGTGAGCACCTCTTGTAGGAATACCAAGGAGAACAATGTTTGCGCTGCCTTGATTCTTTTCGATGATTTCGTGGGAAATGCGGGTCAACGCACGATTAATGTCTTGTGCGGACAGGGCTACGCTCATGTAAATCTCCTTTCCCACCTCTCAGGATGGGTCGTTAAAGGATGCGGGGCTGATAATAGCACCGACTGGATATTTCTGTGGATAACGAAATTATTGGGTGTCGCCTAACCAATAGTGTCGTCGACATGGAAACCATTCACGCTCAATCTCAGATTGAAACTCTGCACTTCCGTCTACGCCTAATCCGAGAAGCTAGACACCTGACCCTTGTTCAAGCAGCACGACTGACCAAAGGGGAAATTTCAGCGATCGCTTTAGGTTCATATGAACGTGGAGATCGCTCAGTGAGTGCGGCCAAATTGATCACGATTGCCAACCTTTATCACGTGCCTGTTTCTGAACTCTTTGAAGCACCCGAAAAATACGTCTCTGAACAACGAATCAGTATCGATCTGCGAAAGATTTTAACAACTACCAGTCCACCTGCTCAGCGAATAACAGCGATACTCCGAAACATTGCCCGCATGAGAGGCGATTGGAATGGTGAGGTAATTTCGCTTCGAGCCCATGATCTGAACAATTTTCAGGTTTTTACTGGATTAACTGCCGAAGAAATTCAAAAAGTAATAACGGAGTATGGCTTTCCTAGATTGAGATAGTGTCTTTGATGCTGGCAATACGCCCCAGAACTCCGTGGATATATTTTGATGAATCATCACTTGAAAGCTCCTTAGCTAAATCAAGTGCCTCATCTATTGCAACACTGGTTGGAACATCTGTCGACCACAAGATTTCGTAGATTCCTAGACGCAAGATATTGCGGTCAACTGCTGGCAGACGGTCCATATCCCAGCCTTGTGCGTAGGTGGTAATCAATTCATCAATTTTTCGACGATTATCAGAAACACCTACGACAAGTTCGCGTGTGTATTCACGAATAGGGCGTGCATCGGGGCCTTCGGCAGGTATATCTCTAGAGGCCAAAATTTCAAGAACGTTGGTACCTCGAATATCTGTTTCATACAGTAAATCCAAGGCTTGCTTGCGCGCCTTACTTCGAGCTGACACTAGTTAGCGCGACCCTGGTAAGACCCGTCGCGTGTATCAACCAAAACAACTTCATCCTGCTTGATGAAAAGTGGTACTTGAATTTCAATTCCAGTTTCAACAGTTGCAGGCTTGGTTCCTCCAGAAGAACGATCTCCCTGGATACCCGGCTCGGTGTAAGTAATTTTTAATGGCACTGACGCAGCAAGTTCGATGTACAGAGGGTTACCTTCATTGACAGCAACAATCGCTTCGGTATTCTCCAACATGTAATTTGCAGCATCCCCAACTGTGGCAGCACTTATAGTCATCTGGTCATACGTTTTTGTATCCATGAACACATAGTCATCGCCCTCTTTGTAGAGGTATTGCATTTCACGCTTCTCAAGTATGGCTACATCAACTTTTACACCAGCGTTATATGTGCGATCAACGACCTTGCCGTTGAGAACAGACTTCAACTTGGTGCGGACGAAAGCTGGACCCTTGCCTGGCTTTACATGCTGGAACTCAACAACTGTCCACAGTTGACCTTCGATATCAAGTGTCATTCCATTTTTTAGATCATTTGTTGTTGCCACAGCTAATCCACCCGCTCTTTTTCTACTTGGTTTGTGTAAAAACTATTTGAAGAGGAAAGGATACCTGCTCCCGAGGGGTGGTTTGTTACTTGGCTACGAGATTTTGCATAGCAATGATGGCCAAAACATAGGAATTTGGACCAAATCCACCAATAGTTCCGTTAGCCACACCAGAAATAACTGATGTGTGTCGAAACTCTTCTCGAGATAATGGATTGGAAAGATGAACCTCAATCAAAGGCGCTTTGACTAACTCGGCCGCATCGCGAATCGCATATGAGTAGTGAGTGAATGCTGCAGGGTTAATAATCACTGGACAGTTGTTATCTGCAGCTTCATGTAACCAACCAATGATCGTGGCTTCATCATCGCTTTGACGTATATCAGCTTCAAAACCGTGCTTGCCTGCGGCGATCTCGATCATGGATTTTAATTCGGCGTAGTTGAGATCACCGTAGATCGACGAGTCGCGAATATCTAACCTCGACAAATTTGGCCCATTGATTACGAGTAACTTCATGTCGCAATTCTCTCATAAGCGGCATCTAGTTCGGTGGATGATAAATCTTCAAGACGCGTGGTCGCGCCGATGCCATTGAGTGCGACAAATCTGATTGTTGTACCGCGAGCTTTCTTATCCAACGCCAAAAGCGGAAGGAGCTTTTGCCATGCTTGACGTTCAAAGGAAGTCGGCAATTGATAAGCCGTTAACAGCGAGCGGTGCAGGCCAAGTTCTTCGCTCGTAATTAAGCCACGGGCCGCAGAAAGTTCAGCGGCATAAACCAACCCAATAGATACCGCTTCTCCATGACGTAATTGATACTTGGCGTAAATCTCAATTGCATGTCCAAGTGTGTGACCATAATTGAGCGCCTCACGAGCAAAACTCTCTTTGAAATCAGAGGAAACGACCTGCGCCTTAACAGTTACTGCTCTAAAGATGAGTTCAGCAATAACTGAAGGATTCTTACGTAAAGATTCAACGGAGTGATCACCGGCTACCGTGAGAATCTGTGGATCTGCAATGAATCCACACTTAATAACTTCAGCCATACCTGCAGAAAAATCTCGATCACTTAAGGTGTGTAAGAAATTCGTATCAATCAATACCGCAGATGGCGAATGAAAGGCTCCAATCAGATTCTTTCCATAATCCGAATTGATACCAGTTTTTCCTCCTACGGCTGCATCCACCATTCCCGCTAAGGATGTTGGAACTGCAATCCAATCCAGTCCACGTAACCACGATGCCGCTGCATATCCTGCTAAATCGGTGATTGCTCCCCCACCGATTCCAACAATTACATCTGAACGTGTGAACCCAGCGGCCCCGAGCCAATTCCACACTCGGTTAAGAGTCTCAATATTTTTAGCGTCTTCACCGCCTGGAACTTCAAAAACGTGAACATCTGATTCCAGCGATTTGAGGGTACTTAGATCTGGGAAATAAGCTTGGGAAACAATTATTGCAACTCTATCTCGCCCTTGAAGTAATGCTGTGAGTTCTTTGCTCCACTCGTTTGTTAATTGTACGGAGTAGGAACGATCGGCATTAACGGAAATCGAGTTCATGACAAACTCGATTCGATGATTGCAATAATTTCATCCACTGTCATGTCATCAACTTTAATGGATAGTGTCGCGAGTTGTTCGTAAATTGGCCTTCTCTGATCACTAAGAGCCTGCCATTGCGCACGTGGATTGCCAAGAAGCAATGGACGATCACGATTAAATCCAACACGTGGTGCTGCCGTTGCGAGGGACACATCAAGAAAAACAATCATGGAATCAGAGGACAGTAATGCTGATTGCGCGGATTGAGATATTGGAGCCCCACCACCAAGGCTGATGACCGCAGAAGTTTCTTGTAAAACTTCCTTCAAGGTTTCAAATTCAACCGCACGAAAATACTCTTCTCCATCGTCTACAAATAGGTCTGTAATTTTCTTAGATTCTTTCAGCTCAATGAGCGCATCGGTGTCAACGAATGGCCATTGAAGATGGGCGGCAAGTGCCATTCCAACCGTACTTTTACCGCTGCCTGGTGCACCAATTAGGACAATACGTGTCATGGCACTGGTTTTACTTGAAGTTCAAATTGGCGATATATGACTCGAAGTTGCGTCGTGTTTCTGTGACGGAATCTCCCCCGAATTTTTCGAGAACTACTTCGGCCAGCACGAGGGCAACCATCGCTTCTGCAACAACGCCAGCTGCTGGAACCGCACAAACATCAGATCTCTGATTAATTGCTTTGGCTGCTTCGCCTGTTGCAACATCAATCGTGTCCAACGCTTTTGGAACTGTTGAGATTGGTTTCATGGCTGCACGCACGCGCAGAATTTCACCATTGGACATTCCACCTTCAGTTCCACCTGCGCGATCTGTGCGGCGAACGATCTTGCCCGCCGAATCCTTTTCAATTTCATCGTGCGCCACAGAACCACGGCGAGTGGCTGTTCTAAAACCGTCTCCGATTTCAACGCCCTTAATAGCCTGAATTCCCATAACGGCTCCGGCCAACTTTGAATCTAAACGTCGATCCCAATGAACATGTGAACCAAGTCCTGGTGGCATATTGAACGCCAATACTTCAACCACACCACCTAAGGTGTCACCATCCCGGTGCGCATTTTCAATTTCAGTAATCATTAACTCGCTAGTTGCTGCGTCGGCGCACCTAACTGGATTCTCATCAATTGTTGCCATATCTCCCGCTAGTGGTAACGGTGCATCATCGGCTACTCGAACAGAGCCAATCGAAAGTACATGGCTTAAAATCGTTATTCCAACAGTTTGCTGTAGAAAGTTTCGGGCGACCGCTCCTAATGCAACACGGGCCGCCGTTTCGCGAGCACTTGCACGTTCTAGAATTGCACGAGCGTCATCAAGATCGTATTTTTGCATTCCAACTAAATCCGCATGTCCAGGGCGTGGACGCGTCAGTGGAGCATTACGTGCTAAATCCTTAATTTCTTCTTCCGGAACAGGATCAGCAGACATTACTTTTTCCCACTTTGGCCATTCAGAGTTTCCAACTTGAATCGCGATAGGTCCACCTTGGGTTAATCCAAGACGTACGCCACCGAGGATCGTGACCTTGTCAGCTTCAAAGTTTTGTCGTGCGCCTCGACCAACACCGAGACGTCGTCGTTGCAAATGAAAATCTATATCAGCAGTTGTGATCGAAACAGAAGCAGGGATTCCCTCGACAATGGCGCTTAATGCCTGTCCGTGAGACTCACCTGCTGTTAACCAACGCATGTGCATATTGTTGCAGATTGGTGCACTATCTCGTTGCCATATAAGTAATAAGCCCGATAAAAATGCTGGGCGCTAGTGGGATTTTCGAAGGAATCATGCGCTTAATTACGATCAATACCACTATGTGAACTGCTGCGATTAGAAAGATTATGCCAATAAATTCGAACGCAGGGTAGGTGTGTGTGATCAAAATTAGTGCCAAAAGTTTAAGATCCCCCATTCCTATGCCAAGCACTACGAGACCGGAGAGCGCAACCATAGAAACTATTACCTGGTGGATGGATCCAAATCCCCATAGGACAACATCAAGTGTCGCCACATAGAAAAGCAGCTTCGTGTAGATGTTGGGGATGACGAACAAATTGAGATCAGCAATACAAATAGGAAGTGCGAGCAGTAAAAATGGAAAGTTCACTTCACCAAGTTACACAGTAAAAACAGCGCTGAATCTGCCTGTGGATTAAGACAGCGCCCTTTCTCCAACTTCGCGGAGCATCCGAGCAATCAATTCTCGATCTAGAGAACATGAAGTGAAGATTTCTACCTGCGAGATCGCCTGATGAATTAACAGATCTAAGCCATCAATTCCGAAACCACCGGCTTTACGCCACTGTGATAACAATTCTGTTGGCCAAGGATTGTAGAGAACCTCAAAATATGTTGCTTTAGCTGAACCGATTTGATCGACAAACTTTCTAGCAGCCTGACCAGGCGTCGTATTAATTATCACATCAAAGTCATCAAAGCTTATTTCAGTTTCCCACGGAACAAATTCAATTGTCACATTAGGTGCCGCATTTCTAATCCTGTTCTCCCGATTGGGATTGCGATTAATGACCGTAACTTTGCTGCTGACTGCATCACAACCTGCCGCAACAGCTCTGGCAGTTGCTCCGGCACCCATGATCAATACTTTTCCTTTGGCATCTCGCTTGTTAAATTCCAATGCATAGGTAAAGCCAGCTACATCGGTAGTTGTTAAATTCCATAGTCCATTGACTTTATGCAAGGTGTTACCACTTTGAATCTGTTGGGATAGATCTGATACGGAATTCGCAATAGTCATTGCTTCCTCCTTAAGAGGCATTGTCAACGACAACGCGCTCAACAACGAACCATCGTTTTCGAGAAAGTTTCTGAGCTGTCCCGAGGCAACTTCGTACGCCTGATACTTCGCTTCAATTCCTAGAAATTCATAAACCGTACTGTGCAATAAAGGGCTCAAGGAATGAGAGATCGGCGAACCTAAAACTCCAGCGTGAATCACTTGAATGCACCTGCCTTTCGATTCTTTTCGTAAAGGGCTTTCCACGTATTGAATTCCTCGATTGATTTAGTAAATCGAGTATCGCCAGGAGCAACAGTAATGAAGTACAACCAATCCCCGACGGCAGGTTTAAGCGCAGCGTTTATGGCAGCTACTCCCGGGCTTCCGATTGGCCCCGGAGGCAGTCCATATCTTTTATATGTGTTGTAAGGGGATGCAATCAAAGTTGACTCCGTGCTCAAGAAAATCTGACCTCGAACTCTTTTGATGAAATGGACCGTCGAATCCAATTGCAATGGCATTCCTATGGCCAATCGATTGCGAATAACCCGTGATACCTTGTCAAAGTCTTTTGTATCTCCTTCAGCCTGCACAATGGATGCAATGGTCAATAATTTAGCTCCGCTAAATTCTTTACTTCCCATCAGCAATTCCTTCGCGATCGATTCGTGAGTGAAACGATCAATCATTGATTGCACGGCAAGATCTGCAGTCGTGCCCTTTGCAAAGGTGTATTGAGCCGGGAATAGTAAACCTTCGGGATCCTTGAAACCCTGTGGAAGTTTCACACGTTTGAATGCATTCGCAACATCGTTCTTAGAAAATCCATACTGTTGAAGTGAAGTGGCAATTTCACTCTTCCACGCGCCCTCATAAACTTTAATGAGGTTTGGGATGCGATTCGGATCCAATAATTGATCTAGAGCTTGTTTGGCGGAAATTTTCTGTGTAAGTCGATGATTTCCTGGGGCAATTTTTTCAGATCTCTTGTCGCCGACCGCAACTCTAAAAAATGCATCGGAAGATTTTACAATTTGGTTTTCTACAAGCAGGCGGGCAATATCTGAACCGGCAGAGCCAGCGGGAATGTCAATTATGACATCAGAAGTTAACGAGGAATTTGTTGGATAATCTGGAGCGGCGCTCGGTCCTGATCGTGCAACGAAAAATGTGATTATCAAACCGATACATACTAAAACCGCGATAATCCGCGATTTCATTTTCGCTTCTCAATCTCAATCGCAAAATCTAAAATTGCAACAGCTGCTGCCATATCAATAGCGTTCTTGGAATCCTTTGCAGTTCTGCCTGCTTCTCGTAAATTTCGTGCTGCACTGATAGTACTCATACGTTCATCAATCATTTCAATCGGGATCTGTGTGATCGATCCCAACAATGCAACGAACTCCATTGCCTTATCGGTGGCTACGCCATCATTTCCACTCAATAAAGCAGGACGCCCTACATAGATTACGACGGGTTCGATTTCAGACAATATTTCAGAAATCTGCTTACCTAAGTTCTTTTCCGATGCCTTTAAAGTTATAAGTGGCGAGGAGAGAATTGAATCTGGATCACTGACCGCAACACCAATACGCACGTCACCATAGTCAAATGCGATACGACGTCCGCGTTGCATCATTTAACCAATGAGCGCGTTTGAGATTGCAGTCAGAGCTTCCAAAGATTTTGAGGCGTCAGTACCGCCACCTTGCGCAAAATCATCCTTACCGCCACCACCACCGCCAAGAACTGTTGAACCAATTTTTACTAATGCACCCGCTTTTATGCCGCTTGTGCGCGCAGTTTCACTCGTAGCCACCACTAACACTGGCTTGCCATCATTTGCACTGATAAGTGCAACAACAGAATTTGATTCGCGGGCACGTAGATCGATCGCAATTTTTCGCAGGTCATCGCCGGAAACGCCATCAGCCATGACAGCTGAAATGAATGAAATGCCATTGATAATATGTGCAGATTTTGCTAAATCTCCAACCTGTGAAAGCGCCTGAGCAGATCGAACCGTTGCTAACTCTTTCTCAATTTCCTTCATTTTGTTGAGTAGATCAGAAATTCTTTCTGGAAGTTCCTCTGTGCGAGCACCTTTAATTAAATCAGTTAATGAGTTCAGCAAAATGTGCTCGCGTGCCAAGAACTTGTATGCATCGACACCAACAAGAGCCTCAACACGACGTACTCCAGCTCCGATTGAAGATTCGCTCAGTAGTTTGATCACTCCTAATTGTCCAGATCGTGATACGTGAGTACCGCCGCACAGTTCGCGGGCCCAATCTCCTACGCTTACAACTCGAACAACATCTCCATACTTCTCACCAAACAATGCCATTGCACCAAGTTCTTTCGCTTTAGCTTGGCTCATACTTTCCGCGGTAACTTCGAGATTATCCAACAGCAAAGTATTGACGCGGGATTCAACATCGTTCAAGACGCTTACCGGTACCGAACCAGTTGCTGGGAAATCAAATCGGAATCGACCTGGCGAGTTTTCTGACCCTGCCTGTGTCGCAGTTTCACCTAAAATCTCGCGGAAAGCTTTATGCACCATATGCGTCGCGGTATGTGCACGAGAAATTGCATGCCGACGTTCGCTGTCGATCTGAGCAAGAGCGTCACTGCCAACTTCTACTGAACCGCTAATTACTCGGCCGCGGTGAACCGATAAGCCTGGGACTGGTGCTTGCACATCATCAATTTCGATGACTGCGCCATTGCTCAAGGTGATGCGACCACCGTCGGCTAACTGTCCTCCGCCTTCGGCATAAAAAGGTGTTCGGTTCAAAACGATGTCTACGTCATCACCTTCTGTTGCACTTGATACACCAACGCCATCTACAACTATTCCGGTTACTGTGGCTTCCGAACTTATTTGTGAATAACCAACAAATTCGCTCTTTCCGCTCTTGTCGGCGATGGTTTTGTAAACAGAAACATCTGTATGACCAGATTTCTTAGCCTTCGCATCAGCTTTGGCGCGATCCTTTTGTTCCTTCATCAAGCGACGGAAGCCTTCTTCATCGACTTCAAGACCTTCTTCGCGTGCCATTTCTAGCGTCAAGTCAAATGGGAAACCGTAGGTATCGTGAAGTTTGAATACTTCATCACCCGGCAGAACAGTAGCTTTGCTCTTTTTTAGAGCAACTGAGGCCAGATCAAATATTTGCGTTCCACTCTTTAGAGTTTGCAAGAAACTCTCCTCTTCAGAAACGCTGACCGACAAAATACGATTTTTATCAGTTACTAACTCCGGATATTGCGGGCCCATTGCACCAATTGCGGCAACAGTTAATTCGGACATTATCGGATCCATCGAACCCAAAAGTCGCATATTACGAATAGTTCTGCGCATCATGCGACGCAGGACATAACCACGACCTTCATTTCCTGGCGTTACTCCATCGCCGATGAGCATTGCCGAAGTTCGAGCATGATCTGCAATAACTCGTAATGCAACATCTGATTTTTCAGATGATCCGTACTTCACACCAGTTAACTCAGAGGCGCGATTTAGAATTTTGATTGTTGTGTCGATCTCATAAATATTTTCCACACCTTGCAAGAGAGCGGCTGTGCGTTCTAGCCCAAGTCCCGTGTCAATGCTCTTTGCCGGAAGTTCGCCCAAGATTGGATAACCATCTTTACCGCCTCCCGCGCCGCGCTCGTTTTGCATGAAAACAAGGTTCCAAATTTCAAGGTATCTATTTTCATCTGCAATTGGTCCACCTTCAGCGCCATATGCAGGACCACGATCGTAATAAATTTCAGAACACGGACCACACGGACCTGGAACACCCATAGACCAAAAGTTATCTGCCATGTCGCGGCGTTGAATTCGATTTTTTGGAACACCTATCTTTGTGTGCCAAATATCAGCAGCTTCATCATCATCTAGATAAACAGTGACCCACAATTTCTCTTCTGGGAATCCGTAACCACCATCTGCTATCGGACGTGTTAATAACTCCCACGCAAGTGCGATTGCACCTTCCTTGAAATAATCACCGAACGAAAAATTGCCACACATCTGAAAGAAGGAAGCGTGCCGGGTTGTCTTTCCAACCTCATCAATGTCGAGGGTACGAACACATTTTTGAACAGATGTTGCACGCTTATAGGGCGGTGTTACCTCGCCTAGAAAATACGGCTTGAACGGCACCATGCCGGCATTTACTAACAATAAATTTGGATCATCAGCAATCAAAGATGCTGAAGGCACAACCGTATGAGTTAAACCCTGTCGGTTATCAGATTCAAAGAAGCGCAGCCAGCGCGAACGGATCTCGGCGGATTCCACTAGCTAGGATCACTCCGCCTTCTTCTTCTTTTTTGAGCGACCTTTGCTCATTTGCGCAGCGGACAAAAGTGCGCCAGCGACTTTTACAGCCGAACTATTCTTGTTCATAAATCCTGTTGCAGCTTCATTTACTTTATCTGACATATCTTCAATGTTCTTCGTTACGCGATTAATACTGTGAAGCGGTCCATTAACAAGAGTCACAGTCGTATGAACTTCATCAATCAACGGCGCAGTTTCATCAGTTAGGACTTTCAACGACGCTTTAGCTTCATCGATCAATCGACCAACTCGAACGACCACGTAGGCAATGGCTATCGCAATTACAGCAAGAGATGATGCTGCAATTATCGTTGCAATTCCGCCTGGACCCATACCGTTAGCCTACCCGACCCTTAACTTTCCTGAGGTGATTTAGAAGATGTTGGTGCTGCTTGTGGTACCCAGTCGATTCCACTTTCTTTGCGTTGAGCAGGAGTAATAGGAGTAGGGGCGCCAGTCAATGGATCTCCGCCACTAGCTGTTTTAGGGAATGCAATGACTTCACGAATCGAATCAGAGCCAGTTAATAATGCGCACACGCGATCTAATCCAAGTGCAATTCCACCATGTGGAGGTGGGCCATAGTTAAATGCCTCTAATAGGAAACCAAACTTGCTGTTTGCTTCCTCATCACTTAAACCAATAACCGAAAAAACATCTTTTTGAATTGTACGATCATGAATACGAATTGATCCACCGCCAAGTTCGGTTCCGTTTAAGACAATGTCATAAGCGTAAGCAAGTGCAGATGCTGGATCAGACTTAAATGTTGCCGCAAACTCTGGTTTTGGCCCTGTAAAGGGATGGTGAACAGCAGTCCAACCACCGTTATCAGTAGGTTCAAACATTGGTGCATCTACAACCCATAAAAATTCCCACTTACCATCTGCAATTAGGCCGCAGCGCTTTCCAATTTCTAAACGAACGGCGCCTAATAGATTAAGAGATGCCGTGCGCTCCCCTGCGGCAAAGAAAATTGCATCGCCAGAGTTTGCACCTGCGGCTTGAACAACGCCTGCTGTTTCTTTTTCAGAAAGATTCTTTGATACTGGACCACCCAAAGTTCCATCCTCATTAACCAGAATGTAAGCAAGTCCCTTGGCGCCACGCGCTTTCGCCCAGTCCTGCCATGCATCTAGCTCGCGACGAGCAGATGATGCTCCCCCAGGCATTACGACCGCGCCAACATAAGGTGCTTGGAAAACTCTAAATTCAGTGTCTGCAAAAAAACTAGTTAGATCAACTAGTTCATTTCCAAAGCGAAGATCTGGTTTATCAGATCCATACCGTGTCATCGCATCGGCGTACGTCATGCGCTTTAATGGAAGTGGGATGTCGTAGTTAACAGTTTCCTTCCAAACACGGGCAACAATTTTTTCAGCAACAGCCAAGATGTCTTCTTGATCGATAAATGACATTTCAATATCTAGTTGCGTGAACTCTGGTTGTCGATCCGCACGGAAATCTTCATCACGGAAACAGCGAGCAATCTGATAATACTTTTCCATTCCTGCAACCATCAGCAACTGCTTGAACAATTGTGGCGATTGTGGAAGCGCGTACCAGCTACCAGGCTGCAAGCGAACCGGCACTAAAAAGTCACGTGCTCCTTCTGGTGTAGATCGGGTTAAATAAGGCGTTTCAATCTCAAGGAAAGTTTCTTCTTCCATAACTCGACGAATCGTTGATGTCACCTTTGAACGTAAGCGAAGATTGTGCGCTGGCTTTTCACGGCGAAGATCAAGGTAGCGATAACGCAAACGTACTTCTTCATTGATATCAGTGTCATCGCCACTATCCACTGGAAATGGTAGAGGCGCAGCTTCAGACAGGACAACAACGGTGTCACCCATAACTTCAATTTCACCAGTGGCAATGTTTGCATTTTGGTTTCCATCGGGTCGAGCAACTACTTCGCCGGTAATTAGTAGGCACCATTCTGCTCGCAAAGATCCTGCGACTTTTTCATCACGAATAACAACCTGGACTGAACCTGATGCATCGCGTAAATCAATAAAAGCAACGCCACCATGATCACGTCGGCGTGAAACCCACCCTGCCAGAGTTACCGTCTGTCCGGCATGGGATTTACGAAGTGATCCAGCTTCATGTGTACGCAACATTAATTAGTCCAATTTTTCCGTTTTAGAGTGCTTCGAGCAATGAGTCAATCTTAACTGACAATGTCTGTCCGGATTTCATCACTTTCAACTCAACCGTTCCGCTTGAAATCTCTGCTTCACCGAGGACGATCACATGTGTAGCACCACTCTTATCGGCACCCTTCATCGCACCCTTGAGAGCGCGATCGCCAAATGCGATTTCGACTGTTTTTCCATGAGCTCGTAAATCAGAGGCGATGGTGAGGGCTTTTACTTTGGCCGGCTCACCTAAAGGAATAATGAAAAGATCCGAAACAAAAGCATCATTGCCAATAACACCTTCAGCCTCTGCTGCTAACAAGGCACGATCAACACCTAACCCGAAACCAATTCCTGAAAGAGATTGACCACCCAGTTGTTCCATCAAACCGTCATAACGTCCGCCACCACCGATGCCGGATTGCGCTCCTAAAAGTTCGTGAACAAATTCAAAAGTTGTACCGGTGTAATAATCCAAACCACGCACCATTCGAGGGTTGACTACATATGAAATACCTAATGCATCTAGATACTTTTGAACCTGCTCAAACTGCTGGCGAGAATCTTCATTGAGGTAGTTAAGCAAAAGCGGTGCATCTGCCATCGCTGTCCGCATTTCTTCTCGCTTGTCATCAAACAAGCGAAGCGGATTTATCTGTGCCCGAACCGCTGTTGCCTCATCCAATTTGAGAGTGGAAATAAACTTCACCAAGTCAGCACGGTGAGCCGCCCGCGATTCTGAATCTCCCAACGAGGTGATCTCTAATCGATACTTACTAAGCCCAATAGCTTTAAAGCCCGCATCGGCTATTGCAATTACTTCTGCATCAATCGCAGGATCATCAAGACCAATTGCCTCGATTCCAACTTGGTAAAACTGGCGATAGCGCCCTGCTTGTGGGCGTTCTGCACGAAAAAATTGACCTGAGTACCAAACTTTTACCGGCAATTGTCCACGATCTAATCCGTGTTCGATAACGGCACGCATTACGCCAGCAGTTCCTTCGGGGCGTAAAGTTATTGAACGTCCCCCGCGATCTTCAAATGTATACATCTCTTTTGATACAACATCCGTGGATTCACCAACACCACGAGTGAATAATTCGGTATCTTCAAATACCGGTAGCTCGATTAATTGATATCCCGCGCGCTTTGCAGGTGCAATGAGGTTCTCACGTACAAATTCAAATGCACTAGATCTATCTGGAACGTATTCGCTAACACCTTTTGGTGCAGTAATCTTTTGTCCGGCCATTAATAACGACCTACCAAACTCTTCAGGTACGGATTGTTTTTCTTTTCGTGTGCCATTGTCGTATCTGGGCCATGTCCAGGAAGCACCCGTAAATGATCAGATAACGGAACCACTTTCTTACGCAATGTCTCTTCCATCTCTATTGCAGAACCCGTCGGCAAATCCGTACGCCCAATCGAACCAGCAAACAGCACATCGCCGCTTACTAATACCTCATTGGAAACTTCAAACATCAACGAGCCACGGGTATGGCCCGGAGAATGGATAGCCTTGAAAGTCAGACCAACCAGATCGACAACATCTCCATTTCGAAGTTCACGGACATCTTTAGGCTCCGAAAAGTTCATCCCAGACAATGTCTCTATAAATTCGGCGCCATGGAGTTTTTCGGGGTTTGCCAGAAATGCTCGATCTTCGCTGTGAATATAGGAAGCTATTCCGTAGCCATCTGCAATTGATTGAATAGAAAAGGTATGGTCCAAGTGTCCGTGCGTCGCGATGACCGCCACCGGCTTTAGATTGTGTTTTTCAAGAAGCTCGGTTAATTGGTGAGAAACATTTGGCATGCCTGGGTCAATCACTACGCATTCAGCGTTCGGTTCGCTAGCAATCACCCAGCAATTGGTGGCAAACATAGGTGCGGCAAAGGAGTCGATCAGCATCGGTCATGCCTCCTATTCCACGCTCAAATTAGGGAGCAATTGACGCTCACACCATGAGACAGGGTACCTTTTGCACACGAATACACACTCCACCCACGCTTAGAAGCGTTAAAACTTCTAAGCATCGCACCCACCACATAGCGAACTTCATACAGAAGAAACGCGCTGAAAGGATCACTCTCATGACAGATATGAATTTCCCGCACCAGGCCAGCGCAGCAAGTGCGTTGATCGGAGATCCTTCAGCTTTTGGTCGCGTCGCAGATGATGGAACTGTTTATGTTCGTACATCACAGGGTGAAACAGCCGTTGGTTCATACCCAGGAAAAACTCCTGAAGAAGCATTGTCATACTTTGTACGAAAGTTTGAAGTTTTGGCAGCCGAAGTTGCATTATTGGCTGCACGAATCAAAAGTGGCGCGATGGTGCCATCTGATGCTTACGCAGCAGTTAAGAAATTGCGCGATCAGGTCAAAGAGTTAAATGGAGTTGGAGATCTAGAAGCGCTCGCCGCATCAGTTGAACAAATCGAACCATTGATCGAAGGACACCGCGAAGCGTATGAAGCTAAGAAGGCTGCAGAAACCGCAGCAAAGGCAGCGCGTCGTGAACAAATTATTGTCGAAAAAGAAAAGATTGTTGCCGAAGCTGAGAGCCTTGCTCTGTCTGAAAGTTGGAAGAGCACCGGTGATCGTCTCAAGGTTCTTCTCGATGAATGGAAAGCCGCACCACGCTTAGATAAGAAGGCAGATGCCGATCTGTGGAAGCGTTTTTCATCCTCGCGCAACAAATTTGATAAGCGTCGACGTACTCATTTTGCTTCGCTCGAGGCTACGCAATCGGTTGTAGCAAACGCGAAAAAGGTTATTGTTGAAGAGGCCGAGAAACTTGCCACTTCAACTGAGTGGGTCCCTACTGCAAAGCGATTCAAAGTGTTAATGGATCAATGGAAAGCTGCAGGACGTGGCAAGAAGAATGATGACGCCAAACTATGGTCTCGTTTTAAAGCGGCGCAAGATCAATTCTTTGCTGCAAAAAATGCTGATCTAGAAAAGCGCGATGTCACGATGGCGGCCAACTTGGCTAAGCGTGAAGAACTGCTTGTTCTGATTGAAGCGGTTCTTCCAATCACAGACCTTAAAGAATCACGCAAGGTGCTTAACGAGCACCTACGCGCTTGGGAAAAGATTGGCATGACTCACCGAGATAAGCGCGCCGCACTCGATGCACGCGTTGCAAAGGTTGAGTCTGCGATCAAGGAAGCTGAAGCTGAAATTTGGCGCAAGACAGATCCTGCCGCCAAAAAGCGCGCACAAGAGGTTGTTGCGCAATTGACTGAATCAATTGCAAATTATGAGAAAGCTGCAGCAAAGTTTGCCGCTAGTGGCAATTCTAAAAAGTCACAGGAAGCAGCAGAATCTGCGACCGCTCGTAAGGTGTGGTTGGCAGAGGCTGAAAAGAGTCTTGCTGAGTTTAACTAGTTCCCAATTCCACTAGTTATTTGTTGTGCGATAAACATCGTAGACACCTTCAATACCTCGTACGGCAGCTAGCACCGAATCTAGATGAGTCGCATCTGCCATTTCGAAAGTAAAGCGCGAAAAGGCTGTTCTATCTTTTGAGGTGGTCACAGATGCGCTCAAAATGTTCACATGTTGCTCTGACAAAGTGCGAGTTACATCTGCCAGTAACGAAGCGCGATCTAGCGCTTCTACTTGAATATTTACCAGGAATACTGATGAGGCTCCGAGGCGCCATTTAACATTTACAACTCGATCCAATTGGTGCACCTGTAAGTCATGAGCGTTTGTGCAATCTGACCTATGAATTGATACACCACTGCCCTTAGTAATGAAACCCATAATTGGATCTCCAGGTACTGGAGTGCAACAACGAGCAAGTTTTACAAGCACATCGTCAGTACCTTCAACATCAACAGCGTTGCTTGAACGACGAGTGGTAGGAGCATGATTCGGGAAAACTTCCATAGTTGGTTCTGGATGCGAATCATCAGCACCGAGTGCTGTTACTAACTTATCGATAATCGATGCGGCCGATACATGACCATCACCTACCGCTGAATACAAACCATCAATATCTGGATAACGTAGATCGTGTGCTAACTCCAACAATGAATGTCCAGCAAAGATTTTTTGTAACGGAAGTCCGGCTTTACGCATCTGTCGGGCTATAGATTCACGACCTGCATCAATTGCTTCTTCGCGTCGCTCCTTGCTAAACCATGCCTTTATTTTTGAACGAGCACGTGGACTCTTAACAAAGTTCAACCAATCTCGACTTGGACCAGCTGATTCACTTTTGTTAGTAACGATTTCAACCACATCACCATTGGTAAGCCGTGAATCCAGTGGAACCAAGCGGCCATTTACCTTGGCACCTGCGCAGCGAAGACCGACATCTGTGTGGACAGAGAATGCAAAGTCCACCGGAGTTGAACCTCCCGGCAAGGCAACGACACTGCCCTTTGGTGTAAACACGAAAACTTCGGGTGAACCCAAATCAAAACGTAGAGCTTCCAAAAATTCTGAAGGATCTTCGGTTTCCTTTTGCCATTCATGTAACTGTCGTAGCCACAACATCTCTGGCGAACTCTCTGTGTTCTCGGGACCTTGCTTGTACTTCCAGTGAGCAGCAATACCGAATTCGGCGCGAGCATGCATGTCATAAGTGCGAATCTGTATTTCAATAGCTTTACCTGTTGGCCCGATTACAGTCGTGTGTAATGACTGATACAGATTGAACTTAGGCATCGCGATATAGTCCTTGAAACGTCCTGGCACCGGACTCCAGCGAGCATGGATGGATCCCAGTACTGCGTAACAATCGCGGACATCGTTAACTAAAACTCGGATACCAACCAAATCATAGATGTCATTGAATTCGCGACCACGCACCACCATCTTTTGATACACCGAAAAGAAGTGCTTCTTTCGTCCCGTAACCGTGGCTTCGATGTTGTCTTTGGCAAGATCTTCTTTTACCGAAGAAATAACTTGCTCAGTTAATGCATCTCTAGATGGCGAACGCTCTGCAACTAATCGAGAGATTTCTTCAAATTTTTTTGGTTCCAAAACCTCAAAGGAAAGATCTTCGAGTTCCCACTTAATAGCGTTCATACCTAAGCGATGAGCCAATGGTGCATAAATATCCAAGGTTTCTCGTGCTTTTCGTAGAGCACTTTCGGCTGAAACGTATTTCCAGGTTCGAGCGTTGTGTAGGCGATCTGCTAACTTGATAACCAACACTCGGATATCACGAGACATTGCAATAACCATCTTGCGGACTGTTTCGGCTTCGGCTGTTGGACCATATGCCAACTTGTCTAACTTTGTTACTCCATCAACTAAATTTGCGACCTCGTCACCGAAATCGGTACGCAGTTGACTTAAGGAGTACTCAGTATCTTCAACGGTGTCATGTAACAAAGCAGCAATAACCGTCGGCTGATTCAACCCTAAATGGGCAAGAATTTCGGCAACAGCTACAGGGTGAGTTATATACGCTTCACCAGATTTACGAAGTTGACCTTCATGAGCATCGCGAGCTACTTCAAATGCTCGAGAGACTTCGATGGAATCTACTGAGGCGTGATTTTCTTTGAGAGCACTAATTACTGGTGCTATCAAAGTATCCACGAATGAGCCTACTTACGACCCTTGCGCTTCGGCTGATTACGTGGGCCACGACCATTAACCGCTTCAACTGCGACGGCAGTTGTTGCTGTAACTGTGCCACCTGAGCGCGCATTCACACGCTTTGCCAAAGCCGCCATAGCTGGCTCTTTCTCGCGCAACTGTGCAAGTACTGGTGGTGCGATAAAGATTGAAGAATAAGTACCAACTGCAAGGCCAATAAATAGCGCGAGTGAAAGATCCTTCAGTGTTCCCGCTCCGAGCAGACCGGCACCAACAAAAAGAATTGAGCCAACTGGAAGAAGTGCAATCAAAGAGGTATTTGCCGAACGAACAATAGTTTGATTGACAGCATGATTAACTGCCTGCGAGTAGGTCTTAGTTGATGTTGCCGTAATAGTTCGAGTGTTCTCGCGAACCTTGTCAAAAACAACAACGGTGTCATATAACGAATAACCAAGAATAGTTAAGAAACCGATAACCGTTGCAGGTGTCACATCAAAACCAACTAGCGCATAAATTCCAACAGTAATGAAAACGTCGTGCACAACGGCAGCAATAGCTGAGATAGCCATCTTAGGTTCAAATGCCATAGCTAAATACAGCATTACTACTAATAAGAATCCGAAGAGACCATAAACCGCTTTGCGGGTAATTTCCTTACCCCACGATGGTCCGATGATTTGGGTATCAATAGATTCAGTTGAGACACCGAATTTTGCAGCCAATGCATCTTGAACCGCGTTATTTTGCGCAGTATCAAGAGCTCCAGTTTGAACACGAACTTTGTCGGTACCAATCTTTTGAACAATTAATTCGCCTGGAACGCCAGTTGCTTTTACTGCAGTTTGAGCAGCATCAATTGTTGCTGCCGCAGAATTAACAGTAAAAGAGGATCCACCCTTGAATTCAATTCCTAGGTGCAAACCTTGCAATGATAAAGCTGCGATTGATGCTAATACGAATAGCGCTGAGATTGAGTACCAACGACGACGCTTACCAATGAAATCAATCGATGTTTCGCCGCGATAAAGGCGACCGCCAAGACCTGACATCTTCGACATCTTTATGCCTCCTTCGCAACTATGGTGCCCAAGCTCTTGCTTGAGAAGCCTGACATTGAACTGCCTGAACTAAAGAATTTAAGGTGAGACAGGATTGAAACAAGTGGCTTTGTAAATGCAAACACAACCACGAGGTCGATCAGAGTTGTCAATCCAAGCGTGAATGCGAATCCGCGAACACCGCCAACTGCAAAGAAGTAAAGGATTACAGCGGCAATAATTGACACAAAGTCAGCAACCAAAATCGTTCTACGTGCACGAGTCCAACCCGTTTCAACCGCGGTTCGGAGCGAGCGTCCTTCACGAACTTCATCACGAATACGCTCAAAATAGATGATGAACGAGTCAGCGGTAACACCAATAGCAACAATTGCTCCGGCTATACCAGCCAATGTAAGAGTGAATCCGATCCACTTTCCTAAGAGAAGGAATAGTAGATAGACCAATGAACCTGCAACAGTTAAAGAACCAACTGTTACCAGGCCAAGTCCTCGGTAATACAACAATGAGTACAAGAAAACTAAGCCAAGACCAAGTGCTCCGGCAATTAGACCAGCGCTCAATTGATCGGCTCCAAGAGTTGGCGAGATCTGTTGCACTTCACCGCGATCAAAAGCCAATGGCAATGCACCGTACTTCAAAACGTTTGCAAGATCTTGGGCTTCCAGTTGTGTGAAGCTACCTGTGATTTGCGCGTTTCCTGAAGGAATTGCTTCCGTGATTCGTGGTGATGACACAACCAAACCATCTAGGACAATTGCAACCTGATTTGTTGGCTCTGGCAACTTTGTTACTCGAGCGGTCAACGCACCAAATGCTGACGTTCCCTCGTTGTTAAATGTAAGACTTACATACCAAGCGTTTCCGCCTTGGGTGTCGATACCAGCAGATGCCTTAGAAATCTGACGACCAAGAACTTCGGCCGGAGCTAAAATGTATTTAGTAACACCGGCGCGATCACACGCGACGATTGTGTCAGCAGGTGAATCTGTTCCTGTGCCTTGGCGATTTTCTGCCTTTGTGCAATCAAATGTTGCAAACTTTGCATTTACATCAGCGCTCACACCTGCTGCTGGTGTTGCAGTCTTATCGGCGGCTGCTGGAACTCCAGAACCTGAAGCAAGTACCTGACGGAAGCGAAGCTCTGCGGTTTGACCAACTAATTCAACAACACGTCGACCTGTGTCTCCAGGAACGGAAATAACGATCTGACGATTGGTTCCACTTCCCTGCGCTGTTACTTCAGATTCGGCAACACCAAGTGAGTTAACACGTTGGCGAATAATTGAAACCGCTTGGTCAATTGATTCACTCGTAACTTTGCCCGCTTCACCCGGTGCAATACGAGGTTGAAGTGTGACCGATGTTCCGCCACGAAGATCTAGACCAAGATGAACTGAAGTTGCCCCTTGAATGAAAACCAGGCTGGTCATGGCAACGAGCACCAGACCAAGAATCGCCAAAGTGCGGCCAGGGCGGGCAGCCGTCTTTACAGGTTTATTAGTTGTAGACATAGGGCGAGAGTCTAGGCGTCAGGTGCGGGTAAGTCGAAAAGCGTGGAGATTTCCGCAGGTGGTGTTCGTCCTATATGACGCCAACCCTGTGCGGTGGCAACGCGTCCTCGAGGAGTTCTTGCCATGAAGCCATTTCGCACTAAGAACGGTTCTGCTACTGATTCCACGGTTTCGACTTCTTCACCCACGGCGATAGCCAGGGTTGAAAGACCAACTGGTCCCCCATTAAATCGTTCGACTAGGGCAACTAAAACACCGCGATCAAGTCGATCTAGTCCTAACTCATCAACTTCGTACATTTCTAATGCTGACTTAGCTTCAGCCATAGTGATTTGGGAGCTGCCCTGAACCTGACCGTAATCTCGAACTCGACGCAATAAACGATTGGCAATACGAGGAGTGCCCCGGGATCGTCCTGCCACTTCAACAATCGCATCCTTATCAATCACAATTTTCAATAATTCTGCGCTGCGGGTTATTACATGTGCAATATCTTTTTCATTGTAAAAATCTAAATGCGCAGTGAAACCAAAACGATCACGTAATGGACTCGGCAATAAGCCGGCGCGCGTCGTTGCTCCAACTAAGGTGAAATGTGGAAGCTGCAGCGGGATGGCGGTCGCTCCGGGGCCCTTTCCAACAATTACATCAACGCGAAAATCTTCCATGGCAAGATAAAGCAGTTCTTCTGCCGGCCTTGGCAACCGATGAATTTCATCTAGAAATAAAATCTCACCTTCAACTAGAGAAGACAAAATTGCGGCAAGGTCTCCGGCATGGGTAATCGCAGGTCCACTTGTAATTCGAATTGGTGCTTGCATCTCACTCGCCAAAATCAAAGCAAGAGTTGTCTTACCTAATCCGGGAGGACCCGATAACAAAATATGATCGGCAGGAGAATTGCGATGGCGAGCAGCAGAAAGCAAAACATCGATTTGTTCGCGTACCCGTTCTTGTCCAATAAAATCATTTAAACTTTTTGGACGTAGCGCGTGTTCCAGCGCAGTCTCTTCACCCTTGATGTGCGGTTGCACTAAGCGATCCTCAGCCACGTGAATTCTTTCCACTTGCTAAAGCCAGCTTTAATAGCTCGCTTAAATCTAATTGGGACGCTTCGGTGCCATCGCCTTGCAATGTTGAAACAACTTGCGAAATCGCACCATCTGACTCTTTAGGTGAGAAACCCAGTGATACAAGCGCACTTGTTAGTTGTTCACGCCAGGCTGGTTGATGTCCTTTATAGAGTTGAGTCGACGAAAGATCAGTTAACTTACCTTTGAGTTCTAGTATCAAACGTTGAGCGCCTTTGCGACCGATACCAGGGACCTTTTCTATGGCACCAATGTCTTCTTGCGAGATTGCGCGAGCTAAGTCCTCAGGTGTTAAAGCACCCAGAATCGAGAGCGCGACTTTTGGACCGATTCCAGAAACTGTCTGTACCAATTCAAACAGCGAACGGGATTCGTCATTTATAAATCCAAACAAAGTTAACGAATCTTCGCGTACGACGAGAGATGTGAACAATTGAACCTGCGAACCAAGAGTTACTTGAGCGGCTGTTTGAGGATTCACTAAGACTGAAATTCCAAAACCGCCAACTTCTACAATTAATCGATCAGTTGCTATCGATTTAACCGACCCTGAAAGTAATGAAATCATCGTGCACGCAATTTCTTCAGTCGAGACTGTTCGGCCGCTAACGCCTGAGCTATCTTGGCATTACCGCCGCCGCGCCAGATATGACAGATTGCCAATGCCAGCGCATCTGTTGCATCAACTGGCTTAGGAATACTTTCTAGATTCAAAATCTTTTGCACCATCATTGCGACCTGCGCTTTGTTTGCGCGACCGCTACCAGTTACTGCGGCCTTAACTTCAGATGGCGTATGCAGCATTACGGGGATGCCAGCTTTGGCAGCTAGCAAAAGCGCAATGCCTGCTGCTTGGCCTGTTCCCATAACCGTTCTGACATTGTGTTGAGAAAAAACGCGTTCCACTGCAATCACATCTGGCTTCCAAACATTTATCCATTGTGAAAGTTGTTGGTCTAAATCCAATAAACGTTGCTCGAGGGCTGCATCAGTTGGAGTCAGAATTACACCAACTTCAATTAATGAAAGTGGCGAACCAACAGCGCCTTCGACAATGCCGATACCGCACCGAGTCAGGCCTGGATCAACGCCCAAAACTCTCATTGCTTAGCCCCGTGCTTCCTCGTTAGTTCAGTCCTCAAGCCTAGAGATGGCTAGCACTTAGTTAATCGAGGCTCGCCATAACCTCGTCAGAAACATCAAAGTTGCTGTACACGTTCTGCACATCATCTAGCTCTTCGATCGCATCGATTAGTTCAAAAACCTTTTTTGCACCATCGGCATCAAGTGGGATAGACATTGATGGCAGGAACGATGAATCTGCTGATTCGTAATCAATACCTGCATTTTGTAGGGCTGTACGGACCGGAACTAGATCTACCGGCTCACTAACAATTTCAAAAGCCTCGCCTAAATCATTTACTTCTTCTGCCCCGGCTTCTAATACAGCTTCAAGTACTGAATCTTCCGTAAGTTTTCCATCCTTCTTCACAATCACAACGCCTTTGCGATTAAACAAATACGAAACCGAACCAAGATCTGCCATTGAGCCACCATTTCGCGTTACGGCAACTTTTACTTCAGAGGCTGAACGATTGCGATTATCTGACAGACATTCGATCATGATGGCGACGCCATTTGGACCATAGCCCTCGTACATAATTGTGATCCAGTCTTTTGCTCCTGCTTCAAGACCGGCACCACGCTTAATCGCACGATCAATATTGTCAGCAGGCATCGAGGATTTTTTAGCCTTTGCAACTGCATCAAAAAGTGTTGGATTGCCATCCATGTCAGCACCACCGTTGCGTGCTGCAACTTCAATAGCGCGAATCTGTTTTGCAAATACCTTTGCACGGCGACTATCGATGATCGCCTTTTTGTGCTTGGTCGTCGCCCATTTGGAATGGCCGGACATTGGAACACCTCTATCTAAACTAAAGAATGGCTTCGTTAAATTATGACCTTACTTTACCTTCTCTAATGCAGGCCGTGCTACTTCCTCAATAAAGTATCGGTGAATTCGATGATCTCCGGTTATTTCAGGGTGAAAGGAGGTTGCAAGCAATGTTTGTGAGCGCACCGCGACTGGATGAGTATCCACGGACGCAAGTACCGTGACACCTGCACCGACCCGTTCGACCCATGGCGCACGAATGAATACTGCTCGGATTAAATCAGCAGAGCCATCATCAAATGGGATATCACTTTCAAATGAATCAACTTGTCGACCGAAAGCGTTGCGACGAACTGTTATATCTAATCCGCCAAAACTCTTTTGTCCTTGCTTTGCATCCAATATCTCATTAGCTAACAGAATCATTCCTGCGCATGAACCATAAACAGGCATTCCCTGTGCAATGCGTTCTTTCAACTGATCGTATATTCCGAAAACTTCAGCGAGTTGAGCAATAGTTGTCGATTCTCCGCCTGGCAAAACAAGGGCATCGATAGCATCAATCTCAGAGGAACGTCTAACAGCTATTGGATCAACTCCACAAGTGATTAGCGAACTAATGTGTTCGCGGACATCTCCTTGAAGAGCTAAAACACCAACCTTCATTATTGAACGAATTACCAACCACGTTCAGCGAGGCGATGTGGAGCTGGCAAATCTGCAACATTGATTCCAACCATTGCTTCACCTAAACCGCGTGATGCATCTGCGATAACTTTTGGATCATCCCAAAAAGTTGTCGCTTTAACGCATGCTGCTGCGCGCTGGGCAGGATTTCCTGATTTGAAAATTCCAGAACCAATGAATACGCCATCAGCGCCCATGCTCTTCATCAAAGCTGCATCTGCTGGTGTTGCGATTCCGCCCGCAGTGAAAAGAACTACTGGAAGCTTTCCAGTTTCAGCAACTTCCTTTACTAGCGCATATGGTGCTGCCATTTCTTTAGCGGCGACATATAACTCGTCTTCGCGCATCGATGACAAGCGACGGATTTCTCCACCAATCTTGCGCATGTGCTGCATTGCATTTGAAACATCACCTGTACCAGCTTCACCCTTTGAACGGATCATTGCGGCACCTTCATTGATGCGACGAAGTGCTTCGCCAAGATTTGTTGCTCCACACACAAACGGAACTGTGAAAGCCCACTTATCAATATGGTTTTCATAATCAGCCGGTGTTAAAACTTCGGATTCATCGATGTAGTCCACACCTAAAGACTGCAAAACTTGGGCTTCGACAAAATGACCGATGCGAGCTTTTGCCATGACAGGAATCGACACTGCGGCCTGAATCTTTTCAATCATGTCTGGATCAGACATGCGGGCCACTCCACCTTGTGCGCGAATATCTGCTGGAACGCGCTCTAGTGCCATAACTGCAACAGCACCGGCGTCTTCAGCAATCTTTGCTTGCTCGGCGTTAACGACATCCATGATGACGCCACCCTTGAGCATCTCTGCCATACCGCGCTTAACGCGAGCCGTGCCAGTTACATCAGCCATGTTCAATTACTCCGCTTCGATCGAAAGATAGGTCGCAATACTACTTTGTCTTCGGCACGAGTGGCGAGGTGAAATCAGGCTCATGATCGGTAAGAGCGATCCAAATCTGTCCCGGATCGAAGTTCATTGTGGCTCCATCAGCGAAAGTGAAGGAAGTTCCTGAGTCGGCAGAAGGCCTACTCCATGTTGTTATAAACCGTTGCCCATTGCGCAATACATAGGCCTTACCGGTTCCTACCGTTTGGGAAAAGGGAGTTACTCCCCCAACTTTGTCTTTATATTCTGATGGGGTTATTGAAACCATCTGAATCACTAATGTAGATGGACCTAATACAACTCCAGAATCTGCAAAATTGGTTGTGTTGTTGTGCGATAGAAGCCAACGAGAATCTTTGGTGGACCAAGTTGCTGAATAGGTAGCAGCTGGCCAATGCATGGCAACTTTATTAGTTGCTGTGCCACCTTGTGGAAGCGGACCAAAACTGAAACCAACACTCTTTGCCGAATCAATCTGATATTTCTCTTCCTTGATCTTTTGCATCAAAAGATCTGCTCGCAAAATCATGGCGTAAGGCTGAGTTCGATTTGGATCAGTAGTAAAAATACGGGGACTCTGTCTTTGCGCCCCGAGATCCTGAAGATTGGCGTCTGCGATTACTGGAAGTAATTTCTTTTGTGCTCCGCTATATGCAAAAGCTATTCGACCGAATTGCCTGACAATATCGATATCCGAAATTCTTGCACTTCTTACCGGTCCAACACGTTGCGGAATCACGGATGAAAAAACTGCCGCTAATCTCGTCAGGCCACCTTCAACCTGTTCGATATACACGATGTCAGCATCTTCCAGGCCAATCTGTGGGTGTGCCTGAGTTGTGTCATCAATTTTCACAACTAACACCGAGCCATTTGGTCCCGTACGACCGCTCAAAACATTAGTAACTGCACGATCAGGGAGAATTTTTGAGACAACTGAACAACCAGTCAAGAGCAGCGACATCATGACACCACAAATTATGACGCGTTTAGAGAACATCTGACTCAAATTCGTATGTAACTGGAAGTGGCGCAGTGCCCGCTAAACGAAACAGTTTCACGACTATTTTGCTGCGAACCATTTGGGTTCGGGTAACTGCATCAGTGTGCAAGGCAATCGCTACTCGAATTTTGTCGGTAAGTGCAGATAGTTCAGTTAATAAAGCGCTATCAGCTGCAGTTGCTAGATGTTGTGAATCCTCTAGTAGCAATCCCAAGGCACCTGACAGGCCACTTTCAGCAGCGGATCTGCTTTTGATGTCAGCATCTCGCGCTTGATACGCAGCACCAGTTAAGAGTAAAGAGGAGGCTGGATCAGCGATGTCGCTATGTGCAATCTCCAATGCAACCGCAGCTCTTTTCTGGAGTAGAACATCCAGATTTGCCCAACTAGTTTCTACTCGATGATGCAAACGGTCTAAGCGCGTCGCCAGAAAAGTTAGGTACCAAAGGACAAGTAAAAGAAGAAATGCTGTTAGCGCAAAATTTTTCATTACTTATCCTCCTTTGAGAGAAAGCGGTTCCACGAACGGGTATCTGATGCCAACCTAACTTTTTCACTTCCAACAATTGACATTTCGTAGACTGAATAAATTTGCTCCGCAATAATTTCCCAATCAAAACTTTGACCGCGGGCTCGTCCAGCAGTTGCAAGTTCTTTCCGTTTCTTATCGTCGCGTAACAAGTCAATAGCAACTTTTGCCAGGTCCGTAGAGTCCTCAGACTTAAAGAGCGCACCAAACTGACCATGACCAAGTAAGTCATCAAATGCGGGAATGTCACTGGCAACTACGCACGCTCCCCCAGCCAAAGCTTCAGCCAAGATGATGCCAAATGATTCTCCACCAGTGTTCGGAGCAACATAGATACTTACTGAGGACATAAAATTAGCTTTGTCTGCTTCAGATATCTTTCCAAGGAATTCAAAACGATGGCGTAGTTGCGGATCGATACTTTTTTCAACTTCAGTGGGATCACCGGGTCCTGCAACAAAAACTTTTACATCTGGAGCGAATCGTGCGATTACTGGTAACGCTTCTAATAAGACACTTAATCCCTTACGGGGTTCTTCAAAGCGTCCGATAAAGCCAAGGGTATTTCCTTGCCACTTTTCCTGCGGTGTTCCATCGTGGTAGCGCGAAGCATAAATTCCATTTGGGATAACAACAGCATCAGTGTCCAGATGATCCGTAAGAGTCAAGCGCGCAGCTTCAGAAACCGCGATACGAGCTGACAGTTTTTCTATTGCAGGTTCTAAAATCGGTCCAATCGCAAAAATAATCTTTTGTCGTTTTGCAGCTGCATGAAAAGTGCCAACCATCGGCCCATCTGCAGCCCAGCACGCAAGTAATGAAATCGAAGGAATCGCAGGTTCATGCAAATGAAGCAGGTCGAAATCTCCATTTGCAATCCATTGTCGAACCCGAGAAAACGCAACTGGGCCAAATAGAACTCGTGCCACCGCTCCGTTGTAAGGGATTGAAATAGGTTTACCAGCATTTACAACGTAATCAGGTAATTTAATGTCATCAACGGCAGGGGCTAGGACTGATACTTGATGTCCTGCAGCGATTAAGTACTCTGCTAAATCACGAATATGATTTTGGACTCCGCCCGGCGTATCCCAGCTGTATGGGCAAACAATTCCTATTTTGAGTGAACGTGAAAGCATCAACCACGCTCCACAAAATCACCATCGGTCCAAATGCGTTGCAACATGTGCCAATCTTCTGGATGCTCTGAAATGCCTTCTTCGAAATGTTTAGCTGTCATCTGCACAATCTCAGCGACTTTCTCCGCTTCACTTCCCGCGCTAGGCAGAACGATTAATTTGAAATCAATATGAATTCCGGTCTCTGTGTAAGAAACGAAAGCTGTGATCAACGGCGCATTTGTTTTCAGAGCCAATAGCGCAGGACCGGCGGGCATTCGCGAGGGTCCCCCGAAGAAATCTACGTTTATGCCCGTTCGAGATAAATCGCGATCAGCAACGAGTGCAACCAGTGCGCCTTGGCGCAATCGCTGTGCCAAAGTTGCAAGAACTCTGCCATCTAATGGCAAAACTTCCATCCCCATATTTTGGCGATATTCAAGAAATTTGAGAAAGAGTTTTTCAGGCTTTAATCGCTCTGCCACCGTAACAAGCGGAATACCTTTGGCACAGAAATATGCTCCGGCATGATCCCAGTTGCCCGCATGAGGCAACGACACGATTACACCAGTTTTAGCCGCAATAGCATCGATTAAAAGATGTTCATTAGTGACTGTGACAGTTTCTCGTACTCGCTTTGCGGACCAATCCGGAAATCTAAATGTGTCACACCAATATCGCATGTAAGAACGCATCGCCCTGAATACCAGTAAATCTAAATCAAGAGATGTCATCTCTGGTTTTGTTCGACGCAAATTTGATCGTAGACGAGAAACACTCTTTCCGTTTCGCTTAGTTAAAAAATCAGCAACTGAGTACGCTAACCGGTATGCGGTACTTTCAGGCAACCAGCGAACAACCCGCCATCCGGCAAAATATGCATACGCTGCAATACTCTCTTTCACTTATGCAGCTCGCTTAACTATCAACATTCTTTGAATTACTGTATAGCTTCCAAGCACAGCCAATAACCACATTCCAATGGCGAGAATGTATGGAACGCCTAATCCTTCAAATCCAATGGCAGCCAGGGAAATAATTAATCGCTCAGTTCGTTCTGCGACTCCTCCCGAACATTCAATTCCAAAAATTTCCGCCTTAGCTCTTATGTAAGGCACCAACATTCCAGTTACCAGTGTGACCATTACGACGATTGCAAGTTGGTCATTGTGATTGATTAAATAGATACAAACTCCGACCAATATTGCTGAGTCCGTTATTCGATCGATGGTGGAATCTAGAAACCCGCCCCACTTGCTAGAACCTTTTTGGGAAATGCGCGCCATAGTTCCGTCGAATAAATCGCTCAATGCCATTACACAGATAATCAGTGTGCCTGTAAGAAACTGACCTTTGGGGTAGAAATACAGCGCTGATCCAACGACAGCAATGGCCCCTGTCCACGTTACTGAATTGGCTGTTATTCCTAGGCGCAGGGCGGCTGATGCCACCGGCGTTATTGCCCTGGTGACAGCTGGTTTCAAACGTGCACTTAACATCAAGGACCATCGTAGGCTGAGCCAGTGCAATCTCAAATCAACGACCTCAGAATTCACGTCTACGGACACATGAGCGCTGATCCTGCACAGGTCGCCTCACGGTTTAGCGCTCAGTTTTCAGAGATCGCAGTTCCCGAATCGGACCTTGCAATTTTTGCAATCGATCCATCCGCCGGCATTGATCAAGTGACTATAGATTTGTGGCAATCATTGGATGAATACCAAGTTCCACGACTTGTCGTTGTGACACATTTAGAAAATCTAGAAGCAGACTTTGATGACGCCGTAATGATTGCTACCCGAGTCTTTGATCAAATGGTTACACCATATTTGGTCTTGCATGATGAAGCTGGATTACCCGCCGCTCTTATTTCCTTGAGTGATCTACAAATCATTGACTACTCAACAAATCCACAAACGATTAAAAATAGCGATGAAGAACATCAAACATTGGTTCAAGAGTTTCGCCATGAGTATCTCCAACTGCTTGCAGACTCAGGTGAAAACGCATTCGAAGCTGGTTTACTTTTTCCAGCAATTCCGTTGTGGATTGACAAAGGTATTGGCGTAGATATTGTTGAAGGCTTTATTAAAAAACTAGGTAGCTAACTACCACGCTGCTGCTATCTCGGAACGTGTCAGGGTTAGCAACTGTGGAAGCACTTTTGTTTTACCAATTATCGGCATGAAATTTGCATCCCCTCCCCAACGAGGTACAACATGCTGATGGATATGTTCGGCAACACCCGCACCTGAAATTGCACCTTGATTCATGCCAAGATTAAAACCTTCGGGACCAGAGACGGTGCGAATAGTTTTCATGGCATGTGCTGTTAAGTCAGTAATTTCGTGACGCTCTTCATTAGTTAGATCCGTTAAATCTGGAACATGTCGATATGCACAAATGAGAAGATGTCCTGGATTGTATGGATAAAGATTCATGACAACGTAAGCAGATGTACCCCGATAAACAATTAATCCGTCTTCATCGCTCAAGGTAGGGATGCGACAAAATGGGCACGAGACATCGTTTCCTTCGAGCGGGCGGTTTTCTCCACGCAAGTAATCAAGTCGATGCGGAGCCCACAGTCTTTGCCATCCATCTGGCATTCCTGCACCCTCAATTGAATTACTCACTGCTTAAACCTGAGTACGTTCCTGAACTACCTTTTTGATCTCAGCGATTGCATCTGCAATTGGAATTCCATTTTTCTGCTCGCCATTTCGGTAGCGGAATGAAACGGCTCCAGCCTTTTGATCCTCTTCCCCAGCAATAACCATGAATGGAATCTTCTGCATTTGAGCGTTGCGAACCTTCTTTTGCATCCGATCATCTGAGGAATCAAGTTCTGCACGAATACCCGCTTTGCGCATCTGCTGAATAACCTCACCCAAGTAATCACCGAATGTGTCAGCAACTGGAATACCAATCGCCTGAACAGGTGCAAGCCATGGTGGGAATGCTCCGCTGTAGTGCTCGGTTAGAACTCCAAAGAAACGTTCGATAGAACCAAACAAGGCACGGTGAATCATGACTGGACGTTGACGAGTTCCATCCGTTGCTGAATATTCCAATTCAAAACGTTGCGGCAGTTGGAAATCAACCTGAATCGTAGACATCTGCCAGGTGCGACCAATTGCATCTTTTGCTTGCACCGAAATTTTTGGTCCGTAAAACGCAGCGCCACCCTCATCCAAAACAAGCTCTAGATTTTGCGCAGTTGCAGCTTTGCGCAGAGCCTCTGTTGCTTCAGCCCAATCAGAATCTTCACCCACAAATTTTTCAGGGTTTTTTGTTGACAGTTCCAGGTAGAAATCATTTAAACCATAATCACGCAGAAGATTTAAAACGAAAGTTAGCAAGGAATCGAGTTCGCCGACCATTTGCTCTTTCGTGCAATAAATATGCGCATCATCTTGGGTAAATCCGCGGGCACGAGTAATGCCGTGTAAAACGCCTGACTTTTCGTAACGATAAACAGTTCCGAACTCGAATAAACGCAATGGAAGTTCGCGATATGACCGACCGCGAGATCTATAGATCAGATTGTGGAACGGGCAATTCATAGGCTTCATGTAGTACTGCTGACCAGCGCGCTTAACTGTTCCGTCCTCGTTGTATTCCTCATCCAAAATCATTGGCGGATACATTCCATCGGCATACCACTGCAAGTGGCCTGAAGTTTCAAACAATGCAGCTTTTGTTAAATGTGGCGAGTAAACAAACTCGTATCCCTCTTCTTCATGGCGAATACGTGAGTAATCTTCCATCGCACGGCGCACAATTCCACCTTTTGGATGAAACACAGCCAGACCTGATCCAATTTCTTCTGGAAATGAAAATAAATCCAATTCAGTACCTAAACGACGATGGTCGCGCTTTTCCGCCTCTGCCAACAGTTCTAGATAAGCATTGAGCTCATCTTGTGAAGGCCATGCAGTTCCATAAATTCGTTGCAACATTGGGTTCTTCTCAGAGCCGCGCCAATATGCAGCAGCAGTTCTCATCAATTTAAATGCAGGTATGTGCTTTGTCGAGGGCAAGTGTGGACCACGACATAGATCGCTCCACACTGGATTTCCATCACGTCCTAAATTGTCATAAATAGTTAATTCAGCTCCGCCTACTTCAACCGACGCTTCTTCGCCAGCAGGACCCTTGATACCGATCAATTCACATTTATATGGCTCGTGTGCCAATTCTTTGAGTGCATCTGCTTCTGTAGTAACACGGCGCTTGAAACGTTGTCCCTCTTTGATGATCTTGCGCATTGCGCTTTCAATTTTTGTTAGATCATCTGGGTTAAAAGTGTTTTCAGGATCAAAGTCGTAATAGAAGCCGTCTTTGATTGGAGGTCCAATACCAAGACGTGTATTTGCATAAACCTCTTGCACGGCTTGCGCCATAACGTGTGCGGTGGAGTGTCGTAATACTTCAAGCCCGGTCGGGGATGAAATTAGAACAGATTCAACAACATCACCGTCAGCTAGGTCAGTCCACAAATCCTTAAGGACTCCATTAACTCGACAGACAACAATCTCTTTGTTATCGGCGAAGATATGGGTCGGACGTTGATCGGTTTCGACCTGAAGCTTCGCGCCATCAACTGTGATCGATATCTGGGACATGCGCTTAGCCTACCGAAGTCCGAAGCGCCATCGCTTCTATTTCATCTCTAAATTCATGTGATTGCGATAATTCTCGACCAGCTATTGAAGCAATCGGCTGTGCTATCCGCAGGCTACTTAATAAGAATCCAGATTCAATATCTCCGATTTCGGATACAGCGATAGATCGAACTGTGACGTCACAATTTTCAATTACTAGAGCTCGCATTACCCCGGCAAGCACGCCATCAGACAGCGGCGGAGTGACCCAAGCGCCCCTAATCTTCAATAGAACATTACACACTGAGCCTTCACAAACTTTCTCGTCCGTACTTGTTACTAATGCTTCATCAAACCCATTGGCACGAGCATGTTCCAGAATTTCAAGGCGATGGTTGTACGGGTAACTTTTCACTGGCACACCGTTAACGACCAACGGAACAGGATGAACACCTACCTTCGCTGCAGCATTTACTTCAGTGTAAGGAAGATGAACCGCGGCCCAGTTTCCTGTCGCATCAAATGAAACACGTAAAAGCCCAGATTCATGGCTCTCGGCAACAAGTAATGTTGCAATTGATTCCCGAACTAATTCTTCACTAGGCAACTTAATATTTTCTTTTGCCGAACTATTGACCGCTCTTCGCATGTGGCGAGTCAGTGCCCATGGTTTTCCAGCAACAGTTTTTATAGTCTCAAAGATTCCTGCACCTTCCAACCATCCAAGGGCTGTGCAATTTGATTGTTCTATCGGGATTAAAGAGCCATTAGCAATTACTTTCATTGCAGATCTCCCCCAGCAATCGAAATCAAACGCTTTGCTTTGAGTTGAGTTTCTTCCCACTCTGCTCGTGCATCACTGCCCCATGTAATTCCAGCACCAGTTCCAAAATTTAAATGCGAATCTTTCCAGAAAATTCTAATCGCTACCGAAAGATCGGCCTGATCTCCTTGAACCCAACCAAGTGCGCCGCAATATGGGCCGCGCGGAGTTTCATTGTCTGCAATTATCTGTGTTGCTGAAGATTTTGGTGCGCCACTAACAGAACCTGGTGGTGACAATGAGTTGAGAATGTCACTCCACGAAATATCGTCCAGCAATTGACCCTGAACATCTGAGACGAGATGTTGTAATCCCGGATGTTCTTCACTTGATAGGAAGCGAGGAACTTCAACCGTTCCGCTTTTACAAATTTGTCCCAAATCATTTCGCATCAAGTCCACGATCATGACATTTTCGGCCTTGTCTTTCGCACCGAATTCTTGAGAGTTTGTAGGCTGAGTGCCCTTAATCGGAGAAGTTTTAACGGTCGAACCATTTCGGCTGAGAAACAATTCAGGTGATGCTGATGCAATCATCGTTCCTGGTATTTCTAAATAACTGGCCCACGGCGCTGGGTTATTGCGCAATATTTGTGAGAAAAGACCACGCAGTGATTGACCCTGATCGTGATGAGTTAATTGTCGACAGGCATTTACTTGGTACACCCAACCTTGCGCTACGGAATTTCTAATTCTTTCAACGTATGCAACATATTGATCGGCGCTAAAGGATGAGCTCCATGACCCCTGCAATGGAGCCCACGGTGTCGAAGGAAAAGGTGCATCGGTAACTGTTGCAAATTTTGCAGCTGTAAATTCATTCTCAAATGTTGTGGTCACTGCCCAAAATCCACCATCATCCAAACATTCGGGATCATGCGAAACTTCAACCAGATCGGTGGCAAGCCTGCCCCCCATCCAAAACAATGAAGAATCTTCCGCATGTGGCACGGGCTAACGCTAACCAATCAACCTCACTTTGGCGCTTACGCCTCTCCTGCGATAGATTTACCCTCCTCGCGGACGTAGCGCAGTTGGTAGCGCGGAACCTTGCCAAGGTTCAGGTCGCCGGTTCGAACCCGGTCGTCCGCTCTGATATTCGCCGTTTGGATTGCACTCTTTAAAGAATGAAATCTAACGGCGATATTTCTATGGTCGGGTGGCCGAGAGGCGAGGCAAGGGACTGCAAATCCCTCTACACGGGTTCAAATCCCGTCCCGACCTCCATTATTTGTCGAAGAGTTCGCTCTACACATAACGGAGGCACGATGTCTGCAGATGATTCAACCAGGCCGTGGGGTCGGTATGAAGTTCTGCAAGAAAGTGAACTTCATAAAGTTAAGTGCATCTATGTAAAGCCAGGAACTCGGCTTTCATATCAACGCCATCAAAAGCGTCGCGAACATTGGGTCATTGTTTCTGGTGTTGCAACTGTTGTTTTAGATGGTGAAACATTTTCAAAGCTGCCAGGAGAAACAGTTGCTGTCGAAATGGGTCAACTCCATCGCATAGGCAATAGCGGTACTGAGGAACTAGTGTTCATAGAAGTTCAAACCGGCACATACTTTGGCGAAGATGATATTGAGCGTATTGAGGATGATTTCGCTCGATAAATCGCTGTTGTATAGTTCAACCACCTAAGGATCGTTGGCTCAGCGGTAGAGCACCACATTGACATTGTGGGGGTCACTGGTTCGATCCCAGTACGGTCCACTTAGTTCACAATCGCCGGCAACTAGATATGCCTCACATTCAACCGATTTAACCCCTACGAAATCACTTTCTACTCGCCAGTTCAGCCGTTTGTTCTTTACAGTTGAGACATGCAGGCAGCCGTTAAATACCCAACCATCATTCAAGGTGGAATGGGAATTGCCGTCTCTTCGTGGCAATTAGCTAAACAGGTTGCTCTTGCCGGCGAACTTGGAGTTATTTCAGGTACGGCTATCGATTCTGTTGTTGCTCGCCGATTACAAGATGGTGATTTATCTGGTGACATTCGCCGCGCGATGTCGCACTTTCCAAATCAAAAAACAATTGCCGAAATTATGGATCGTTTCTTTGTAGAAGGCGGTCGCCCGGCTAACAAACCGTATTTAGATGTCCCAAAATTGAGCATCAAGGGAAATTTATTTTCAAACAATTTGTTGGCAGTTTCTAGTTTTGTCGAAGTATGGCTCGCAAAAGAGGGACATAGCGGGCTTATCGGAATGAACATCTTGGAAAAAATCCAACTTGCTATTCCGGCGCAACTGTATGGCGCGATGCTGGCCGATGTTGATTACATTCTGATCGGTGCGGGAATTCCAGCTCAACTTCCGCATGTGCTCAATGAGATCTCTGTTGGTAACAAAGTTTCGATGAAAGTCGATGTCGCAGACACCAAAGAAAAGCATTACTTGCATTTCGATCCTACAACTCTTGGAATCAATAACTTCCCGATAAAGCGCCCACAATTTTTAGCAATTGTTTCCTCACATGCGCTAGTTGCATACCTAAACAAAGATGAAGAGACAAAGCCAGATGGATTCGTCATCGAGTATCACGTTGCAGGTGGTCACAATGCTCCCCCGCGTGCAAAGAATGCAATTGATGACAATGGCGAAGCGATTTACAACGATCTAGATATTCCAAATCTCGAAAAAATTTTGGCCTCTGGTTCACCATTTTGGCTAGCAGGAGGTTTTGCAACACCAGCGAAGGTTGTTGAAGCCCTAGCTCATGGGGCCAAAGGTGTGCAGGTTGGTTCAGTATTCGCGCTGTCTAATGAATCTGGTTTCACTGAGGAAAATAGGTCTGGCGTATTGAACTCGCTTGCTGATCCAAATATGCGCGTACTAACCGATGCAAGTGCCTCACCAACTGGCTTTCCCTTTAAAGTTATTCAAAACAACCAAACTCTTTCCAATGACAATCTCTACAAGGAACGCATGCGAATTTGCGACCTTGGATATCTCCGTACGATGTATCAACGCGAAAAGGGCGGTATCGGATACAGATGTCCTGCCGAGCCACTAGATAATTATGAGTTCAAAAATGGACAAGTAGATCAAGCACAAGGTTCGAAATGTTTATGTAATGCCCTGATGGCCGACATTGGTTTAGGCCAGGTGCGTCCAGATGGCCGAGTTGAGATTTCATTGCTAACTTTTGGATCAGATCTCGAAGGACCACGCGCGATGCGCACTAAATACCCCACTGGCTGGAACGCAGTTCAAGCAATTGATTTCTTAAAGGAACAAATTTCCAAGTAACCGATCTATACTCAAATTCTCATGGATCAGTTACTACTCAATATCCCCGCCTTCGCCTTAACGACACTTTTGTTAGTGATGGTTCCGGGCCAAGGTGTCGCCATGGTTCTTAGGCAATCCATTCTGGGTGGCAGTAAAGCCGCTTTTCTTTCTGCAATTGGTAACTGTGCCGGAATTTTAACCTGGTCGATTGCTAGTGCGATCGGCCTATCTGCCCTCTTTACAAAATCACACACCGCGTATTCGATTTTAAAGTGGGCAGGTGTAATTTTCCTTGTGGGCGTCTCAATTCAGACGTTATTTGCCCTAAGAAATGAGTTTGGAAAATTTGATCTCGACAGTAAAAGCGAAGTCAAAAACTGGTCATCTTTTAGGTTGGGTCTGGTTACAAACCTTACTAATGTGAAAGCGGCCGTCTACGCCGTAGCTTTCTTACCCGCATTTGTACCAGCCACTTTTTCTTTGGCCTGGGGCATTTTCATATTCGGATCCATCTGGGCGTTAGTTTCCATTACCTGGAATATTTTCCTGATCTGGACTGTCAAACGATCATCGGTGTACATTCAAAAACCAATAGTGCGTCGCACACTTACCGCTATTTCTGCAATCGGAATTATGGGCTTAGCAATCGGTCTAGCTTTATCGTCAGGTCGTTAAACCTTCAATGAAAGTAAGACTGTTCTGGAAAATTAATTCTTGATCATAATCCAACGTTGCCACGTGATAACTATTAGTCAATTCAATCCGAGATTTATTGGTTGAACTAATCCCAGATAAAATAATTTCGGTATTTGCAACCGGCAATGTGTGATCATCAACCGAATGAAACAGCTGCACTGGAACTGTGATATTTGCCAGATTTCGACGGGTTATGCGAAGCATCTTTAGAAGCTGATAGATGCCCTTAGTTGGTAAAGCGTCATAACCCCACTCGGTTATTCCAGGTCGTTTGATGTCATCACCCACGCTTGTGCGCAATTTTTGAAGCCGAGATAGAAAAAAAGCTAATTCGACAGGAATGCCTCTGACGTAAATCATTGGGTTCACCAGAATGATCCCCGCGATCGCATCGTTGTTTGATTCAGCGACGTGAAGTACCGTTCCGCCACCCATCGAAAGTCCCACTAGAAAAATTGTGTCGCAGGTTTTTTGAAGTTCACTGAGCTCGTGCGTAACCTTTGCGGGCCATTCTTCCCACTTAGTTTTGTTTAGGTTCTCAACTTTTGTACCGTGACCGGGCAACAAAGGGACACGAACTGTGTACCCCTTTGAATGTAAAAATTCTCCCCACGGACGCATCGACGGCGGTGATCCAGTAAAGCCATGAACAAGAAGCACGCCAACATGTGCATTCTTTCCGGTTCCAAGTGCAGACCAATCTTGCATCCAGCCTGCTGGTGCTCCCTCAACTGCCATACGAAAATACTATGACCTGACCGTTGTCAGATCAATGACCTACGATCGGCCTTATGCAAAACATTGGTGAAACTCATCTCTCGGAGACCACCTTTGCAGTTATCGATCTTGAAACTTCTGGCGGCTCTCCTCGATTGGGCGCGGGAATAACTGAAATTGGAGTTGTAAAAGTTCGAGGCGGAGTTGTGCTTGGAACCTTTCAAAGTTTTATAGATCCGGGACATGCGCTCCCACCGTTCATCACACAACTAACAGGCATAACCGATGAAATGTTGCTCTCTGCGCCATTTATAGATGAAGTACTTCCTACGCTTTTCGAATTTTTAGGATCTCCGGATGAAACCGTATTGGTGGCACACAATTCACCATTTGATATGAGCTTTCTGAAAGCAGCCGCACTGGTTCATGAATACCCTTGGCCTGCCTATGCAACAGTTGATACCGCCCGCTTGGCTAGGGCGGTGCTCGATCGAGATGAAGTCATCAATTGCAAATTAGGAACACTGGCAGAATTTTTTAATACCAATACAACGCCAAATCACCGTGCCTTAGATGATGCACTTGCAACAGTTGACGTGTTGCACGGCCTAATTGAGCGACTATCAGGTCACAATGTAAGGACCTTTGAAGAGATGCGAAATTTTCCTTCGAAAAAGAAGAGAGTTAAGCGCCCAATTTCTGAGTGAGCTCAGCCCACTTGGCAACTAGACGTGTTGCGCCACCAGAATCAATCGCTTCAATCGCTCGAGAAATACCCAGAGCCATCCGGTTGTGCAGATTCAATTCAAAACGTGCGTCATAGGCAGCAATCGCCGCGGCTGCATTAAGTACAACCGCATCGCGGGGTGCGCCTTTTTCTCCTGCAAAAATTGCTGTTGTGATCCGGGCATTTTCAATCGCATCGCCACCCACAAGTGCTGAAATCGGTGCCCGTTGAATGTCAAAATCAAGTGGATCAATTCGGTCGCTGGTTATTTCACCGCCACCAATACTCAAGACAGAAGTTGTTGTCGCTA
>Ga0209189_1000344_pt1 | contig 39518 bp, 40 predicted proteins | sample C_130820_EF_Meta_FD_187308 | JGI IMG/M metagenome (GOLD analysis project Ga0209189, IMG submission 187308) | Freshwater microbial communities from Lake Croche, Canada to study carbon cycling - C_130820_EF_MetaG (SPAdes) (version 3) | ecosystem: Environmental > Aquatic > Freshwater > Lake...
ATTGGAGTTAGATTTGACTTATATAAGTTGGATATGATTCAAAAAGAGCAGAATTTGACTTCTGTTCAACAAGTAGTAAATTATTTTATGGACAATTATGGTGAAAAGCAAGTTAAAAGAGGAGCGCCTTTCAAGAATATGCCTCCTTACAACACAGATAGCCCAAATTTGGCAGATAATGTAAAACCTGTGGAAATATCTGTTGAAACCCATAAAACGCCTCCAATGGGCTTAAAAGGGATAGATTTAACTATTTGGAAGTCTGAGAATTGGAAATAATTTCGTAATTTAGCTAAAAATTAATATTATGTCTGAAGAAAAGTTTTCATATTTTGTATCATATCTTAAAGATTCTTTTGATCAATCAGTAGTTTGGCATCATCAAACTGATTCTTATGCAGTACATAAAGCTTTAAATAAGTTTTATGATAATATTCTTGATTTAACAGATGGATTAGTAGAAAGCGTTAGTGGAATTTATGGTAGACCTATTGATTATCAAATTGATAATCCAATAAATTATAAAAATACAGAACAAGTTGTAAAATATTTTAAAAAAATGTATGATACTATTCAAGAAGAAAGAAAAGAAATTTATCAAGAAACTTGGGTTCAAAATCAAGTAGATGAGATAGCTGCTTTATTTGGAAGAACATTATATTTACTTAGTTTAAAATAAAATTAAATGAAAAATAAATTAAAAATGATGAAAAGAGCAGATGGCTCTTATTCTCCTCGTGGTCTTTGGGACAATATTCGCGCTGCTGCTGGTTCTGGGAAAAAACCTACTCCTGAAATGCTAAAGCAAGAAAAGAAAATTAAAGCACAAGAAAAAAAATAATTATGTCATTATCAATAATGCAAAAGTATCCATCTTTTGAAGATTATTATAAAATGGTACCTAAAGATAAAAATGATACTCTTAATTATAATTTAAGAGGATTTTATGAATCTGATCCTAAAAAAGCAATGGAATTTATTAAACCGGATACTCATGCTCCAGATAGATTTAAATTACCTAATCACCCAACTTTTAGCGATGAATCTATGTATCACAATGAAAAAACAACTGGTGGTAAATGGGCATTTGAAAATGGCAAAGATGTATTTTATGCATCTCCATTTAATATAAAAAGTGCAGGTGGAGCTGATAAACTTCAAAAGTATTTTAATGAAAAGGAACCTAATTCTAAATTAATTATACCTAAATAAAAATAATTATGGCATCTGAAGCTTGGGAAAAAAAAGAAGGTAAAAATCCAGCAGGAGGGTTAAACCAAAAAGGTCGTGATTCATATAATCATGCTCATGGTGGTCATTTAAAAGCTCCTGTTAAGGGTGGTGTTAATCCTCGTAGAGTTTCTTTTGCAGCAAGATTTGCCGGTATGATGGGTGCTATGAAAAAACCAAATGGTGAACCAACAAGGAAAGCTTTAGCTTTAAAAGCTTGGGGCTTTGGTAGCGTTGAAGCTGCTCGTAAATTTGCTAATGCACATAAAAAATCATAAATGAAAAAAATATTATTATTCTTATTGGTAGTCATAGTATTAACTTTTGTAGCCTACTTGGTTAATGAAAGTTATGTATCAAAAGCTCACGAAAGAGCATTGGTTATTGTTAAAGGTAAATTTGCATTTTGTGGCGCATCAGAAGCAAAGCCAACAGGTAAAACAATAATGGTTGAAGGTAAAAGATTTCGTGAAGGAGTAGCCGCCTGCCCTGTAATGGATGGTTTTTCTATTGCAAATAATATTTTAGTACCTGACCCCACAATTACACCGGATAGCACAGATAAAACCGTATGGTCTTATTTTTGGTATTACGATTCAGTTCCACAAGCTCCAACTTGGAAAAATTTGCCTACAATAAATCGAACATTCACAATTGCAAAAACACCAGATAGTAGCATGAGTAATATGTGGTGTATGCCTTGTAAAATATTACCACAAAGAGTCAATGGCGTAACTATTGCTGAATGCTTTGGTCCGCTTAATGAATTAGCGTTCCCAATGCGTAGAGCACTTAGGGCTCGTGTTGGCGAAACTTCTGTAACACAAGCTCCAATAGGTGCAACATATCCAGTTGGAACAATTATACCTAAGCAGTAGGCGGTTCTAATATTGCTTTACCTGCATCTGTCAAAGGGCGTGCGTATATTCTTAATTTCTTTCCTGTATTTGGGCACACAAAAGTAACTCCTGCATCTAAGTATGCTTTGATTACTAATTCTATTGCACCATCTGCATCTGGACTTGCTCCAATTACATGAGGTTCATCATAATCAAATTGCATACAAAAATCGCAACCGTCTAATGGTTGTTTGCCTTCTGGTATATTTGGTTTTTTCTTTGCCATACTATTTATTTTAATTTTTTGGTGCATTTTTCCATTCATAGATAATCCATATCCATAAAATACATAAAATTGTAATTGCTATTTTCATTTATTAAAGTTTTTATGAATGTTTTCAATATCTACTAAATATTCTCTTGCTCTAATTACTTTTTGCTCAATTCGCAAAATATCATCTTCATTTCTACTAACGTTGTACATTAGTATTCTTTCTTCCATTGGTATATCATCAAATGTCATGTTAAATTCTATTTTCATTGCCTCTTGGATAAATTCTGGGCTTTCTTCTGAGATTACATCCATTTTTTTAAGCAAATAATATTTCTCTTGTTGAATAATATTGTCTGGAGTGTTGACAAGACAATAGGCAATAGTAGCTTTATTTTTACCAGTAAGCCACATATAACTTTGCATTTGCCAATAATACAAATTATCAAGCTTATCTGGCAGGTTACCCAAAAATGTCCATAGGTCATAGCTAGATTTAATATCAATAATACCATCATCAATAATATCTGGCATGCCTGTTATGTATTTATTTGAAAATCTTTCCGTATTTTTAGTAAAAGGTTTCTTTAGATACATAGACAATAAATCAATAGAATCTTGTTCTGCTTCTATACCCTTTTTCATTTGCTTTGTTTGAATATCTCTCCTTCTATTATACTTTTCAGAAATATAAACATCTAGCAAATGTTTTTGTGCTGTCTTAGAAAGTAATCCAGCTTCTTTATCAGCTTTGGTTACAGGCTCCGTCATCAAATATCCCACAGAGCTTGCTCTGATTAGGGTTTCATTAAAATTTATCATAGTTAAAATAGTTTTCCTTGTTGATCAAAATAATCAGAAGTTAGATTAAAGTTTTTCTTCATGGCATTATAGGTTTCAAACCATGCTCTAGCTTGTGACTTTGCCATACGTTCAATTCTTTCGCAATACTCGATAGCTTCTTGTCTATTTTTCATTATCCAATATCCATTACTGTCAGACAAAATCATATAACCTTTTTTAATTCTTAAATCTCTGATTACTTGCCTTATCTTTCTTAATGTAGATTCCGTTCTATCTACCTCGTGTATTGGATGACTACCTAACCATCTTTCTGAATTAGCAATTTCTTGTTGGGTTATTCTATGGTTAGCACTTGAAATTAAATTTAAAATACATTGCTCATCGTCTGTAAGTAGCATGGTTAAAATAATTTAAGCTTAGCATTATAAGATTCTAAAACTTCTGGGTTGCTTTTAGCCATTAATTCCCAAGCTTTTAATTCATGCCTTGTTTTGCAAGCATTAATAAACTCAATGGTTTTTTGAGCTAAAGTTTGTTTAGATTGAGTTGGTATAACCTCATCTGGAACTTCTTGATAAAAATCACCTAGTTCTTTTAATCTTTTTACATTTTGAGAATGGTATTCTTCTACCATTTCTCTTGCGATGTCTAATGCTTTTGTAGCAGATTCGCCTTGGTTAATGGCAAATTCAACACCAATTTTTTCAGAAGAATAGTTGCCTAAGTTAAATGTTCTTTGGTAAACAATAGTTTGTATATGCATAGTGGTTTATTTTATTCTGTTAACAATAGTTGCGTTTTCAGTAGCTGTAATTTTAAACATTTTGTTTTTATGAATTTCTTTTTTCTTTAAATTAGATACCATTACCATTACAGAAGTATATGGATTATCTAACCTAAGATGCTCACCTAATTTTAGATCGGCTACTTTACTAGAAACCGAATCCGGGGAAATGTTTCGTGCCATATTGTTGTTTTAGCACAAAATTAATTTAATTAATTTAATTAAAAAAATAAATTTAATTAAATTTTGTATATTTGTATTGCATAGGCAAGTTTAATAGTTTTAGAAATTACGCCCTTACGTTTTTACGTTGAGGGCTTTTTTTGTCAAGTTATAGCTTTACGACAAGGGGAGGTCTAGTCAATCCCTAGCTTTACTTTATGCCTTAAAAGTAACATAACAATACCTATATGTTACTTAAATGACACATTGTACAATGTTCACGAATCCGTGAAAGGTTTAAAAATGTGAACACTTGCGTAGTATGACTACTAACAATTAACAAATTTTGTCACAATTATTTAAAAATCTGTGACATATATACTCCTAATTATGTTACAACATTTTACATATTATACCCTAACTATTTAACATATTGTGTAAAATATGCATGAATAATTTGGAAAAATTCATGCAAATGTTACCAATTTGGTTACGTTAACAATATGGTTAAAGTTTGCTAATAGAGAACTTATCAATCACAAAAGTTGCTTTATTAGACAACTTTGAGCCGTATATGATTGATAATCGGCTCATTTATGAGCTATAAAAAACCCCTGCTTTTTACACAGGGGCTAAAACTACTAAATCTACAAACTATGATAACCACCGTAAAAATACAAATTATTTTTCAATAAATTTCTTTTTTACCAAGTTTAACTTTGCCCTATATTCTAGGATCAAACCTTTTAGCTCATCTTTTGTAGGTTTTGCTGTTTGTCTAGCTGTTTCTCTTAGGTATTCAACTAAAGCTCCATTTTCTTCATGTAATTTATATTCAAATTCTTCTATATTACCAGTTTTAAAGTAATTACACTCCATACATTGTGGTCTGCAATTTTGTTCTAACCATCTAGTGCTTAAATTAGATCTACCCATAAAATGACCGCATTGTATTTCTGCAATAGTGTGTTTTTTACCGCAAGTATAACATTCAACGATGCCAGTTTTATCCGAATATCTATTTCTAATGTATTGGCTAAACACATGATCAAGGTCTTGTACAAGATTTTGGAAACTCTCTGTGTCATCTTCAAATTCTTCCATTCTTTTTTGAGTAGATTGAACGGTAGCGCATTGCTTACACATCTTTTTAGAAAACCAATAATCAATGTTACCACAATTAATACAACGCTTTTTCTTTGTTATTATTGTACTATTATATGCCATTATTTATTAATTAATTTGTAATATAAAATTTTAAGTAATTCCCAAATAGCTATTGTAAGTATTATTATCATAGGTTATTTGTTTTGGTTATAATACAGCAAAGTTAATTAAATTAATTATTAAACAAAAAAATATTTTGCAATTTGAAATAATATATTTTACTTTGTGCAACAATCACAAAAATTTATGGAAAAAACCGAACCACAAGATGTAAGAGATGCTATACTATTGCATCTCGAGCAAATTGAAAGACCGTTATCTTGGTTATCTGATAAAGCAGATATACCCTACCCAACTCTTTATTCAGTTCTCAAACAGCGAACTTTCGCTATGTCAGATAGAAATATTGGCAAAATAAACAGAGTTTTAGATACCGATTTTATTAATTATTAAGCATATAACATGCCAAAAGATACATTCTATTTCTCGCATGATTATAATGCTAGAAACGATGAAAAGATTAAAATGCTCATAAGAAAACATGGGATGGTAGGTTATGGTGTTTTTTGGGCTATAGTAGAAGATTTATATAATAATGCGAACGCATTGCGAACGGATTACGATGGTATTGCATATGATTTAAGATTGCATAGCAACATTATAAAAAGTGTTGTAAATGATTTTAATTTATTTGAAATAAATGGAGATTATTTTGGTAGTTCTTCTGTGCAAGAGAGGTTAGACCAAAGAAATGAGAAAAGTCTAAGTGCAAGAAAGTCAGCAAGTTATAGGTGGAATAAAAAAGAAGAAAATGCGAACGCATTGCAAACGCTATCCGAAGGCAATGCTATAAAGGAAAGGAAAGGAAAGGAAATAAAAGGAAAGGAAATAAAGAATACACTGCCGTCCCTTCAAGAATTTTTGGAATATTGCAAGAAAAACCTTGAGCAAAATAAATTTATTTACACCGAGTATGAATATTCTTTAAAATCAAAATATGATACTTGGGTGTCAAATGGCTGGAAAGATGGGCATAATAAACAAATCAAAGACTGGAAGGGTAAAATTCGCAACACTATACCATTTTTAAGACCAATACAGACACTTTCTAATAAAAATGGAGGGAAGTATCAAAACGAATTAGAAACCGCCAGAAACGCTTTTAAACCAATTTCTGAATAATGATAACAATTTTTAAAAACATTTTTTCTAAGGAACCAAATTACATTTCTGTTGAAGCCGCGTTAAAAAGAATACAAGAAGGTAAAAGTAAATCAACCGTATCTGAAATTAGAGCTACAATTGATAAAGAGAAGGCAAATAAGATAAAACTTAATCTTCCTTCAGTGTGTTTTAGTGGTAAATTTGGAGCAGATAGGACTGATGCTCAATTAATTATGCATAGTGGGTACATAGTTTTAGATTTTGACAATGTATTTGAGATTAGAGAAAAGCAAAATGAAATTATTTCTAATCAATTTGTGTATGCTTGTTGGGTTAGCCCTTCTGGTAATGGATTAAAAGCTTTAGTAAAAATAGCAAATGGTACAAAACATAGAGAACATTTCCAAGCATTACAAGAAGTTTTCCCAGAGATTGACCGAAGTGGTATTAACCAAAGCAGAGTATGTTACGAGAGTTACGACCCTGAAATTTACATAAACCAAAAGGCTGAAGTTTTTAAGAAGATTAAAAAAACCGAAAAAGTTGTTGTTTATGAGAAAAATGATGATGACCATAAGATATTTAAAAATGTTTTGACTTGGTTATCAAATAAAAACGAGGCTTTTGTAACAGGGGAAAGAAATAATTTTATATTTAAATTAGCATCAGCTTGTTGCCGTTTTGGTATAAACGAAACTGCGGCAAATTCTATGATTCATATGGAATTTATTACAAATTCTGAGTTTACAAAGAGTGAAGCAGATAGGGCAATACGTTCTGCGTATAAAGCTAATTCAGGTAATTTTGGTAGTGCATCATTTGATAAAGAAATATTAGTTGATAAGGTTTCTAGGAAGGAAATTGAAGTAGAAAAAGCTGTATTTGATGAAGGATTAAAACTTAAAGATGTTATTTATGGAATTGATGTGAAAGAACAAGCTTTAAGAATTTATGATGAAGGGTATGCTAAAGTAGATGGTATTGGGGTGCCGGATTTGGATGATAAATTTAAGCCAAAGAGAGGTGAGATTACAGTTCTTACGGGTATTGGTAACTATGGCAAATCTTCATTCAAAAAATGGTATCAAGCAATGCGTATCATGTTGTATGGAGAAAAGTTTGCTACATTTTCACCAGAAGATAATCCCCCAGAAGAATATTACCATGACTTTGTAGAGATTATTTTAGGATGCGATTGTAGTCCTGCAAATCCACATAGACCATCTAAACAAGTTTATGAATATGTTTATGATTTAGTTTGTAAGCATATCTTTTATGTTTACCCTAAAGATGTATCTCCTACTCCACAATATGTGATGGAAGTATTTTTAGAATTGATAGTAAAAGAGAATGTTGATGGCGTAGATATTGACCCGTTTAACCAATTGACAAACGAATATCAAAAGTTTTCAAGAAGTGATAAATATCTTGAGTGGGTATTGTCTGTATTCTCTAGATTTGCACAAATAAACAATATTTTCTTTTGGATTATTGCTCACCCTGTTAAAATGATTAAAGCTTCTGATGGCAACTATCCATGTCCCGATGTATTTGACTTAACTGATGGTGCAATGTGGAACAATAAGCTAGATAACATTCTTGTTTATCATAGACCATTTGCGCAAACTGATCCAACTAATCCATCTTGTGAATTTCATAGTAAAAAAATCAGAAGGCAAAAGATTGTAGGTAAAAAAGGGTTTATTTTATTTCAAATGTATTTTCAAACTAGAAGATTTTTATTTCATGGTTTAGATTCTTTACAAAAAGTTATAAATGATAAAAATATTATTTTAAGACCCGATGCTTCAGTTCAAAAAACATTTGATAATTGGGTTCCTTATACGGATGACAATGGAAACGAAATTAATTTTTAATAATAAAACAAAACACAATGATTAGAATTTCTGTAATTGGTAGACTTGGGCAAGATGCCACAGTCAACAATGTAAATGGTAAAACTGTAATTAATTTTTCAATGGCGTACAGCGAAAAATTTAAAAATCAACAAGGTGAAGATGTAGATAAAACTACTTGGGTATCTTGTGCTTATTGGACTGATAAAACAAATGTATCAAATTATCTTAAAAAAGGTACTTTGATTTATATGGAAGGCAAGCCAGAAGCCAAGACATATCTTAATGATAAGACAAAAGAAACGGTGGCACAGCTACATGCTAGGGTTACAAGTTTACAATTATTATCAAGTAATAAACCAGAAGAAAACCAATTTTAATGATAGTACAAACAATTCATGAAATATTAAATCCTTTTGATGTAGAAACGCCATTGGGGTACGGGGTGGCAATTTTTATGATTGCTGGTTCTATACATTCTAATCCTCAATTTATAGTTAAAATATATAAATCTGGTGATGTAAGATGTATTGACCAAAATGATATAAAAATATATGGCAACCCTAGTAATGGGGAACCATTAATACCGTCAAATAAAAAATAACATTAATATGGAAAATAACTTTTCATTGTTTGGAAAATCGTATTATTGCACAACAACATGGTGCGGAACTTTTACGATGACAACATACTTGTTTACCCCAATAAAATGGACGGTGGGGAATTAGATAAAGATTATTTCAAAAATAAAAAATAATGGCAAAACTTACAAATTCATCCAAGGTTACATTTGGTACAAAAAAATCAGGAAGAGCTAAAAAATCTTATAATAAACATAGCAAAAGACCAAAAGCATATCGAGGTCAAGGTAGATAATTATGAATAACAAAGCCGCAAAAAAATTAAGAAGATTATCAGTAGCCCTAGCAGCTGGTGCAGGTAAAACTATAGATGATGCTGAAAGGATTTATAGAAACTTAAAGGTAGTATATAAAGAAAATAAAAAAGCCCCTAATCGGGGCTAATTTACTAAGCGTTTGCTGCTGTTGTAAGCTGTGCAATCGTAGAAGTAACTATTAAAGTTGTACTTCTTTGATTTAAACCAGTAGCAGGAAGGGTAATAGTTGCATTACCTGCTGTACCATTAATAGTTCCAGAATAAGGTACTGCTGTAAAACCTTCTGCTGGGATAAGTGTAAGAACACCTCCTGTAGCTGTATTGTATTGATTTCTCTGCAATACAGTAACATTGATTACTTGTGCCATTGTGTTTTGTTTTAATTGTTATGAATATATGTTTGGCTTAACAAATATAATAAATTTTGACCGTTATTAAAAATCGTTAACTTTGATTAAATTAATTAAATTATGAAATTAATAGCTCCAAAAGGTAGAGTAATCGTAAAAGTAGACTTAGAAAGTAAAAACTTTCACACTTTTGCAGATGGAACAAAAATTAAATTAGAAAGGCAATATGACAATTTTAATATGCGTTATGTTAAGCCTGTAAATGCAATAGTTGTGAATGGAATTGGTGTAACTGAAGGTTCTGATATTTTGATTCACCATAATGCTACACATGATACCTATAGAATTTTTAATTATCAAGCTCCAACTAAAGAAGCTTCATCGGATATTAAGTACTATTCTATTCCAGAACAAGAATGTTTTTTATGGAGAGAAAAGGGAGGCTCCACATGGAACACTTTGCATAATTATGTTACAGCATTGAGAATATTTAAACCATATACTGGATTTATGGAAGGAATTGAACCAGATCAAATTAAGAATAAATTATATATAACTAGCGGTGAATTAAACGGGAATGTCTGCGATACTGTTAAATCTGCTGATTACCAAATTATATATCAAGGGGATGATGGTAAAGAAGAAAGCATAATTAGATTAAGGCATTACGAGAATGAAGATAACACAAGAGAAGAAATTATAGCTATTGACCATGGTTTAACTAAATTGGTGAAAACGGGAGAATATCTAGTAGGTGTAACAAAAAGTGATGCTAAAAAATTAAATTAATATGTCAGAATTAGAAGATAAAATAAAGGATTTAGAAAAACAAATTGCTTATTTGCAAGGAAAAAATAACTATTATGAGCAAGATGGTATAGGTAAATTATATCATGCATTGAATAGAAAAGCCAATGAAATGGCGGAATTATTAAATAAAACTAGCCTTACTGCTATTGATATTGATGACCCAAAAATTAAAACATTTGAAAGGTTACAAAAGATTTGGGTAGATGCTGGTACTATTTCAGCTTCAATTAAAGCATTGGAAGTATTAGCTGGTATTGGTCAAGAAACAGCTACAGATAAAAAAGAAGTAGTTCAAGTTAACAAAAAGCCATTTTCCCCAGAAAACATGGCTGATGCAGTTGGAGAATTAGCTGGTAAAAGAAATTAATTATGTACGATAAAATTGAAGGTGGAAGCATAGTAGATGTACAGGGATTGCTATGTAACTTACCGCCAGAAGGATATGTTTTTAACATAATTACCAAACAATTAGAATTTAGAGGGGTTTATAAGAGGTCTGAGGATAAATCAGAGCAATTTTGGAAAAGAATCCCACTTCCATCTTGGTATATGGATACTATGAAGAAATGGGATGAATTTGATAAGAAAAAGAAAGATGATGAAATTGATTTTTATGATGAAAAATTAGAAGAATTTAAAAGACAAGAATGGGATAGAAGGTTAAATGGGTTTTGGTATATGAATAATGGCATTGCCACTTTTTTAACTGGTCTACATTATTTATACTTACAATGGTGGTCAATTGATATTGGTTACCCAAAATTTAGAAATCCAGACCTTGAAAAGTTTTATTTTATGGACTATTGCATTCAAGACCCTTTGTGTATGGGGATGCTTGAGGTAACTAAAAGACGTTTTGGTAAGTCATTTGTAGCAGGTTTATTTGTAACTGAATATACAACAAGGACTAAGATGACAAATGGCGGTATTCAGTCTAAAACAGGCTCTGATGCTAAGAAATTCTTTGCTAAGACTGTGGTAAATCCATTTAGAAGATTACCTAAGTTTTTTAGACCAGAATATGATATGTCTTTGGGGGTAAATCCAAAGTCTGAGATGAGGTTCCAAAAGACAAACGTAAGAGGTAAGAAAGCAGAAGAAAATATAGATAAGGATGAATTAGGTTCAGTTATAGACTTTCAATCAGCCGATGCAGTAGCATATGATGGACAAAAATTACATAGGTATGTAGCTGATGAGTGCGGTAAAACTACAGAAGTAAATGTATATGATCGACATGAGGTTGTGCGTTATTGTTTGCTAGATGATGAAGGTCAAATTATTGGTAAAGCATTGTATACCACTACAGTAGAAAAACTTACTACTGAAAAAGATGGTGTTCAAGATGCATTTAAATTATTATGGGAAGAAAGTAATCAAGAAAAACGTCAAGATAATGGTACAACATCTAGCGGTCTTTATAGATTTTTTATGTCAGCCAAACGTACCCGAAACTTTAATGATTTTGGTTACCCAGACGAAAGTAAGACTTTAGAACAAATTTTAGCAGATAGGGAAACTGTTAAAAATAACCCAAGAGCATTATCTGCTCGTATTAGGAAAGAACCACTTACAATTGATGAGGCATTTAGTACAGATTCAGATAAATGTATATTTAATGCTTTAAATATTGGCGAAAGGGAAGCTTTTTTAAAGGAAAACCCTGTTTTGAAAAGAAAAATAATATTTTATAGAGATATAGATCAAATTGTTAGATGGAGGGAGGCTTCAGATAAAGAAGAAGATTTCCATTGGAAAATTACCCAATTACCACCAAAAGGGGAAGAAAATAAATATACATACGATATAAATTTAAAGAAACCGGGCAGAACTGATGATGGTGCAATAGCAATTGATGGTTATAGTAATAGTCAAGGTGGTAAATATGGTTCAAAAGCATCTGCATGGATAGGAAGGAGATATAATTTACTTGACCCAAAGAGCACAGGTAAGGCAATAGGTCATCTTTATGGCAGACCACAAATTAAGGAAACTTTACATGAGCAAGTAATGCTAGCAGCTGAATTTTATGGATATAGGGCTTGGTACGAGCATAATAGTGATGATTATCTGTCTTATTTTAGAGATAGGGGAAGAGTATCTTACTTAGGATTATATCCTAAAATATCAATAGATCCATCCAAAAAGGATTCAGAAAGATTTAAAGGATTTCCAACTACTCCATTTAGTTTAACAAAACAAGTTGATGTTGGAGTCATGTATTTTGAAAATCATATTGATTCAATAGACTTTGAAAACTTACTAGAAGATGCTAAAAAGTTTGACCCAAATAACAGGACAGAGTTTGACCAAACCGTATCTTTTTTGATGCTTTTGGTCTGTTTAATGGAGCCTGTAATTACGAAAGTGAAAAGGGAGCCATTGGTAAAAAGTTATACACCAAGCCTTAGTTAAATTTTTTTTTAATTAATTTGTTGATTTTTTGGTATATTTGAGGACAAAATCAAGTTAAATTGGCTTCATCTCCATTAGACATAAATGCATCTGACGCAGGTCAAGCATTAAAATCGTTTCAGTTAACTACTAATGTTAAATCAAAATCTGATTTTGAATATGGCAGAAAAGTAGCACAAAATATTTATGCCACAATCTATGGCAATCAAACTTATTTCTGGATTAGAAATAATAGGTTTAGAAAAAATAGACAAATTGCTAACGGTAAAATAGACATGAGTGTTTTTTTAGATCGTCTTGAGATGAATGGGAAAGCAAACTATGTAAATATAAATTGGAAATCAATTATTATTGGTAATACTATTGTTGGTAGATTGGTTAGCTCTTGGATGTCAAGAAATGAAAAAATTGATGTTACAGCTGTAGATAGTAATTCTGCTTTAAAGAAAAGAGAATTAGCTGATGAGGCTGAATTTATTTATCAAAATAAAGATGTATTAGCTCAATTACAACAAGAATCTGGTATACCAATTGTTCCAGAATATCAATTTGTAGCAGAAGATAAAGATGATTTAGATTTATGGAAAAGCGAGTTTAATCGTTTACCAGAAGAAATATTATATAGCTTAGGCGTAAATAATGTTTTTGAAGCTAATGGATGGAATGATGTTTTAAAAGAAAGAATACTTCATGATTCTGCTGAAGTAGGGCTAGTATGTACTTATACTTGGATGGATGAAGATGGAGAAATTCATGTTGAATGGATTCGTCCTGAAAATGCAATTTATTCTTATTCTGATTTCCCAGACTTTAGAGATACAGCTTATAGAGGTCATATTTCTTCAATGAAAATTAGTGAAGTAAGAGCAAGATTTGGTAAAGACAATGGTGGTATTTTAACAGAAGAGCAAATATTTCAATTAGCTCAGTTTGCTAAAGAATACCAACTTACAGATAAGATAAAATGGATGCAAGATTGGAACGTAGCTTATTTACGTCCATATGATGAGTGGAATATTGATTTGATGAATTTTGAAATTAGAACATTAGATTCTGATGGATATACTATTACCAAAACCAAAAAGAATGGTAGTACAATTATAAGAAAAGGTAAGCCAGAAAAAATTGATGAAAATCAAGAATATGTAGAAGAAAAAAAATGGAATATTTATAGAGGCGTATATAATCCTGTTACAAAAACAATGTTGGATTGGGGGATTAAAAAAAATATGGTTCGTCCGCAAGACCCAAAAGAAATTGGTAATGCAGAATTTTCATATAGTTTTTATATGTACCAAAACTACGATCAAAGAAACGTAGCTGTACCTGAAAAAATTGAAGAACCTATTGAGCAAATGATTTTGTCAAGATTGAAGATTCAACAATTGGTAGCTAAAATGGTACCAGCAGGTGCTGCAATTGACGTAGATGCAATGCAAGAATTAGATTTAGGATTAGGAGATTCAGTTAAGCCATTAGACGTTCAAAAGATTTGGGAACAAACTGGTAAGCTTTATTATCGTGGTAGAGATGCCGAAGGTAATAGAATACCTGTTCCAATTACAGAATTAGCTAATAGTGGTTTTGCCCCTCAATTAAATGCTTTAATTCAATTATATCAATTCCATTATCAAGTATTAACGCAAGAATTAGGAGTAGATCCAAATTTAATGCAACAAGCTTCTCAACCAAGAGTAGCTGCATCAAATGTAGAAACTTCAAGAATATTGGCTAATGATGCTACAGAATATATGTATGATGCTTATATGTATGTAATGGAAGAAACAGCTAAAAAAGTAGCTTGTTTATTAAATACAAGTATAACATATGGTGCTAAAAAGTATAGAGATTTATTAAAACAAGATGATGTAAAAGATAGAAATTTTACTACTAAGTTAAAAATGTTACCTACAGAAATGGAAGTTGCTAAATTAGAAGCAATGATGAATCAAGCAATGGCTTCTAATCCTCAATTAATAATGTATATTGATCCATTTAAAATAATTAGGATTGCAAAAGAAAATGCAGAATTAGGTGAACTTTATTTTAGACAAGGTCAAAAGAAATTTATAAAAACAGAGCAAGAAAAAGCTCAAACAAATAGTCAACAAAATGCACAAATCCAACAAGCAAGCATGCAAGCTAAATCTCAAGGTGATGCGGCACTACTAGATAAACAAACTCAAGCTAAGCAAAGAGAAATTATGTTGCAAGGTATATTTGATTTAGCAAAAGCTAATATACCATTACCGGCTGAACTTCAACCATTGGCACAAGAATTATTACAAAATATTGGTATGCCTTTAGCAATTGACAACCAGCAAGAACAAATGGCTATTCAGCAAATGCAAGCTGCACAACAACAGGGACAACCACAAGAAGAACAACAATTACAAGAACAACAATAAAATAAAACAAAATGGCAACTTCAGTAAGTAAGTTATTAATTAGACTTCAAAAATTTAGCTCAAAAATCAGCAAAACCGTTGATGTTACTGCATCTTTTAATGAAGGTGGTTTTTATATACAAGACCTATCTGGATGGGATTCGGCAGTAGTACAATTTGGTACTATAACAGATGGCCCAATTACATTTTTTACAACAAATGATAATGGTGCTACTGTAGAAGGTCAATTATTACCAGCTCCAATAGTTGTTGATAATTTTTTACCAGTAAAAGGTATTGATTTATCTACAAAAGGTGATGTATTAGTAGCTAGTAATGATTCTATTATTGAATTTACAATAATTGGGCAATATCTATCATTGGCAGGGGATGTATTTACTTATCCATTAAATTATGCTTATGTATTATCTAAAAATACATTTGATACAGCAAATGAAGCATATAACAGTGGCAGAGCTCAAGGAACTGTAATAGTATATACTACAACATCAACTTTAACTAGTGCTAATATATTATATACTACAAGTAGATTAATTGAGCCAATTACCGGGAATGGTACTAATTGGTATAGCGCAAAGAGATTAGATGGTGTAGGGTCAGATTATGCTATTACTATTGATTCTACGGGAGTAATATATGTAGACTAAAAATTAGAAACCAAATCAGCATTTATGCCAGATAATAACACAGCAGCTCCAATAGAGCTTGCTCAGGATTTCAATCCGTTTTCGGATGAAGCATTTGTACCTAGAGTAGAAGAAATCCCTACTCAAAATGTAGAAAATACAGAGGTGCAGCAAACACAAGTACAAGAACAAGTACAAGAAAATGTACAAGAACCTGTACAAAATACTACATCATTTGATTCAAATCAATTTATAAAAGAAAGATTTGGATTTGATAGTGTAGAACAAGCTGAACAAGAATTTAAGAAATTAAAAGAAAAGCCAGCTGAAACAAATTTTGAATTTAAAGATGGCGTAAGTAAAACATTGTTTGATGCAATTAAAGAAGGCAAAACAGATGATGTTTATGACATCTTAAATCAACAAAAAAGATTAGAAAAGTTAACTACAAGTGAGCTTACTCCTAATCTAGCTGTTGATATTATTAAAACGAATATTCAGAATAAATACAAAGATTTAAATCAAGATGATGTTGAACTTTTATTTTATGACCAATATTTCGTACCTTTAAAACCAGAACAAGGATATGATGAATCCGATGAGGATTATACTGCAAAGGTTAAAACATGGCAATCTCAAGTAGATTATGTAGAAAAGAAGATGATGATTGAGGCTAAAATGATTAGACCAGAATTAGAAAAATTAAAAAGTGAATTAAAGTTACCAGATATTTATGGACAAGAAAAGCAAGAAGCTGCGAATCAAGAGGAATTTGAATCGATGCAACAAGCTAGGTCGGTCTATGAAAAAACTTTAGAGTCTGATTATAACAATTTCAAAGGATTTGATTTAATGGTAAAAGACGAGGATGTCGAAATACCAATTTCATTCAATATTTCCGATGATGAAAGAAAAGCTCTAAAAACACAACTTTCTGATTTTGATGTAGAAGACAAATTTGGCAATCGTTGGTTTTATGAAGATGGGAAACCAAATGTAAAACAAACAATGCAAGACCTTTATGTGCTAGAAAATCTTGATAAAATATTAAGAAAAACAGCAAATGAAGCATATGCTCAAGCCAAATTAGCTTATATAAAAAATTCAGGAAATGTAACCTTGAATAAACAAACGCCACAAGGCACACCAATTCAAAGCGCAGGTTCTGCATTTGAGGAGCTTCAAAAAGCAGTATGGTCGTAACTTGTTATTCGCAATGGCAAAGCATCTAAAAACAAAAATATAACAAAATGGCAAGCGGTCCGGGTATACCTACCTCAAACATTTTGCAACCGGGTGCAATATCCCAGTCTTCGCAAAATCGTCAACTTATGGTTGACTTACAATTATTAACTCCTCAATATTACAAACAATATACTGAAAAGTATGGTAATGAAGATTTCACATGGTGGTTAGCTGCTCATGCTGGAATGGAAGAGGTTAAAAACCAAAATTTCTTCTGGTTTGAGAACAGAGGTAAATTAATGGTTGCTGTTGTTAACAATGGCACAGTTTCAGCTCCAGTTGACACTAACATTACTTTAACTTTAAATGCTGAAGCTTATTATAACAGTGGTACACAATCTCCATTAAGAGTTGGTGAAACATTGCGTGTAGCTTCTTCAAACATTGAAGGTAAAATTTTATCAATTGATACAACTACTCCGTATGCATTTACATTCGTAGTTGGACCATTATTAGCTACCCAAGGTTTTAGATCTGCTGGTAGTACTTCTTTATTAGCTGGTGAGGTTTTATTATTCGCTGGTGACACTGATGCTGGTGAAGCTTCAACTCAAATCAATCCATTAATTCATTTGGACCAAAAGTATGACAACAACATCACTCAAATTCGTGATGGTTGGAGCAATACTGACTTAGCTCAAATGGCTGAAACATACTATGAGTATCCTGTATCTGCGGATATGGCTGCTAATGGTGTGACTGCGTTTACTTACAAAGGTATGTATAAGACTCTTGTTCGTTTCAAAAACAACGTAGAAGCAAAATTAATGCGTGGTAATTTGCAAACAAATAACGATAACGGTATGACTAACTCAGCAGGTGCTCAGGGTATTATCCCTAAAGTAGTTGCTGATGGTGAAACTGTTGGTTACACTCCGGGTAACTTGGATATCCAAAAGTTACATGAAATCACTCGTATTATGGACGTTAACGGATGTGCTAAGCAATCTGCTTGGTTATCTGACGTATTCCAAAAACAAGATTTCTCTGATGGTATCTTCGCTGCATACCCAGCTGGTGCTTTCGTTTATGGAACTGGTGAAAAATCTAAAGAAGCTTCTGTTTCTTATGGTTTCCAAGAAATCTATATCGATGGTTACTTGTTGAATGTTAAGAAATATAGCCAATTCAATACTGAAGTAACAACCGGTTTGACTCCTCAAAACGATTACTTCCGTAATTTTGGTTTAATCTATCCAATGGGTGAAACTAAGGATGCAAGAACTGCTCAAGCTTACAAAAATATCACTATTATGTATCAAGAGCCACCTAAAGGCGGTACTGTTGGTAATGGTATTAGAGTATGGCAATTTGGTGGTGGTTCTCCAAACCCTACCGATGGAACAATGACTAATCAAATTGCGATGATCACTTACAGATCAACTCGTGTTTGTGCAGCCAACCAATTCATCATTGTACAAGCTAACTAATTAGCTCATACATAAAATAAACGGGTAGCGGCAACTTAATTGATTGTCGCTACCTATTTTTAACAATTTAAAAACCATTTATGGCAAAGTTAAAGGCAGCAGGTCTATCTGATGTATTTTCATATGATAATGATAATATTAAAGAAAATAGACAAAACGAAGAATCTCAAGCAGCACAGTCTGGCTCGGTTCAAAACGGAGTTACTTATAAAGTTTATAAGTTAACTGATACAACAAAAAAGGGTAAATACCACATGGAATGTGTGGATGATGTATGGAACCCAGATAATAAAAGAATGGAAAGAATAAGACTCTTAAATGGCTTTCCAAGTCTTTCTATAGATGATCAAAAACATTTAGATAAAGCTTTTATTGAAAAAAATAGAAGAACCTTAATTTTTGATGCAAGGATATTAAGAGTACCAGATTGGGACACAGCAGCAGTAGAGTTTTTAGAAAAATCTAATGCTAATGTTGATAATGTCAATAAAAAAGGCACTAGAAAATTAACATTTTTTCAATGGAATCCGCTTCGCCAAGCTGAAATTGAACGTAAAAAGCGTATTGCAAAAGTTGAAGCAATCAAGTTCGCAAGCATGGCAAGTACGGAAGAAATGAGAAAACACTCAAATTATCTTGGTATTAACTTTACTGATGAATTAGGTTTCCCTAAATCAGATGAGGCTTTAAGAAATGATTATGAATTATATGCTGAAGCTCAACCTAATAAATTCATGCAAAGCGCAGGAAGTAAAGAGGTTGAAGTAGCATTTATAGTTAAAAAAGCAATTTTAGATAATAAGATTGACTTATTAAGCAGACAAGGTTCCGCATATTGGGCAGGGGACGGTGGTTTTATTTGTAAAATACCGGGAACTGCACATCCAAAAGATTATTTGGTAGAATATGCAATGATGCCTAATGATGAAAGTAAGCAATTTTTGAGTCAATTGAAAAAACTACAAATTAGTTAGTCTTTCCCCCTCTAAATAGAAGAAGCCCTGTAGCCTAAAAATTACGGGGTTTTTTTGTTACTTTTTCGTATATTTGTAAGACAACTTATATACATGAATGTTAATGATATGTACCGTATTTGCCAGTTTGCAATTAACAAGGCGCAAAACGGTTATTTAACGCCATCGGATTTTAATTTGATTATAAATCAAGCACAGGTTTCATATCAGGATTATTTATTGGGTGAATTTCAGCAATATCAATATGGTAGACCACAAGCTCGTATTTCTTATAGCCAAAATGAAGATATTAGACAAAGATTAACGCCTTTGATTTTGCAAACAACATTGGCTCCAAATACAACTACAGGTATAGCAGCATACCCAGCCAATTTTTTACAAGTAGATGCAATGTGGGAAACTGATGGTTTACATAGAATTAGATTTGTCCCACAAGACAGCTTATACTCATACTACAATAGTGAAATAGACCCTATTGCTAGCAACCCAATATATTTATTACAAAAGGACCAATTCCAATTTTATCCTAAAAATATAGCTACTTTATCTGGTAACCCTATTGTATCATATGTAAGGTCAGCTCCAGATATTGTATGGGCTTATACAACCGTAAGTGGCAGACCTGTTTATGCTCCAACTCAAACAGGGGTAGGGGTAACACCAACTACTGGAAGTCAACAACCAGTTTGGTACAATGTTGATATTTTAGAAATTATCACTCGTGCTTTAAAATTAATTGGATTAAATTTACAAGATGGTATGGTAGAGCAATATGCTAATCAAGTAACACAAACAGGACAATAATGACTAGATACGCATTAATAGAAAGAATATTAAGACAAATATATAACGGACAGCCATCTGATGATTCAAGTATTACATATAACTTAGTTAATCAGTGGTTAAATGATGCTATTGGGTTAGCTGTTAAAAAGAATTATACAGATAGCATTCAAATGGATGGAATAGCCTATATTAATAATTCTTTTTATACAACTTATACTAATTTAGATATATCAGCAGAACAAGTAGATAATGTTACTTATTCAGTAGCATTACCACAGATTCCATTTGCTTTAGGTAAAAATGAAGGTGTTGCCACTTTACAATTCGTTGGTGACAAAAAAACATCTCAAACAGCAATACCCTTAAGCATGAATCAAGTTGCCTATATAGACAACATGCGACCAATACAAAATAAAATTCTTTATTGGATTGAAGGAAATAATATATATGCCAAAAGCTCTATACCTTTGACATCTTATAAGGCAACTTTAAGAATGATTAGTGGTGGTGATTCAAAAGATTTAACTTCAACATTAATTATCCCAGATGATTATATGCCAATTATAGTAGAATATATTAAAGGTCAATTAGCGTTTGAAAAATCAAGACCTATAGATCAAAGTAATGATGGAGTAGATAATAACAACTAATATAATATGAAGCCAATTAGAGATTACGTTTTAGTGAAACCATGTGAACCAGATACAATGACTGAGGGAGGATTATATATTCCACAATACGCTATGGCTAGAAGTAGCAAGGCTATTGTTGTAGCAGTTGGTAATGGCACTGCAAAAGTAGAAATGGAAGCAAAGAAAGGTGATATGATTTTTCATATAAAAGGAGCAGGGGAAGAATTTATAATTGATGGGGAATCTCATTTTTTAATACGTCACATGGATATTTTATCTTACGTTTCAAATAATTAAAAATGGCATCGCAAGAAAGACAATTTATAACATTAGACTCAGTTATCAATGATTACATTGACGAATCTGAGCAAAGCGTACATAAATATGCTAAGCTATATAATATAGCTTATAGAGGTATGGAAAGACTAGGATTAGATTTTTTTTATAAAATAAGGTCTGTAAAGTTGCCAGTAGATACAACAAATTATACGGTTCAATTGCCTAATGATTACATTAGTTATACCAAAATAGGGGTATTGAATGCAGTAGGGCAAATAATTCCATTACAATTTGATAGAAAATTAACTTTTTTTGGTGACCAATTACCAAATAGGCAGGCACTTACAAATGATCAAACATTAGTAAATTGGAATCAAATTTATAATGCCCCAATATTTTATAATTATTGGGATGGTTATGGTTTTACTAATATATATGGTTACCCTAGCGGTTCTCCATTTGTGGGTTCATTTAATATAGATGATTCTAATGGTGTAATATTGCTAAATCAACAATTTTACTATGATTATCTTATGATTGAATATTTGGCTAGCCCAAATCCAGAAGAAAAGTTTATGATTCCATTGCATTTTAGAGAGGCTTTATTAGCTTGGCTTGCTTGGAGGGATATAGCAACTATGCCAAGTACTAGGAAAGGTAACTTAGGAGATAAGAGGGATAGAAAACAAGAGTTTTTTAACCAAAGAAGATTGGCTAATGCGCAGTTTAAGCCTATGTATTTAGACCAAGCTTACGAATGGAATTTAGTAGCACAAAGAATGACTGTAAAAGGATAATAAATAATGCCAATAATAAATAACCCGTTTAATGGTAAAATGAATCTTGATGTTGCTGATTATCGTATAGATAATGGCGATTACATAGATGCAATTAATATAACCAAAGATGCTCAAGGAGTTGGTCAAGATAGGGTTATTTCAAATATACTTGGTAATACTTTAATACCATATTCAAATCATGCAGGAGCAAATAAAATAATAGGTTTTTATCCTGATAAAATAAGAAACAGAGCTTATTATTTTTTATGGAATAATGAAGGTTATAATTCTATTCTTTATTATGATTTAAACAATAATACAATTGTAAAAGTATTAGAAAGTAAAACAGATAGTGATGGCATTGATATATTAAATTTTAATGCATCTTACAAAGTAACATCAGTAAATATATTTTATAGAGATGACGAGGGAGATTTATTATTTTTTAATGATAATTTTAATCCTCCTAAGTATATAAATGTAACTGAATATCATGGTACTTCTTGGAAATTAGAATATTTATTGGTTGCTAAAGCACCTCCAGTAATGCCACCAAAAGTAACTTATGAGAATGATACTAATATAACTGTAAACAATTTAAGAAATAAATTATTTCAATTTTCATATAGATATGTATATGTAAATAATGAAAAATCAGTTTGGAGTTCTAAAAGTATTGTTGCATTACCACAACAGCCAACAACAGCTTTAACAGATAATAATGCTGCAAATAATTCAAGGATTGCTGTTATTTTTTCAACTGGAGGCAAAGATGTTAGAGCTATAGAATTAGCATTTAGAGAAACAACAAATGGACTTACTAGCGATTGGTATTTAATTAAATCATTTAATAAAAATAATTTACAAATAAGTAATGATGATGTTTATTATTTTAAATTTTATAATGATGCAATTTATAGCCAAATAGATATTATTGAAAGCAATCAATTACAAGATTGGGTTCCACAAAAAGCAAATGCAGCTGAATTAGCTAATGGTAATGTTTTATTATATTCAGGTATTGTTGAAAGTTATGATAAAACAGCAATGAATTTATCTGTTACTCAAGATGTAGAACAATTTTTTTATTTTTATGAACAAGCTGGATTATTATTTTTTGCTTCAGTGAATGGATCTGATAACGGAGTAGGTACCATAATGAATATTTATCTTTATGGTACAGGTACTAATGGGACAGATGGAACGGTTACTACATTAAATAATGCTTATGGAGGTTATTATATAAATTCTTTTGCTTCAAATGGTACCGATTTAAGTACATCATTTACAACAACAGGATTATCAACTATAATTAATGTTAGTACGATATTAACTGGTATTTCTGCTGCTATGGTTGCAAAAGGTTATACCCAAGTTTCTTTAAGTGGGAACAAATTAGTCATAAGCTATTCAGGCGGTTTTGTTTTAACATCAACTGGTTATAAAGAATCAAGATATTTAAATGCTAATACTACAAAATTCGCTTCAGCATGGAACTCTGGTTATCAATATGCTATACAATATTTTGATGCACAAGGTAGAACCATAGGTGCGCAGACCTCAGCAGGCGGTACTATAAATACTGTTGCCGAACAAACAATTCCAATAATTCCAGAAACTCCATTAGCTCAATTTCCAAAAATATATTTATCTATAAAAAACAGACCTCCATTATATGCTACTTATTATCAAGTTTTAAGGTCAAATAATACTACTTATAATAAAAGGTTATGTTGGATTAGTGAATCTGCTTATGCAGGTATAACAGATGGTGTTACAAATACAAGGTTTTTGTACATAGGTATTGGAAATATAGCAGCATATAATGAATCAATAAGTTCAACACAAAATGTAGTTTCTTATAATTATACAGAAGGAGATAGGATAAAATTTATAAGAAGATTCGATGATGCAAATTTTTCTCAAGATATACCACAACAATATGACTATGAAATAGTCGGAACAGTTGCTACTATAGAATATAATGTAACATCAGACCCTGTAGATAATAATGTTTATACATCAATTGGAAATTTTTTAAAATTAAGATACCCAACTGATGATATTGGAACAGATTTTCAATTCCCAAACACATCCGATTGGCAGCATTATGAAATATTATTATATAATTATACATCTAATGCATCTGCAACACAAAGATTATTTTATGAATTTGGTAAAGAATATGGAATAGGAAATCCGGGTACTGATTCAAGATACCATTTTGGATTAACTCAATTACCAAATGGAGGAGCAACAATACCTGTTTCTAATGGAGATTTATTTTATAGATTAAGAAATGTTCCATTTAGTGATAGATATAATTTTACATCTTCGCCTTTTGTAATTCAAGTAATTTCTCCTTATAATAATGCTTTATCTTTTCCAATAGATGTTACAAGAATAATAAATAATGATTCATATGAAATAAAATCACAGCCAAGTGTTCAAGTTTATCCTAATTCTGGAATAAATGAACCATTTTGGGATGATGATGGTTATTTTTTTTGGAATAAACCAACTAGTGTAGAAAAGATAATATCTATGAGTGGTAAGCTTTATTTAACATCTGATAGTATTGGGACTTTTTCAATATATGCAATTATTATACCAAATATAACTGACCCTCATTATGCAATTTCTTTATTACCAAGTGAAATAAATAATTTAGTACAAAATACTGAATATACATATGATATAAATAAAAGATTTGCTGTACCTGCAAATGCAAAAGTGTGGTTAGCAGTTGGGTTTACAAACATAAGTGGAACAAGTAATTTATCGATCCAGCCAATGAATTTTGATTTTAATATTGTTAGAAGTAGTTATATATCTATTATAGAATCAAGTTTTAATGATACATATAATTTAATTACAAATAGCAATGGTAGACCATCTGTTATAGATGAAAATGCTAAAAAAACATATTTCCCAACTTTAATTAGATTTGGTGGAGCTTATCAAGTAGATACTAATATAAATCAGCTTAATAATTTTAAATTTGAGAATTTTGATGAATATGATAGAAGTTTTGGTGATGTAATAAGATTACATGTAAGAGATAGATATTTAAAAGTTTATCAAAAATTTAAGGTAGGTAATGTACCTATTTTGACTCAAATAGTAAAAGATAGTGCCAATAATCCATTACAAGCAAATACCGATACCTTAATTAATAAGATTCAGTATTACGCTGGTGATTATGGCATTGGAGATGCTGCAACAAGTTTAGCATGGAATAACTTTGCCGACTATTTTGTAGATAATTATAGGGGCGTAGTTTGTAGATTAAGTCAAGATGGTATAACGCCAATAAGTATTACAAATAATACAAATGCATTTTTTGTTCAAAAATTAACAGCATATAGACAAGATTTAAATAACGGTGTATCATATGATGGTATATATTTAGGTAATCCTTGTATTTATGGTGTATTTGATGCTTATACTAACAAATATATTTTAGCATTAGAGGAAATAACTAGATATGAAATATATTGTGGTTATAATGGTGGAACTGCTATCGTACAATATGATTGTAGTTATAATGGTGGTATTTTAATTATATTACCAACTTATTGCAGTTATAATGGTGGATTTATTGCTATAGCAACATAATTATATAAAAATAAAATTAAAAAATATGAATGTAATTTTAACATTAAATAGCCCTTTAGGAAGTGACATGGGGCCAAATTTTAGCTTAACACCTAATACAGGAAGCATAACCCCAACAACTGCAAGTAAAACTCAATTATTAGCTGGTATTACTTGCGCAGTAGATCCTGCAATTGCATCAATAACTGTGCAATCTATTGGGCTTTGTACTAATTCTTTAGTTGTACCAGTAACTGGAGTTAAAGTTGCTACAATGTGGGCAGTAGCTAATATTGAATCTCCAGTTGGTTATGATACTTCTCCAACAGCTTGTTCTGAGGGCGGAGTTACGGGAGTAACAATTACTGTTTATTATACTGGTACATTAGGAAATGGCACTAAATTATATTCAGATCCGAATATGGGAAATGAAATTAATAGTGGTGGTTCTACTAATGGATGGTTTTGGATAGGTGGTCATAGTTTTAATTATCAATATGTTGTTGGTGTTTCTCAAGTTACTAATTATACAACATGTTAATATATGCCAAATCCAATTAAATTTCACCAAGACCCATATACTATCTCATTTGATGAGGTAGGTAACAATTTTGAGTCATTTTATTCGTATTATCCTGAGTATTATGGATGTCTTAATACCAAGCTTTTTTCGTTTAAAAATGGTCAAATTTGGGCTCATAATAACGATAGCACATTTTGTAATTTTTATGGCGTACAGTATGGGGCTTCAATAACCACAGTATTTAACCAAGCAAATATTAACAAAAAGACTTGGATTTCTATTGTTGAAACAGGTAATGTAATATGGGCATGTCCAGTGATTTATACTCAAATGATTAGCCATGATTATGTAAGACAAGAAAGTGAGCTTTTAGAGGCTGATTTTTCAACTTTAGAGTCTACTTATAATGCCTCATTCTTAAAAGACAAAAATAGCCTTGGAGGTTTAATAGAAGGGGATTCATTAAAAGGAGGCTATATTGTAGTAAAATTTGAGAAAACAAGTGCCAATTCTTTCGTATATTTGAACAACGTAGGAATTAAATATATTGATTCACCATTGAATAATAGATAAAAAATTAATTATATATGTTACCATTATTAGCCGCAACTTTAGGACAAGTAGCATTAGGCGCATATCAATCAGCAACTAGCGGTGCTGGGGCTGCTGAAAAAGATTTTGAAAATTTTGCCAAACAAAATCCTTTAGCTCAAAGAAGTAAATCATTAGATGATTACTATCAACAAGCATTAAGCAGATATCAAGAAAATCCATATCAATCTGCATTATACCAACAAGCAGCACAAAATGCACAAAGAACTACTGCTCAAGGTATTAGTGCTTTGCAAGATAGACGTTCTGCAATAGGAGGTATTGGTAAATTATCAGCATTGCAAAACGATGCACTGCAAAGAGCGGGGGTGCAAGCTGAAAATTACAAACAACAACAATTTAATCAATTAGGTCAAGCAACTCAAGCGCAAACAGCTCAAGATAGATATCTTTTTGATGTAAACCAAGCTACTCCTTTTAATAGACAATTAGGAATAAAACAAATGAAATCTCAAGCAGCTAATGAAAGATATAATGCAGGATTAGGTATGATGGGCGGTGCGCTTGGTAATTATGCTTTAGGTTCAATGTATGCAGATGCCAATAAAACAACAAAAACGCTTGCAGCTACTCCACTTTCATCAAAAAAAGGATTTGATTCTTTTATATCAAATCAACCACAATTAGATTCTAGTTTAATACCAAAATCTGGGCTTACTCCTGTAACTGAAAATTTTGGATACGGAAGTGGAAATCTTTATGGATACAGACCAGCTGGAAATTCAGCTTTTGATTCATATTTTAAGCCTAATACATTTACAGATAATATGTCAAAATGGAATAAAGCTCGTAGTTTAGGCGGCTAATTTAAAAATTATAAAAAATATATAAAGTGGCAGCAACAGGATTACTAGGAATAAACCCATTTCAAAAAGGAATAAATTTAGATATAACATCTAAACCAGCAAATTTAGCTATTCAACTTGAACAAAAAGAACAAGCTAAAAAAGAAGCTTTAGATAAGTATTTCATGGATTATGAAAAAACCTTGAATACAAATGGAATGCGACCTATAGACCAAAATTTATTTTTAGGAAAATTAGGAGAAGCTAAACAATATTATTTACAAAATAGAGATAAAATATTAAATCCAGCTAAGTACGGTGCAGAATTCCAATCAAATTATAATAGTCAATTAAGAGATGCTCAAAGCATAATAGGTGAATCTAAGGCACAATTAGCAAATGATAAAGTAGTATCAGAGCATGTATATCAAGCTACTCAAAATGGTAAAACAATACATGATGGGCTTTTACCAATGATAGATGCTTCTCATCTTAGTATAAGGGACCCTAAATTTAGACAAGTGGACCCATATGCTTTACAATTTGATGACCCATTTAAATTAGATCAATTTGAAAAATCTATTTTTGGAGGCGTTGAACCAGATAAAATTAATGTTGGTTATCGTACTAATAGTGCTGGTCAGGTTATAAATACATATAGAAATGAATATCAACCTGAAAATTTAAAAGTATTTGCTAATAGGGCTAAATCATTATATTCTACAAATCCAGCTGTAACAAGAGAAACTAATAATTTAATTAAATCAGGTAATTATGTTGACCTCCAACCATTTTATCAAAAGTTATATCCTAATAAAAATATACAAAATGCAGACCCATCTGATATAACAGCTGCTTTTGCATTAAGTTTAAAACAACTTGGTAAAACAGTAGAATCTGCACCTGTATTTAGACCATCTTCTCAAACTACACAGAATGAATATAGTCCAGAAGAACATTTAGATAGAATTATTGCAGAAACTCCAAATAAGATAAGTGCTGTTACTCATGAAGGAAAAACAATAGAAGGTACACAAATTGATTTACCAGAAGTATTAAAAAATAAATACGGTATGAAGCAGGGAAATAATACAATGAAGCCAAATTATTTCATGATAACAAAAAACAAAGGTACAGTTTATCCAGTTTATGTTCAAGGACAAACAAAATCAGGTAATGATATAATTGAAGATATAGGTGACCCTATTTCAGTTGTAAATGATTTATTGCCTTCTATGGGGGAACAATATGCTGGTAAAGCATTCTTAAAAAAGAATTTCCCAACTAAAGTAAATACAAATACTTCAACATCAACAGATGAAGAATCATTGGCTGCTAAAATGAGAAGAAATAGAAAAAAATCATAATTATGGACGAAAAGCAATTAGAATTATTATACAACGATTACGCAAAGAATAAAGGATTTAAAGATTATTCTGAATTTAAAGATTTAATGTCTGCTGATGATAATAGAAAAATGTTTTTTGATGTATCTAATAAAGAATTAGGTTTTAAAGATTTTAATGAATTTAATGATCTTATAGGTTTAAAAAAAAAAGATGGTTCTCAAATTTCTGGAACAAATTACCCTATCACATCAGTATCACCATTACAAAAAGGAGCTAAAGAAGCTTTACAAGAAGGTGCAGGGTTGGCTGATAATAGTTTTCTTAGACAAATAAGTTCGCCTAATCCGTTAGTAGGAGTATTACCTAAAGATGAAGGTATATTACCATCTAATTATAAAGGTTTACAAGATGTTTCTTTAAAAGAAATTAGTAAAGAAAGAAAAGAACCTAAATCATATTATAATACACCGCTTGAAAAAGGAGTAATTTTTACAGGTGATACAGAAATGATGGCTCCGGGTTCAAAAATAACCGAAGAAGATGTTAAAAAGTTACCTTTAGATGTAACTTTAAAAAATAAGTTTGCACAAGATTATATTGAAAAAATAAGAAGAGAACCAACTAATTACGAAGTTGAAGGTTCTTATTTTGACCCTTATATGGACCCGATGGGTGGTATTCATCTTACTATTGCTCAAAATGCAATAGATCAATTTATATCTAAAGCAGCTGAAATTAGCGCTGGTGCTGCAACATGGTTAAGAGATAGTATTGAATCAACAGAAGGATTAGAAGAACCAACTTATAAAGATTTATATGGTAAAGGTGGGGAATTAACAAAAGCTGCAAAAACAGCAACATTGTTTAATGATCCATTTGGTAAAGTCGTATTAGGTTTAAATGGAATAAAATCTGATTTTAGAGGAGATTTACAATATAATGGTAAATTACCAGATACAATGTTTGGTAAATTAGTTAGTGGTGGAATTGGTATAATACCAGATATAGCTGGCGCAGCATTATTACCTGAAGCTGAACTTTTTGAAGGCGCGGGGCTACTTGCTAAAGCAGGTAAATTTTTTACTAAAAAATTCCCATTATATTTAGGAGGCACAAGAGCTATAGGAGAATATGGAGAAGAAAGAGAAGCAGGTAAAACAGCAGCAGAAGCTGGAATAGGAGCATTAAAAGGAGCAGCAAAAGGTTATGGAGAAGGTTTAGCTATGGAATTAGCAGGTATTCTTAGTGGTAAAGCTACCGGTGCAATAATGAAACCATTGGGAAAAATGGGAATTACAGGTTTAAAAGGACAGATTACAAAAGAAGGTTTAAATACAATTACTGATGCTATAGGATATGGAGCATTAGTGCCATTAGCTTCAGGTCTTATAGAAGGAAAAATGCCTACAGAAGATGAATATATACAAGGAGTAGGACTTTCATTACCATTTAGTGTAATGAGAATATGGAAAAATGCAACAACACATGCTCAGTTAAATGATGCAATAGATAAAATTGAAGCATTACAAGCTGGGGTTAGTTTGTCGAATTTTGTGGATGCAACTACTTCTAGTATTGTAGATGTTTATAATGGTAAAGAAACTGCTGCTGAATTAAATTTAAAATCTTTAGAATTTGCTAAAAAAGCTAGAGAAACTACAGATTTAAAATTAAAGCAAGATTATATTATGCAATCATCTGCTGCTAAAAAAGCAGCTAATGTTAAGCAAATAGCTGAAACAGTAATTAATGATAAAAATGGTTTTAAAGAATTTAGAGAAAGTAATTTACCAGAAGATATAAAACAATCATTTTTAGATAAAGCATCAGAAGTATATAAAGAATTAAATCCAACTGAACAACAAAAAACAGAATTAGGTAAAAGAATTACACAGGCTCAAACATTTGTTGATGAAATGACAAAACAAATGGAAGTTGAAACTGACCCTGTTAAAAAGGCTGAGTTAAAATATCAAATAGACGAAACTAATAAATTATTAGAAAAACAAAATACTGATTTAACAGATATAATTGCTAAACAAGCAAAAGAAAAAGATGAATATAATAAACCAGAACCAGAAGAGGCAGAAAATATATCTAAAAAAGTAAGAAAACCATCTCAGAAAAAAATTCAAAAAGACATTGAAAGTGGTAATTTAGTATCATTTACATTTGCTGATGAATCAGAGGTCCCTGAAGCTTTTAAAGATAAAATAACATCTAGTGGAGAAACTAATGGTGTTAAATATATAAGAGTTACAGTATCAAAATCATTAGCTGATTATGAATTATCTAAGATAAAAGATACTGCTAATAAAATACAACCAGAACCCGTAGAAATTGCAGGGCTAAAAGTTATAAAAAGAGCACCGGATGCACCTAGCGGTGAACCTATATACGAAGTAGAGGGTGGTAAACTTTTAACAGTAGATGGTAAACAATTAAAAGCTGTTAAAAAACCAAAAAGTATAAAAACAGTTAAACCAATTGAAATAAAAGAAGAAATTGCACCAAATGTTGAATTAGAAGAAAAAATAGAACCAATAGTTACACAAGAAGAAATTAAATCAACTGCTAATAAAATTAGAGGGTTAAAAATAAAGCTTGATAAAAATGTACTTCAATCAAATGTTGCAGGTGTTCCTATTGCCGTTTACAATGTAGCTATTGAAGCTATAGCCAGAGCTATAGAAGCAGGTGAAACTGTAGCAAAAGCCGTTAAAGATGCTATTAAAAAATATAAATTAGATGAAAATAAAGCATTTAATGTAGATGAATTTACTAAGGGTATAACATCAAAATTACCTGAATCAAAATATAAAAAAGGAGATATATTAGATATTGAAGAAAATGATTATAAAACAGCCAATAAAATAATTAAGCAAAATAAAGAAAACTTTAAAAAGAATCTAGAAGCTGTAACTCCAGAACCTCAGTTAGATAAAAATGGCAAACCTAAAATAGAAGTAATAATAGGTGATGATGGTAAAAGAAATGTACAAATTATTTATAAAAGTGTTCCATATAATTTAGAAAATGGGGCATTAAAATTTGTTTCTAAAGATAGAAAAAAAGCTATAGATGTATTATCTGATAAATTAGTTGCAGATTATAATGAAAATAAAGATAAGCCAGAAATAAGTGCAGCTATAGGATGGTATGGTAATATGAGAAATTGGTTCCAAAAAAACTTTGGCGCTAATATAGAAATGTTTGGTCAGCTTTTAGCTGCTACATCAGCAAGAACAGAAGTAGTAGATAATTTCAAGCAAGCTGTTGAGGCAATGAGAAATTTATCTAAAGGTAAATATGATGAATTATTAAAAGATTATGATAATCATATTAAAAGTATTAAAGAATTATCTGATAGTGAATTATTAAAAAAATGGCAAGAAAAAAATCCTAATAAAAGATTATCAGAATTTGTTCCTAATGATTATAGAAGATTTTTAATAAATCAATATGAAAAAGTTCCATTAAGAAGTAATGGTAAAAAATTCAATGCTAATAGTAAAAAAGTATTACAAGCTTTGCATGGTAACTGGATTGAACAAACAGAAGGTCCAAAAACAAAAAATTTTGCAGGTAATTTGACTGGACGTTCATTTGAAGCAACAATTGATGTTTGGGCAGCTAGATATTTAAGAAGAAAAATATTTGAAGGCAAAACTAAAGAATGGAGAATTTTACCACAATCAGAGGGTGGAGTACAATATGGTAAATTAAAATCAGGTGGAATGTCTGGTGATTATCCATTTGCTGAAGAAGTAATGAAAAAAGCTGCTGATAAATTAGGTGTAAAAGCAGATGATTTACAAGCATTTTTATGGTATTTAGAAAAAGATGTATGGGATAAAAATAATTGGACAAATGTAATAGGTAAGAAAAAAGCTTCTTTTGAAGAGGCTGCAAGAGGTGTTGAATCTGATAGATACCAAGCTGCCGTAACTACATTTAGAAGTCCAGAAACATTTGACCCAATAAAATTTGAACAAGAAAGAAAAAATCTTGAAAATGAAATAGGAAAAATACCGGGAATTATTATATCTAGAGTTAATCCTTCAGAAGGTGAATTTAGAAGTGCTACAGATACATTTATAGAACCAACTTATGATGTTGAATTTACCGTAGATAAAGATGCTGATATTTCAAATGTAATAAAAAAAGTACATGAAATACAGGCTAAATATGACCAAGATGCTACGATAATAAGCAGATTTGTAGATGCAAATCATCCAAATGCTAGACCAATTATAGAAATTGGCTTAGCTGAACCAGTAGAAAAATCAGATATAATTGAAGATATTAAAAAAACATTATCAGATCTAGATGTAAGAGGTTTTACAATAGCTAGAGATAGACAAGGTAAAATATTGGGTGTAAGGTCACAATTTGTGCCTGAATTTGAGGATAATGTCAAAATGGAGGAAGGATTAAATAGATTTGCAACTGCTTTTCAGAAAATTAAGGAAAAATATGGTGAAAATAAGAAAATTTCTTACCTTTCCACGAATTCTGTAGATTCACAAATTAAATTTAAAGAAAATGGAACAACCGAAAATGAACAAAATGATGGAAATCGTCCTCCAGAACAAGGCATTCAGGGAGAGTTACCAAGGGAAGAAAGAAGACCCACAGAAGGTATCAGTGACGTTTCTAAAGAACAAAGAGAGCAAAATGGGGGACAACGAAATAGAGCAGGCAATGGAGTGGTTCCAGAACCAGAGGTTCGCCCAATAAGTGAAAGTACAGAAACCTCTAAGGAAAAGGTAAAGTCAGTTGTTGCTAATATAAGAAAAGCAAAAATTGATTTATCAAAGTTAAGTGATGGAGGTCCACAATCAAATATTTTAGGTTTACCAGTAGCCCTTTATAATGCTGCTTTAGAAACTATTGCGCTTGCAATAGAATCTGGAGCTACATTATCGGATGCTATTGCTTATGCTATTGAAAAACATAAATTAGATAGAAGAGAAAAATTTAATAAAAGAGAATTAATTAAACAATTAGAAGAACTTGCAGGCGAAAAAGTTCCATTTGTATCTGGTATAAAAAATGTTTTATCTGAAAAAACAAGAACACAATTAAATCTTCCATCAATAGAAATACCAAATTTAGGTATAAAAACTAATAATTTATTAGAAGGTAAAAGATTAGTTGATTCAGGTGAAATTAATCCTGAAGAATTAGTAGATAGAATACTTAATACAACAGATAAAGGTACAAATACACAGGAAGCGCAAGTAATGCAATATTACACTAGACAATTAAATACCGCACAAGATAATGTTATAAATGCATTAGCTGTTGAAAAAATAACTTTAAATGAAAGATTAGACTTATTAGGAAAATTAGGGCAATTTGGTGATAAGTTAGATCAAGTAACTGAAGCTAATATTTTATCTGGTGGTGATTGGGGGCTTGTTGGTAATATAAGACAAGAAGTATATGATGAAGGGTATAATCCAGTAAAAGACAGAGCAGCTATAAAAGAAATATATGGTGGTAAAATACCTGATAATATTAAAGTTGAAATAGATAAAGCTAACAAAGAAAGAGATGATGCTCTTATTGAAATGGCTAAAAGAGAAGAAATAATTAAACAACAAGAAGCTCAATTAAAAATACAAGAAGTTGCTAAAACAAAAGTTGGAGAAAAAATAGATCATAAAAAAGTTAGAGCAGATTTAATTGCAGAATTAAAAGAAGCAAAAGATGAACATTTAAAAAAATTAGGAAATAAAGGTATTCAACAAATGGGTGGAGTAGGAGGTATATTTTTAACTCCAAAAATGATTAAAATTATTGGTAAAATAGCTGCTGATTATGTAAAAGAAGGATATGAAAATTTAGAAGATGTAATTTCTAAAGTATATGATGAAGTTAAAGATTTTATACCTAATATTTCTAAAAAAGATATTAGAGATTCTTTAGTATTACATGAAGCAGGTAAGATAGAGGAAAAAGCTACTAAAGCTGAAAAACAAGCAGAAAAATATAGAAAAGAAGGAGTTCCTTCAAAATCTGCATCAAGAAAATTAAAAGAAAAATTTGAATCTGATGATGCTTGGGTAAAATCAAGACAAAGACTTAGTAATGCTAATAAAAAAATACAACAAATTAAATCTGTTGCATATAATTCAAAAAAGAATATGTATGAAAAAGCTTTATTGTGGGTTACAAAAGCGTTAAGAGCTGGTATATTAAGTAGTTATGGTGTAGTTGTAAAATTAGCAAGTGCAATTTTTACAGGAGGTATTATAAAAAGAATACCAGAACAAGCAATTGGTATGGTGTATTCAAAAATATACAAAGGGATTGCTGAAAAAGCACCAATTGAAGGTTTTGTTTATGGTAAATCAGAACTTAAATTTGTTGAAGAATTTTTTAATCCTAGAAAATTAGCAAAAAATACATGGCAAATATTAAAAGAAGGTCAAAGTGATTTAAGTAAAAGAGTTGGTGATATGGTTTATGAAGATTTGACTGAAATAACAATGCCGGGTGAACAAAAAACAAAATTATTAAAGGCATTAAAAACAGGATTAAAGGTAACTGATATGATTTTATCATTACCCGGTAATTCACACATGATGATTAAAGACCCATTAAAAAGAGCAACATATTATGCATCATATGAAAATGCACTTATATGGGCTGAAAAAAATGGATTGGATATAAATGACCCATTAGTTATAAATTCTATAGAAAATGCTGCTTATAAAAGAGCTAATTATGAAATATTCTTAGAAGATAACGCATTAAATAGAAAGTTTAAAAAATGGAAAAATGAACAAGAACCTACAATAAAAGCCTTAGTAGATTTTGTAATACCAATTTCTACAGTTCCTACTAATATTGTTAGAAGGGTATTTTCAACATCGCCACTTGGGTTAGCAAAAGGCATATATGAAGCTGAAGTAGCTAGAAAAGCTATAAAAAAGAGTATTGATAATTTAGAAACAGAACAAGCAGATGCAATCATGCGTCAATTAAAGCAAGGCACATTAGGTACAGCTTTATGGATGTTAGGATGGTTTGGTTATGCTAGTTTTGGAGGTCTTTATACCAAATTTGATCCTAATAAGAAAAGAGAAGAAGGGGACCTTTTATCAGATGAAATGGAAATAAATGGTATTAAAATACCAAAACCAGTTCAACATGCTGTTCCTTTAGAAGTTTTACAAATGGCAGCTACATCAAGACGTATTTATGAAAATTATGTAGATAATAAAGGAGTTTCTAGCATTACAGCATTAACGGCAGCTGCATTAGGTTCTATTGGTTCTATGGCTGAGCAAGTACCTGTAATAGCAACACCTGTATTACTTGCAGAATCAATACAAGAACCATCTAAATTTGAAAAATTAAAAGAAGATTATGCAACTAGATTACAACCAAGAATTTTACAACAATTAGGCATAGTAGGTGATTCAGATGAGGAAAAATTTATTAAAAAGCATGTTACTGGAGATAATGTATATAAAAATGATTTAAAAGCTTTTGATAAGAAAAATGGTAAGCCAATAGAAGTTACTTCTGAATTATTTTTAAAATATAAAGAAGAACTTGGAAAAGAGCAATCTAAAAGATTAAAGTATATGTATGATAATGGAGCTGTAGCTTCAGACGGCAGACAAAAGCCATTTTCAGATTTAACAGCAAATGAAAAAACAACTGAAATAACAAGATTAAAAAGAATAGCTACAGAAAAAATTAAAGACAATATTTTAGGTGAAAAAACAATGACAGTTAAAGAAGCTATTAAAGAGTCAAAATTACAACAAGCTAGATACTTTTTTGAAAAAAAATACCAAAGAGCAATTAAATAAATTAAATTAATTATGCCATACAAATCAAAAGCGCAGGAAGCCTATTTCAACATACATAAAAAAGAGCTACAAAGCCAAGGCGTAAATGTAGAAGAATGGAACAAAGCTAGTAAGGGTAAAAAGCTCCCTGAAAGGGTTACCAAGCTTCAGGTTATGAAGAAAAGAAAAATGGGCTAATATAGCCATAAATTTCTTATATTTGGGTAAAATTTAAGTACAATGGCTTTTATACCCAATTTCACAGCATCCCAGACTAGTGGAACTCCTAGTGTAATTACTTTAACAGACACCAGTACTGGATCTGATGTGACGATAGCCTCAAGAAGAGTCTATTTATTGCAATCTAATGGTACATTTTTGGTACCAGCTGGTAATACTACTGATTATATTACATGGAATTTAGCACAAACAAGTATTAGCTTAGATGTGTTGTCACAAGATAGTGCATTGAGTATTACTGTGCAATGGATGAGTGGTATTCAAACTGTGGTTACGTCAAAGACAATTTCTTTTGCATTCACAGCATATAATCAAACATTTTATTATGGTTTAACTGAATCACAAGTTGCTAATGCTAATCTAACAGCAAGCAGTTGGTGGTATCAGAATAAACTAATTCTAAAAGTTGAAATAGATTCCGCAATTCAAGCGATTACTTTTGCATCTGATATTTATTCAGCACAAGCTGCATTAAACAGAGCAACTTATATTTCTACTAACTCATCAATATTCTTCTAAATGTTAGATCCAAATACAGTAGTATCTCTAGCAGAAATTTCACAGTATTTGTGGAACGATGCTATACCCAAACAAAATCAGTTCTTTAACGGAACTATTGACCCTCGTAAAGCTCAACAACTTTACATTGAGAGAGCTGCATTGCAATATGGCATTGAACAAGGATTAAGTGGACTTCCGGGTGTATCTAATTATGTTTATGCTCTTTGCGGTGCTCAATTACAAATTGCAAATCAAATATTAGGTACTGGAAATAATGGTGGTGGCGTTATCCCCGGTGGAGGTGGAAACTTTAGTGTTTATGAATATACAACAAATGCTGTATTAGGTTCTGTTACGGTATATTTCCCAGAAGCTGTTGGTAAAAGATGTGTTAATGCTTTCAGACAGGGTAATAACATTGGAACTATTCTAACATCGGGTGTACCAACAGGTAACCAAGTTGTTTGGAATAAAGATGCAGCAAGTTTGACTGTATCAGCGGATGTAGCATTTTATAATCAGGAATTCGTACGCGTAGTCGTGCAACAATAATATTATATATGAAGCAAATTGAAGGATTTGAAAATTATTTAATTAGCTTAGATGGGAAGGTTTTTAGTCTAAAGACTATGTCTTTTTTGAAATTAAAAAAAAGTATAAAACATGGGTATTTTAGAGCGGAATTATATAATAAAAATTTAAATAAAACTAAAAAAAGTAAAATTTTTTCAGTTCATAGATTAGTAGCTAATGCATATTTGCCTAATCCTGAAAATAAGCCTACTATTAATCATATTGATGGGAATAAAGAAAATAATTGTTTATTAAATTTAGAATGGAATACTTCATCCGAAAATAGAAATCATGCAATAAGAACTGGATTAGTCAAGATAACAGATAAAAGAAGAAAAATGGGACAAGATTTGCTAATGACAAGAAGAAAAATTGTTTTAAATTCAGAAAATGGAATTTTCTACCAATCTTGCACTGAAGCAGCACAAATTCATGGGATATGTCATCAATACATGAGTGATATGTTAAATGGTAAGGTAAAAAATAATACAAACTTTAAATACGTTTAAAATTGGCAATTCAATCACTCATAACAGGTCAATTCCAATTAAGGAAAGAAACTGGTCTTTTAGTTGCCGTTGATGGTATTGTATTTGCAACTAGTGGTTTTCTTAGTACTAATGGAACTTCAGGTACTAGTGGTACTAGTGGGACATCTGGTTCTACTGGGACTAGCGGTTCTTCTGGATCTACAGGTACAAGCGGAACATCTGGGACTAGTGCAACTGATGGTACATCTGGTTCTACTGGAACAAGTGGGACATCTGGTTCTACTGGGACAAGTGGAACAACTGGTACAAGTGGGACTTCTGGAACTACAGGAACAAGCGGAACCACAGGAACAAGTGGTACAACTGGCACAAGCGGAACCACAGGAACAAGTGGTACAAGTGGTTATTCAGATAAATATAAAACATCTTCTACAACAGAATTTACATTAGGCAATGCTGGGACTATTATTGTAGATATAAATTTAGCTTATACATTAGCCCAATCAATTGTAATTGCACATAACTTAAACAACTATCAAGAATCTTTAGTTGATACATATGATGCTAATACAGGTGAGTTAACTTTTACATTTCCAACATTTACAGTAGGCGCAGGAACATATTCTAGCTGGACTGTGAATATAAATGGGGCAACAGGTAGCTCTGGTACTTCAGGTACAACGGGTACTTCTGGGACAAGCGGTTCAACAGGTACAAGTGGTACAACGGGTACTTCTGGTACAACTGGGACAAGCGGAACTAGTGGAACTGATGGTACTTCTGCAACATCTGGTACTGATGGTACTTCAGGGACAACAGGTACATCGGGAACAACCGGAACTAGTGGTACTTCAGGAACAACGGGAACATCTGGTTCAACAGGTACTTCTGGTACAAGCGGTTCTACAGGCACATCTGGTACAGCAGGTTCTAGTGGCACAAGTGGTACTACGGGTACTTCAGGAACTACTGGTTCAAGTGGAACAACAGGCACATCTGGAACTACCGGTACTTCAGGTACTAGTGGTATTTCAGGAACAAGTGCATTTAATTCAGACAATTATACAGCAACAGCAGGACAAACAACATTTAGCGTTACCTATGGTTATCAAATAGGAATGATAATG
>Ga0209189_1000345_pt1 | contig 39491 bp, 37 predicted proteins | sample C_130820_EF_Meta_FD_187308 | JGI IMG/M metagenome (GOLD analysis project Ga0209189, IMG submission 187308) | Freshwater microbial communities from Lake Croche, Canada to study carbon cycling - C_130820_EF_MetaG (SPAdes) (version 3) | ecosystem: Environmental > Aquatic > Freshwater > Lake...
TTGGTTTCCCTTTTTGCGCTGTTAATGCTTGTGATGTCCCGGGACCTGACAATCTCCAGGACATTTGTGGCAACCTACCTCCCTGTCCTTTTTTGTGTTATTCTCGCCAGTAACCTTTTTCTACCAACTCTCTTATCAAACGTTATTTTCAAGAATCTTCTCAAATCCAAAACGGTGATCATTATTTGGCCCGAAGCCGAAGCCGAAGCCGAAGCCGAAGCCGAAGCCGAAGCCGAATGGAAACGATTACGCGACTGGCTTGAAAGAAAAGCTTCCTACGGCGTGGATATTGTCGGACGACTTGGCAAAGCTGCCGCCCCGGGAATGGATGATCTTCCTTTTCTCGGATCTCTGGAGCATCTTAAGGATGTCTGCAACAACCTCCATGTGGAGCATGTGATTGCTTTTCCCCCACCCCCGAAGAGGGTAATACTTAACGATCTGATTCTCCAGTGCGAACGGATCGGAGTCCGTCTCTCCGTGCTTGGTGAGGTGAAGAAAAAACTGGTCCGGATCCCCATCTCCATGAGAATCAGCGGAGAAACGGTTGTTCAATTTCTAGAGGAACCCCTGCAAAACCCTTTCAATGCATTCCTGAAAAGATGCTTGGATGTCCTCTTAAGCCTTTTTGTCTTGTTGGTTATCTTCCCTGTCGTGGCCCTGATGACCCTGATCATGCAACGATTACAGTCTCGAGGACCCCTCCTCTTTCGACAGAAACGATCAGGGGGCGGATCCCGAGGCTTCTTGATTAACAAATTCAGGACGATGGGAGTCGCACCGACGCTAGAGACAGAACAAGCCTCCCGCCACGATCACAGAGTGTTTCCCTTCGGGAAATTTCTCAGGCAGTCATCCCTTGATGAAATCCCCCAGTTCCTGAATGTCCTCAAGGGTGAGATGAGCGTGGTCGGACCCCGCCCTCATCTGGCAGAACACGACGAACTCTGGAACAAAACAATACGCCCTTACAAGTTAAGGGGATTAATTAAACCAGGCATCACGGGACTTGCCCAGATTCATGGTTTCCGCGGTGAGGTGACCAATGAGAAGGAGATCAGGCATCGCGTGGAGTATGATATCGACTATATTGAGCGGTGGTCGATTCAACTCGACCTGTGGATCATTTTAAAATCAATTTTACAAGTGATGTATCCAGATAAAAAAGCTTACTAATTTATTTTTATCTCTCATAAAACCTACTTTAAAACCAATATTTTTTTCAGATTTATCGTCTTGTTGCTCAACTCTACATCTCACGCCTTGATTGATCTCTCTCAGATTTTTAGTCTGTACCAGAAGTGCATACATGATCTTCAGAAAGGATCAAACACACCTCTCCATACACCACTCCGACTCCCCTGTTGACTTGATGAAGACTTTTACGGAACAACTTGTGATCTTGAAACATCTATCGAGGATCAGTCTGGCAATCGGCGCGGGCCTGCTCGTTTTCTCCTCGGAAGTTGCCCAAGGTGAAGTGGCCGCACCCATCACGCTCCCCCCCGGAGTCTCCATCCAGACCGCGACCCCGAACCAACTGGCCACAGCCGTCAAGGCCGCGATCGCAAAGAATCCGGGAAAAGCGAAGGCCATTGTCGCTCATGCTGTTGCGGAGCTTTCCGTGACAAAAAACCCCGGCACGCCCAATTTCTCGCAGGAAGCCTTGATCCAAGCCATCATCACGGCGGCCGTCGCCTCGGTGCCTTCCTCCGAGGTTCCCCCCATCGTTGCCGCCGCTTGTACCGCCAACCCCGGTCTTGCATCCGTGATCATTCAGACGGCTGTCACGCTTGTCCCCACACAGGCGATTGCCATCGTGCAGGCTGCGATCAGGGCCAATCCGTCGCTGGCCACGACCATCGTCAGCGCCGCCATTGCGGCCGCTCCCGATCAGGGTCCGTCTCTCAGCGCAGCGGCGAATGGCATCCTGCAAGGATCCTCTGAACAAGGGGGGCAGGGTGCCGTCCAGGGGATGACGTCTGAAAGTTTCCTGCAAACGGAGGGAATCAACCCCGGTACTACGATCAACCTCGGTACTACGATCAACCCCAACCCGTCGCAACCCTCCCCCACCCCCAACCCGGTCTCCCCCCACCAGTAAATGATGACCAGGTTGTTGATGAGCCTGGGGTGCCGTCGGGCGGAGTGGAGCGGCAGGTCCCGATCCCGGGGGTTGCAGACTCGTGTTGCGGTCTTGCTTTATCTGCTGTGCTCACCTCCTTTCCCAGCACAGGACGTGCCACCGCCCCAACTCTCGACGGGCCAACCGTCCTCCGCATTGCCTCCGCTCATCGGCACCAACGCCGCCATGCGCGGTGACGATGACCTCTTCCCCGGCAGTCTCCCTCCCGACGACACCAATGCCCCGATGTCCCCGAACATGCCCCTCTCGACCAATGAACAACCGCTGCAGGCAGGCCAGTGGGAGGATCCCATGTTCTCGGATTCCACGACCACCAATGCCGCGATGGAGCCTTCTGCTGACAATGCGCTTGCAATCAGTGGACTCCAGGCGGAGGGGGAACCAGGCGGTGCGGACTCCCTGCGTGCCAATGCGGCGGCTTCTCCCCTGATGGCCCCCATGGCGGAACCAACCTTGCTCAACTCCTTCGCTCCCGCCGCCACCCAAAGCCGGGAATCAACGAGCAAGGAGACGACAGGAAAGCTCTGGAGCATCTTCCCGAGGCTTCTGACCGGGTTCACCTACGACGACAATATTTTCATCAGCCATGCCAATCCCCAGGGGAGCGCCATCTACACGCTCGGGGGAGGCTGCACCCTGAATGTCGGATCCACCCACGAAGGGACGGGAAATTTCCTGGAAGCGAGCTATGATGGTCAGGGTGCCTTCTATGGTAGCGCCCCCTCCCAGAACGCCTGGGATCAGAAAGCGGCCCTGATCGGCCAGTATTCATGGACCAGACTTCGGGTACAGATCGATAGCCGCTACGAGTACATCAACGGTCCCAACAGGGATAGCGGCAACTTCACACGATCGACGCTGACCTGGAACGCGCTGAAGTTCTATTACGACTACTCGGCCAAGACCACCTTCAAGACGGAACTGCGGCAAAAGGGCAACCTCTTCCCCGGCCTCCAGAGTTCGGAATATTACGAGGCGATGGCCGGTGCCTATTACCAGATCTTTCACAAGCTGAATGTGGGACTCGAGGGAACCGACGGATACAACACCATCCAGAACAGCCCGAACCAGAATTACCAGATTCTCAAAGGCCATTTCCTCTACACCCTCGACCGTAAGCTGGATCTCAAGGGTGACTTGGGCTTCCAATGGAACGAATATACCAGCGGCGGTCAGAATACCTTCTCGACCCCTGTGTGCAAAGTTCTCGCGGAGTACACCCCTTATGGGCAGAAGAACAGTGCAGCATGGTCGACGGATGACTACACGATGATGACCCTGGCGATCTACCGGGAACTCTTTAACTCAGCCGCTGTGAGCGGAAACAACTACGTGGCCACGGGCTTGGGGTATGATGCCACCCGCTTTTACCACCAATGGAGCCCGGGCATCAGCTTCGGCTATGAAAATGACACCTACATCTCGAACCTGCAGGGCGTTTTCGGGGGACGAGTCGACAACTTCGCATACGTCAGGCCTCACTTGGGATATAAGATCATGAAGAATCTTACAGCAAATCTTTACTACATGTACCGGGCCAATCACTCCAACGAGAACCAATACGCCTGGAAGGACGCCCAGTATGGCATCAACCTCGCCTTGAAATTCTGACGACATGGAAAAGCCCCGCACTTTCAGGATCCTAGCCTCCATCATCGCCATGCTCCCGGCGATCGCCCCCTTGCTGCATGCCCAGACCCAACTCCCGCCTCAAGAAGGCAGGCAGGTCTCGGCAAATTACAAGATCAGCCCGAAGGATGTGCTGGACGTACGCGTGTTCCAAGAGCCCGATCTGGACGGAGTGATCCGTGTTGCCGGGGACGGGACAGCCAGTTTTCCGTTGATCGGACCCGTCAAAATTGCCGGCCTGACCGTTGCCGAGGCCAATCAGGCCGTTGCCGCCCGGTTCCGGGACGGTTATCTGGTCAATCCCCAGGTCAGCATCGTCGTAAGAGCCTATGCGAAGAAGTATTTCATGATCCTCGGAGAGGTGGCCAAGTCAGGGGCCTATGATCTGGAAGGAGAGGATGAGATCCCCCTGCTTCAGGCCATCGCGATGGCCGGCGGATACACCAAGGTGGCGAACCCGGGGAATATCACCGTCAAACGGGTGGTGGACGGGAAGGAAACGATTCTTCACTTCAATGCCAAGAAGATGGCCCATGGCAACGACCAGTCGGGCGCCATGATTCATTCCGGAGACATCATCACGATTGCCGAGTCGATTTTTTAGGGAGAAGATTTATGCAAGAATCCCATCGCGAACAGTTCAACTCCCCGGTACCCGCCGAGGAGGGTTCGTTTGATATCCAACATCTTTTCTACCTGGTGATCCGGAGACTTTGGATCATCGCCCTGATCGTGGCCATCGGCATGCTGATCGTGATTCCACAGGTGGTGAACAAACCTCAGACCTACCGCTCCACGGGCGTCTTGAAGGTCGAGCAACGGGAGCAGAAGGTGCTTAACTCCGAAAATGTGGCGCAGGAGTTGCCCGGTTCCATCGAATACCTCAACACCGTGATCTCCGCGATCACCAGCCGTCCGGTCATGCTCTCGGTGGTGCGTCAGGAAGGCCTTGCCAACAACAGGAATTTCAACCCGGAACGAAAGTTTCCCGGCGACCAGATTGCCGCCATCCTCGCATCACAAGTGGATGCCCACCTGCGCAAGGGCACGCGCCTCATCGAGGTCAGCGTGACCAACCGGGACCCTGCCATGGCCTGCACGCTCGCCACCGCCGTGATCCGGGAGTTCCTGAAGGAGATCTACCGGCAGCGCTCCCAGATCTCCCATTCGGCCAACGAATTCCTCAGCGACGAGGCCATGAAACTCAAGGAAAAGCTCAAGGATTCCGAACATGCCCTGCAAAAATACAAGGAGGAGCACGATGCCATCTCCCTCCAGCAAAACCAGAACATCATCGTGGAAAAACTTCACCAACTCAGCGCCGCCGTCACCGCCGCCCAGGATCAGAAACTCAAGACGGAAGCGGACTTGGAACTCTTCCGGAGCACGGATCCCTCCCGCACCGAGGAATTGCTCAAGATTCCCAGCGTCGCCGCCCTTTCCGGGGTTACCGCCCTGAACCAACAGATCAACCAGGCACAGGCCGAACTGGCATCCTACAAGGAACGCTACCTCTCCAAGCATCCGAAATACATCGCGGCGATGAACAGGATCCACTCGCTCGAATTGGCGCTCTCCAAGGCCGTGGCAAATGCCGGAAACGACATCGTCATCCAGCACGACATCGCCTCCAAGAATGTCGCCAAACTCGAGGCATCCCTCAAGGAGCAGGAGGCCAAGTCCCTTGAGCTCGACAAACTCTCCGTGGAATACAACGTCCTGATGAGAGAGGTCGAGTCCGATACCACGCTCTATTCCTCCGTGATACGCCGCATGAAGGAAACCGGCATCTCCATGGAGACGGAGAATACTCCCTTCACGGTCCTTGAGGAACCGCTTCCGGGCCGCCTTGTTCAGACAAATGTCCCCCTGCTGCTCGGCGGCGCATTCCTGCTCCTCACCGTTCTTGCGACTGCGGCTGTCATTGTTCTGGATCTGACCGGAAGCTCTGTCCGCTCCGTGGATCAGGCGGAAGTCCACTTCGGACTTCCTGTTCTGGGTTCGATTCCAGAGATGCATCATGAAGAGGGCGAGTATTTCCCGGCCCTCAGCAAGGCTGCGAAATCGGCCATGTCAAAGGCTTTCCGGACATTCCGGGCTTCTTTGGCCATGCACGGGAAAGACAAAAAAATCAGGGGAAAAGATGTGTATTTCCCGGCCCTCAGCAAGGCTGCGAAATCGGCCATGTCAAAGGCTTTCCGGACATTCCGGGCTTCTTTGGCCATGCACGGGAAAGACAAAAAAATCAGGGGAAAAGATGCGTATTTCCTGGCCCTCAGCGAGGCTCCGGGATCCGCCGTGGCGGAGGCTTTCCGGACATTCCGGGCCTCGTTGGCCATGCACGATAAGGACAAAAAAATCAGCGGCGTCACGCTCATCACCAGCGCGATTCCGGAGGAGGGAAAGACGATCACGTCGATCAACACGGCTCTCTGTTTTGCAAAACTCGGAGAGAAAACCCTGCTCATTGATACGGATCTGCGGCGTCCCTCGCTTCACCACATTCTGCTTGATGGTGTGGAAGGACCAGGTATCTCGGATCTTCTTGAAGGAACCGCTTCCCTCGAACATGCAATCCATCCCACCTCCTTCCCCGGACTTTTCCTCATACCCGCCGGAAAACGCACGGCCCAACCAGCGGAACTGCTGGCAAAGGGGGGCATTCCGGCCTTGTTTGACGCAATCCGCCCGCACTATGCCCACATCCTTCTGGATACGGCTCCGGTGAATGCCGTCAGCGACACCCTGATCATCGCCCACCATGCCGATCGAGTCTGTCTCCTGATTCAAGCTGAAAAGACCCCCCTCAGGGTGATCCAGAGGGCACTTCATCTGATCCATCAGACAGGCGCAAAAATCTCCGGCACGATTCTCAACAGACTCAGCCGCGGAGGTGCTGGTTACTACTACTATTACTACGCCGGAAAATACGGAAAAGACAGCGTTTACGGCCAGTCCGCTCCCTCCTGAACAGCTCGGCGCTTTGGAAAGTCATGGTTTGAAGGATGTGAATGCAAGTGGCCTCGGACGTTTCCGACCGGCCAAGGGCGGCAGCATGCTCGGGGTATCCCTGGCGCTCCTTCTGCTCACGGCCTTGATCCCCGGAGCGGCGGGCTCCGAGGGATGGAAACTCGTCTGGTCCGACGAATTCGGATATCAGGGCCGTCCGGATCCGTCCAAGTGGAACTATGAAACCGGTGTACTCCGCAATCATGAACCGCAGACCTACACGAGGAGTCTGAACAATGTGCGTGTTGAGGACGGCCATCTCATCCTGGAGGTTCGAAAGGAAAAGGTTAATGATCCGGGATTCTCCAAACCTTGGCGGGGCCGTGATCCTTGCAGGGACAAGTTTCCCGTGGAATTCACCTCGGGAAGCATCAACACGTGGAAAAGGGCCAACTGGCTCTACGGCAGATTCGAAATCAGGGCACGGTTGACCAAGGCGGCCTGTTGCTGGCCCGCATTTTGGACCATGGGGGTGAACAGGCCGGAGGTCCACTGGCCCGCCTGCGGAGAGATCGACATCATGGAATACACGGGGCGCACAAACAATGGCTCGACCTGCATTGTTTCCTCGGACGTGCACATCGCACGGTTCAAGAATGTCCATCCCTCGTACACCGCCACCACCCCGGTCGCCTTCGGCGACACCTCGTTCCATACCTATGCGATGGAGTGGTATCCGGATCGCATCGAGTTTTTCATTGATGGAATCAAATACCATACCGTCCAGATGTCGGATTTGGACCGCAATGGCATCAATCCCTTCCGGGATCGGCAATATCTGCTTCTCAACCTCTCGATCAACAGAAGGAAGCTTACGGCCGATCCGCCCTCGCAAGATCAGTTTGTGATCGATTACGTGCGCGTTTATCAGAAAACCGGGGCCGGTTTGTGAGGGTGAGGCAACGCTTTTCTTCCCGATTCCCCATGAGATCCTCAAACCATCAACTGATCCGCCGCTACTCACCAGAACCGACACTTCGGAATCCTCTGATCATGCTGGGGGAGATGCTCCGCGATCTTGGGGCCAGTTGGGAATTGGCCTGGAGGCTTTTTATCCGCGATATGAGCGCGCAATACCGCCAAAGCTACCTCGGGTATCTCTGGGCGTTTCTCCCCCCGATGCTGAGTTCGCTCACCTTTGTGTTTCTGAACTCCCAAGGTCTCTTTTCGACGGGGAAAACATCAGTTCCCTACGCGGCATTCGCCATGATCGGAACCCTTCTCTGGCAAGTGTTCGTGGATTCACTCAACGCACCCGTGAACGCGTTGCTGCAGGCCAGATCCATGCTGGCCAAAATCAATTTCCCTAGGGAATCGATCCTGCTCTCGGCCATCATGATGGTGGTTTTCAACTTCCTGATCCGTATTCTCCTCCTTGCCGGCGTCCTCATCTACTATCGCATCGGCGTTTCCTCTTCCCTGACCTTCTTTCCCGTGACCGTCGCGGCCCTGATCGCGGCAGGGACGGCGGTTGGTTTGGCGGTGGCTCCTCTGGGAGCGCTTTACGGGGATGTCGCCAAGTCATTACCCATCATCACCTCGTTCTGGATGCTCCTCACCCCTGTTGTCTATCCCGCGAAAAGCTCCGGGTTGGCCGGGTGGCTGGCGACCTGGAACCCCGTAAGCCCCCTGATCATCACCGCCCGTGAAACCTTGACGGGGCTCCCACTGACCCATCTCGGGATCTTTTCGCTCATTCTGTCGGCCTCCCTCGCGATGATCCTTTTCGGCTGGGTCTGCTTCCGAATCGCGATGCCCCATCTCATCGCCAGGATGGGATGAGAATCCTTCTTGCAACAGCAGGCTCCAAGCGGAGTCGAACCATTGAATGATTTCTTCATGACTTCTTCCCCAAGTTGCCCCAGTCATTTGTCCGGAGGAAGCTCTCCAGCGAAGCATCTTGGATTCCTAGATACCATGCGAGGGGTAGCGATCATGATCGTTTTTCTCCATCATGCCCTCGGAGAAGCGTTTGGAATCAACAACCTGCGATGGGACGGATGGATCCGTGATTTTCATGTCCCGGCATCCTTCCTGATCGTTTCCCCGTTTATTTTCGGATCCGTCGGGGTGGCATTTTTTTTCGCAATCAGTGGTTTCTGCATCCATTTAAGTTGGAGCAACTCGCAGCAATTGGGGTTCGGCCGTTTCTACGTACGGCGTTTTTTCAGAATTTACCCCCCCTACCTAGTAGCCCTTCTGATTTTTAGCTTCCTGTGGCCGATTCACAGCCTTCATGTCGGCGATGGCACCGGAATGACTCAACTGCTCTCCCATCTTTTTCTGGTTCATAATCTGAATGAGAATACCTTTTTGGGTATCAACGGATCGTTCTGGAGCATCGCGGTCGAATGGCAGCTCTACATGATTTATCCTCTCTTTCTGGTCGTGACACAACGGATAGGATGGCAAAAAAGTCTGCTTTTCATCGCCCTCCTTGAAATGGGATGTCGGATCGCGGTGGGCCTTCATGACACATGGACCCCGGATAAGCCCGTTTCCCGTCTGCTTACCGGTTCACCCTTCTATTTCTGGTTCAGTTGGGCCTCAGGGGCCGCAGTAGCCGAGGATTATCTCGGAGGGAAGGTCTCCTTCTTGCACAGAATGCCTGTCTGGTTTTTCCCGGCACTCATCGTGCCGGCATACCTTTTCAGGCCGCTTGCAACCCTGGTTTTTCCTCTGGCCGCCCTTGCGGGCGCGAGATGCATCGCCGGTTTCTGCACGAAGGCACCTTCGGGGATGATACCCCATGCCACCATGTCGCAGTTTCTCGGTGCCTTGGGAGTGATCAGCTACAGTTTCTACCTACTTCATCAGCCGGTGCTTCAACTCATGGAGAGGATTCTCCGCGAGACTCCTCTCTTCGCCTCCCTGAAATCATGGCCCTTGCTTCATTTCGGGTTTCTTCTCACATGCCTTGTTACGACAGCCTTTTGCTCCTTCCTTTTCTGGAAGATGGTCGAACAGCCAAGCATTTCCCTGGGAAAACGATTCAGACGCCGGATCACGATGCCACGACTTCAAAGCGATTCCAGCCATATCCACGGACTCAAGTGAGCAGATCAGGCCCTGAAAATAACGCCTCTCCGATTGAGTCCGGGGAAGTCCTTGTCAGCGCTGAAAATGTCGGCAAAGTCTTTTGTCGGGATCTCAAGAAATCCTTGGCATACGGTGTTTGGGACGCCTTGAGGGAGTTATTTCCGCAGACGGAGACACGGGCACTCGATTTCCAAAACCAACGCCCCTTGAGGTCGGGTGAATTCTGGGCCAACCGCGGAATTTCCTTTGAGCTGCGTCGAGGGGAATGTCTGGGGCTGATCGGGAAAAACGGGGCGGGCAAAACCACCTTGCTCAAGATGCTCAACGGATTGATCAAACCCGATTCGGGTATGATAGAGATCCGAGGGCGGATCGGGGCCATCATCGCTCTGGGGGCAGGCTTTAATCCCATCCTGACGGGGCGCGAAAACATCTATGTCTACGGCGGCTTGCTTGGACTTTCAAAAGGCGAGATCGATGGGAAAATCGATGACATCATCGATTTCGCTGAAATTCGTGACTTCATCGATTCCCCCGTTCAGTCCTACAGTTCGGGCATGCAGGTCCGGTTGGGATTCTCCGTGGCCACCGCGGTCGAGCCCGATGTGCTGCTCCTCGACGAGGTGCTTGCGGTAGGGGACATTGCCTTCAGGACGAAATGCCTCAGGAGAATCGGCGAGATCTCCAAAAACAGTGCCATCATCTTCGTCTCCCATGATCAAAGTCAGGTAGCACGGATCTGCGACCGCGTCCTGCTGTTGGACCATGGAACACCTGTTTTCCATGGTCCCACGGCCCAGGGGCTCGAACTCCACAATGAATCGCAACAACCCTCCCCCGAAGGAGTGCCCAAGATGGAAGCACATCCCTTCCTCACCTCGTTCAGAATTGAGTCGATTGGGGCAGATGACTCCGTGGTATCCGGCAATTCTCTCCGCATTGTTTTTGAAATCGAGTCTTCCAATCGCCTTGATGTAGGCAGCGGGATGATCCATTTCATGGACGAACGCGGGATATGCGCCGCCAATGCGGATCTGTCGCGCCATCTGACCCATCTTCCGCCCGGCAACACCCGGCTGACGGTCGATCTGGAGCGTCTGGATCTGACGGGAGGATCCTACTCCCTCAATGTCTCGATGTTTTCACCAAACAAACGCTCCTTGGTCCTTTACGCCATCGGATGCGGAAACTTCAGGGTGCACGGCGAGACGTTCATGTGGAGCAATTACAGGATCCCTGTGCAAGGCGTGTCGCTGCTGGAGAGCAGTTTGTCCTCATGACACAGGAAACACCACCGGGGCAGCACCCCGGGATCCAGGCACGTTCCACAGCCTTGATCGGATCGCGGGAATTCCGTGACGACTATCTCGATTTTCTCGCCGCTAGGGCAGGAAAGACGGTCTACCTCAAACCTTATCACGGAAATTCAGGCGACGGACTCATCTGGAAAGGGAATGAACTCCTCATTCAACGATTCGGCCTCGTCAGGGTTCTGGATCCGGGTAAAGCATCGGTGATCCTCTGGCCGGGAGGAAATCCCACGATGTGGAACTGGAACGTTGATGAATGGGAAGATTGCTGGAAACGCTGGCCGGATGCCGAGTTTGTGGTGGGACCCGCCACCTTTCACGGAAACCTTCATCGCTGGAGGGAGCGCCTGAGTTCCTCCAAAGGAAACATCACGGCCTTGTTCGCCCGTGACAGGGCCAGCTATGCCACCCTCGCCGGTCTGGGGCTTCCCCTCTCGACGCATCTGGCTATGGCCCATGATCCCGCCCTACATCTGAGGGATTCCGCCTGGATCCGAGAAATCCGGGCCGGGGCATCCGAGGATTATATCCTTGCGGCCTTCAGGAATGACCACGAGGCCGCACGCAGGCTACCCGAGCAAAAAGGGCTTTTCAGGAGATGGCCCTTCTCGGCAATTCATGAACGCAGGCTCGCAAAAATGGTGCGTTGCTTTGATCTGGAACGTATTGACCTAGTGAAAGCCCTGTCGCCTTCGCCTCTCCCCCTGATGTACGAGGATGTGGCCCTGAGAAGTTTCGAGAGCTTTGTCGAGAAAGTGTCACGGGCAGCAATACTCCATACGGACAGACTCCATACCATGATCCTGGGCGTCCTTCTCGGAAAGAGGGTTGCGGCGCATCCGACCTCCTATGCCAAGCTCGAGGAGGTCTACCACCACAGCATGGCCGATTGGGCTGAAGTGAAATTCCATCCATGATTCCGACATGATCAAGAAACTGTTCCAAAAGATTCACAGCGGTTTTTTCCCGAGAACGGATTCCAAAATCCCCGAGGTCATCAACCGTGTGATGGCGGATGAACTGACTTTTCTCGATCACAAGCCTCTCCTAGAATTGCATGAAGCAGTCCGGGAATGCGAGAAAGCAGGCATCGAAGGTATTCTCATCGAGGCAGGATGCGCGGCTGGGGGATCGGCCATCGTGATGGCTTCGGCCAAATCGAAAGGGCGTTCCCTTCATCTCCACGATGTGTTCGGGATGATCCCGGAACCTTCCGAAAAAGACGGCCCAGATGTGCATGAACGCTATCAGGTGATACGAAGCGGACAGGCTGAAGGAACCGAGACCAAACCCTACTATGGCTACCGTCCCGATCTGCTCGAGGAAGTGAAGGCGAGTTTCCGTCGCTATGGTTTGCATCCCGAAGAGCACAAGATCTCCCTTGTTCCCGGTTTGTTTGCCGACACCATCAACGGAACGGAGAAGGTGGCCCTCGCACATCTGGATGGAGACTGGTACGAATCGGTGATGGTCTGCCTTGAACGGATCGGCCCCAGACTTTCATCTGGGGGGCGACTCATCATTGATGATTACGATGCTTGGTCAGGGTGCCGACGCGCCGTGGATGACTATTTAAGGGAAAGAGAGGGGCTTTTTTTTATTGAACGCCGTTCTCGTCTGCATCTGATCCGCTTCTGAGTCGATCCTCCCCGGTAAGAAAACCAGATCTCTCACGCTGGAGTACCAACCGGCACTCGCATCGCATGATTTCACTGATCATCTGCACCCACAACCCCTCGGAGAAGATTTTTCCGAAGGTTTTGGAGGCTTTGAAAAACCAGATCCTTGATAAGGCATTCTGGGAACTTCTCGTTGTCGATAACCGCTCAAGCATCGCCGTGGCAGAGTGTTTCGACCTCTCCTGGCATCCCAACCATCGCATCCTTGTGGAGCAAAAGCCCGGATTGCTTGCAGCCCGTCTGGCAGCTATCAACGAGGCTTCCGGTGACATTCTCGTGTTTGTCGATGACGACAACCTCCTTGATACCGGATACCTTGAGGAGGTGCTCCGAATCGCGGAGACTTTTCCGATGCTAGGGATCTGGGGAGGCTCCTCATTGGGAGTTTACGAGACATCGCCTCCGGAGTGGATACGAAGGCGCGAGCATCATCTGAGCGTCCGCTTGATCACGGAGAATGTGCTCAGCAATGGTAAAAAACTCATTCCACCATGGATCATCGGAGCCGGGATGGTAGTACGCAGGGAGGTGGCCGAGGAGTACGCCTCAAGGATGAGGACAGACGCAAGACGGGCGTCGCTCGGACGGAACGTTTCAAGGTTGATCGGCGGGGAGGATCTCGACATGTCAATGACTGCTTGCGACATGGGCCTCTACCGGGGGGTCTTCTCGTCACTGAGTCTCAGCCATCTGATTCCTAAGACACGCACGGAACCACAGCGGTTTCTTTTGCTTGTGGAGGGAAATTCCTTCTCAACGACGTATCTGGAAATCATCCGCAACGGGTTGCCCGAAGAGGAGCGCCTCTCTGTCATCAAGAAGATCCGACGCGCGCTCTCCGATCTGCTGCTGCCGCCAGAGGAAAGTCGCTACCGGAAGGCCGTGGAGCGCGGACGGCGGGCCGCCATTACCCTTGCTCTCAGGGAATCATCCGGTGAGGTCGCCCGGAGTAGAGATCAAGAAGGTTCCCGACAACAATGAAGGCATCCCTCGTCATCTGCAGCAGGAACAGGTCACAGGATCTTGAACACACGCTCGACAGCATGCTCCCCTCCCTTCATGACGATCCATCCCTTCTGGAAATTCTGGTAGTGGACAATGGATCCTCCGATACAACGAGAGAGATCGTGGAACGGACGATGACGGCGTGGCCGAAACTCCGGTACACGTCATACCCGGTACAGGGGCTTTCAAGGGCAAGGAACCACGGGGTCTCGATCGCCCTCGGCGACGTGCTGGTCTGGACTGATGATGACGTCAGGGTGGATCCGTCATGGTTGCCAAACCTTCTCCATCCGATCACTTCGGGAAACTGCGAATGCGCGGTGGGGCGAGTGGAAATCGCAGGTCATCTTTTCAGGGACTGGATGACCAGGAAGCACAGGGTATGGCTTGCCGAGAACATTACTCCCGCCAAGCCATGTCTGGTGGGTGCCAACATGGCAATCTCCCGGCGGGCACTGGAGGCAACGGGACGTTTCGATACCTCCCTCGGCGCCGGGGCGCTTGGATTTCATGAGGAGACCCTCCTCGGAATGAAACTGGAGAAGATGGGAATGTGCCCGGCCTATGTCCACGACGCCGTCGTCATCCACCATTTCCACCCCTCACGACTCACCAGGAAGTCCTGGGTGAAAACCGCGCTGGATGCGGGGACCTCCACGGCCCATGTCCGCCATCATTGGGACGGAACGCGGGAAAAAATGATCGCGGCAAGGATCACGTGGCACGGGGTGATGCTGCTGCTCTGGAGGATGATCCATCCCGTCGTGTTTTTATCCAAAGAAGGAATCGACCTCCGGGAATTCGGCAGGATCAAGACGATTTCCTATCTGCGCGGGATGAGGAGGATGAACAAATCCCGCCCGAAGAACACGAAGTCATGAGTCTCTTGTTGTCGGTGATCGTTCCGACCTGTGGAAGAGCCAAAGCCCTAGGCGAATGCCTTGGACTTTTGAACCCAGAATATCAGGGAATCGATCCCTCCCTTTACGAACTGATCGTGACGGATGATTCCCGCGACGATTCGTCCCGGAATCTTCTCTCGGAAAAACATCAGGACATCAAGTGGAGCCGAGGCCCCGCACGGGGCCCTGCGGCCAACCGTAATCATGGAGCCTCACTTGCCTCGGGATCGTGGCTGGTCTTCCTTGATGACGACTGCATTCCATCCGCTGGTCTTCTTGATACGTACCGTCGGGCCGTGAGTCTGAGTGCATGGAATTCCGTCTATGAGGGGAGGATTTCCCCGATTGGCAAGAAGACCCGGCTCGACCAGCAGGCTCCCATCAACGAGAGGGGAGGATTATTGTGGTCGTGCAATTTCTGCATCAGCAGAGAGCTTTTCGGGAGATTGAATGGATTTGATGAGGCTTTTGGCGAAGCAAGCATGGAGGATGTCGATCTCAGGGAAAGAATCCTTCAAGGAGGGGGGCACATCGATTTTCTTCCGCAAGCCGCAGTGAGGCATCCCTGGCAGCGAAAAAAGGGCCGGTCTTTCGTCAGATCCCATGCCGCATCACTGGTCTATTTCTGCACAAAACACGAGCGGATGGACCATTTGGCCACACCAGCGAGACTCCAGACGTTGGCTCGCCTGCTTTTTAACGCCTTCGTCAAGGAAGGTTGGCGCTGCGGATGGCGCGGCGGCTTGAGATTCGCTGGATTGTCTTTTTATTCCTTGTATTCGATCAGGAAAATTCTTCGCAAGCAAAGTCGAGGAAACACTGCATTCAGCGCTCGGCGCTCGTAAGCCCCATGCTCCTCCACCGTCTTGGATTCAGGATCCGCTCAGTGTTGCAACGGATCCGTCAGGTTTTTTCCCCCACGATGTTGCTCTACCGGATTCTCGGAATGAGGATTGGCTCCAACACCGCGATGGCGGTCCCCGATGTTTCATGGCCTCATCAGGTTTCTATCGGGAGCGGATGTATCCTGGAAAAGGGGATCTCCTTAAAATTCGACGGAATTTGGAAACCCGGCCCGAGCATCGTGATTGGCAATCACGTGTTCCTAGGGCGGGACACGGAGTTCAACATCCGCGCGGGAATCACCGTGGGATCAAACTCCCTGATTGCAGGCGGTTGCCGCTTTATCGACCACGATCATGGAACCTCAACCCATCGGCTCATCAGGTCGCAAGCGGGACCCGAGAGCCCCATCATCATAGGTGAGGATGTATGGCTGGGTGCCGACGTCATCGTGCTCAAGGGCGTGGTGATCCATCGGGGGTCTGTTATTGCAGCCGGATCCGTCGTTACTTCGGATGTGCCGCCCGGCGAAATCTGGGCTGGCATTCCCGCAAGAAAGATCTCGGAACGTTCCCCATGACCGTCTCGATCTGCATACCCACGAGGAACAGGCCAGGTTACCTCCTCGATTGCCTCGCGTCATGCCTGCGACAGACGCGACTCCCCGATGAAATCCTCATCGGTGACGATTCGGACGATGCCGCCACGTCGGATGCACTCTCCGGGTTTCTGCAAACCCAACGGACGGTGATCACGATCCGATACCTTCGTAATTCCCCTCCGCTTGGACAGGCCCGAAACGTCGACCGCCTCTTCCGGGAGGCTCACAGCCATTTCCTCTGCCTGATTCACGATGACGATCTCCTTCTCGAGACTGCTCTGGAAAATCTCGTTTCCTGTTTCACGAAACCCGAGGTGATTGTGGCCTTCGGTCTTCAGAAGGTGGCCGACGACAACGGGCGCATCGACGAGCGGAAGTCACGTTTCCTGAACGGGAGCTATTTCAGGTCCGGCGAGCAGGCTGGGATTCAGGACTGTCTCTTGGAAAGCGCCCTGACTTCGCAGCTTCCGAACAACGGATTCCTGGTCAATGCGGCATCCGCCCGAGAGGCGGGCTATCACGATCCCGGCGGGATATTCGGAACCGGAGCGGATTTCGGGTTCGGCGTCAGGCTTGCCAGGGTGCATCCCGGTGGCAAAGCCTGCTTTCTCGACGTCCCCACCGCCGTTTACAGGGAATCCACTGATTCCATCCAGCGGAGTGGAAGATCCACCGCGGCGCTGCATGCCTTCGCCTATCTCCTGACTTTTCCCGGGAAGATTCTCCGTCGGGAGCGTATCGCCCTCACGATGCGGAGAAAGGCACCCGTTGCGATTTTCCAGGCGGCCGCTGCAGGACGATGGCGCGAGGGGCTCTCATGGTATTTCGGCCCATGGCACCGCCGTCTCATCGCCACGCCGGGAGGAATGCGGAGACTTTTTCACCTGCTCCTGGCAATGATCCGGGAGTTTTTCCATCCCCATGGAAAACGCATGCGATGAACCGTTTTCTCTCGGCATACTTGGATTTCGTCCGTCTTTCCGCGGCGCTCGTAGTGCTTTACCTCCACGGAATCATTCTGGGCAATCTTCGGATTTCCGACGGCATGCTCTTTGAGAATTCACACCTTGAATACAGCGGCCACCTCGCGGTCATCGTCTTCTTTGTCCTTTCCGGATACCTCGTTTCCCTCAACGCGCACCGGGAGGGCAATGACTGGAAGAGGTACGCACTGGACCGCTTGACCCGACTCTATGTCGTGATCATTCCCGCGTTGATCGTGACAGCAGCCGTGTGCTTTTTCGTGACCCGTCTCCATCCTGAGGCCATGCAGGGAGCTCTTGCCAAGGGAGAACAACCGATCCGATACCTTCTCAACCTGCTCAATCTTCAGCAAATCTGGTGGTTGTGTGCCGATCCCGGAATCAACGGGCCATTCTGGTCACTTGGCTATGAATTCTGGTATTATGTCATCCTTGGGGTCTTCGTCTTCTGCGGCGGGATGACACGTCCTCTGCTTATTCTTTTGATTGCGGGATTCGTGGGTCCCAAGATCCTTGCGCTGCTTCCGGCCTGGTGGCTGGGCGTTGCAGCCCAAAGGGCCAGCGTCCATGCAAGCCTTGCGCCTTTATGGTTAGGCCACTGCACCGGGTTCCTCCTCTCCCTCGCAGGGATGCTTTCGCTGTTGCTGAACCCTCTCTGGATTCCATTTTGGGTCCGGCATCTGGGGTATTATCCGTGGTTTTTTTCCAACAACGCGCCGGCGGATACCCTTTACGCGGCGATCGTGGCCCTGAACTTCTATTTTGCATTCCGCCTGGGAAATGACTGGAAGGACTTTAGGTCAAATCTATCCCGTCCCATCACCTGGTTGTCGAAGAGGACTTTTTCCTTATATCTCTTTCATGCTCCTCTGATGTTCCTTATCGGGTGGTTGTCTCCCCATAACAGGCATTCCCTCACGCAGGTACTGCTTCTCTCCACCCTGGTGCTGATCCTTTGCTTGGGGATCGCGGAATTCACGGAACTTCAAACGGAACGTCTTAGGAATTCCTTGGGGGTCTTCACGAGAAGAATCCCGGATAAGCGTCTCTGAGGGCCATGCGCTTCCTTTTTCTGACACCCTCCCTGGAACCATCTCACGATGGGGTCGGCGACTACACCTTGCGTTTGGCAACGCAACTTGCCAATTCGGGCCATCAAACTGCATGCATAGCTCTCCATGACAGGCATACCGAAAAGTTTATGGAACCTCGTGATGTAGGGGTTGATGTTCCTTGTTGGAGGGTCCCGGCAGGGACTCCGCCGCGAATCCTGAGGGCCAGGCTTCAGGAGATCCTTTCAGTACTATCCCCTGATCTTGTCAGTCTGCAGTATGTCCCCCATGGCTTTTCATCTCGCGGCATGCCCGTGCGTTTGCCTGGACTTCTCTCGTCGATCAGCGGGAATTTCAGCTGGCATCTGATGTTTCATGAGCTCTGGATAGGTTCCCTGTCAGGCGAAAATCTCAAAAGAAAATCGATCGGCATGGTCCAGCGGATGATTGTCCGTTCGCTTTTCAGACGACTCCGACCGCCTCGCGTCCACACGTCCAACCGCTTTTACCAACGGAAGCTTTTGAACGCCGGGATTGACTCCAGGATCCTTCCCCTTTTTTCGAATATCCCGGTTATTTCAGCGGATCCTTCCCTGAGGAAAGCCCTGCTCTCCGATGCCGGCATTGCCCAGGATTCAGACAATGCGCGCATCGTCGTTCTCTTCGGGGCCATTCATCCCGAATGGGATCCATCAAGCCTGTTGCGGGAGATCTCATCGGCGTTCCGAAGCATCCTGGTTCTCAGTATCGGGAGAGTCTCCCCCCGGGATCTTCGGATCTGGAACCTCATGACCGAATGGGCCTCGGAGAAACTCTTTTTCTCGAGGCTGGGTGAGCTGCCTGCGTCGAAGATATCCGACATCCTGCATGCTGCCGATTTCGGGGCAACGACCGAGGCATCGGAACTTCTGGGAAAAAGCGGCACCGTCACCGCCATGCTGGAGCATGGGTTGCGCGTCATCGTCAGCAGGAGTCTCGGCACAGGCGAGAGGATCGAGGATCCGCGCTTTGTCGTGATCGGAAACAAAGGAGGCGATTCCCTTTCGGTGATTTCCAAGCGGCCCGCGTCCGAATCACTCGCGGAGATCACCTCTCTGTTTGTCAAAAGCATTGATCCCCTCACGAATCGAGACCGCGCAATCCATGGACAATAGCGGTGGATTGTCAGCAGGTGTCGTCATCACGAACTGCAATACCGAGCAGCAGATGAGGCACTGCGTGAAGCAGTGTGATCTGCACGAACCAGTCTTAGCCGATTTTGTCGTGATCGACGATGCCTCCGCCGAGATTCCAGATCCCGGTTCCGAGAGAGTACGACTTCTTCGCAATCCCTCCAATCTTGGCCTCGTGGGAAGCCTGAACCGGGGAATCACCGAGTGTCGGGCGGACCTCGTCGTCGTGTTCGATTCGGACGCCTATCCACTTGCACCCTTTGTTCAAGAAATCATACGGACATTCACAGAGAATCCCGACTTGGCCATGGCGGCCTTCGCCACCTTCAATTCGCGAGGCACACGGTCGGAATCAACGCTTCCGGAACCCGGGGTGCTGAGCATTCTCTTGGGCCAGAAGATCTATGCCAAGATCGCCCATGCGATGCCGCCGAAGCCGCTCTGCGTTTTCACCTGCGCCATGGTTGTCAGAAAAACCGACTTTCTTGCAGCGGGCGGATTTGATCCGCAGTTTGATTGGCTCGACCTCGATCTCGACTTGAGCATGGTTTTCACCCGCATGGAAAAAAGCTTGATCCTGCTTGAGGGCCTTGAGGCATTCCACGAAGGGGGAGGCTCCCCGCAGAAGACCTCGGCACGCGTTCTGCGCTTCTACCTGAACCGATGGAAGCTGCTTAAAAAGCATGACCTTCTGCCGCTGGCACCCCTTGTCAAATCAGCCATCCTGGCAAGGCTCTGTGCGGAGTGGTTTCTTCTCCACGTTGCGGGAGGGATGTTCTTCCCAAGAGAAATAGCCCGGGAGAAGAGTCGCGGCAGGTTGATGGTGATCCGGGAGTTTGCCAAGGCATGATCACCCGTCCGCAAAAGCGACCGTCAGTTCTCGTCTATGCGACGGCTTTTTCGGGAACAGGAGGCATCGAAAGCCACCTCCAGAATTTCTGCGAGAACATGTCGACCAGAATTTCAATCGACCTCATTATTCCGCAGTGCACCTTGTCTTCGGAGCAAAGGCGTCGGCTCTCCGAATGCTGCGTGCGGACAGATTTTTTCTCCTCCAGACACCCCGTTGTCCGCCTATCCTGGCTTCTGGGGAAATTGCTCGCACGAAGGCGCAAGCACTACGATGTTCTCTACACGAATGGCCAAGGGGAATCGATCGAGGCAATCGGCTGGTTGATCCGTCATGGCAGGTGGATTCATCACCACCACACTTCGGGCGACATCGAGGATTCCTGCACATGGCCTCGGCGATACTTCGACGCCATGCGCAGGGCGGATCATGTGGTCGCCTGCTCCGATAGCAATGCCCTCTCCATGGGCGCGATTCTGTCCCGCAAGGTGGAATCGGTAAGATACATCACCTCGCAACTGCGTGTTGAACAAGATCCCGTGCATGGAAGACCACTACGCTTCGGTTTTTTCGGGCGACTGATCAGGGAAAAGGGGATCGACATGATCGCACGTCTCAGCGAAGACCCATCGCTTCCTGACATTGAATGGCATATTTGGGGGGAGGGTAAGCAGTACCCAGAGTCTTTCTTTCGCGATCATCCAAAAATCGTCAAACACCCCGCGTTCAGGGACATTGGCGGACTGAGGCAGGCTCTTGCTTCCCTCGATGCCTACACCCTCTTCTCAACCAATCCCGAGGGACTTCCGCTGGCCCTTCTCGAATGCCTTGGCGCGGGAGTTCCCTGGATCGCAACGGATCGCGGCGGTATCCGCGATGTGCTGTGTGATCCCGCCTCCACGGTGTTGCTTCCGGCGGCACTTGATTACCAATCGGCCAGGAATGCGGTGCGGGTGCTGGCCGCGAATATCCGTAGCGGCACGTCACGACCCGGTCGTCTGATTGAGTATTACGATGCGAATCTCTCCGTCGAAGCGCTCTGCGGGCAATGGATGAAACTGATGAACTCATGATCCGGTTTCTCCTTTCCCACCCCAAGATCAATCCTTACTGGCAGAACCTTGCACTGGCGGTTTACCAGGAGGGGCTCCTGGAAGAATTCCACACGACGCTTGCCTGGAATCTTGATCACCCTCCTGCGACATGGCTGCCTTCCCAAATCATCAAGAGGCTCTCCCCCCGGTCCGTCGATCCGGCGGTGGCCAGGAAACTTGTCCTGCATCCCTGGAGGGAAATCGCAAGGCTGGCTGCACCGCGTTTGGGAATGGCCTCTTTTACCGATCAACGTTCCGGATTCTGTTCCGTCAACGCTGTTTACCGGGAGCTTGACCGGATTGTGGCGGAGCGCCTCCCGAGACTCAAGTCGGTCTCCGCCGTGATCTGCGGAGAGGATGGTTCCCATAACATATTTGCTGCGGCACGCGACCTTGGAATGAGGCGGATCTACGAACTGCCCATCGGATATCATCCCTCATGGAGGAGGATCCTTGCCGAGGAGAGAAATCTCTCCCCTGAATTCGCGGCACTTCTTCCGGGCGTGACGGACTCCGAACAGAAACTTGCAAGAAAGCGTGAGGAAGCGGCCCTTGCCGACCTGATTCTCGTGCCCAGCGATTTTGTACGGGACACCCTGCTCGAGAAGGGAATTTCGCGTGGAAAAATCCGGGTGGTTCCCTACGGTGCCCCGATTCAGCTTCCCGCCAAAACTTGGAAGACTGCTCACGGAACCCCACTTCGCCTGCTCTATGCGGGGGGGATCCACCAGCGAAAAGGAATTTCCTACCTGCTCTCCGCCGTGCAAAAACTGCATAGAGCTGATGTTTCCCTGACCTTGATCGGGGCTATGCCGGATTTTCCGGAGGTTTTCGCTCCCTACAGGGATTTTTTCACACACATTCCTCCGGTTCCGCAGCAAACCGTTCAGGAACAAATAAGAAACCATGATGTGCTCGTTCTTCCCTCGCTTTTTGAAGGGATGGCCCTGGTGATTCTTGAAGCGATGGCGGCGGGAATCCCCGTTATCGTCACACCCAATAGTGGCGCCTTGCCGATCGTGAGGGACGGGATCGATGGTTTCGTTGTCCCGATCCGCTCCTCGGAAGCACTCATGGAGAAGATTTGCTGGTTTGCCGATAACAGGGAATCCCTCGTCGTCATGGGTAGGAATGCCCGCCTCAGGGCCGAGGAGTATTCCTGGGAGCGCTACCGGGACGGCATCCGAAATGTGATTTCAGAGTTGGATCCAAAGACCACCTCAGATGGCCGGGCCGACTCATATCCCAAGGAACAGCTGAGAGCTGTTTTCTAGGAACTCCCGAGTGCTTTGACTGCGTTGCAACGAGCTTGATGATGCCTCCAGCACAACCATTCCAACCGACGCCTTGGCTTCACCCGCGACGTGGAAGTATGCCATTGGCAAAACCGGAAACGAACGGTCACCGGCGCTTTCTTCAGGCAGGGTTGACCCTGCTGCTGGTTCTTATGATTCTGGAAGGACTGCTCAGGAAGGTTCTCCCCTCGATGAGCATTGTGCTCTATTTTGCCAAGTATCTCCTGACGCTTCTTCTGGGAGTGGTGGCTGTTTCCAAAAAACTGCCTCCAGCGGCAAGGATGATCCTGCTTTTTCAGTCGGCCTCCGTGGTGGGGGTGCTCCCTTGCTTTTACAACACCTTGCTCAAGGACCCTGTTCTTGCCGTGTTTGGGATGATGCAGTATTGCCTCTTTCCTTTTGTCGGAGTGGTTGTTTGCGCGGTTTTTTTGCAGGTCGGAGGGAATCACATTCTTGCATTCCTGAGACTTCTTGCATGTTCGCTCTTGGTGACGGTGGGGGTGGCTTTGATCCAAAACCATCTCCCTACCAGTCACTGGCTGAATCAATCGATTGACGGGACTGATCTCAATGCATTTTCCGCAGGCGGAAGACTACGGGTCTCCTCGACCTTTGCATTCGTCGCCCAGTACTGCATTTATCTCAATGCCATGGCCGCGATCCTGATCGCTCACCTTGCGCTCAACTACCGGAAAAAGAGCCCTCTGTTCTGGTTATCAGCGGCGGCTCTTGTGATTGCTTTTCTTGTAGGCACCTTCATCACCGGCTCCCGTTCCGCCGTGTTGGGCTCGGTCGCCGTGATCGCCGCAGGGCTCAGCGCCGCCTTGTTCACCAGAGGGCGGCGTATGGTGGGTCTTGTTTTCGCACTGATGCTGATTGCTGCGGTTGGCTATCTCGCGACCCATGCCTTGCTTCCCGAGTCGTTCAGTGCCTACGAGGCAAGGACCCACGGTGGAGCAACCGATCACAATATCGAGGGGATGACGGATCGCCTCGGAAAAACATTTTTCGGGTGGACCAGTTGGTGCAACGTGGTTCCTTTTTTTGGAAACGGAATCGGAATCGAATCGAACGGCTCAGAAAAATTCAGCGCCTATGCCAAAATGGCCAAAGCAGAGTGGGGATGGATGGAATCGGACCAGTCCGCCGTGCTTTTCGAGGGGGGTATCTACCTGATGCTCGTGTGGTACGGATTCAGGCTCTTCATCATCCTCTATTCAGGTTCTTGCCTGCTGGGGATCAGGGATCCCAAGCTGGCTTTGGCCTCCTCGTTCTCCTGGGGTTTCGTTGCGGCAACCGGGAGCATGGCCAACCTTTCGACCCAAGCCCCAGCGGCCATTTGGTGGTGGCTGAATGTCGGGTTGATCCTCACCTACAGGGAATTGGATCGTTCCTCTCGGAGAGTGAACCCCTCCCGGAATCTGCCCTGGAAAAAATCCTGACTTGGGACTTCGAAACGTCCCGATTATCTGAAAAATCCCCGATGAAATTGTTGGAATCCCTTTCGGGTCCGGGAGCCTTACGACTGATGTTGTCGTTGCTGGTCTTTGCAGATCATCTCTCCAGATACAACTTTGGAACGACCTCGGTTTATCTCTTCTTCATCCTGAGCGGTTTCTGGATCACCTCGATGTGGGAATGCAAATATTCCCTGGCATTCCATCCCTACCGAACGTTTGTCATCTCGAGGTTTTGGAGGATTTATCCTGTTTTTGCTTTGTCAGCTTTGTTCGCCGTGTTTTCTTCCGTTGTCAGTGGGAGATTCGATTGCCAGAAAGGATCTCTCTTGCGATTGCTGTTCGAGAATCTCCTGCTGTTGGGTGGAAAGAATGTCTTTTTTGCGGCCAACCCTCCAGCCTGGTCTCTGGATGTCGAGGCCCAATTCTATCTCATCGCCCCATTCATGATCGGGTTGCTTAGAAAATCGTTTTGGTGGATCGCGGCCATCCTCCTGCTCTGCCTTGTTTCGATGGAACGCGGGGATTCATTGTCCATCATGCCTTACATCATGTTTTTTACCGCCGGTTCAATGGCCGCCATGACGAAATGGATTCCCGGAAAATTGCTCTCATCCTCAGCCCTAGCGATCGCGATTCTCTGCGCTCTGGCATCGGCAGCCACGGGAATCCTGCAAGGAGGGCAGCATCCAACCCATCTTTATCTTCATTATGGAGGGGTTGCCTCCGTCCTCCTGGCCTTTCTGGCGTTGCCGTTTGCGATCCAAAGCACCCGACAACAGGGGGGCGTGTATGACAGGGTGCTCGGCGACCTTTCGTTCATCGTATACATGATTCACAGACCAGTGATGGATCTGATTCACACGGGTGACGGCGGTTTCATCTACCGCTCCTTCACGGCGACTCTCTCCCTCCTGGTTACCCTCGCCCTTTCCCTCCTGATCTGGAGGATTTTTGACCATCCCCTCAGCCGATTAAGGGAAGGATGGGTAGCATCGAGGATCAACAGCCAACCGGCGGTTACCTAAAATCATTCACCTGCCTGCTTATTCCTGCGGGCCCGTTTGCTTTCCCGAGAACAATGAACCGGAAATCCAGACAAAAAAAGAATGTCCTGATTTACCGTTTAGGAAGTCTGGGGGACACGATCGTCGCGCTACCATGTTTTCATCGGATCAGGAGATCCTTTCCGGATGCCTTCATCACGCTCCTGACCAACATGCCGACGGACGGCAGGGCAGCCGCCGCCGAACAGATTCTAGGCTCCGGTGGATTGGTGAACGACTTCGTGTCTTATCCCGTGGGAACACGAATACCCGGAAAACTCCTCCGCCTGGTGCGTGCGATCAGGAAACATGAGGTGCGGACCATGGTCTATCTCGCGGCACCCCGCGGCAAAGCTGCCGTCCTGAGGGACCGTTTATTTTTCCATTTTTGCGGAATCCGAGCCATCCACGGTCTTCCCGTATCCGACCGGGATTTCCGTGTCATGGTTGATCCGCACACGAGACTTTACGAGCATGAGTCCCTGCGTCTTTCGCGACGGATCAATTCCCTTGGACCCGTCGATCTCCAGGACAGAGGGATGTGGGATCTCCTGCTTGATCCGGTCGAAATCGCCTCCGGTCAAAGCATCACGGGTGAATTCCGGGGCAGACCTTATGTTGCCGTAAGTCTGGGAACCAAGATGCAGTCCAAGGATTGGGGGGTGGATAACTGGAAATCCCTGCTTGAGGAACTCTCAGGGAAGATACCCGATCACGGATTGCTCCTGCTGGGATCGGGCGAGGAGTTCGATGTCTCCTCCCGGGCCTCCACCGGCTGGACGGGCAAGGTCGTCAACCTGTGTGGCAACGCGAACCCGCGGGAAGTTTCCGCCGCCCTCAGGCATGCAGCGGTGTTCATAGGTCATGACAGTGGTCCGATGCATCTTGCGGCGGCCACGGGAGTTCGCTGCGTGGCTGTTTTTTCATCCCGTGGCCTCCCCGGACAGTGGTTCCCACACGGCGCGGGCCACCACGTCATCTACCATCAGACCGATTGCCAGGGATGCAATCTCACGGTCTGCGTGGCTCAGGGGAAAAAGTGCATCCTCTCGATCAGTGTCAGGGAAGTCCTGGATGCAACCCTTGCCGTCCTGAACCGCACCGCCACCCCCATAACACCATGAGGAGATTACTGCGTGTCATTCCCTCCATGAACTCGATCGCCGGAGGGCCGGTCCAGGGGATCAGGAACATGACTCCATGGCTTGCCCGCCGGGGCTGGAGCAGTGAGGCCGTTACCATGGATTCTCCCCATGAGCAGTGGATTCATCATTCCGCTCTGAAGATCCACGCGCTGGGTCCCTGTTCGACCCCCCTCCGATTCGCTCCGACAATGCTCCCATGGATGGAAAGGCATCTTCAGGATTACGAGGCAGTCATCGTCCACGGCCTCTGGCTCTGGCCAAGCATCGCCACATGGATCGCAATCCAAAGGCTCCAGAAGAAAACCCTGCGGCTTGCCATCTCATCGACCTCCTTCCCCCCCACCTACTTCGTGATGCCGCACGGGATGCTGGACCCGTGGTTTCAGAGAGACAAAAGCCGCAGATGGAAAGCCCTCCGAAATTCCGTCTATTGGCACCTGATCGAGAAAAAGGTCATCCGGGATGCCTCAGGGGTTTTGTTCACCTGCGAGCAGGAACTGCAGTTGGCCCGGTGTTCCTTTTCGGACTACCGACCTAAGCGCGAAATCAATATCGGCTACGGGGTTCCGGATCCACCGGCCCATTCAGATGCGATGGATCAAGCATTTTATGAAACCTGCCTCCGTTTCCCCAAGGGTCAGCCCTACCTGCTCTATCTGGGTCGGATCCATCCGAAGAAAGGTGTGGATCTCCTGATCCGGGCCTATGCAAAGGTCTTCGGAGACCGTCCAAAAGCTGAGGGTGATGGGGTTGAGGGTTCCGACAAGGGAGCGGATCCGGCATTTCAGTTTCCGGCTCCCAACTCCCAACTCCCCGCCCTTGTCATCGCAGGACCCGGATTGGACACATCCTATGGTGCCAAAATCAGAAATCTTGTGCACGAATCACGCTGCGGGGATTGCATTCACTTTCCGGGAATGCTGACCGGAAATGCAAAATGGGGGGCGTTTTTCAGCTGTGAAGCATTTGTTCTCGGGAGTCATCAGGAAAATTTCGGCATCGCGGTAGCCGAAGCCTTGTCCTGCGGAAAACCGGTGCTCATTTCAAACCAAGTGAACATCTGCACCGAAGTGGAAACAGCAGGGGCTGGCTATGTGAAACCCGATACTTTGGATGGGATGGCGGCTTTGCTCCGAGAGTGGAAAATGACACCAACCACGGTGCGGAAGGAAATGGGAATGAACTCAAAAAAACTGTTCGAAACAAGATTCCATGCGAGGGCTGCAGCAGAGGATCTTCATTCAATTTTAGCACAATCACATCGCAGCTGATATGAATCTCTTACAGATTGAGAAGTGGAGTTTATTGGCGGGGTTCCGTTTTCTGCTGGCTTTGGTGGTCGCCGCAGGCCACCTAGGCCGCTTTACCTCACTAAAAGGACTCCAGTTGATCGCTTGGCTGAACCCGTTTCACGCCATCCTCGGCTTCCTGTTGGTGAGCGGATACTCGGTGGGGAGTTCATACCTCCAGGCACCCCGTGGGTTCCTGTGGCGCAGGATCCTGAGGATTTACCCAATCTATGCAGCCAGCATGGTCCTCGCTTGTGCGGTGTGGGTACTGGTCGCTCACCAGAAGCCCCCTGATTGGAAGACGATCATCCTGAACCTCGCTTTACTCAACCAAGCAGCCACCAATTATTCGATCATCGGCCCAGCCTGGAGCCTCTCCCTGGAGTTCTGGCTTTATTGCCTTGTGCCATTTTTCTTCAGGAGGTCGCCTGGAGTTCTGAGGATCATGTGCTACGGATCCTTCCTGTTGCTGACAGTTTATACGCTTGGCCGAAGCGCCTTTCACTGGCCCTATTTTTCGAATACGACCCTCGGACTCAATCTTCCCCTCCTTTCTTTTGTCTGGATCTGCGGTCTTCGTTTGACCGATCCAAGGAGCTCCCCGGATGAGGTCTTTCTGGATCTCAGGTTCTTTTTCATCGCTCAGATCACCTTGGAGACGATGACCGAAACGATTAGCAGACTCCGCCACCACGACCCATGCGGGGTGGTGACAACGGTGCTTCCGCACGAGGCCCTGCATGCACTGCCCCTCACGGCGTGCTATATCCTGTTCCGCCACTGCGTGGTCGGGGCGGCAGGTGGTGGATCCCGATCCACCACCCTCAGGCTTCTCGGCGACATCGCTTATCCTCTTTATCTTGTTCACATCCCGGTCTTCGGAATCCTCCATGAGCGGGGGGTGACGAACCCGTATCTCCTGCTGACGGGAGCCGTGGCCGCGGCGGCACTCTTCTACGCGGTTCTGGACCGCTATTCCCAGAGGAGGCATCTCCGGCAAGCCGTGGGAAACTGACACCACCCGATTCCTAAAACTTATCCGAACCGTGAAATCCATGCTGAAAACAATCATCCGTGCAACCGCAGGGAAGCCCGTTCTTCTCCTTTTCAGAATATCCCGCTGGTCGCTCCTGATTCCCTGGATCAGAAGACTTGAGAATTTCCAGATTTCTCCCGAACAGGCCCTCTGTCTCTGCCAAAGAATCTGGCAAAAAAAGGGCAAATGCCGCCTGCTTGTTTTTGGCGTGGGCAATGACAGCCGGTTTTGGATGGCGGCGAACGCCGGGGGCCGAACCCTCTTTCTTGAGAATGATGCCCGCTGGATCCAGAGGATCTCAAGAGGCAATCCAGATCTCGAAATCGTCCGCGTGGACTACTCCACGCGGTGCTCGGAATGGAAAACCGATCTTGGGAATCAACGGAATCTGGCGCTTGCCATGCCACCGCATGTCACTTCCCATCCTTGGGACGTCATCCTAGTCGATGCGCCGGCGGGGGACACTCCCGAAAGTCCCGGTCGTCTTCAGAGCATCTTTACGGCCAAGCAACTGGTGACCCTAGGGGGATGGGTATTTGTCCACGACACGGGAAGGGATTTGGAACAAAACGCTCCCGCCCTGGTTTACGGCAAGGAGAAGCTCGCCGTGCGGCAGGGCAACATGCACGGCTTCCTTTTTTGACCATCCCCCTCCCTGCATGATTTCTTCGCCATCTGTTGATGTCGTCATCAGGACATTCAACCGCCCTCTCAAACTGCGGAGGGCCCTTGAAAGTCTCAGGCTGCAGTCTTCCCCAGTCTCTTCCGTCTACGTGGTGGATAACGGCACGAACCCGGCAACTCGGGATATTGTCCGGAATGCCTCGGTCCTGGCATCCGGCAAGCACACGGTCCATTACCTGAGAAGCCGCGAGGGGTCGTCGAGAACCGCGGCCGGAGTCGGAATCGAGGCATCCTCAGCCGACTGGATGATCCTCCTCTGCGACGATGACTTCCTAGTTCCCGGAAGGATCCAGGAAGACAGAAGGATCATGCAGTCGATCTCCCCCGCCACCGTCCTGATCCAGCACTCTTTCCTGAGAGCCGACTATTGCCACCGGAGGATCTGGCTTCACCGTGTGCCAGAAGCTCCCGTGCCCCTGTCATCAGCCCTGCTTTTCCGTGGAATGGGTCCTCCGGGAAGCTGCACCTTCAAAGGAGAAACGGCACGGAATCATCATCCTTTTTTCGAGGAGGTAGGAGTGGGGGATTATGATCTCTATGCCTCCCTAATGGCCCATGGGGAGGGGATCGGGGCTTCCTCCGTGGGCTTTATCATGGATGACACCCGTGTCGCAGGACGCGAAACCACAATGGGTACGCAATTGGTGGAGATGGTCTTGGAACACGAAAGGCGCTATGTCCACCTTGCTGCAAAGGCGCATCTCTCCCGGCAATCCCTCCGCAGGGGGCTTCGGAAGGAAGCAGCCTTCTTCCTCGGCAAGGCAATGGGACTGAAAGCCTTCTCGTCCGCGCACAGGGATCTTGCCATCGAGGGTATGCCCGCTTTGCTGGCAGGGATGATGGCTTTCGTGAGGCAACGCTATTTGTGCTGGGTGCCTGTCAAAAGCAGGGGCTCCGTCACCTATTCGTTCAAGGCCTTCAGACAATTCAATCCGGAATTGGCAAGGCTTGTAGAGACAAATGAGTTGCCCGAATAAGGGTTTTGTGTCGGGCTACCGACGCGGGTTCACGTTGCCTGTCTAACAATCCGTTGCCATGAACACCCCTTCGTCGCCACAGATCGACTTGACGCAATCCGTCTCGCGGTGGCCGCTCGGAGTGCTCTGCAGAAGACTGCTCTGGCAGGGTTTGCTGAAACCCCTTTTTCTTATCCTGCCTGGACCGGCGAACGGGCTGCGGATCCACCTCCTGCGGATGATGGGAGCAAACATCGGAAAGCGCTGTCTCGTCTCCAAGGGTGTCGATGTCCTGATGCCGTGGAATCTTGAACTCGCCTCCTGCGTCGCGCTCGGCAAAGGGGTCCGCATTTACAACTATGCCAAAGTCAGGATCGGCAGGATGACCCTTGTCTCGCAGGGATCCCATCTCTGCACGGGATCCCATGATCATACCCATCCCCATATGCCCCTGATCTGGAAACCGATCAACATCGGCGAGGAGTGCTGGATCGCCGCGGAGGCATTTCTTGCGCCGGGAGTAGTCGTGGGGAACGGTTGCGTTGTCGGGGCGAGGTCGGTGGTAACCAAAAACTTGCCCGAATGGACGGTCTGCGCGGGAAACCCCTGTGTTTCCTTGAAACCCAGGATCATCAGGACATGAGACTGCTCAAAAAAATCAGCAGCATCTGCGGGTTACTCGCAAAAGGCGGACCAGAACGGGATGTTTCGCTGAAATGGTTGCTGAACACGAGCAGCAGGATCGAGGCAAGATTCCTTGCCTCCACGCGGATCGCGCAATCGGCGGACGGCGAGTTCCAATATTTCAATGCCAAGGGCAGGGAATTCGTGTGGCCCCTGAAAGCTTCCCCTCACAAACTGTTTTATCTCCTGAGCGAATTGCTCGAGGAAGATCACCCTCATCACTACGAATGGGGGCCGACGCGAATTGTCCCGGGGGATCATGTGCTCGACATAGGATGCTGCGAGGGAGGATTCGCAGCGGAGGCAGTGGCTACCGGAGCGCGCGTGACCGCCATCGAACCCTCGAAAGCAAACACCAGACTGATCGAGAGGCTGTTCCTGCTCAGGAACCTACCCCAACCCGAGATTATCAATTGCCTGCTGGGTTCCGAAGTCAGGGAAATGCACTTTGAGGACATCCCTTCCAATCCTGGAGGAAGCTCGGTCCGTCCCGCCCCCTCCACCACGACCTATCCCGTCCCGATGCTGACACTCGACTCCCTGATGGACCGGGGATTGCTGGGAGCGGTCGATTTCATCAAGTGCGATGCCGAAGGAAATGATGCGGAGATCCTCAAGGGCGGGGAACGTTTTCTGCGTCACCACCCAACGAAGATCGCCGTGACCACCTACCACCGTGACGGTGATTTCCGTGAGATCCACGACTTCCTCTCCAGCCTCGGATACAAAGTCCGGGGCAAGGGCTTCCTTTTCAGCGGTGAGAAACTCAGGGTGCTGATGCTGCATGCTTGGAAGGAATGATTGCGGTCGCGAAGGCACCGCCACCCCACCACCGGATCCTACATTGAAAAAGATTCCGCCGTTCCTTTGCATGGATGCCCTCCGCGGCGTCGCAGCACTCTGGGTGGTTATGGCTCATGCAAGCACTCCGTTTCTTGCCGGGAAAGGAATGTCCTTTCTGAATAACCCCGTCTACTTCGTGAGCTCCTACGGGGCGCTCGGCGTCGTCATGTTCTTCGTGATCTCCGGTTACTGCGTCACCGGAGCCCTTCACAACTCGATGTTGAGAGGTGAGGGCCCGGGCCGGTTTCTCCATCACCGCGCAAGGCGCATCTATCCGCCGTATCTGGCAACCTGCGTGCTGGCCGTGGCTGCCTCGGGAATCCTGACATTCGCGCAACGCCATCATCTCGCTCCCTTGTCGAATCATGTTGTTTCGGTCCAAAGGGATTGTCTTTACTGGATCTCCAATCTGACCCTCACCCAGATCGAATTCAAACGGGGGTGTCTCGTCTTCGTGTTTTGGAGCCTCTGTTACGAGGTAGTGTTCTACGCGACGCTCGGATTTCTTTATGCGGCGATCCTTCAACTCATTCGACGCGGGACTTTCCGGAAATCGCAGTTCGAGCTCATCCTGACATCCGGTATTCTCCTGATCACCCTGTCTTCCGAAGCATGGCTCATTGTCAATCCCAAGGGGTGTCCTTTTCCCCTGGATCTGTGGTATCAGTTTGGCCTCGGTTCGCTGCTTTTTCTCCACCTCGCAGCCCGTTGTTCGGAAAAACCCGACCGGATTAGGGTGACTGGCTGCTCACTCGCAACCGCCGCTTTTTTGACTGCTGTTTTCGCCGTGATGCACGACTTGTCCTCCCTGAACGGGACTTTGGTGGAATCCAACGTGTTGGGACACCCTTCCAGCAGGATGAAAAGCATCCTGACGCTCCTTCTGCTGGGCTTCCTCATGATGGCAAGAAGATATGATGCCGTGATTCACTCATCAAGGTGGGTGCGCCCTCTCACCGCGCTCGGCCTGTTTTCCTACAGCCTGTATCTCACCCATGCCTTATTCCTTCCTTTTGTCGACGCCGGTTTACGGAGGGTGGGCCTGGACCACGGTTGGTATCTCCTGAATTATTTGGCACAACTTACCGTGGCGGTCATGGCGGGATTTGTCTTTTACCACTTGGTAGAACGACACTTTGTTTCAAGGAGTCCACGGAAGGCTTCCTGAACAATCGCAAGCTTCCCGATGTCCCTCCCGCTGCATCGCCATGGTTGCGTGCCCCCCAAAGCCCTCCGGCAATGCAAGCGGTAAAGAGCTGGATGCTTGCGATCTGCAGGGGAAAATCCACCAAGGCATGGATCAACACGCCCACCATGGCCAGGATGCCCGCGGCATTGAAAACATCCAGGGTCATTGAAGTGCCGTGCCTGAAACGTGCAAGGGCGTTCAGGATTCCTCCTCCAATCAGCAAGGCCCAAAAGACCGAGCCGATCGCACCCCATTCGGAAAGCGTCTGGAGGTAATCGTCATGCGCCATATCCCATCGTCCGGCCACGGGGGTCTCGCGGTGCAGATTCACGGAGGAAAACGATTGCTCGAAAGTTCCGGGACCGCTTCCGAAAAACCCGGTTCTCGGAAGGAGCGATTGCACGATCGCCTCAGCCGTCCGGATGCGGTCACCTCCCCAGAAAGCGGAGCGGTTCCCGGGGTGAGTCCACCGGTGCAGTGATTTTTCGACCCCGAAGCTCAACGTCACGGGAATCAGCAAAGCCAGGGACGTGACGGCAATGATCACGATCATGGCAAGGGATTGACCACGACGCCTGCAGGCTAAACGAGATCCGGCCGCCACGATAATTGCCAGACAAAGCAGCATGGTGATGGCGGAGGATGCTCGTGAGACATTGACAAAGGAACCGGCGACGGTCGCCACCGTGGCCGTGATCCAAAGGGCGCGCTCGCTCTTGCGGTGGCTGTCAATCAGACTCAGGAAAGAAAGTCCGGCAAGCAGGGGGAGAGTGAGGTTCATCAGAGACCCTGCGTTGGCATGATAACGGTAGACCCCGAAGAAATATTCCCCCGCATTCTCGTAGAGATTCCAGAAAATTGCCTTTGCATGCGTCCATCGCTGGGCCAGTCCCAAAAAAACCATTCCCGTCCCGGTGAGGGCGATCGTCCTCCAAAGCCGGAGCAACCAGATCCGATTGGACGCCAGATCGCATGAAACGCTCATGGCCCCCAGGAGACCGCTGACAAGCATCATTGTCTGGATGGTGATGCAGCGGTCAATGCTCGCGGGTAGCCAGGAGACGTGTCCCGGAACCCTTCCGAGCAGGATCCGCAAACCTCCTGGTCCGGGAAACGCATTCAGAGCCATGATCCAGCCCTGAAGAAGGATGCCGGCAAGCGGCAGGATCAACCAGCGGGGCAGGCGTGGCTTTCTGGCGATCAGTACCAGTCCCGACGCGAACACCAGCAGATCCAAGAGAAGCGCAATCGCAATCAGATTCATGGTCCAAGGCCTTGTTGTTCCCCAGAGCGACACGGCGGTGATGAGAATCAGCAAGAGAAACCAGCGGGAACACTCGACGAGCCCTTGTCCCATCGGGTGAGTGCGCCTCTCTTCCATGGGATGCTACTCAGTGAGCCCTCAGGGCGTTTACGCTTGAAAGAATGCCCGAGATCATGGAGTAGGCCACGATGCCGACAAAGAGGGCAACGATCAGGATGACGGCCGGCTGGATGAGGGTGGTGAGATGTTGGATTCTCCCGGAGAGTTCGCGGTCGTAGCGTTTCGCTGCACGGGTCAGGGCACCTGCAAGATCACCGGTCTGCTCGCCGACCCCTAGGATATCGAGCAGGACCGGGGGAAAGAAGCCGGTCTTGCGCAGAGCTCCGGAGAGCGAGCTTCCCTCCCGGATCATCTCGGTGACCCGCTCCAAGAGGCCCTTGAGGAAGACGTTGCCGGTGGCCCCCTTCATCAACTCCATCGAGGCCAGCATGGTGACGCCATTCGAAACCAGAGTGGAGAGATTCTGCGTGAACTCGGCGAAGAACCGGGCCCGCAAAACCGCCCCGACCACGGGTACATCCAGCTGGGCGCGATGCCACCCGGCTTTGCCGGAAGGGGTTTCGATCCAGGCTTTCGATCCTGCGGCAATCAGTCCGATCACGATGACGACCGCCCACCACCAGTGCGCAAAAAAGAGGCTCACGCTGATCAGGGCCTGCGTGATGACCGGCAGCTTCTGACCCGATTTGCCCAGCAGGACGGAGAGTTGGGGGACAAGGAAGGTCAGGAAGATGAACATCAGTACGATGGCCGAGCTAAAGACGATCGCCGGGTAGACCAGAGCCGAGGTGACCTTGCGACCGAGTTCCCCGACCATCTCAAGGTGCTCGCATTGGCGCTTGAGGATCTGAGGAAGGGCTCCGGCGGCCTCGCCCGCCGCGACCAGATTGCAGTAGAGGGGGTCAAACGAACGGCCGCAGTTGCGGAGGGCGACGGAAAACCCGACCCCCTCACGGACCTGCCTCCGCAGATCCGCAGCGACCAGCTTCAGGGGCGATTTCTCCTGCCGCTGCTCGATGACGCGGAGCGCTCCTTCGAGCTGCAGCCCCGCTTCCAGAAGCTCCGCCAACTCCTCGGTAAAAAAGAGGAGTTGCTTGGTATTGAGTTTGGGAAGCGGGCCACCCTGCGTCCCCTCGGACGAGGGCGAGGACTTGTGGGGAGCCGGGATAGCGCCCCCAACCTCCGCGACCTTGGTAGGCTGCAGACCACGCTCCCTGAGTCGGCGATACGCCTCGGCGGCCGACAAGGCGTCGACCTCACCGTTCTCGGATTTGCCTGCGGCGTCGAAGGCGCGATAGTGAAATCGTGGCATGGGTGTTCAGACTATCCTGAACTGCAGATCCTTTCGGGCGAGGGAGGAAAAAGCCAAGCACTAAAGATCATGGATCACCACACCCAGCACTGAAATCCCGACTCCTGCCTGTTTGAAGCCTAAATTGTCACTTTTTTCTTCTTCTCTCAGCACCCGCCGCGGGTTAGTGGGAAAGATCATGTTCGCAAGAATGCTAACCCTTCTGGCCCTAGGCTTCCTGCTGGCCTCATTGCCCGTGATGGCTGCCGGCACGTCGGATGTGTGGATCATCCGGTTGCAGCCCTCCTTCTCCGCGGGAAGCCCCCCATCATGGGCCGCCGGCATGACCAAAACCGCCTCCCTGGAACAGGGTGCAGACGCCCTTCTCCTTCAGCTCCCCCCTCTCGCCTCCCAGGATGAGATCGGCTGTTACGCGGTGACTGTCGTCTTCGACGACAACGGCGATGGGGGGCCCGTCGTGGAGTGGACGCCGCACGACGGGGCAAGCGTCCTTCTCAGCGCGGGACTGGGCGAGCAGGGCATCGCCCTCGGGTCAAACGCCCGTACATTGCTTCTTTCGGAGTCGCTTGCCTTGGACGGAGGAACGCTCCGTGTCTCCTTTGCCGGCCGGATGAATCGTCTCCGATCCGTCACCGTGAAACCGGCGCGTGAACTCAGCGTCGCCTCGTTAGGCAGAGCGGTCACCCCCGCACTGATCACGGAGCAGGGAAAAGTCCTCTCGGATCAGGAAGTCTCCGGATCCGCTCCGGTTCCCCGATCCGGTGACACGACCGAAGGCCGGGTCGTCAACGCCGAACTCGCCGCCCTTCCGTTGCGTCTCGATGCGCCGGGAAGCGGGGATTCCATGGAGTTTGCCATCCCCGTTGCTGGAAACCTTTCCGGCGGCGTTGTCAGCTCGCAGGTCGCCGGACTTGATCCCGAGTCCTGGATCGAGGTCACCCTCAATGGAGAATCACGCGGTGTCCTGGCCACGGCACCCCTGGCCCTGAGCGATCCCTCCACCCTGCTTGGCCCTGGGGGCCGCATCATGGTAGCCGGATGGCAACGGGCCGCCCTGTATCTTCCCGGACGAATCTGGAAAGAGGGTGATAATTCCCTGATCCTTACGCTGCACCGCACCAAAGGGGATGCGGAACAGCCTCTCTACCTTCAGAACGTCCGTTGCGACCTGCTCTTCCCGGATCAGCGGACGCCTGCGGCAATTCCTGCCACCAATCCATCCGCCGCACCATTACCTTCCCCGCTCCATCAGCCTTTCGGGACGCTTTCCAACGGATCTCTCTATGGGAACCCCTCCCCCACTCTCTTCCGTGCCGGGCTTCCCTCCTCCGGTGGGTCTTGACCAGACCCCTAGCTTCGGCGAGATCTTCCTGACACACTGATTACACCCATGAACCACCCATTCCTCCCCCGCCAGAGCCGATGCCTCTCCCGTTCCGATGCGGGTTACACTCTTTTCGAAATCATGCTCGTGCTGGGCATCATCGCCGTGCTCGTGGGATCGGCGATCTATATGCTCTCGGGCAACATCGACGTGGCCAAGGAACAGCGTGTCCAGAGCGACATTCAGGCCATCTCCATGCAGCTCCGAACCTACGAGATGCTCAACTACCGCAAGCCGACAACCGAGCAAGGACTCAAGGCCCTTGTCCAGATGCCCTCCTCTGATCCGAAGCCGCAGCACTGGAAGAAACTCATGGAGAGCGTGCCCCTCGACCCGTGGGGCAACGAATATGTCTACCTTAACCCGGGAAAGATCAAGACGGACGGATTCGACCTCTACTCGCTCGGCCCGAAGGGAGTGGAGGGTGACGGCAACATCGGTAAATAGATCCTGCAGGGGATTCACCCTGCTTGAGATCATCATCGCGCTCTCCCTGGTCGCGATCTTGGTGACGGCATCCCTCCCCTACCTGCTCGACAGTTTTGCCACGGCGGCCGCCGACCGAGCCTCCGATGCCTTGGCAACCAAAGCCCAGGAAACCAGGACCCTCGCAATGCAAAGTGGCAGCAGACAGCGACTTCTGCTGACCTCCTCAGGAATCAAAGGGGTGGAATTACCCACGGGTTGGAGCCTGCAGATCCGCAGTCTCAATGACGCGAAATTCCACGCCCCGGAGAAGGGCCGCACTTGGGAATTTACCTCGGCGGGTGTTTGTGAACCTCTCACCCTAAGACTCGTTGAAGAAGGACGCGGGGGTAGGAGCATCGAGACGACATTTGACGCGCTCACGGCGCAACCGGTCCATGAGGAAAATTAATAACCGGAACAACGGGTTTACCCTCTTTGAGGTTCTGATCGCCCTTGCCGTCTTCATGCTCGCTGTCGTGGGAATCGCCAAGGCCCTCGACACAGCCCTCCAAGCCGCACTGGAGGCAAGACAGCGCACCCAATGCCGCCAACAACTCGAATCGCGACTCGCCTATTGCCTGGCCGATCCACCTCAGGAGGGAACGCCCAGAATCCTCCCGGCTGAGAAAAATAAGGGAGTCCGGGTGGAGGAGACCCTCACCCCCTACGCCGCCAAAAATGCGAAGGACCAGGAACTCCAGGGCCTGAAAAAACTCAAGATTGTGACCAAATCCGGCACCCAGACCGACGTCGCCGAGATTCTTCTGAATCGTCCATGAGCCCTTCCAGACAGAAGCATCCGGGTGGGTTCACCCTGCTCGAGGTCATCCTCTCGATGGGGATCCTCGCCCTCCTCTCCGCATCGGTCTACGCCATCGTCAGCGCCTCAATCGGTTCCTCCCGAACCGCGATGGAGGAGCAACTCGCCGTTCGGCGACTTGATTCCTTCCTGCGCATCACTCGGGATACCTTCCTCAATCTCCCTCCCCAGAGCACCGTCGCTTACGTGATCGGCAAAGCTGCCGGAGGACAACCCGAGCCACGGCTTCTTCTCACCCAGGTGCAGGGAATCCTAGGAATGCCGAGCCTAGCGGGCGGCTCGGCGGTTCTTGCGGCAAGGCCTCGCTCCGATGGCACCAGGACCATCACTCTGGTCAGGATTCCTCCCCATGCTACCGAGCAGGAACAGGAAGCCGCTCTCTCCTCCACGGGAATACCGCTCCTACCCAAAATCCGTAATCCACGGTGGTCCTTTTTCCAAGGGGGTGCGTGGCGCCAAGAGTGGCCAACCGGCAGCCCTCGCCCGGAACTGATCATGTTTGCAGGGGATCTTGATGGCTTACCCGATCCGGTGGAGGCCATTTTTTACGTTCCTCCAGTGACCTCCGCTTCCCAAGCCACTCAGGCCGCCTCAACACCAACTCCCTCACCCGCCCCATGATCCGGCCACAACTTCTTTGTCCTCTTGATGGTGAGCGGGCCATGGCGCTTCCCATGGTTCTCTGGGCGATTGCCCTGCTCACTGCAGTGACACTGCTGCTGGCCGGTGTGATCAATGGATGGATCGAGGGGGAAAGCCGTGCCGGCAAGGCCTTCCAGGCTCGCCTGCAGGCTCTTTCGGGGATAGCGATCGCGATGAATCCGGGCATCCATTCCGGAGACCCCCTCCTGAAACAAGGCGCTCAGGAGGAGGGGTGGAGTGTGGTGCTTGCTGATGAATCGGGACTGATCAACCCGAATCACTTTTTTAATCCCGACCAAAGAGTTCTCCTCAAGCAACTCTTTGCCAATTGGAAGCTCTCGCCCGATCAGGCGGAGTCCGCGGCCGATGGCCTCTTCGATTGGCAGAGTCCCAGTCCCTTCAAATCCCTCAAAGGGGCAAAAAAAGAGGAATACGCGGCGGCGGGATACTCGGGGCTTCCTCCCGGGGCTCCGTTTGTCTCTCCGGAGGAGATGGAACTCGTGATCGGATTTGCCCCGGTCATGGAGGCCAAGCCTGACTGGCGGAGCTACTTCTCGACCTACAATCCCGGCCCCGTGAATCTCATGCACGCCCCTAAGCGTG
>Ga0209189_1000347_pt1 | contig 39478 bp, 35 predicted proteins | sample C_130820_EF_Meta_FD_187308 | JGI IMG/M metagenome (GOLD analysis project Ga0209189, IMG submission 187308) | Freshwater microbial communities from Lake Croche, Canada to study carbon cycling - C_130820_EF_MetaG (SPAdes) (version 3) | ecosystem: Environmental > Aquatic > Freshwater > Lake...
GTAGAATCCGTTGCAAGAGAACTCTCCCTTGCTAGAGATGGTCTTGCGAACAAGCTTCGATGTTTGGTTATCGTACCACTTGTCGAAGTGCACATAAGCACAGCGAGCTTCACGATCCGTGCCAGGCACAGTCTTAGACATGAAATCAACGCGGGAGACTTCTCCGATCTTGAGCTGGTCCTCAAAGAACTCGACAAGGGTATCGTGTTCGTTGTAACGCATGTCACCGTTGTCCATCGTCAGGTCGCTAGGAATAACAGGAATGTAGATGCTGCTCCACTCGCCATCCTCCAAAACAAGAGTGTCCTTGGAAGGAGAATGTGGCTTGGCCCCGGTGACCTTCATATGAGACATAGACTTTCCGTTGTCAAAATGGATGCCACCCGGGATATCGCTGCCCTGAATGGTGATTCCGAAATCAGCAATTTGCTGCAGACATTCAACATCAGAATCCTTGTTGATGATGATGTCCAGAAACGCCGACCGATAGCGAACTCCAGAGTCTGTCTGCATCGGCACGATGTTCACAGAGTCAGAATCCAGTCCGATCATCTGCTTGACGAACATGCTGACATCGTAGGTCGACTGCAGTTCGCAAGGAAGCGAAACAAGGCGGATGGCACGGATCTGCTGTGTCTGCATCTCAGGAGAAGGCTCACGAGCATACTGAAGGGCGGACATCTTGTTGATTGTTATTAGTTTTAAAAGCTAATGCTTTGGTAAGTGTTTTATCGATTCTAACTTCGATAACTTTTTGTTCAATTTTTTATGTCAAATTCTGGCGAAGTTGACATAAAATTAAATCAATTCTTTTCGTACTTTCATCAACAATACGTCTGGAATATGTCCTTTACTACGTTCAAAATGTACTAATTTCGCGTGTTTGGTTTCTAACAACATATTTTTTAATTCCAAATTACCAGAAAATTTGGCATCCAAAGCACGTTTACGTTCTGCCTCAAAAATAGGATTTGTTCCCAAAGTATAGAAATCAGGATCCATTACTATCTTTGAATCACGATATACTCTATCCTTTGATTTACCGCTTTTACTACCAGCAATTCGAGCTACCTCCAAATCTTTTGAAATATCGGTTCCACTTTCTACAGAAAATTTTAAATAGAAATCAGGAAATCCTTTCTTAAATTGAGAGGCCAAAAAATAATGTTCAACCGAATTCCAACGATGTCCTTCAATAGAAAATGGAGTAATCCAAGAATCATCTAATTTCCTACGCCAATCTTTAATGGATTTTAATATTTTATATTTTATTATATCCTCTTTTTTAATCTTTTCACCGGAACCTTCTCCTGGCTTTATATTGCCATTTGCTTTGGCATGGAATGAAAATACTGTATCGTTATCGTATAAATCCTTTGTCAAATATTCATCTTCTTTTTCTTCGGGTTCGCCTTCGTTAGCATTTAATCCTAAACGGGTTTTCATATTTCGAAAGTCTTGTATTAAATAATATGGTCCAGCATTTTTCTCTAAACATTTATTAATAATCATAATTTTAACATCATAAGGAACCTCACGAAATTTAAATATCTGCTTTTCTTTATAAGATACTAATTTATAATGGTTACCTGTATAGCAAGTCATAATATAAAAATCCGGAACAAAAGAACCCATGGTTTCCAAATCCGTATCGTTTAATTGACCACATTGCATAACTGAATCTAAGTCACCCGAAGAAAAAGCCTCTTCCGATAATAAAATCACTTTAATATTCAATAACTTTTCTAATGTGGATATTGCCCATGTATCCGCCCAATAATGACGTGTCAACATAAATTCACGAAACTTTTCAAGAGTGGTTAAATCTGCCATATAAACAAATTCATCTAATAACTCCTTTGTTTCTTTTTTCTCGATTTTTAATCGTTTTTGTTCCTCCAAAACCTTTTTGGCTTGTTGGATCATATCTTCGTTATCCTTTTTATTTGTGGAACGCTCTATTCTCTTTTTAAGTAAGGAAATTGTTTTTGTGGCATCTTTAATTTCCTTCTCCTTTTCTTGGTATTCAGCTAATATTCCATTATAAATAGAACGTGATTCATTAAACATTTTTTCGGTTGCCTCTTTTGCTAATAATGCACGTAATTTTGCAACAGTAGTTTCCTTTCCAATCTGTTTAAAAGAATCTCGAATAACGGCAAAAAAACAATCACCCCCACCTTCATTATCTATGATGTCGTAATTTGAATTCTTCATTAATTGTTCTATCCAAGTATTCTTAGGGCCCTCTTTAAAGTCCTGCTTTATTTCTTGTGCTTCTTGTTTTGTTTCTTCTTGTAATGAAGGAGGTGGTTTTATCTTATCATTTACTAAAAAAATACCGTCCTTTAAAGCTTCTTCAGCATCCTTATCTGTTTTTTGTTTTTTTTCTTCAGGTATATTTAAGTCCAATACATCATCTTGGTTTGTTAAATCAACAACATCTTCATCTCCTGAAATATCCACATGGTCGTCTTCTTTCTTTTTACCCTTTTCCAAATCTTCTAACTCTTCTTCTGACTCTTTTTTATTCGTTGTTTCGATTTCATACTTTTTTATAATAGTAGATATATCATCTTTTGATACATATATAATAACGTTTTTTTTAGATAATTTAACATCACCATCTTCATCTAAAATATCAATCAATTTATTACTTTCCACTTCAAAAATCCCTATTTTTGCTCTTGGAAAATCGTCGATGATTAAATAAATAGGAAAATATACTATGTCGTAACGAGAAAAAGTATGACGCTGTTTTCCTAATCCAATTATTATATTAATACCATGAAAAGAATAATCATATAGCGGAGAAGAGTATTCTACGTCTTCATCCTCTAATTCTTTAGATTCTTCATAACGTACATTATCCGGATTAAGTTTTGATTTTACCATTATAATGTATATAGTTATTATTTTATGTGTTTTTCATTCTATTTATGATTTATCTAAAATCATAAACATCCAGATTACAATTGTTTCTTAATATTATCTAGTATATCCATATATTTGAAAATTGCTCTACTTGATATACTTAAATGTTCTTTTGCCTTAAATTGAGACAAATTCTTAATATTATCAAATAATTTACCCCATAATTCATGATCTTTTAAATCGTAAATAGAGATCGTAATAAATATAAATATATTCTCAGTAATCTCTTCTATCTCATAATTCTTATTTTCTACATCTACGTTCTTAAAAACGAGATCAAATAAATATAAAATTATATTTACTACCTCGGTTTTTTCTAGAACGTTTTGTTTCATAAGATTAACAATAAATGTAGTTAATGCTTTACGTTTGTCATTTATTTTATTATTATCGCAAAAACTATCATAATCAACATTCGGATCTACAATTTTTATTGAAGATACACTCTCTTTATAATTTTCTATTATTCTATAAATATTGTTTTTAAATATAACATAATTTGAAGTTAATTCTTTATAAAGAGTTGCGTATAATTCTGAGTAAAATTTATTTGTACTAGCAATTTCAAAAATAGCATTTGCAATTATAGAAGCATCATTATTTTTATCTTGATCTTCTTCATCATCATCTTCTGATATTATTTTATCAATCTGTTCGAATATTACATCTCTTTGCGTTTCGTAGTTTTTATTTGATATTTTATTTAAACACGCACGAACATCATTAATTAACTTATCCATTCCTTCCTTCTTATCAATTTTAGTAGCTTTGAATGGTTTCACAGTTTCCCATAGGTCATCCGTATTATCACGTTTTACATAATTTTTATTCTTTTTGGAATTACCAAAATAATTATTCTTTTTATACTTAGAATCCGTATTTTCTGCGGATCGCTGTTCTGTTGTGGGTTTAGAATTTGCAGTAATTCCTAATTCTATAACTAAATTTTTAATATTATTCAATACAATTTCTGGTAATTTATAGTCATATCCTGAAAAAGCAACATCATTAAAATCTTGCAAAGTATATTTCATTTAGTTTGACACCCTACATTATATATAGATCATTATTTATATGTTTTATCTCCAATATATTTAACTAAGAAGATTAATTATTATAATCTGAATAGGTATAGAAAATTAGAAAGATACTACAATAAGTTTTTGTATGGATAAGGAAACAGAAACAATAAATGACAATATTAAGATTATAGAACCAGAATATCCGTTAATTCAGTCATGGGATGAATATAATATTAAACCAGAATTGTTAAGAGGTATATACGCGTATGGGTTTGAAAATCCTAGTGAAATTCAAAAGAAGGCCATTTTGCCTATAATATCTGGTAGAGATATTGTAGCACAAGCGCAATCTGGTAGTGGAAAAACCGGAACATTTTCTATAGCTACATTACAAAACATAGACACTTCATTAAAGACAACACAGGTTATTATTATGGTTCCTACTCATGAATTAGTGAAACAAATATCAAGTGTTATTGAGAATATTGGTGGTTTCATGGAAAATTTAACTATTAAAACTATGATTGGTGGTACGTCAATACAACAAGATTTAGCTGATATTCGTGAAAAGCCTCCGCAAATTGTAATTGGTTGTGCAGGCAGAATATATGATATGATTGTTCGAAAATATTTAAAAGTAACAAATGTTAAAATGCTTGTATTAGATGAAGCTGACGAAATGTTATCCAAAGGATTCAAGGATCAAATTTATAATATTTTTCAATATTTGAATAAAAATTTTCAAATTGCTTTATTCAGCGCAACTATGCCTGAAGAAATATTAAGTTTATCTAAGAAAATTATGCGACAACCAGTATATATAACAGTTAAAAAAGAAGAATTAAACTTAGAGTGCATAAAGCAATATTTTATTGCCTTACGAGACGATATTAATAAATACGACACACTAAAAGATTTGTTTACATTAATTACAGTAAACCAGTGTATTATTTATTGCAATAGTGTTAAACGTGTTGTTGATTTGCATAGCGCTATGTCGAAAGAAGGATATTCTGTATGTTCTATACATAGTTCTATGACAAAACAAGAACGTGATACTGTATTTAAAACGTTTAGGAATGGAACATACCGTGTTTTAATATCTTCCAATATAACCGCAAGAGGAATTGATGTTCAACAAGTGAGCACCGTTATAAATTTTGATATACCAAAATGTGTTCATACTTATTTGCATAGAATAGGTCGTAGTGGTAGATGGGGTAGAAAAGGGTTAGCGATTAACTTTATTACAAAGCGTGATATATTTACTATGAAAAAAATAGAAAATTATTACAACATTTCTATTGACGAGATGCCTAACGATTTAACTCATTAAAAACTTTAGAAACTCTACAAATACGTTTATACTATTTAGTTTTAATCATTAAATAGTATAATGTTAGAAATACAAAAATTCTTTACAGAATCACAACAACCAGAATCCAATATTGTAAAGCCATGTATTAAGATAAATAGTAATTTTAAATTACCTATTTCTTATTTAGAACCTTCTGAATTATTTAATCTATCTGATATAGTATCGAATGATTTAGAATTAACAGTATCGAACTCAAAATCTATGTATGAATATTTATTTCAACCTTCACATATTTTTGCAAAGAATATGATAGAGAAATGGAAACAGACCTATACCATAAATCAAGAATATTTAAAAGACACGCAACAAATAATTTTGAAAATGAATGTTTATGAAAATTCCATGGCACATAATACATACAAAATAAACTGTGACAAAATAATATCTATTTGGGAAGATTTAAAGGTTGAAAATAATTTTCTAGACAATTATGGCTACATAGAATGGGATATGTTAGCACATCTAAACGAGTCATCCTATTTTTTACAAATATTAAGCGTTATGAACGTAGTATCTCCAGCTCTAAGTTTATTTGTCCCTATCCTGTTTCTTATTTTTCCATTTATTATTTTAAAAATTCAAGGTGTACCCATTACATTCGATATTTATTTCATTATACTTAAAGATCTAACTAGAAACCATTTCATAGGAAAGGCATTAATGACGATGGAATCTTTATCTTGGGATAAAATCATTTATTTAATTATTACATTTGGTCTTTATTTAATGCAAATCTATCAAAACATCAATATATGCAAAAACTTTTATAAAAACATTATGAAAATAAACGATTATTTAATAGAAATGCGCGATTTCGCAAAGTATTCTATTCATAGTATGGAAAATTTTTTAACGCTTTTAAAGCATCGTGCATCTTATGAGAAAATAGCGGTTGATATTCGAATAAAGTGCGACGATTTAAAGCGAATTTATTCTGAACTAGAAACCATTTCTACTTTTAAAGACTCAATTCATAAATTTACAGAAGTTGGATATATGTTGAAATGTTATTACAGATTACATTCGAATAAAGATTATGAAGATTGTCTATTATATGCAATTGGTTTTGAAGGATACATTAATAACTTACAAGGTGTCTATAATAATATAGTTAAAGGGAACGTATCATTTTCTGAGTTTGATTCCAATACAGATTGCAAATTTGAAGAACAATTTTATCCACCTCTAATTGACGAGTTACCTGTCAAAAATACTTGTGATTTCAAAAAAAATATGATAATTTCATCTCCGAATAAGTCAGGAAAAACAACTATATTAAAAACCACCGCCATTAATATTATTTTTACACAACAAACCGGTTGTGGGTTTTATAAATCAGCTATATTAAATCCATATACTCATATTCATTCCTATTTAAATATACCTGATACATCCGGACGCGATAGCCTATTTCAAGCAGAATCAAGACGTTGTAAAGAAATCATCGACATTATTAACGAATATAACGATCCCTTAAAATATAGACATTTCTGCAACCTTGATGAATTATATTCTGGTACAAATCCAGAGGAAGCGTCCAAAGCGGGATACGCATTTTTAAAATACTTATCGAATTATAAGAATGTAAACTTTATTTTGACAACACATTACATAAGCATTTGCAAGAAGTTTAAGAATTCAGAGAGAGTAGAAAATTATAAAATGGAAGTTATCGTGGATGATTCTGGCAATTTTAATTATACCTATAAAATTAAAAAGGGAATTTCAAAAATAAAAGGCGGAGTTCGTGTATTAAAGGATATGGATTATCCACAAGAAATTATTAACACAATTGAGAAAAACAACAATTAATCGTCTAATTTTGAAACACCACTTATATTTCTATCATATTGTATGCAAAAGTGTAAAGGATGATAAAAATATTTGTATTTTTTAAACAATAAACTAAATATAGATTGATCGTTTCTATGTTCTTCAAAACATGATAAATTTTCATGAATTGATTGCGAATTATCTATATTATGATAGTCGCAACATAAGTCATACCAGTTATTTACAAAATCTCTGGTTTTATCGCAAATAAAAAACAAAACCGCACCAGCTTGATTTTGTCTCGTGTTTAAATAAATTTCATTTAACATATCTAATTTTAAAAATAAATCCATTTTAGTAAATCGTTTTTCAAGAAAAGGAGTTCGAGTTGCTATAATATTACTCAATTTAACTAATTCGAAAAAATAAAGTAGAACTTCCCTTCTTCTACTATCTATCTCGCAACCACAATCTAAATATAATAAAATATCTTCATTTTTCATAGATTCCATAGTTTTTTTTATAATATAGGGCTTCCATATCCAATACCCAAATCCTCGTTTATTATTTTCAATAAAATTCGAATGCTTATTCCAAAATTCTTTATCTTCTTTTAAATCTTCGTCAGTAAAACATTTCCCATTATCAAACAATTCTATTTTATTGGCTTGATCAATTAAACGAATTGCTGCGTCATGATAACGTTTTTCTCCGGCGCAAAACGTTATAAATGTTTTCATTAAATCTTAGTATAAATAATAATTTTACATTATTATTTATAATTTGCTGTATATTTCTTCTATCCTAAATTAATTATGCAAAGAGTATAAATAATATTTTATATTATTTATTAACTATGGATTTACTTTTGTCTGCAAAAATAATACTCGGAACAGTTTCTGCATCAACTTTAACTACCTTATTGATTTGTTATAAATACAACATACCATTTTTTAATCCAAATCATAACACCTATCAATTCCATTATAACATAAAAAAAGTATTACCATCGATGTTTATTGTTCTGGCACAAGCAATCATAGTGAATTCTTTTTTAATAAGGTTTCTTGAAAACAAACCACATACTCTTATTCAAACTCTAGATAATATTTTAAAATATTCGATTATCGCGGAATTTATTTACTATATTTATCACAGGTTTATTCATACCAAAGAATATTATAAATATGTTCATTCGATGCATCACCAAAATGTTGAAGTATATCCATTTGATACATTTTATATGACAAATATAGATTCTTCTTTTTTAATTATTTCTTTGGGTACGCCTTTCCTGATACTACGCATGAATTACTTTGAAACTGTAGTAGCATTATATATTTATATTACTGCTGCATATTTGGAACATTCTAACTTATTTTTAATGCATCACGCAAAACATCATAAATTAATGTTCTGTAATTTTTGTATCCTAAATCCTACATTCGATTTGTTAATCGGAACATATCGTTAATTCGCTTATTTCTTAAACTTTTTTATTTTTTTAGTTTTATTCTTTTTACTTCTACCACCACTTTTACTTCTAAATAATCTCGAAAACATACTTTGTTGATGTTGTTTTAAATGATCGTCTTTTTTTGATTTATCCTTCATTGGTGTTTTGGGAATATTTCTAGGATAAGGACTTGATATTGGAGGCGGAGGAACTAAAAGATCAGAAGCACTTTTTGACCTTTTAATATATGTGACATCATCCATTTTAGTTTCTACATTTTCTTTATCATGTAAATTAAATCTTCCACGAGCAATTGTTGCCGCCAATTTCGGTAAATTTTTACGATTATTTACTTCTTTGTTTTCACGCAACATCATAAGTTGAGTGTGAGCTTTTCTTAATCTTTTGGGCATTTTGTTTTTATAAACATTATCTTCAGTATCTAGTATACTTTCATTCACAGCGTTTTGAGTTTCTGTACCAGTCGTCCATAATTCATGTTTTTCGTTCTCAGAAAAAGGTCTTTCAAACTCTAATACCTGATTTTTTTCCGTATTAATTCTTACATGTTTTTTTTGAGTACCTCGACCTGATGGCGATTTACCAGATTTTTTTGTTACAGAAGATGACATTATATATTATCTAAATATTTTTACTTAGTACCTAAAAATATATAAACATAGGGATTTATATATTTTAATGAACATTATTCAAACTTGGAAAACGCGTGAAATACCAAATCACTATGTTGGATTTATAGAAAAAATGAGAGAGTTAAACCCCACAGCAAGACATCTATTTTTTTCAGACGACGACATTACTACATTTATAAAAGAAGATATGGCAGAATACTATGAAACATTCATAAACTTAAAATATAAAATCCAACAGATTGATTTTTTTCGATACCTAGCTATTTACTATTATGGCGGTGTCTATTTAGATTTAGATACTGATATGAAATTACCTTTTGATGACCTAGACACTTCGAGTTGTAATTTCCCTATTGAAATAAAAAACGGCGATGGTTCTATCCTACTTGGAAATTATGCGTTTTACGCACCCAAAGGTGATCCTTTTATTAAACATATCATAAATAGTATCGTAAATCCACCGATTAGTGAAGAAGAAATAAAATTCGCACAGGATAATCATACAGACCCTAGAGATCATGTTTATGTTTATTATACAACTGGTCCAGAATTAGTAACACGTGCGTATTGGAGTTATAAAAATCGTGAACAAATAAAACTAATAGAACCTGAACCTTATCAAAACGATTGTTTTGGAAAATATGGTCGACACTGTTCATATGGTTCGTGGAAACACCCAGCCAGCGACCAACGACCTATCTGAAAAATTGATTTCAGGATTCTATATTTTATTCTAGGTAAAATATAGAAATGACAACCACTTGCCAAATCTGCTGTGAAAAGATTAATCAATCTACACGTAAACTGGTTAACTGTCCGTATTGCGAATTTGGCGCATGTAAAACTTGTTGCGAGACGTATGTTCTTAGCGAATCTAATGTAAAATGTATGAATACAGATTGCGGTAGAGATTGGACTAGACAATTTATGGCATCTGTATTCACAGGAACATTTATTACCGGAAAACTTAAGAAACATAGAGAACAACTTCTATTCGATAATGAGCGTGCTCTACTTCCTGCCACACAACCTCTTGTAGAAAGACAAATAAAAACTGAAAATGCAAACCGAAGAATAAGGGAGATAAATAATATAATACATGATTTAAGACGAGAAAGTCACCAAATCCAAACCAATTTATGGAGAGAATTAAATCAAGAAGCCCCGAGTGAACGAGCTGAATTCGTGAGAGCATGCCCAGACGGAGATTGTAGAGGATTTCTTAGCACACAGTGGAAATGTGGCATCTGTCAAAAATGGGCATGTCCAGATTGTCATGAAATTAAGGGTTTAGTGAGAGACGTTGGGCATGTTTGTAATCCAGATCTATTGGCAACTGCTAGACTTTTAGCGAATGATACAAAACCGTGCCCGAATTGTAGAACAGGTATATTCCGCATAAGTGGATGCGACCAGATGTGGTGCACCCAGTGTCACACAGCATTTAACTGGCGAACCGGAAGGGTTGAATCGAATGTTCATAATCCGCACTATTTCGAATGGCTTCGTAGAAATGGTAATACAGTTCCACGTAATCCAGGAGATATTCCGTGTCAAAATGATTTGCAACATAATGATTTTACAAGAATCAGAACCCTACTAACTACAAAACACAAAGATAATCAACTATCTAAGGTATGTGAAGAATTTATGGCAAAACTTATTCGAAATACTTTGCATATGCGTTATGTGATAGTTCCTAGATACAGAGTAGAAGAAAGAGTTCAACGAAACGAAATGCTACGAATCCAATATATGCGCAACATTATTACTGAAGACCATTTTAAAACAACTTTGCAACGTAACGAAAAAAAAGTAGATAAACATAGAGAAATATATAATGTCCTAACTATTTTACAGACAACAATTACAGATATTGTTTTTCGGTTTATAAATCATTTGACTGAAGCCCCTCCTGGAAACTGGAATATCACTATATTAGAAGAAATTGATCCTATTGTGAATTATGTAAACGAATGTCTACGAGACACAGCCAAGACATATAAGTCTAAACTAATACAATTTTCGAATGAGATACGTGAAAAATAAACAGATTAACATGGAATTCTAAATAAAGCAAAAAATTGAATATTTGTATATATTTTTTATGTAAAACATATACATTATTTATGACAACAGAGTTTGTATTGTTATCTGGCGTTCGAGTAGGAAAATATTACAAAATAATTAGTTTTTACGAAGGAGTTCGGTATTACGACGTAATGATGGGTGTTATAGATAATAAAAAGATAATGGAAAAAAACACAGTCGGTAAATTATTAGAAATACGACAATATGGAAGAACATACGATCCGGACATTCTACTTGTTTTTGAAGATCCAAAAGGAAACAAGCTAGAATACGAGCCATTCTTTGGTTGCGTTGAGGGATTTATGGAATATGAGCCGGATACAGAAGCCATGTCTATGGAGCGAATTCAAAAAAGAACCAGTATTTTAAAAGTTGAAATTGAAGGAAATGATTGGGCATTACGTCCCGAAAATGTAGTAGCAACACAAGGAATTGATATGAGTAATTGGGCAAAATAAAGACATTTTGTAATAAAATTGATTATTTTTTTATTACAAAACATTATACACTAATGTTTCTCCTATTCATTATTTTGCTTTCTCAACTATTCTTATCTTATAGTACTGTTTATCAAAATCGTATACGTGATAAACTTTCGCAACTTCGAACTTTAGTGGTTAGTAAAATACACGCAGTAACCGATCATAATTATAGAAAACAATTTGCTCGATCAAAATTAGCAAGAGGTGCAGCCCTATCAAAAAAATGCAACTCTCGTTGTTCTCAAAAAACCCCTTGCAATAAACGATGCCAAATAGCAAGAGACCGTTATCAATTAGACCTAGCGAAAAAGAAATACAAAAAAGATTACGTCAAAAAATACACGTCCTCTCAATTAAATCAACGTTATTATAGTGGACAATCAGCAAAAGGAAAATGCAATTCTAGATGCCAAGCCGCAAAAAATAGATATGAAAAACAAAGAATACAATATATGAAAACCTTCCATGAACCCTGTCAAAATGGACATATAAAAAACACAGGAACCTATAAAGGAAAACCTCTTAGCGATCAAGGCAATCCTAGTGGCGATACACCAGGTGATAAAACAACAATAGGTGGTTATGGAGGTGTAGCAAAAGGACGACCTCTTGGAACACCAGGAGCAGGTCAAATAAACTGGCCTAATTCTGCGAAATATAACTGGAGAACTAAATGCAGGAGTTATTCAAAAATAATTGGTTCTACTCAACCTCCTTCCAAAAATAAATAGTTTTTATAGAATTATTTAAAACCCTTAAAAACTAAGGAAAAGAAATCGGGAAAGTTTTTGGAATTGGACATTTATTTTTGTCCATTTTTACTTTTCTGAAAATAAAATTTAAATTGGGGTCTGGAAAATCCCATTTCTTAGCATACTGCTGTAAATACCAAAAAAATAAACATAAGTTGCGCTGCATAAGAAAAATACATAGTTTTGCGTCAAAGTATTTAGGCGAAAAATCTGTCAATATTTTATACTGACATCGATGACTGACGCAACCAAACCAATAATTTCGCCAAAATTTTATTGTGAGAATTGTGACATAAAATGCAGCAAGAAGAGTGAATGGGATAGACACCTCACTACTCGTAAACACCAAATAAACGCTGGATACTTACAAAAAGCGCCCTCTTATACTTGTAATTGTGGCAAATCATACAAGCATAGACAAAGTTTATTTACTCATAAACAGAAATGCGATGAGTCTTCTATCATAGAAACCAAGGAGGAAATACCTGAAAAACCACAACAAGCTTCTATAACAAATGATATGATTCTAACTTTAATAGAACAAAACAAAGAATTGCAGAAACAATTAATAGAAATGTCCAAACAAACAAATGTTGTAAATAATAATACTACAAATAATACTATGAACAATCAGTTTAATTTAAATGTTTTTTTAAACGAAGATTGCAAAGATGCATTAAATATTGCCGATTTCGTAAACTCATTAAAACTTACAGTAAATGATTTAGTACAAACCGGGAAATTGGGATTTACACAGGGTATAACTCGCATATTTGTACAGGCTCTTAAGGATTTAGATGTGAACATGAGACCTCTTCACTGTACCGATATTAAACGCGAAACTGTTTATATTAAGGATCAAGATAATTGGGAAAAAGAAGATGCAGATAAAACCAAATTACGTAATGTAATAAAACAATTAGCACGAAAAAATTTGAAGGTATTACCAGAATGGCAAGAAAAAAATCCAGAATATCGTTATTTGGATACACCTGAAAACAAACAATTTATGGAAATTTCGATGAGTTCGCTAGGTTCGGAATATGAAGATGAACAAGAAAAGATGGATGATAAAATAATACGTAATGTATTAAAAGAAGTAGTTTTAGATAAAAAAGTAATTAAATACGAATCCTTAAATTAATTATATTGATGGATAAGAGCAAGGATATTATAATTTTTGTTCATACATGTGCAGCTTTGTATGATGAACGCGCAAAAGTATTACAGGAGACATGGACAAAGGGCAGAGCAAATGTCCTTTTCATAACTGATGATCCGAATTGTAAAGAGGATAGATTTATATATTTAGGAGAATATCGACGCGGATTTGATCCTATTATTATACAAAAAATTTTCGAACTTTATCTCACAGAATATAGTCATTACGGTTGGTTTATGCTGATGGATGATGACGCCTATTTGTTTATAGATAAATTAAAAGAATATTTGGAATATTTTGATGAAAAAGATTGTTATATGATAGGCGATTGTTTAAATTGGATACCTTATGTAAATGAATTACCTGAAATAGCATTTCAAAAAAAATTAGATTATAATTCATGGTTTTCAGGTGGTCCAGGAATTGTATTTTCAAAGACCGGTGTAGAAGAGTATTTAAAAATGATTTATTTATCTAACAAATATGGGATAGTCGATGGAATGAAATATGGTTATGATTTATGGTTAGCATATTTATTCTATTTTGCGAGTGATCAAAAATCAGTTCGTAGAATTCACTGTCCAGGATTTCATCAATATGGTGACACCGACATAATTGCAAAATATCCTAAAAGCAGTAAGTTATTGATTTCCATCCATTTTAATAAAAAAATGGATGAGTTAATAAAGTTTCATTCGAAATAATTTATTACTAAAAAAATAGCAATAAATTATTTATGTTTCTTTCTTAGGCCTCAGAAGCGACGGGTGTAGCATCCTTCTTGGGACGAGCCGTATTGCGACGACGACGGACAGTGACAAAATCACCGGATTCATTCTGGGCAGGTGCCGAAACAGGAGCAGACGTCTTGTAACGGCGTTGGGTACGCTCAGGGCGAGGAGCAGATGAATCAGTAGTCTCGCGAACAACCCTGCTGTTTCGACGAGTCTCACACATCAAAGCGCCACCCTTAAGACCAGAGATCTCAGTAGCTTGGTACTCATGGAGATCACTATTTGACTTCACCAAACTAAACTCAACATACTCTCCTTGAACCAAATACTTGTATTGTGAATTCGTAACACGAATCGATGAATAGTGAATAAAAATATCCTTACCAGAATATTCCCCATCATTTACAGTAATAAAACCATAACCCGCCTTGTTATTAAACCACTTAACCTGGCCCAAAAGACGGACAGGCTCAGAAACAATAGTGTTGTCTTGCACGGAACTCATGTAATCTAATTCGATTATAACATATATCATGTTATGCTTTTATATTTGTTTTTATAATTATTTTATTATCCATAATATATAAATGAAACCAGTTGGATTTAGCAATAGAAAAATATCATCTATCGTTATGTTGTTATTGTCTCTTTTCATTTCAATTGCTTTAGGTTCATTAAACTTACAAACTTTTGTTAATAAAACAGCATATTCAAGCGAATTACAGGTAATTAAGAAATAAATAAATTCTTTAACTCAGTATAATCCGGTAAACTATCATATCTTAAATTATAGCAATAATTCAAATATTTATGTATTTTTTGATTTATCTGCAGACAAATAGCTTCTATATTTTCCCATGATTTTAAAATTTTACGTTGTTGATTTTTAGGATGAAGAATTTCTATTTCAGCATAATTGTCTTTATTTATTTCAATCTTCATTTCATCCCAAGGAAGTTCTTTACAATATAAATAAAGATAAATATATCCAAGTGATATTAAGTCATCACGACGAGAAGGAGAAACTCCATGATATAGATTATAACTAATATATTTTGGTGTACCAATAATATTTTTGTTTTCACAATTGCGTAGATGTTCTCCGTGTTCGTCTATGTAAAATGTAGCAAATCCAAAATCAATCAAAAAAATTTCTTCATTTGATATCATAAAATTTTGGGGTTTAATGTCCCGATGAATCACAAATTGCGTATGAATAGTTTCTAGAATATGAATAGAAACTGACATTACTTTATCTAATTTTTCGACAGATAAAGGCGTTTTTATAGAATAATCATAAAGCGATATTTCATAAAAGGACATTACCAAATAAATACAGAGATTATCTACACCATACCAATAAATAATCGGAGTACTTCGGGAACCATGATCATACAAATATTTTAAAATGGCAGTTTCGTTTTTTAATAATTTAATAGAAGAACTTCGAGATTCAGTTTTAATAGCAATAATTTCGTTTGTTTTTAAATTGGTTCCTTTATAAACAATTCCAAATTTACCTTTCCCTATTTTCTCTATGATTTGATATTTTTTATTAATAATAGTATTCATTTTTTATAAATATTAGCAAAACATATTTATATTATCTACTTTAATATTATATGTTATCAATAATAAATATATTCAAAGAAAAAATAACAGGGCTAACTGACAAATTAGGTATATCGTCTTACATTTTATTAATTACGTTTAATATACTATATTTTTCCACGTTAGTTGGTATCATTTTGATAAATACAAATTACATAAATATATTTAATGTAATTGTCCATAGTATTTTATGCTTATTTTTAATGTATAGGTTCAACCCACTCCGTAAAAACATAGAAATAAAATTTTACGACCAAATTATTATATTTAGCAGTGCTTTTTTCTTATTACTCAATTTAGGTATAGTAGAGGTTGTGAAAAAACTCTTTACAGACGGAAGTAAAATTATTTCAAAAACACATTCAATATAATAGTTTAAAATATAATAATATTACTATTTTGTAAAGTAGGCGAAAAAGTATTTATCTAATTATATATTAAAAAATGGTAAAAACAATTAAGAAAATCAAAAAACATTTATCAGGAAAATTAAAAAACAAAAAAAGCATAAGTAAACGTAACAAAAGTAAAAAAAATATACGCGGTGGAATTCCAATTAAAAAATGGTTAGTTTCTTCACTTGCGGCTTTGCCTTTATTACAATCAAACACAAACACAAATAGAGAGAATGTTATTAATAATAGTGTAAGTAACAATAATATTGATGGTTTAAACAGTAAATCAACAATTCCTTTAATGCCTTATGGAAAAGGACCTTCGTCTGCAAGTTCTTTAGCTAAAGGTTTGACTACTTATCCTACCAATTCTTTAAATGAAAAACATTCGGATTATAATGATTTTAGAATACCAACTCTTTCTGAGTCTCCTTCAAACCCAAAATTTTTAGCTACCTACAATAATAGTCCTTCTCCTAAAATACTAGGTGACATTATTGATCACTTTATAGGTGCCCCACTTTCAGAAAAAACTTCTGGCATATTACATAATATTAAAAGTGAGGATAATGCAGAAATAATATGGGAAAAAACAGAAAATGGAATGTATAAGCCAACTATACCAAGATATGGAGGCGCAGAAAAATTAATTAATATAATAAATCACGGTTATGGAAAAAAATCTCCATCAAGTGCAAGACCATTATTAGAAAACCTGAAACAATTAAATTTACGAACTGGTTTTTTTACAAACCAAAGATTATTAGCAACATTTAAAAAAATTTTAGATTTTTTAAACAATAAGGATAGTCACAATAATACTGTTGATAATTTAAAAACAAAAATTAATAGAATTTTATTAAATGAAAATAAAAGTAATGTTAATGTTAATAACTTCGTAGAAAATTTAGAAGTCTTTCTAAAAACATCGTTAAACAAATTAAACGAATCAAAATCTGATATAGAAAATGCAATAATAATATTGTCTAGCTATGATAATTCGCAAAAAAAAGAATGCGATAAATATTTTAAAGAACATGGAATAAATCCTATTAACAGCAAAAAATACAATAATCTTATACAAGATAAAATTCTTGGATTAGAATAAATAATAAAAACGGTACAAAAACATCTTCATAAATAATAGTAATCCAATTATTTATGACAGACAATATAGATATTCATGAATTATTCGAGAAAGCTATGAAAGATCCTTCACTTTTTTCGACATTAGACATAGAGAAATTATTAAGTTCTATTGAAAATGATAAAAATGATTATCTAGAAAACAAGTCAATGAAAATAATAACAAATGAAATATATGAAAAGTTAAAAGAATTAAATATATCCGCAAAAACTCAGTTCGATTATTGTCAAAAATTAGTAGGATATCGTAAAGTGGATGATATATACGAATTACATAAAGGTAAACATATACGCTGGATAAGAGAAAATTCCAAGACTCTTACAAACGGTGGAATAGTAATGAATATAAAATTTTTAGATAATGGAACTCACGTATTATGTATGAGTAGTGGAAATCGATTTATACAATTTAAATTTGATGATTGTATTATATTCCAAAAAATGACTCTTGAAGAACAACTTATTATGATGGCGTATGATTATTTACAAAAAAAAAAGTAGAACAATACCTACACTAACCTATTTTCTTTTTTCTGGTAATTCTACCAACTAAATATTTTACTTTTTTAGTGCGAACCTTCTTCTGTATTAAATAAAAAAATTCCTTAATGTGATACATAAGTTTTTGCGCAACATGAATATCTGATATTAAATCGTTTTTTAAAATCGAAACATTAAGTATTATTCCATGTTTCGAAAAATAGTTATTTAAAAAATTAGAAAAAACGAAAAGGTTTGAATTAGTAATATATTCGCTACAAAGTGGAGATGTTAAAAATCGGTCGATTATATTTCCAGTAGAAAGTTTATGTACATAAGATTTTGGTTGAATGTAATAGACTCGATCGTTTTTCATTTCATAAAAAAAGGTATTATCAATAAAACATATTTTGGTTTTTCTGGGTAAAAGAGTGCAGTTAATAAAATCTGTATGTGTCTTATTATTAGTTGTTCTTGATAATTCAACAATTTGATTATTTATTTTAAATGCGCAGATGATTTGATCAAATAATTCAGTATCTAATTTTAATTTATAGTCAAAATATTTTGCTATCATTTTACACCATTCCGGAGAGCTCTGATTATTTGTATAAATAAAAATTTTATCGCAAACACCTTTTTTCTTTTTTTGATAAAGAAATTCTAGAATAGGTAAAATTCCATATCGAATAAACTCTGGATACAAATCAATAAGAGTATTCAACGAAATTTCTATATTTTTATTAAAAAGAAATAGTGCATTCCATAGGATTTCTAAATCTAAAAAAGATCCAAGAGTTTCATCCATATCAAACGTAATTACAATTGGAACTTTACTATGTGAATTTGTTAAAAAAGATTTGCCCTTATAAATTTCTATTTCTTTTTCGTATGACATTATAGTATAGGTATAAATAAATAATTTTTAAAATTATAATTGTAATTACAAACCTACACCAGTAGATCCAAACCCTCCGGTACCTCGCTCAGAACTAGATAGAGCATTCTCACTAACAGGAATTACGTAAATTGGACAAAGTGTAGGATGGCAAATTTGTACTAAACGCGTATTTTGTTCAACTGTATAAGTAGTGACTGTCGAAGTATTATTTTGTAGCCATCGAAATGCACCAATAATGTTACCCCGATAACCAGCATCGATAATTCCAGTATGATTTGCCAACATAAGAGGCGTCTTAGAAATACTACTTCTTGGATGAACTGTAAATGCACAGTTATGATAAGTACAACTATTTATATCCACATATATCATTTCAGTTTTCACCTGAAAATCAATAAACTTACTTTCAATAGGTGTATCGAATACTACGGTTTCAGGAACAAAGAGATCAAAACCAGAATCGGGAAATACGTTTCTGTATATACCACCATTATGAGAGTTTATCTTTTGTTGATAGATATTATTCAAATCGTCGTTATTAGAATTAATAGAAATCTTTAGAACGGCAAAATTGGTTGACGTATCTGAAGGCATTAAAGCTCGAAAGCTAGGATATTGATTATCAAACGACGACATGACGCACAATAATATAAATAATTACTATTTATATTATGTTCAATTTTTTTGACGTTTATAATCTTTCCATGAAATATTCTTCGATTCAACAAGTGGAATCTTTTCAGATTCATGTTCTTTATCAATATTATCAGCGCGTTTCATAGCAGAATCAATATATAATTCTTTTAATATTTTACCAACCATTACAGAACCTTCATGTTGATCCACTTTATTATCTTCAATAAGCTTTAGTACTGTTAATAATTTAGTCATAATTGTTAGGTTAAGTTCGCTCTTTACCATTTTATTAAAAATATCAGTGTAATTATTGAAAAGGAAAGAGCATTCATTTTGACATAATTCTGTAAATTCTTCTATTTTCATATTGGGTTGTTGGTTTCTTAAAGAATCGATTTTACGAACATCATCACGAATTAATGTGCTGTGTTTTAATTTACGGATGTTATCTGTATTGTTTTCACAATCTGATTCATCAATTAATTTTTTTAAATTTAGCCGTTCTTGTTGATTCAATTGAGACATTTATATAAAGTAACTTATTATTTTTCTATATTATTGAAAGAATAATATACAAATGTTTAGCAATTTAGAATTCATTCTAGGATTATTTTTTATCTTATAATTATGTATACTAGAAATGAAATCAGGTTTGTTTAATATTATCGTATCAGTTGTAGTTGTATCTGCAATTATAATAAGTTTATTATGTTCTTGTTCAAATGTTCGTCCTTATTCTAGAGATAGTTTATTCTCTCATCAATACCCATATGAAGGATTTTCTGGTATGAGTTCAAATTATACGAATAACGATCCCAAAGCCAGCGATTCAGGAATTACAAAATTTTTAATTAATAATCCAAACGGGTTTGATTGCAAGAAAGTTCATGGGTTTGACGGACTTTTTTGCAAGCCTGATGCTGCTGATAACAAAATAGATAAATTTTCCGAAGTCGATGGTGATCCAAAATGCTTTGGTCAAAGTTCTGGTTTATCAAATTCGAAAGGAAGCTTATGTTTAGGAAATGATTTAACAAGAATGTTACAAACACGCGGTGGAAATCAAACCGGTGGACCCGATCAATATGGACATTAAAATATATAAATTATACAATTGGGTAATATTTAATTGTATAGTAATTTCAGTTTTTATTTTGAAACGGTTGATAACAAATTTCACAAAAAAAAACAGTTTTTGATGATTCTGGCGCAGTATCAATATTGTCTTCTACTATTCTGTGTTTGCAGTTCTCAATTAAATACGTTACCATTTTTCTTACAATTGATTGATATTGTTTACTCTGTAAAGAAATTGGTAGTCCATCTAAATAAGATAATGCTCTAGACATTAATTCTACATCGAGTTGTTCATAATCTAGTACTTCATTTTCTTGTTCCATTACAATTAATATGGTTAATGTTTTATATTTATTTATTAATCATTTTGTGATTCACGTATTGCACGTTTATGATCTTCAAGCGTAAAATCAGGAACAATTTGATGTAATCCAATATTTTTATAATGCATACCAGTTTCGTTATAAACTAGATATCTTGCTAATTCTCTGTCATGACCATAATCGTTATTTAAATATGTAATAGAACAAATTTTATCCAATATGTTTTTACGAAACACAAGAGAATTCGTTTCTATTAAATTATACCCAAACTTGTTGATTATTCCAATTGATTCATATGTATCAACCCCCAACACTATATTTTCATCTTCCCATATTTGTCTTGAACAAAAACAATAATTCAAGTTTTTGATATTCATTCTATAAATGGCGTTATTTAACCAATTCTCTTCTAACCAGCAATCGTCATCTATTTGAGTAATAAATTCAGTATTTGACATCATGAGCCCTACTGTTCTAAGATAATTATCTTTTCTATTTATTTTAACTGGGTGTTCAATTACATAATGGAAGCACTTATAATTTTCATTTTCAAATTCAGAAAACATTAAATCGTATGGACAATAACCATTTAATTCTCGTTTTTTATCCCACATAATTAAATGAGTTACTGATACATTTTGCTTTACTAATGATTGAACTAATCTTTTCAGAGTAAAGCGACCTATTGTGGGTGTAATTACAGTAATTTCAAACATATATATAATAAAAAAATAATTTATTATTTATTATATTACTAAATTAACTATATAGTTGCTTATACATACATGGCCAGCAAACTCTGATTCTGCTTCTCATCATTCTTAATCAAAATATCAACTACCTTCTTTGTTACAGTAAATGGGAAACTTACCTCCAATTCCATATCCTTTCCAAAGATGTTCGATTCGGGCTTGACCAAACGGAACAAATTGAGCTTCGTATAAATAATCTCCAAACAACGCTTCAAGTTACGGACACCAGCTTCCTCATTTGTTAGAGCAGAATTCGAGATAATATAATCCAGAGTTTCGTTCGGAATGATAATATCTTCATTCTTAAAATTCACCTGTTCACGAATCTTAGGAAGAAGATAATTACACGAAATCGTAACCTTCTCCTTGGCTTCATAACCCTTTGTATGAATACGATACATACGATCTCTCAAAATTGGATTGACCTTGCTCTCGTCATTATAACTGAAGATGAAGAGACACTTGCTCAAATCAAAATCAATTTCCGAGAAATACTTATCATGGAATTGGCTGTTTTGAGAAGTATCCGTCAAATGCGTCAAGATACCCACGATCTCTTCTCCACGAGGCGTATCACTAATCTTATCCAACTCATCAAAGTAAATCACGGGATTCATGCATTTACTTTCAATCAAGATTTGCACGATCTTACCCCAAGTACTTCCCTCGTAGGTATAAGAATGACCTTCCAAGAAACTAGCATCTCCAGTACCACCAAGAGCGATAAATGCAAACTCGCGACCAAGAATCTTACTGATACCCTCTTTTACAAGAGTCGTCTTACCAGTTCCCATAGGTCCCTTGATAGCAATCGCAGTTCCCATAGCAGATGGGTTAGAAATCCACTGTCCGACCATTTGCATAATTTGAACCTTTGCATCATTTAGGCCAAACACACACTCATCCAAAGTATTCTTAGCATTCTCCATAAAGTTATGGCAAGCATCGAGACCATCATCCATAGTAACTGATAGATTCTTATACGTTCCAAAAGGAATCCGCATAAATGTATCTACCCAATTCTTAATCTTATAATACTCGTTATCGCCAGGATCCATCCCACGAAGAACATTTAGTTTTTGCATAGCGATTGCCTTAAACTTAGGAGGCATGTTTGCATCCAAGAGAGCCAATCTATACGGTTTCTCAATATTGATGTGATTATTGATTTCCTTGAGATCCTTCATGATACGAAGTTGCTCCTTGTTGGAAAGTTTCTTCTTAAAGTAATCAATCTCGTTCGTACGCTTTTTATCATTATGGATAAGCTTATGATAGGTTTTCGCATTCTTAGTGCGAGCCTTCTTAATAAGTTTCTTGATAGAACGATTGCACTCACTAACCGCGTTTCGAAGAATCTTACTCTTCGGCTTCTTCTTCAGTTGATCGTTGAGATTCTTCTTGGTTTCGACCAATTCCAAATACTCTTGCTCAACATCAGTAATCTCGGGTTCCTCCTCTGCATCTTCCTTCTTCTTTGACTTCTTATCCTTCTTCTTATCCTTCTTTTTAGATTCCTTTGTCGTAACCTTGTTGTCTGTTACTTCCTTCTCAGAAAGAAGTTCTACCTTCTCATAATTTTCCTTCATAAACATCTGCTCATCGTCACTATCACATTCTGCATCATCATCTTCTTCATTATATGCGAGCTCATCATCTTCTTCGCCATCCATCTCAAATATAATATTATAAAAACCCTTCTCCTCATCTACCAAGTCTTCCTCCTCTTCGTCATCATCATCTGAATCATCATCCGACTGCTTCTTGTTCTTGCGTTTCGATGACTTCTTGTTCTTGGAACGCAAATTCTTCTTTTCCGATTTCTTCTTGGTATCAGCCTTGACACGTTCATCCATATACTTGGAAGGAAAGATTTTGGAGATAAACTTACGCAACTCTGCCTTGTCCATAGTCTCTTCGTCTACGTCCTCATCATCATCATCGTCATCATCTTCTTCACTCTCATCATCGTCCTCACTCTCCTCATCATCATCATCCTCTTCACTCTCCTCATCCTCACTATCCTCCTTTACTGCACGTCTGTTTTTACGGTTTTTCTTGGGTGGAACATAAGTAGAATCACTATCTTCTTCCTCATCTGAATCATAATCATCCTCATCTACCCAGATGTCGGAGTCATCATCCGAATCCGGCTCATTTTTCTTGACTTTCTTATTCTTATTGTTACGAAGGTTCTTCTTTTCAACAGGACTCTTGACCATTTTTAATAATAAAACTACTACTTTTTAAGTAAATTATAAAAACAATTTATTAAATCAATTTTTTAGAAGGGAACCAATGAACCTTCTAAAAAATTGATTTAAACTAATATAAAAAATATAGGCATTATAGTATAGGGAAATTAGAATGTCGTCACAACGTTCTAAAATGAATGAATATAAACCTCCCTCCAAGATTATTGGTGTACAATTTAGTATGTTATCGCCTGAAGAAATTCGTAAGAATTCTGTGGTGGAAGTCACTTCTCGTGATACATATATAAATAATAAACCAATTCCTGGAGGTCTATTTGATCCGAGAATGGGAGTATTGGAACCTGGTCTAATCTGTCCCACAGATGGATTTACCTATATCGATACTCCTGGATACTTTGGTCATATTGAGTTGGCGCGTCCTGTATTCTTTATTCAACATATAAAGGAAATCATGAAAATATGTAAGTGTGTTTGTTACAAGTGCAGTAAGCTTTTGGTCAACAAGAATCAACATAAACATATTTTGAACAAACAGGGGTCGGATCGATGGTCCTATGTTACGGCAGCTTGTTCTAAGGTGAAGCGATGTGGCGATTCATCAGATGACGGCTGTGGCTGCAAGCAACCGGACAAGATTAAGTTGGAGGGAATGTCTACGATTTTAGCAGTTTGGGAAAATATTGAGACGGAAGGCGAATCCGAAAATAAAAAAATTAATCATAAGCTAACTCCTGAGATTATTTTGAAAATTTTCAAGCGCATATCGGATGAGGATATTACCTTTATGGGTTTTAGTCCTCTCTGGTCTCGTCCGGAATGGATGGTGTGTCAAGTCTTGCCAGTTCCTCCTCCAGCTGTTCGCCCATCTGTAAAGCATGATGCTCAGCAACGTAGCGAGGATGATTTGACACATATCTATAGCAATATTATTAAGACAAACAAGGATTTGGCAGAGAAAATTGCGAATAATGCATCGCCAAATGTTATCGAAGGGTTGACAACTGTATTGCAATACTTTATTGCTATGATAGTTAACAATAAGGTAAAGGGTGCAGTTCCTATGGCGCAGAGATCTGGGCGTCCTCTTCAATGTATCATGGGTCGTTTGAATTCTAAGAATGGACGTATTCGTGGTAATTTGATGGGTAAACGTGTAGATTTTAGTGCGCGTTCGGTCATTACAGGTGATCCAAATCTATCGATTCGCCAATTGGGTGTTCCGAAGAAGATTGCTATGAATCTTACCAAACCAGTTACTGTAAATGATTTGAATCGCGATTTCTTGATGAAATTGGTGCAGAATGGTCCAGAGGAATATCCAGGTGCTAAGATTTTGGAGCGAAGAAACGGTGAAAACATGTCGTTGCGTCATGTGGATCGTGCTTCTATACGCTTGGAAAACGGCGATGTCGTACACCGTCACATGATGGATGGAGATGCTGTTTTATTTAATCGTCAACCTAGTTTGCACAGGATGTCGATGATGTGTCATATCGTGAAGATTATGAAGCGAGGTGACACTTTTAGAATGAATGTTGGTGATACTAAACCATACAACGCCGATCGAGTTTGGCTGCATAATTGCAGCCAAAAATATTAAAACCATCAGGGTTGGCAACAGGGGGCGTGAAAATCGTGATACCCTCTAGTAAATAAATTAATAATTATTTGGGAAAAAATATAAAAAAACAATCTCTCTATAAAGAAATGGTAGGTGATACAAAACCTTTAGGCGAAACTCAAAAATGTTGTTCGAAATGTGGTGTTTCAAAACCGCTCGATAGAATCGTTAAGAACAGAAATGTTTGCAAAGATTGTTGCAATGTTCGAAAAAAAGAAAAGTATAAGGCATTAGTAATTGACTGTGAGATAAATCAAACCTGCAATACTTGTAACCAAAGCAAACCTCAATCTAGTTTTATTAAAAGACGTCAAATCTGCAAAGATTGCAATAACGAAAAGCGAAAGAATAAGTATAAAGACGATGAAGAACATCGTAAGAAAACTATTCAACAAGCTTCAGAGTTTAAGCATAAAAAAGTAGTAGAGCGTCAAAAAATAAAACTAGAAGAGATTGGCGAAGGTAACAAGAAATGCGGTGTATGTTCAACCATTAAACCATCTGATAAATTTCGTCATAATCGTTTGCACTGTAAAGATTGCGAACGAGACGATCCAATTGCTAAATTCAAACGAAATGTAAGATCTCGTATTCATATTGCCTTAAAAAGAAATAAAGAATGGCATACTGTGAAATACTTGGGATGTACATCGCATGAATATATTCAATGGATCTGTAAATATGACGAAAACTATAATCTTGAAAACCATGGAAAAGAATGGCACATCGACCATGTTATTCCTTTATCAAGATTTAATTTAGAGGATGAAGAAGAACAATTGATTGCGTTTAATTGGAGGAATACTATGCCTTTGTCTGCTCAAGAAAATCTATCAAAAAATGCAAAAATTTTGAAACCACAAATTGAACAACATTTAAAATACCTAAGAAAATACCATAGAGAGAAAAAAACAAAAATTCCCAAAAAATTTATTGATTTATTTGCGAAACACCTTGATGCGGGAATCCCCTTAGAGCCTTCACTACCACTCCAACTTGGAAACACTTTGGAGGAACACGGTTAATAGCCGTACCCAATGGTAATAATGTGAAGGATTGGGCAATCCGCAGTGTTACTGTCTACGTCCGATTGGTAGGATATGACAGGCATTCAGAGACTGAACGGGTGTTGGTGAACGATGAAGGACTAGCCATCCTGAGTTTGCTTAAGATACAGTCCGTCCTCTTGGGAAACCTTGGGGGTGCTGCAAATATGCAATCAAAAATTACATGATTCGTACATGTTTTATTTGGCTGCATAAATGCAGCGACGTTTGATGGCGACGAGATGAATATGCACATGCCACAAAATGTGTTGGCAGAAACAGAATTAAGACACTTGGCGGCGATCCCTTGGCAGATGATTAGTCCATCCGCCAACGCACCAATTATCGGTATTTATCAAGATTCTCTTCTTGGTTCTTACCGTTTCACAAGACCGAATGTAAATATGTCCCCTAAAGATGCTATGAATTTGCTTATGATGTATGATAAGGTCGACCCCAAATTGTTTGCTGAAAAGCGTGATATCAAGCAAGATGTAAGTAGTTTCGAAGTATTATCGCAGATTCTTTCCCCGATTACTCTCAAGTATAAGACAAAGTTATATGAGGAGGAGGAAGATGCAGCAACATCCAACAACGTATTGGAAATCCGTAATGGTAAGTACATTCGTGGACAGCTCGAGAAGTCAGTCCTAGCATCCACAACAAAGGGAATTATTCATCGTGTATGTAACGACTACGGAAACATGCAAGCATCTCAATTTATTGATGATCTTCAAAACGTAGTTACTGAGTACATGAAGACGAGTTCATTTAGTGTTGGAATTAGCGATTTAATTGCGAACAAGACAACACAGGATAAGATCATTCAAGTAATTGCAGAGAAGAAACATGAAGTCCAAACACTCATCGAAAAGCTCCATCTCGGTATCTTTGAAAATAATACCGCCCAAACAAATATGATGGAGTTTGAGAGCAAGGTGAATAATATGTTGAACGATGCGAACAATCAAGCTGGCTCGATTGGTAGAAAATCGCTCAGTAAGACAAATCGCTTTGTGATGATTGTAAATTCGGGGTCGAAGGGTACTCCGATTAATATTTCCCAGATGATTTCTTGTTTGGGTCAGACGAACGTAGATGGTAAGCGTATTCCTTACGGCTTTGATAGCCGCACACTTCCCCATTTCAACAAGTTCGATGATAGTCCAGGTGCTCGTGGATTTATTGAGAATTCCTATATTTCGGGTCTAACTGCACCCGAACTCTTCTTCCACGCTATGGGTGGTCGTATTGGTCTGATTGATACAGCTGTGAAGACCTCGCAAACTGGTTATATCCAAAGAAGATTGATTAAGGGTCTAGAAGACTTGAAGGTAGAGTACGATATGACGGTTCGTAACAATAAAGGAAAGATTATTCAATTCTCCTACGGAGACGATGGATTCGATTCCACTCGTGCGGAGAATCAGATCGTCCCACTCGTTGGTATGACAACCGAAGATATTTATTTGCACTATGATATTATAGGCGTAAATGATCAACATAATGATTTATTTGAAATTTATACTAAGGGAACGCAAACACGCGTAAGAAAGCAACGCGCTGCAACTATGGATATTTGTCAGAAATATATTGATAAGATGATAGATGCTAGAAAGAATGTGGTTGAGGCCGTGTTTGGTTATAAAAACGAAAATACCGTAAAGGTTCCGGTTTCGTTCCAAAATATAATTGCGAATATTCAGGGCCAACTTAATTTGAATTCGAATTCTATAGTGGATATCACTCCGCTCGAAGCATTCGAATTGATTGAAGAGTATTTCGAGAAGTTAAAGAGGATGACATACGTTCAACCAACTACTTTGTTTGAGACGCTCTACTTCTATTACTTGACACCTAAGGATTTACTTGTAAATAAGCGTTTTCATCGTGCGGCAATTATTATGGTATTGGAGAATGTCGTCTTGAAATACAAGCAATCCGTTGTTCACCCTGGTGAAATGGTGGGAGTAATTGCGGGTCAGTCAATTGGTGAACCTACAACGCAGTTGACTCTCAATACTTTCCATTTGGCGGGTGTGGCATCAAAGTCGAATGTGACGCGTGGTGTCCCAAGGATTGAGGAGATTTTGCGTTTGACAAAGAATCCTAAGAATCCTTCTATGACTATCCATCTTAAAAAGTTGGATGAAGTTGAACAAGATAAGGCAACCAAATACGCAAACATGTTAGAACATACGAAATTGGTAGATGTAATAAAGTCTGTCCAAATTTGCTTTGATCCAAATGACAGAGACACTACGGTTATGGAAGACCGCATGTTAATGGAGCAATATTATGAATTTGAGGATATGATGAAGGACTGTTTAGAAACACCTTTGGATTCAACTGTTCAAAAGTCGAAGTGGATTATTCGCCTCGAATTAGATGCGGATTCCTTGCTCGATAAGAACATTACGATGGATGACATTCATTTTGCTATAAACAGCAGTCATGGAAATGACATTTCATGTGTTTATTCAGATTATAATGCGAATAATTTGGTATTCCGAATTCGTTTGAATAGTAGTGTATTCAATAAGAGTAAGAAACAAAAAGGAATTCCGGATACACTCGATCAATCAGATGAGATTTATATGTTACGTAATTTCCAAGATGCGCTTTTGAATAATATCGTGTTACGTGGAATAAATGGAATTATGAATGTGAATCCCCGTAAACTCAAGAACACAGTAACTCGTGATGAAGGAAAATATATATCGAAGGATGTTTGGGTCCTAGATACAACAGGAACAAATATGATGGAAGTTATGGCGATGGATTTCATCGATGGAAGTCGCACTTATAGTAACGATATCAAGGAGATTTTCGATGTACTTGGAATTGAAGCTGCACGTCAAATTGTTTACAATGAGTTTGTGGAGGTGATGGAATTTAGTGACGTCTATATTAACTATCACCATCTCAGCTTGTTGTGTGATCGTATGACATCCACAAAGGGTATGGTTTCTATCTTCAGATCTGGTATTTTGAATGATGATATTGGACCTTTGTCAAAGGCAACTTTTGAGGTTCACACCGAAGTCTTGTTGGATGCATCCAGACATGCCGACTTTGATCATATGCGTGGTGTGTCTGCGAATGTGATGATGGGACAGATGGGTGTGTTCGGAACAGGATGTTTCCAACTTGTCTTGGATATGGATAAGATGAGAAACATGGATGATCAAGAAGTAGATATGACAGATAAGAAACAAGAGATTGAGAAAATGTTTGGTAAATTGGAAGATAAGACGGATATTTGTTCCAAGAGTAATATTGAAATTAATAATAATATAGGTGCGATTAAGCCAGCGGATAATGATGAGTGCACAGATGATAATTACGATCTAGGCTTTTAATCTTCTCCTTTCTAATTCTGCCAATTTGAATATATTTTTTATTATAAGATTTATAATAAAAAATGTAGGTAAACGGTCAACTATTGTTCTATAAAAATATTATTTTTATTTGCGGCCATCGAATAATCACGTTCCTCAGGATATTCGTCTAATACTTTTTTATCATATAAAGTAACCATACCTCCTTTATTAACAATATAATAAAACATAACATGTCTTAAAAATCCTTCGTCAAAGCCATAGACGAACCAATGGCCACCAAACCCATATTTATGATTTCCGACTGGTTTATTACAAACATTTTCGGAAGCATTATCCCCATAAAAATTAGGGGTATCTGATTCAGCCTTATCCATTCTATATCTGATAAAAGATTCCATAACATTAGAAATGTCAATATTTAATAATTTTGGCCTTACCATATGTTGTCCGCCAAGTATTACTGCATTAGTAACAACATCTGTATTATTCGGATCTGTTGGACCAGTTATTAATGTCGGTTTATTATAACTTTTAAGCATAATATGATTTGGATAGTTATTAAAAGCAGATATAAATCTTGAAGTTTCATCAAAGGGAGAATCAATATCAAGTACAGAGATTAAGGTAATTGATTTATCACTATAGGGTAAATATCTCCACATCATACCTGGTTGAGCGCCAATAGAAGATGTTTTCATCACATATATCTCAACAAAATCACGAGATAATAAATCGATATATTCATGTGTAGCTAAATCATTCGCTAAATGAATACGTATTTTAAATTTTTGTTTAAAATATTCTGTGTTTTCATAAGAATTTAAATTATCGATAAGACTTTGCATATATTTTTTATACCATGCACTATTTTTACTACTATCTGGAGAATCACGCTCATTTTCATAAGTATTATCTACATTTTTACAAAACAAACTGACGGAGATAACTTTATCATAAAATGGTAATGGATTTAATATCTTATCAACTTCAAAATATTTACTAATTTCATCATACTTTTCGTATTGTTTCAAAAATTCTAATGTAACTGGTGGGTAACATTCATCTATAGGTAAAGCTAAAAACGATTCAACGTGTTTATTTTTTTTGGAAAAGAGATATATTATTAAGATCAATATTACTAAACACAAAAAAATAATCCAAATGTGTCTTGATCTTATTTTTAGCATATCTACTATATATTTACAAAAAAATTCATCGGCGAGTTTTTGTAGCACGAGATTTCGATTTTTTAGACTTCTTCGTTGATCGTTTCGCTTTCCTCTTTTTTGATTTTCCACCAGAAGAAGGTACTGGTACTGGTACTGGTGCAGGTACTCGTGCTGGTACTGGTACTGGTGCAGGTGCAGATACTGGTGCAGGTAAAGGTACTGGTGCAGGTACTGGGTAAGGTACTGGTGCAGGTACTGGGTAAGGTACTGGTGCAGATACTGGTGCAGGTACTGGTGAAGGTACTGTTGCAGGTACTGTTGCAGGTACTGGTGCTGGTACTGGTATAGGTTTTATTATCTTCAAACCTCTTTTATAAAGATCAGGATAACGTGTATCAAAATCGGGAGCTGGTACGCGAACGATTAAGCAGTTATCGAATTTTCTACTAACACCATAGACTCCAGGCCTAGACTCATTATTGCATTTATCTGTATATGTTCCTGTCCCACATTTTGCTACAGTTCGAGCTGGAACATCTATAAAATCGCATAATTTTGCATATGGACCTTGTCCTTCAACCCAAGAACTTGGAGGTAATGGATTTTTCGAAATCACAGACCCTACAGCACCTAATGTATAATCCCAAACCGCATTTCCAGGTTGAAGAGATTTAACTATGTTTTCCAATTCTTGTTTTTTTTTTGCTTGTATGTTATAAATATATTTAGCACCCGGGTTTTCTACTCTTCCAGATTCGTTTTTCAAAGTTGCACAATTTTGTTGAATCTTTCGTTGTGGTGGCATTATTTATAAATTATAAAGTTATTTTCTTTTTCGTTGATTTATTCTCTAATTAACTAAATATTTATGAAAAAAACTATATAAACGTTTCTAAACATCTATATTGTGCCCGGGTTTAGCTCAGTGGTAGAGCTTTTGACTGTAGTGGTTTGCTGGTATCAAAATGTCACCTGTTCGATCCAGGTAACCCGGAACAGAATACGAAAGTGTTCGGCACAAAAAATAAGCGTTAATGGTGTAGTGGTAACACGTAACCCTTCCAAGGTTGAGCTGAGGGTTCGATTCCCTCTTAACGCAAGGTAAACCACGGTTTCCCTTTAACCCTTCCCTTTTCAGTAATTATGTTACGATATTTTTGTAACATAATTTGTTAGTAATAGGAGGGGTCCCTTTGTTCACCTAATGGTACATCATTTGAAAAATTCTGATAAAATCCAGTATTCTTGGATGGGTTCGCTATTTCATAATTCGTATGTTGAACATATTTATTGGTCTGGAATGGAACTAAATCGTCAAAATATTCATCCGTCAGGATAGAATTTAATAATATTACTTCGTCTTGATTCACCGAATAGTCCACATTCGCAATATTCAAATAACGTTTATCATCTAACATAAATACACGAATTCTTCTATTACGTATTATTTCATCACATACCCTAGAAAAATAAAAGGTATCATTATTTGTTTCTGGATTAATTAAATTCTTACTTGGAAAGCATATCTTCCCAGTTTTCTTTAAACAAAAAGATTTTAAATCGCCTGTTGATAGTTCTATTATTTTATTTTTAACATCCGAATCAATATCATCAATAAAACTAAAAGAATTACGTGTTAAATGGCGGAGTAAGATATCAACCTTCTTCATTTTCACAGTATATAAAAATTTGGGATTGTCGATGATAGATAAAATTTGCTCACGGATTTCCCGGAAATTATAATTATTTAATAAATTACGTATTTCTGTTCGAAACGATAAATAGAATTGTGTTTCTAAACGAATATTTCGAACAGTTGTTATACGCTGGTCATCCTCTTTTTTACTGGTTGCTACAATAGTATCTATTTTATTATCTCGATAACCCAATCCGTTGTAAATGGGCAAATCATCTTCATAAATATCTTGTGTAGGTTGATCGATTTGTACGAATTGATTCGTTATCGTTAATAAGCCAACGACCAGTCCATCTTCAATTACCTTCATCATAGGTTTGCATAAAATTTTACCCTTTGAATCCTTGCTTATTTTTTCTAATAGATCTCTGGTGGATATATAATCCGACCATTCTACTTGATCCATAAACTTTTGCGGTATTTTTGATAATCCGCCCGAAGGAAAACAAGGTAAATAAACTGTTTTTTTATCCTTTGTTTTAACATAAAGTGCGATTATTTTTCCATTATAGTTCATAATTTGAGTTTCAACCTCTAAGCCAAGTTCCGTAACTGCATCATACAGATTTTTCGCAGAAATATTTTCTTTATACAAATACTCACGAGGTCTAGTTTTGATGGGTTTACATTTCTTATCCGACAATTCAGCAATCATAGTAAACATTTTTTTCATATTCTTCAATTCATCTGTTCCATTAAAATCCGTAAAGATACGAATAGGTTCTTCCGACTTTTCTTTTTTATCCTTTCCTGTATACAAATAAATAGGCTCATAAAAGTCATCATGTTTTAAAATTAGAATGGACCCCCGATCCTTTTTATAGACATTCGATGAATAGGCATTTGTTGGACATATTACATTAATATTATCTGTAACATCATTATTTGCAATTTCTAGGATAACCATGTTTAATCCACCTTCGAATAATACAGATTCTTCAGATGTTATTAAATCCCATAAATAAGTATGATCAATAATGGCGTCATCATCTTTCAAATAATTTTGAAAATTTTGAAACGACGAAATAGAATCTTTTAAAAACGAATATTGAGATGGATTCGATAAATCAATTTGCTTATAAAAAAACGTAGTGTTATAGTCTTCTACACTAATGTCATCAATTTGATATTTACTAGGTTTAAATATAGAAGTTAGAGAACCATTATTTAATTTTAAATAATCATCGACTGTTATTAATTCGATAATTTTTTGTCGCATCTGTTCTATCGTTAAAAGTTTGCTATCTTTATAATTACTATAAATATCCGCTATTACACCAACAAAAGATTGGTGAGGTGATTGTTCTACACCATATCTTAATAAAGGTCGTTTACCAGTTTGTATATATGCAGGATTACTTTTCAATACAAATTTATTGTTTTTAGTATGTAAAAAGCGTTCCACAGCAATTGGCAAAAATCCCCATCGATATTGTGGTATGGGATAACGTTCTATTCCAAAGACATTTGATTTACCCTCCTGTTTTTTTCTTTCTTTTTCTTTCTTTACTTCTTTATCTTCTTTGGGTTTATTTAATACAAAAGTATCTTCATCTACATTTTCTGCAGGGACTGTCTGATACGATTCCTGTGCTTTTTTTCCATCAGGACCTATTTTTCCAGTATTTACATCGACAAGACCACATTGTTGTCTTCTTGTTTGTTGTTGACTTAAATTTTTATTTTTTGAGGCCCAATTTTTAAAACAACAAGGTAAACAAAAATTAGAATTTGGGTGAGAATGAGATGGTTTAAATCCAGGAGAATGCCACGCATAAGATCCATCGTCTTCTTTATGATATTTATTATCTGTAAATTCAACAATAAAATGATCAGCTGGTGGTGCTTTTGCATTATCAGGTATTATTTTTCCACCGCATTCACCACGTTTCACTTCATCTTCTGTCATAGGTTTATTGGTTTTTAAACACCAATATCTCGGACAGATATACCAAAATTGTTTTTTCGGGTCTGATCCATATTTAATTGCGTTTGTATATGCACCAGAATGTTCTTTATCTATTTCCTTTTTCTCCTCATCAGTTAAAATAACAGGTTGCAAACTAACATTTGCTGGGCAAATACGTGAATAAGAAACGAATTTACCTTGTGGTTTCTTTAATATTAAATTTGGCTCTTTTTCCATCATACGCTTAGTAAAAATGTTCGTTTTCACTTCTCTTTCTCCTTTTGCACCACCTACGATTTTATTTTCATTTTCTCTGTCATCTTCCTCTTCCTCTTCCTCTTCTTCATATTCAGGTAAATATCCTTCCTCTTCCTCAAGTTCCTGAGGTAAATATCCTTCCGCAGAATCATTTTGACCTTCATCTTCAACTTCAACATCACCTTCAACATCACCTTCCACATCTTCTTCGGGTAAATATTTATCTTCATCTTCCTCTTCTTCAATAGAAACAGGATTATTCATTATCACATTTTGAATAGGAAGATCCTCTTCTACACGATTTATTTTAGAACATAATACATTTACACTAGTTAGTATAGATGGTTGAATATCTTCTGGAAACAATAACAATCTTAATATTGTATCAAAATAAACAGATAAAATTTCTATAAATTCAATAGAATTGATTTGATCTACTTTTATTTCTAACTTATTATCGAATGGTGATTTGTACATAGATACAGGAAATCCAGGATTATCCACAATTTCTACTTGTTTATTTACGTATTCGCCATGAATACGTTGATGTTGATTAAAATAAGATATGATTTCACGCATAGCATCTTCCTTAGTTAGTGAAAAATTAATAATAAGAGCATTTATTATTTCATTTCTATTATTGGTACGTTTAAATATTTCGGTTATCATAGACGATATGGCATTCATTTTTTGATAATTCGACACACGAATAAAATTTAATAATATTCCCTTTGAAATATCAAGATCTGTGTCCATAATATCGAATATGCTTGTTAAACATCCTATTAATTTTTTCATATTCAAAGGCTTATTCACAAGAATTGTATAATCATATTTTAAATTTATGATTTCAATATTTGTATCGTTCAATTTATTAAATCGCCTCAATTTATATCCAGATTTCTCAAGGATTTTATTTATTTTTATTATAACAGGATTTGTTATATTATAAATAATAGATTCTAGTACATCTAATGAAATAGGTTTATTTAATACAGAACGAACTGTTAAGTTCCCGTTTTCATGTAAGTCTAAGAATAAATCGATTTTCTCTTTTTTGGATGTAATATATTGAATATACATTATGATTTGGTTATTTTTCTTATTTTCTTTTGAAATTGCGTTAATTTGTTTTTTAGATAACCAAGGAATTTTTTTACCATCTTTGGATATACTTTCAGAATAAAATCGGAATACGGATTCTCTGCGTCTTCCTGGATTATACTTTATTAATGGTATACGTGGATAAAAATATGGTGTTTCGGATCCTTTTGTAGCATGGATCTGTTTAAATATTATATCTAATGGAAGTGGAATGTCAACATCTGGGTGTAAAACAATAGTAAAGGATGAAATACCCTTTTCCACGTAGTCTAACTGCTTTTTTCTACTATTATAAATATTATAAAATAAATCAATCGTATCAAATAGCTGAAATGTACCTTGTTTTAATAACGAATTATTACGTTCAATAAATTCTTGTTGTCTGCTATTAAAATCATCCCTGTTTTTTATTTCCGCTTTATCTAAAAGTGGGAAATAGAGTTGGATCATGTACTCTGAGCTAATTTCCATTTTCTCCTGGGATGTTCCATCTGGATAATTGTATTCTGTAGCTTGTGAATAATCAAGAACATCACCTGCTTTGCAAATATAAATTACGTTATTTACGATTTCTCCATAATTTAATAATAGTTGATTTTCGAAGGTATATAATTCATTTCCTTTTGAAATTTGAAATGCAGGTTCAGCATCCGCTTTTTGTAGTTCAACATCATAAGGATTACCTGAAAATAATAAATTACGTTGGTTTGAGAATCGTTGCCCAAGAGGAATAGAAACCTTATATTTCTTATCCTTATTTATGTATTTCATTAAATCTTCATAATCGTAAGACGCCTTATTCATAGACTTTAATTCAGTATATGAGTTTTTTTCCATTTGTATATTAATTGCAAGTTGCGATAAAAGTTTTCCAGTAAAGATATTTTTCTCTTGTTGGATAACTTTTATAGGATCAACAAATTGGAATTGATGCGCGAATAAATAAATTTCTTCATAACATAGCTCATTCTTACCAAGTTCATGGATGATTTTCTTTTTAATTGTTCGAATAGTATCATCTTTATGGATTTGTTGGGAACTACTATGAAATTCAGGTTGTGGTAAAGTATCGAAAATCTGTCTCTCATCTTTGCTAAATAATTTTTGTTTTATTTGTTCGTTTGACATAGTTTGAGAACTTCCATTAAATACAACATATTTTATAGGTTTTCCTAGTGAATCTAATAAACACAATATGTATTTTTGATTTTCCGGTATTTCAATTACAGATTCCATCGTATATACAATAAACTTATAAATTATGTATGTTTTTTATTCTTTTAACCTTTATATATAAAATGAAAAAGGCAGTATTAATTGGAATTGATTACATCAATAACCAAAAAGCCGCACTAAGAGGTTGCGTAAACGATATAATTACGGTAAGAAATATGATTATAGATGCATATGATTATGATGCAGAGAATATTGCAATTTTACGTGACGATGATATGAATTTTATCCAACCCACGCGTGCGAATATATTACAACAATTAAACCAAGTCGCAGATACAAGTGATAGTTTAGAGGAATTTTGGCTGCATTACAGCGGTCACGGATCTCTATTACAAGATCAGAATTCTAAAAATGGTGGATTAAGAAATATCATCGTTCCTATAAATTATGAAGTTGAAGGCTGCATATTTGATTATGAATTATTTGATATTATTAAAAAAATAAAATGCAGGGCAATTCTAATATTTGATTGTTGTCATAGCGGTAGTGTGTGCGATATGCCATGGACGTTTGAATACGTGGATGCAACTCTTACAAAAACAAAAACACATACTGTACTTATCGAAAATATGAATATTTTTGTATTAAGTGGTTGCCGGGATAACCAAAGTAGTGCGGATTCATCGAATAATCTTGATCAAAATGTGGGGGCTTTTTCGAATGCACTAGTGGAATCCTTACGATCAAGTCATCATAATATCAGTATCTTAGACTTATATAAGAACGCATCTACTTTTCTATTAAAAAATGGTTATTCACAAACCCCTATTTTCTCATCCAGTAGTGAAACACCAGAATATGTAATAAAAAAACCTAGTAAATCAACTTAAATATTAAATGAGAAAAATGTAAAGGATGAATATATTAAAAAAAACATACATCTATCCATTATTATTACCACAAAAATTTTACATAGATATGCATGATAAGGCAAACGCATATATTGATATGAATCCTTCTATGCAAATTGATTCGGCCGGTAATATAAAAATATTGGTTCGATCGGTCAACTATAGAAAATTCCAGAATCGTCGTTTTACTATGTTTGAAAACCAATCAGATTCAAAATATACATTATTAACCGGTAAAATAGAAGAGAATTCTTTATTAGAAATTGATTCATTTGACATAAACGATGTGATTCGTGAAAATAATCTCCCTACGTATTCTACCTATTGGAAAGGTATGGAAGATATACGATTTATAGATTCTGAAAATATATTAGTTACAATACCTGAGTGTAATAAAGGTGGCAATCCTTCGATATTCCGTGCAAAAATAGAGAATAATAGAATCTATTCATTTCAAGCATGTAACCCGGATATAACAGAAAAAAATTGGATGCCTTACCCAGACGAAGATAATAATTATCGTGTTATTTATTCACTCTCTCCATTCAGAATAAAGGAAATAGATGAAGATAAATTTACAGAAATAAAAGTATCTGAAGAATTACGCAATTTACTAGATGGGTATCATGGTTCTACAAACGGAATTGTTTATCAGAAGAACCAAATTTTATTTCTAATTCATATTAATAAAGAACGTACATATCATAGGTGGTTGTTATTTGATAGAGTAACAAAAAAGGTAGAGATATCTGAAGAATTCATATTTTTTCGTAATGCATACATCGAATTTCCAGTTAGTTTATGTAGTTATAACAATAGAATATTCATAAGTTTAGGGGTGAATGATGAAAAAGCATTTATAATTGAAATCGATAAAAAACTAATTATATATTATATAAATGTCAGACCGTGAAATAGAAAAAATTACAGCAAATGTAACAAAAGATGTTCCAATACCAGTTGTTAAACCGCTAGAATATAGTAATATTGATAGCATTACATTTACAGTAAAAGATACAAATACAAATACAAACAAAAAGTATTCTATTGTAACAGGAAATACGTATAAGATTGATTACAGTAAAGATATTAAAGTTGATGGAAAATGGAGTAGAGAAGAACAAAAAGGTATAGACAGTATTGCTAAGGTTACATATTTAAGAAATGATATATTTATTTTTTTTTTACACCTTTTCTCATTTAAAACGCCCATTTTATATAATCAATTTTTTATTAAAATTATATAAAAATAATTTATGCTTTCAATACA